>Ga0180009_10005674_pt1 | contig 13315 bp, 7 predicted proteins | sample OS_PC_MetaG_FD_123537 | JGI IMG/M metagenome (GOLD analysis project Ga0180009, IMG submission 123537) | Groundwater microbial communities from the Aspo Hard Rock Laboratory (HRL) deep subsurface site, Sweden - OS_PC_MetaG | ecosystem: Environmental > Aquatic > Deep subsurface > Groundwater... | reverse complement strand
CGAGTACGCCTCGATTTCGACGAAGTGGACGTTCTCTTGGAGCCAGTCGACGAAGAAGGGCAGCGCCTTGCCCGTCAGCTCCTCGGGGAAGTGCTCCCGGATGTCGTTGTAGCGGGCGACGATGTTCTGCACCGACTCGTTCGCGTCATCCGTGTCGAAGTCCTCGCCCCGGAGCAGGTGCTCCATACAGGCCGCTCGCTGATCGACATCGAGGTTGAACTTCCGCTCACCGTACTTGCTGCTGAAGATCAGCCTCTCTACGGGCACCCCGTCTTCCCGCTCCTCTTGGAGATGGTGGAGGTGGATTAGCAGCAGCGTCAGCGTGGTCAGCCGTTGCTGGCCGTCGACGATGAACTTGTGGTCCCGCTTGTGGCACATGACCACCGAGCCCAGGAAGTAGTGGGAGTAACGGGCAACCTCATGGCGCTCGTGGGCCTCTTCGTACGAGTCGAGGAACTTGCCGGTCAGATCGTCGACCAACTCCTGAACCTGACGGGCCTGCCACGCGTACTCCCGCTGATAGAAGTCGATGGTGTACCGAGCCCCATCCAGTAGTTCTCGAACCGTTCGAGCCCGACCATCAATTCTTTTCGGCTGGATCATGGTTCCCATTTCCCCGGAATCTGAATCCCAACAGAGCGACGGATCGGCATGAGCCGTCCCCTTGAAAGCAAGCCGTCACCACTCGTACCCCCTGCCAACGTCCCGCAACCTGTCCCGCCGCCCCTCGTAGTCCGGCATCGCCCTGCCCAACCGAGCCCGCCGTGTGGTCCCCCTCCATTCCGGACACATCACGCCACCATCGCCTCGACCACGGCTTTCATGAGCTTCTGGCCCCGCTCGTCCGACAGCTTGAGCTTGGCTTCGAGGTCGTCGCACAGGGCCATGAGCTGATCCACCTTGGCGACGATGCGGTGCTGTTCGGCGAGGGGTGGGAGGGGGAACTCAATCTCCTTCAGCCGTCCTGCACTTAGGTGGGCAATATTTGTCGTCTGCTGTGCGTGAGCCCGGAATCTGCCGTTGTGGAGGTAGTTTCTAAATACGATCAGAGCATATTCCGGAACGACATTCGAATAGCTTCGGAATCGAATCAGAGTGTTTTGAAAGCAGCAAATCCCGCTGATTTCGCCCCGGTACATGGCCGGACGACCCACGAGTTCGTAGCTCTGGCCCTCGTTGAGCAGGATGTCATCGGGTTCGAGTGCGAACGTCTTCTGCTCTTCCGGCGTGAAGTTCATTTCGAGTACGTCCACCAAGGCAAGTCTGTCCTCGTGGACATTGGCTACGCGGAGATACGGCACCATGTTCTTCCCGTGGTGATCCTTCGGCGAACGTTGCCTGCCCAGTTTGACGTCTCCGGCCTCACTCACCCGAATCCACGTCCAACGTTGGGGACAATCGAAAGGCACATCTGCGGGGCATCCAGCAACGGAAGGGACCGCAGGTTCATCCCGCGCATCCTGCCTCACCAACCTCCCCCGCACCGCCAGCTCCAAGACCGCCTGCCGCAGCTCCCCCACGTTCTCCACGTTGTCGAACAGGGCGTCGAAATGGCCCGACACACGCTTCCACGACGCTCGGAGGACCTTGGGCTCCTGGGCCTCGCTCAGAGCCGCCAAGGACGCCTTGGTGGCCCGCACGGACACCTTCCGCCGCTTCGTCTGCCGGGCCTCCAGTTCGTCGCACAGGGCCATGAGTTGATCGACCTTCGCGACGATACGCTCTTGCTCGGCGAGGGGAGGGACGGGCATCCATATTCCGGACATTCGTCCGAGGTAAAGGCAAGGTTGGGCTGACTGCTTCACATTGCTCCACACCTGGCGCTGGCCGACCGTACTGCGGAGGAATGCCGCAAGAAAATCAGCGGACAAGATCTTTGTGTCAGGCCGCAGGAGAGCAACGCTTCTCACGAGGACAACTTTCGGAGGATTTCGCACTACGCACAGCCGACCCGTTGTTGCTCCGACGCAGACCATGAGCAGGTCGCCGTCCTGCGGAGCACACCTCTTGCGACACTTCGCCGCAACTGACGCTTCAACGAAGTCCGTTTGGAAGAGATCGAGACCGTGTCCCCTCACGTTCTTCGCCGTCACGAGCGGCACGCCCCTCTCGACCCTGGGAGGAGTTTGGTGTTCGCCATCGGTGATTTGCTGTGTCACCAGGGACAACGTTGTCCAGTGCCAGTTGGTCGGGAAGCAGTCTGGTCTCGGTAGAACTTGGGTGCTCGTGCCTTGGCGCTTGCGAGAATGCTTGGGGGCGCTCGAAGTTGCGAGAGGTTCAGGGGGAACGTCCCGCCTCTGCTTCGGGATCAGCTTCCCGAGCACCGCCAGATCCAGCACCAATCCCCGCAGCTTCGCCACCCCGCCAGAAGTCTCCGCCAGAGCCCCGAACTCCTTGAGGAACGTCTCGGGGGTCATGCGCCTTTCCCCGTTAGGGCCGCCGCAAGCTCGTCACGAAGCCGGTCACGCGTCTCGCTCACCTCAGCCATCAAGTCCTTGAAGGCGACAAGAAGCTCGTCCGGGTCCCCTGGTCCGTTGTCCACCGTGTTGGGGTTCTTGATGTCGAGGTTGTAGCCCCCATCCTTGATCGTCTTGAGCGATACCTTCCACGCCTGCTCGCTCTCCTTGCGCTTGCCCCACCACTTCTTCTCGACGTCGAACTCCTCGATCCGCATCGGCTTGGTCTTCGAGTAGCTCTTGTAGCCCTCGGGATACGGATGCTCGTAGAACCAGACGTTCTTGGTCGGCTCGCCCTTGTCGAGAAACAGGATGTTGGTCTTGATCCCTGTGTACGGGGCGAAGACGCCGTTGGGGAGCCGAATGACTGTGTGCAGGTTGCAGTCCTTGAGCAGCTTCTCCTTGATCCTGGTCTTTACGCCCTCACCGAAGAGCGACCCGTCAGGAAGAACCACGGCTGCCCGCCCTCCTGGCTTCAAGAGGTGCATGATGAGCACCAGGAACAGGTCCGCCGTCTCCCGCGTCCTGTACGTGGCGGGGTAGTTCATCTCGATGCCGTCTTCTTCCATCCCGCCGAAGGGAGGGTTGGTGATGACCACATCCACGCGCTCTTTCGGTCCCCAATCCCGAAGGGGCCTCGACAGCGTGTTGTCGTGCCGGATCTGCGACGGCACCTCGATGTTGTGCAAGATCATGTTCGTGACGCACAGAAGGTGCGGCAGCGGCTTCTTCTCGTAGCCCCAGATGGCGGCCTGGAGGCGCTTTTCGTCGTTGGCCGTCTTCACGTACTTGGATCGCAAGTGCTCGATGGCGCAGGTGAGGAAGCCCCCGGTGCCGCAGGCGGGATCGATGATGCGCTCCCCGAGCTGGGGATCGATCTGGTCCACGACGAACTGTGTGACGGCACGCGGCGTGTAGTATTCCCCCGCGTTTCCGGCACCTCGAAGGTCGCTCAGGATCTTCTCGTAAACCTCCCCGAGCTGGTGCCGGTCCTCGGAGGCGTTGAAGTCGATCTCGTTGAGCTTGTTGATCACCTGACGCATGAGGTGACCTGACTTCATGTAGTTGTAGGCGTCTTCGAAGACGCTTCGGACCACGCCGGTCATGCCATTCGACTGGATCGGCAAGTCTTTGAGGGTCTTGAACAGGTCGTTGTTTACGAACTCCAAGAGGTCGTCGCCCGTCATCCCTTCTTCGTCGGCGGCCCAGTTGCGCCACCTGAGCTTCTTAGGGATCGGCGACTTGTACTTGTCTTCGAGCAGCTCGCGCTCGGCCTCCCGGTCGTCGAAGATTTTCAGAAAGAGCATCCAGACGAGCTGGCTGATGCGCTGGGCGTCGCCGTCTACGCCCGCGTCCTTGCGCATGATGTCCTGGATGGTCTTGATCGTGGTGCTGAGCGACATATTTCTCTGGGCCTACTTGGGGAACTCGTACACCCAATCGGGGCGTAGCCGAACCCGTTCATCCGGGGGTATGCCAAACGCTTCGCAGGCGGCGTGGTATGCGGCGAAGATGACGGCCATCTGGTTGGTGTCAACGTGGGTCGTGCGGATCCAGGTGAACGAGACGCGAAATGCCCCCGGCTTGCGGCACTTGTCGGCTGCGTACCGGACCCCGACAACCGCCGCCTCCCTCCACCAGGGCTCGACCGCTTCGGCATCGACGGAGAAGATGCCATCCGGGGCCTCTTCGGCTTCGAGCCGAACGTGGGCGTATGCACACCCTGTAGCCCGCCCGACCGCCAGCTTGTACTCACCGGCCGCCATCACGAAGCCCGGTACAGCTCGTCTTCCAACTCTTTGACCGCCTGGAGGTACTTGGGCTTTCCGCCGAAGTGCTTGATGATCTCCGTTACCGTTCCGAGCGTGCTGATGGGCTGGACGGCAAGGACCCTGAGGTTCTCGATGTCCTCGATGCCTTCGTCCGCGTATTTGTCCAGGAGGGCCTCAAGGACAGCCCGAGCTTGGTCGCCGTGCTTGGTGAAGTAGTTGCGCTTGCGGACGTTCTCGGCCCGCTCACGGCGGGTAAGCGGGGGCTGGTCGAAGGCAACGTGGCACATGAGGTCGAAGGCCCCGAAGTCCTTGCCCACCTCTTCGGCCAGGGCCTCAAAGAGGACCCCCTCCTCACGCATCTCTTCGATGATGGCCTGCTTCTGGTCAGCCTCGTTCCACGATTTCAAAAAGGCGTCGAGGGAGCGGTACTCCTTGAGGACGGCCTTGCGTGTGTACTCCTTGAGGGACTCGGTGATGAGCTTGCCGTCCTTGCCGTAGTATTGGACCCGTTCGGCCACGACCAAGACCTCGACATCGCCCACACGATACTTCGTCCGCTTGCCACCCTTGCCGCCTGAGGGATCGCTTCCCGTTTCGTCGCCGCCCTCACCGTTGGGGTCGACGAAGTCACCATCAGGGGGCTCTCCTGAGCTTTCGTCGCCGCCCTCTGGGTCGTCAGGGGGGACGGGGCTTTCATCGGGGCCGGGGTTGAAGATGACGACGGGGTCACCGTCGAAGTCAGGATCGGCGAACAGTTCGGTGGCCTTCCGCAGATCCATGATCGTAAAGAAGAGCTTGCCGTAGTCCTCGTTGATCCGGGTGCCGCGTCCGATGATCTGTTTGAACTCGGTCATGGACTTGATGGTCTGATCGAGAACCACGAGCTTGCACGTTTCGGCATCGACCCCGGTGGTCATGAGCTTCGAGGTCGTCACGAGTACCGGGTAGCGGCTCTCGGGGAAGGTGAAGTTGTCCAGCTCGGCCTTACCCTCGGGGTTGTCGCCCGTGATACGCATCACGTAGCGGCGGTCCTTGGTGGCAAGGTCAGGGTTGGCGTTGACCAGGGCTTGTCGCATCCGCTCCGCGTGGTCGATGTCCTCGCAGAACACGATGGTCTTGTCGTAGCGATCCGTGCCCTTGAGTAGCTCCGTGATCTTATTGGCGACGAGCGTGGTGCGCTTGTCGAGGACCATGGTCCTGTCGAAGTCCTTTTGGTTGTAAACGCGGTCTTCGATCAGCTCGCCGTTGTCGTCGGTCTTGCCTTTCTCAGGACGCCACCCTTGCAGATCCTTGTCGAAGTCGATCCTGACGACCTTGTAGGGGGCAAGGAAGCCATCTTGGATCCCTTGCTTCAGGGAGTACGTGTACACGGGCTCACCGAAGTACGTGATGTTGGAAACGTCCTTCGTTTCCTTGGGGGTCGCGGTCATTCCAAGGTGCGTGGCCGAACTGAAATAGTCGAGGATGGCCCTCCAGGCGGAGGCTTCGGCGGCGCTTCCACGGTGGCACTCGTCGATTACGATGAGGTCAAAAAAGTCGGGGGTGAACTGCTTGTAAATGTCCTGCTCATCTTCGGTGCCGGTAACGGCCTGGTACAAAGCCAGATAGACCTCGAACGCCTTATTTATGGTGCGTTTCGTGATCTTTGTCATGGCAGGACCAAACGGCTTGAAGTCCTTCCGTTTGGTCTGGTCCACCAGGATGTTGCGGTCGGCGAGGAACAAGATGCGCTTCTTGACCTTGGCTTTCCAAAGCCGCCAGATGATCTGGAACGCCGTGTAGGTCTTGCCGGTGCCGGTTGCCATGACCAGCAGCACGCGGTCTTGGCCCTTGGCAATGGCCGCGACCGTGCGGTTGATCGCCACCGTCTGGTAGTACCTGGGCGTCTTGCCAGAAAGGTCGCTGTAGTAGTCCTGAGCAACGACGGGTGCGGCGGCCTCCGAGATGCCCTTCCTCGCCTTGTATCCGGCCCATAGGTCCGCTGGGGAGGGCAGGTCATCCATGCTGACTTCGCGTTCCACAACCCCGGAGCTGGCCGACCGATCATGGATGAGGAAACCGTCACCGTTCGAGGAGATGGCGTAGGGCACATCGAGCATCACTGCGCCGTCGAGGGCCTGCTGCATGCCGTCGCCGACGCTGTGGTTGTTGTCCTTGGCTTCGAGGACTGCGAGGGGCACGTTCGGCTTGAGGTACAGAACGTAGTCGGCCCGCTTCTTCTTTCCTCGGGCCACGAGCTTTCCCCGGACGATGACTCTACCGGCCGTGAGTTGGACCTCCTCGCGGACCTGCGTCTGGATGTCCCACCCCGCCTTCTCGATGGCGGGATTGATGAACTTCGTGCAGATGTCGCGTTCGGTCAGGTCCTTCTTGTCCACGCGGGCCTCCAACCGAACAAGGATACGCCCGTCCCGAACGGCACGGCAACGCTTCCGGTTGAACGTGGAGAAGTCGGAGGAACGGCGTGGGCGAGAGGGGTCGTCAGCCCGCAGCAGGTCTGCCACTGACGAGACGAAGCTGACCTTCTAAAAGAAGGTGTTCACTGGTGGCCCCCCAAGCCGAATCGGCGCTTGATGTACTCATACTGCTTCCGGCCCTCCAGCTTGTCAGTGGCCGGATTTGTCCGCACGTAGAAGGACTTGTCGTCGAGGTAGACAGGAGATTCCGAAGTGTCGCAACGCACCCAAAGGACGCTCGCACCGTCAACAGTGACCACGTGCTGGTCCATAAGTGGGTAGAACTGCTCACCAATTCGGGCCTTGATCAGGTTCTTGACATGGAGGAGTAGCTTGTCGGTGCTGCCCTTGTGGAACTTCGCCAGTTCCGGCTCGACTCCTTTGATCTGCCCATCATCCGCTACGCCAACGAGCAGGTCGCCGCCCTCGGAGTTCAAGAACGCCACAACGTTCTTGAGCGCCGATTCCTCGATGTATGACTCCTTCGTCTGCTTGCGGACATCCAACGAGAGCGTCTCCTTGAACTCCACCCGCTTGGACTCGCCCCTTCGAACCAGCTCCCGGACCTCGTCGGCTTCGCTGAGCTGGCCGAGCGCTTTGAGGATGGGGCCAACGGTGTCGTGTACGACGCCCACGTTGGCCGGGTTTGCAGCCAGCTCCCCCTCGACCCGAGATAGCAGTTGGGCGAGTTCGTCGATGCTCGCCTTGGCAGAAAGGAGGGATCGCTGCTGGTCGAGCGTCGGGACTGGCACCTCAAGCTGACCGAAGTCGTTCGGGTCGATGTGCATCACGCCAGTGCCAGCGGCAAGTTGATGAAGGAGCTTCTCGCCAATCTCCGTCGAGAGGAACATTGCCAAATAGGCCGAGAGAAGGACCGTTTCGTCGGTCTCAACCTTTAGGAACCGAAGACTCGTGATGGCCTCCAGGGGCTTCAGCTTTATGTCTGGCGACGCTCTCAACCCGGACCGTGGTCGCCTGCTGATGTGCAGGCAGAGCTGATGAAGTGGAAGCAGTTGGCAGCCTTCGTACTGGTTGCGTAGTCGTTCCAATTCTCTCCGAAGGCCGAACCCCAGATGAGCGACTCGCCTCACGGCGAATCCGATCTGAACGTTATCGACACCGGCGTCTGGAAGCTCAGGACGCACCTGCCGCTCCAGGTAGTCGTCCACGTCCGTGTTCAGGGCAACCTCGACTACCCGCCGGAAATCCGGATCGAACTCCGGCTCTCCATTCCTCTCGCAGACCTCGGCGGTCTCGTCCCGCTGCGACAGGGCGCTCAGGATGGTCTTCTGGATGGCCGCTGGGATGGAGACGCCGTGGCTGTTGGCTTCGGCTTTCAGCGCCTTCACGAACTCGGGGCGTGCCGTGAAGAGCTTCGTGCCGTCGAGTGCCTTCAGAACTCCGAGCACGCTCTGCTGAAGGGTGCGTCCGGCGTCGGTCTCGGCCTGGCCCTTCTCCCCCTTCAGCACACTCTGCCACGACGGATCGTCCTGAAAACGGGCGATGCGCTCCTCGGACGCCTGGAAGTTGAGCCGAAGCGGGCGACTCAGGCTCAGTCGCTGGTAGCCCAGATCCTCGTTCCTGAGGATCAACACATCCGGGTCCCCTCGGACCCCAAGAAGTGCAACGACGGCCTGGATGTTGTCATCCGAGAACTCCCGCCTCTTCGAGCCCAGACTGCGATGGATCCCTCGGAAGTAGTCGCCGCCGTTGACGAGTCGGACCGTGCCCTTGTGGCTCGGATCCTTCCGGTTGGTGAGTACCCAGATGTAGGTCGGAATTGACGTGTTGTAGAGAATGCCATCGGGCAGTGCGACGACGGCCTCCAGCCAGTCGTTCTCGATGATCCAACGACGGATCTCGGACTCCCCCGTTCCCGCCGCCCCGCTGAACAGCGGCGACCCGTTGGTGAGCACCGCCACTCTGCTGCCGCCCTGCTCCAGGGGCTTCATCTTGCTGAGCATATGGAGCAAGAACAGCAGGGAGCTGTCACTCTTGCGAGGCAAGCCGGGGCCGAAGCGCCCGGCGTGGCCCCGTTGCTCGTGTTCGGTCCGCACGGCGTCCTCGACCCGAGACCAATCCAGGCCGAATGGAGGGGTGGAGAGGATGTAGTCGGCTCGTACATCTGGGTGACCGTCATTGGCCAGGCAGTTCCCGAGGCTGACCCCGCTGGGGTCGAGGCCACGGACCAAGAGGCTCGAAGCACAGATGGCGTGGACCTCGCCGTTGATTTCCTGGCCGGAGACATTGACACGGGTGCTCGGGGCGATCTTCCGGACCTGTTCCACGGTCGCAGTGAGCAGCCCGCCGGTGCCACAGGCAGGATCGTAGACCGTGCGGCCCTCGGCTGCGTCGGAGGTTGGCTCTGTCTCTCCCGCAAGAAGAAGCGCCACCATCAGCCGCCGCACGTCCGCCGGTGTGAGGTGCTCCCCGGACGTTTCGCCGGATTGCTCAGCGTACCTCCTCAGCATCTCATCGAAGAGGTCACCCATCTCGCCGTCGGTGATGTGCGGTATGGGGTCGCCGTTGGTCTCGGTCTCCAGCGACCCATCCGGCCTCCGTCGGGCTCGGTCGAGGTCGATCTCGCCGAACTTGCGGAGCACCAGGAACAGGATGTTGGCCCCGTCGAGGCGGGCGACCTGCTCCTCGAAGCTGAAGTTCTCCATGATGTCCCTGACGCTCTTGCTGAACCCGTGGACGTAACCCGTCAGGTTGGCGGCGACATTCTCGGGGTCTTCGAGCAACGCCCCGAAGTCGAGCTTGGACGTGTTGTAGAAAGTCTCCCCTGAGGCATTGAGCAGCATCCGCTCCCGCAGGGCCTCGGGGGTCTTGTCTGCCGGGAAGTTGGCGTCGGCAGCCAGCACCGCCTTGCGGGTCGGGGCCAGCACCTGGTCCAGCCGCCGCAGCACCAGGAATGGCAGGATGACCCGTCCGTACTCGGATTGCCTGTAGTCGCCCCGTAGTAGGTCGGCCACAGACCAGATGAGGGAGACCGTCTCGGAGAAGCCGTTGGACGTGTGTGCGCTACCGTTGGTTTTAGGTGGAGTCAGTTCGATCATGTTCGTTTTCGTGGCGCTGACCGCAACGGTGTGAGCTTCGCGTCATAGGAGCTGGAGAACGTCGCGTTTGCGGTGGCGAAGGATACGCCCCTCGAAGCAGCGGCGGCAACGCTTCCGAGCGACCACGGAAAAGGTGGACGAACGGCGTCAGCGAGAGGGGCGGGACTTGTGGCGGGTGAGGTGGGGTGGATGCGGAGTCCGAGAAGGGATTGCCCTGTGGTGGGGCTGGGACCGGGCTGAGGAGACGTTTGGACGTTCGAAGTCACGAGCGATGGTGTCGCCGTGGGATGGCCGGGAAAGGGTCGTCTCGGGCGACAGTATGGCGTGGACGGTTGCGGTCGGTGTCCCTTGGGGGATACCGTTGGACGGATCATCATCAGCCCTCAACGAAACGGGGCGGCATGAAGCTGCGACACCTCAAGGTCACCCACTTCCGTGGGATCAAGACGCTGGACTGGTTCCTCGAAGGCGATTTCCTGTGCTTGGTCGGACCAGGCGACGCCTGCAAGTCGACGATCCTCGACGCCATCGAGCTGGTGCTCTCCCCGAGGTGGAACCCCATCTTCGACGACATCGACTTCCACGAAGCCGACACGAACCAGGAGATCGTGATCGAAGCCACCCTCGGCGAGCTACCACGGAAGCTTCTCAGCGACGCAAAGTTCGGGCTGAGGCTTCGAGGCTTCTGTGCTGGCGAAGTTTGCATCCACGACGAACCCCAGGACGGTGACGAGGAGGTCATCACCGTTCGTCTCACTGTGGGGGCTTCTTTGGAACCGGCCTGGCATGTTGTGACCGAACGCCACCCCGAGGGGCTCGTTATTCGAGCACGGGAAAGGGAGCGGTTCGGCGTGGTTCGGCTCGGCGCAGTAGTGGACCGCCATCTTACCTGGAGCCGAGGTTCCGCCCTTTCCCGTCTCACCGGCGACTCAGAAGAGCATGCTGCGACGCTCGCCGAAGCAGCACGACAGGCGAGGAACTCCGTCGACAGCTCGCAGTTGCCCAAGCTCACCAAAGCGTCGAGTAACGCGGCAGCGCTATCCTCAAAATTCGGAGTGAAACCGAACGTGGGGTACGAACCGAGGTTGGACCCCAGTAATGCACCGATGGGCACGCAGTCGCTCGGCCTTCACGACGGACCAGTTCCCTTGCGAAGGGCGGGCCTGGGAACGAGACGACTCGTCACGCTTGCCATGCAGAGAAGCATCGAACAACAGGGCGGCGTCGTGCTCATAGACGAAGTCGAGAATGGCCTGGAGCCATACCGGCTGCGACGACTGTTGTCAGAGTTGCTGGACCCATCTACTGCCGAGCAGAATGAGGGTGACGTTGCCAAGGCCGACAAGGACGAGGCTGGCGGTGTCGTCATCTTGACCACCCATTCTCCGATCACCTTGGGCCAGCTCCGTGCCAAGCACCTCCGCGTCGTGAGAACGGACGCGAAGGGAACGCGGGTGATGCAGCCTCCCCCAAGGTCACAAGGACACGTCATCCTCCACGCTGAAGCTTTCCTCTCCCGCAAGGTAGTCGTCTGCGAAGGTCGGACAGAGCTGGGCCTTCTCCTCGGACTCGATGAGGTCTGGTCGAAAACGATGGACCCGTTGGCAACTATGGGGGTGGCCCTTGTAGATGGATCGGGTGCCACCAAAGTGGCGTCGGTGGCGATGTCGTTTCGGAACTTGGAGTACGAAACAGCGGTGCTCGCAGATTCGGATGCCGACATCACCATGCCCGAGTGCAGCCTCAATGGGGACGAGACGAGGAAGCGGTTGGAGCGAGCCGGTGTGACTGTTGTCCAGTGGGACGGAAAGCTAGCAACCGAGCAACGGCTCTTTCGAGACCTTCCTTGGACTTCGGTCGTCCCCTTGATCGAACGGGCTATGGACGAAGGCATACCTGTGCGAGATCAGACGGCGACCGCTCTGAAATGCTCGACCAAGACGCTAGGGGACCCGGCGAGTTGGCCGGAATTCTGTGAAGAATCAAAGCTCAGGGAGGCACTTGGGGAGCGTGCTAAGAAGCTGGGGTGGTTCAAGAACGTCAGACTTGGACGGTTTCTGGGTACGGTGGTCGCGGCCAACTGGAACGAAATCGAGGGTTCTGACCTCGCCGCCAAGCTGGGCGAAATCAAGACATGGGCGTTCCGATGAGGGATCTGCCCGAGCGTGTGGCCGCTAGCGACCGTTGCTCCGTGGTCGCACCTGCGGGGTGCGGCAAGACCGAGCTTCTTGCTCGAACAGTCGCGTCGACTGGCGACCGTCAGCTTGTACTTACTCATACCAATGCAGGAGTCGAAGCGATGAGGAGGCGGCTTCGACGTATGGGCGTTGGCAGTGACAGAGCCTACGTCGACACCATTGCAGGCTGGTGCTTGAAGTACATCTCGTCCTATCCGGAGAAATCTGGTGGGCTACCAGTGAAAGATGACGGAAGCACCAACTGGGAAGCGCTCTACTGCGGGATGACTGAACTTCTCGATCATTCCGTGATCCGAAAGGTGGTCGACGCCTCCTATCAGGGGGTGCTCGTCGATGAGTATCAGGATTGTGGGCAAAGCCAACACGCACTCATTTGCAGGTTGGCGGACTTGCTCCGTGTCCGCGTCTTCGGTGACCCGCTTCAGGCTGTTTTTCGCTTCTGTGGTGAACCGCCAGACTGGCAGGGCGAAGTCGAAGCACAATTCCCTCGGCTCAAGACCTTAGGCCATCCCTGGCGGTGGTGCCGAACAGGCGAGAACACGGCCCTTGGAGAATGGCTCGGTGAGGCGAGATGCACACTCCTGAACGGGGAACCCCTCGATTTGCGGAAGGGACAACTGACATACCTTGAAGGCACCGGCACCGACTCCCATTGCGTTCAGCAGGCGTGCTTCACTACAGCCAAGCTCAAGGGATCCGTGGCGGCCATCTCGAAGTGGCCGGAATACAGACTCGTGAGCCAGATGACCGCTGGGTTGTACCAGTGCGTCGAGCCCATCGAGGCGAAGGATGCGGCGGAGTTCTTGTTCCGGCTGGAAAGGGCTTCACCAAAAGAGAGGGTTCGACAGGTTCTTGGATTCGTGAAGGGGATCTCCTGCCACCACGGACCAGCGATGCGTAACATCGTCGCGGTGCTCAACGGCGAGAACTGCGATGCCGCAGACCCACAAGACGATGTGCTTGTGGCGGACCTGCTTCGGAGCGTGGAGAACGGAGGACCACCGGCGGTGTTGGCCGATGCGCTGGATGCATTGGTTACCCTGAAGCAAATCAAGGTATTCCGGAGGGAGCTGGCCTGGGCGGTCATCGACTCGCTCCGAAACGTTGGCACACCGGAATACTCGAACCTGACGGAAGCCCTGCGACGACAGCGGAACCGTACCAGCCACATGGGACGGCGGTTGGCCCGCTACTCAAGCGGCTCAACCCTGCTCCTCAAGGGGATGGAGTTCGACCATGCTGTCGTGTTCCACTCGGCAAAGCTAACCATAAACGATGTCTACGTGGCGCTCACGCGGGCGTCTAAGTCGTTGACCGTGGTTGCCCCGAGCCCCGTGATCGACCCGGAGGAACTGGCATGACACTCAACTCACT
>Ga0180009_10005673_pt1 | contig 13317 bp, 10 predicted proteins | sample OS_PC_MetaG_FD_123537 | JGI IMG/M metagenome (GOLD analysis project Ga0180009, IMG submission 123537) | Groundwater microbial communities from the Aspo Hard Rock Laboratory (HRL) deep subsurface site, Sweden - OS_PC_MetaG | ecosystem: Environmental > Aquatic > Deep subsurface > Groundwater... | reverse complement strand
CGAGTCGGTCCTACGGGATTTCACTGCGCTGGCGCACCCAGACGACCAGGAGTCCCTACGGCGCCTGCGCGAGACAGCGTTGCAGGGCGACTCGGCCCGGGATACCGAGCTTCGGGTGGTCACCCTGGACGGTGAGATCCGCTGGTTGTCGGTCTCCTTCCAGCAAATCTGGCGGAAAGGCCAGGTGCACCAGGTGGTGAGCGTGATTCGCGACACGACGGCCCGCCGACGCTCCGACGAAGAGATGTTCCGCGCCTATCGCATGTCCGAGGCCGCCAGCCTGGCCAAGAGCCGGTTCCTGGCCAATGTGAGCCATGAGATCCGGACTCCCATGAACGCTGTATTGGGTCTGGTGAGCCTGCTGTTGGACACCGACCTGGGGGAGGAGCAACGTGAGTATGCCACCCTGAGTCTGCGCGCTGCCGAGTCGCTGCTGGTCCTGATCAACGACATCCTCGACGTCTCAAAAATCGAGGCCGGCAAGATGGAGATCGAAAGCCGCGAATTCGACCTCCGGGCCCTGGTGCAGGAGCTGCAGGAGCTGATCAAAGTCCGCGCCGCTCCCAAGGGTGTTTCCTTTCGGCTGGATGTGAACCCTGACGTGCCGGCGCGTTTGTGCGGGGATGCAGGGCGGTTGCGGCAGATTCTGACGAACCTGCTTTAAAATGCCGTGAAGTTCACCGAGCAGGGGCGAGTGTCATTGCAGGTGGCCCTGGAGCGGGAGGACGCCGCCTGCGCGGTGTTGCGTTTTGTCGTGTCCGACACGGGCATCGGCATCCCGGCCGATCGCATCGAAAACCTATTTGAGCTGTTCACCCAATTGGACGTTGAGGGTCCCCGGCACCCCCGCGGCGGCACGGGGCTGGGGCTCGCCATCTCCCGACAGCTCGCCGAGATTATGGGCGGCTCCATCCGGGCCGAGAGTCGGGTCGGCGTGGGGTCGCGGTTCTGGGTGACGATCCCCTTGGCGAAGCCCGAAGCCGAGCGGACGGAGTGGTCCGACGCCGGCGCCCGGTCAGCACCGATGGAGCTACCCTTGCGTGGTCTCCCGGACAACCTGCGGATTCTCCTCGCCGAGGATAACCTTGTGAACCAGACGGTGGCGCTGGGCCTGCTCAAGAAGATTGGACTGAGCGCGTCGGTGGTGCAGGACGGTCGGGAGGCCCTGGAGGTCTTGGCGGTCGAGCCCTACGATCTGGTCTTCATGGACGTGCAAATGCCTGAGGTCGACGGGCTGGAAGCGACCCGCCGGGTCCGTGACGGAAGCGTCGGTGCGGTGAACCAACAGGTGCCCATTGTCGCCATGACCGCGCACGCCATGAAAGGCGACCGCGAGCGCTGCCTGGCGGCCGGCATGAATGACTACGTGAGCAAGCCTGTGGCCCTGGACGATCTCGCCGCGGTCGTCGCACGGTGGGCCGGAGGCGACAGCTCGAAGGGTTAGCCCTGCCATTCGGTGGAGACGAGCTGCACGCGGACCATCTCTTCCTGGAGTGGTTTGAGCAGCCGGCCTACCTCGTCCAGGTCGCCGGCCCCTGCGGCCTCTTCTGCGGCGCGGGCGAAGCGATTGAGTGCGTTGGCGCCGACGTTGGCGGAGGCTCCCTTGAGCGTGTGGGCGAGTCGCTTGGCCAGGGTCGCCTCGCCCTGGGACACGGCTTGCTTCAGGCCGCTGATTTTTTTGGGCGCGTCTTCGAGGAACACCCGAATGACCTCGTCCGCCAAATCCCGGTCCTGCCCCAACCGTCCGAGCAGCCCTTCCAGATCCAGAATCTCGTTGGTTGGCTGCTTCACCTGCTCCTCCTCGCGGCGCTGATCTGAGCCCTGACCCAGCAGCTGCCGATCGATCTCCAGCCGTAGGGTTTCGAGCTGGACCGGTTTGGAGAGGTACCCGTCCATGCCCGACGCGAGGCAGGTTTCTTCGTCCCCCTTCATGGCGTGGGCGGTCATGGCAATGACCGGCACGTGACGGTTGAGCACTTTTGAGTCCGCCTCGCGGATGGCCCGGGTGGTTTCGATGCCGTCTCTTACGGGCATCTGCACGTCCATGAGGACCAGATCATAGTGGCGTCTGGCCAGCGCGGTGAGTGCCTGCTCGCCGTCTTCCACGGCGTCGGCCTTGAAGCCGAGCTTCTGCAGCATCTTCAGGGCCACGAGCTGGTTGGTGGGGTTGTCTTCCGCCACGAGGATCCGGATCCGCCGGCGTTTTTGCGTGTCCACGCGGATGGAGTAGGGGGGCGCCGGAGTGTCGGTGATATGCTCCCCGGGCAGCGTCTCCAGGGGCGTCAAAAACCAGAACGTGGAACCCCGGCCGACTTGACTGTCGACGCCCATGGAGCCGCCAATGAGCTGGACGAGACGCTTGGAGATGGTCAGCCCCAGCCCGGTGCCGCCAAAGCGGCGTGTGGAGGAGGAGTCCGCCTGGGAAAAGGCCTCGAACAGGTTGTCGAGTCGGTCGGCGCTGATGCCGATGCCGGTGTCGGTGACGCGGAAGCGAAGGGTGGCCTCCCGGTCAGTCTGCCCCTCGGTGGACACCCCAATGTGCACCGATCCCGAGCGGGTGAACTTGATGGCGTTGCCCACCAGGTTCACCAGGATCTGGCGGAGACGCCCCGCGTCCCCTTGAAGGTGCTGGGGCACGTCCGGATCGATGAGACAAGTGAGCTCCAGGCCCTTTTCGTGGCCTGACAGCGCCGTCGTGTCCATGACGCTGCCGACCAGCTTTCCCAGATCAAAGGCGTGCTTCTCCAGGGTCAGCTTGCCGGCCTCGATCTTTGAAAAGTCGAGGATGTCGTTGATGATGGTCAGCAGAGAGTCGGCGCTGGAGTGTACGATCTCGATGTACTGCTGCTGTAGGGGCTCGAGCTTCGTGTCGAGCAACAGGTTGGCCATGCCGATGATGGCATTCATGGGGGTGCGGATCTCGTGGCTCATGTTGGCCAGGAACTCGCTTTTGGCCCGGCTGCCGGCCTCCGCCTCCTGCATGGCCTGACGCAGAGCGTCCTCTGCCAGGTGCCGTTCTGTGACGTCGATGATCGTCCCATCGAAGTGGGCATTGCCGTCGGCGTCCCGGTTCAACGTTGCCGTTATCGCCCCCCACAGGTTGCTGCCGTCCTTCCGTTTGTAGAGCACCTCCCTGGCGACGTAGTCGCCATCGGCGAGAAGCTGGTCCGAGAAGATCTGGCGCTCGTTGGGGTCCTCGTGAAGATCCCGCACGCGCGTATTGCGGAGCTCCTCGAAAGAATCAAAACCGAACATTCGTACCAACGCGGGGTTGGCCATCTCGAAGCGGCCGTTGGGTTCCGGCGTGTTCCGGTAGAGCCCGATGGGCAGGGTCTCGATGAGCGAGTGCACAAAGGACTCCGAGGAACGGCGCCGTTCGCGTTGCTGTTCAAGAACCGATCGGAGCGTGAGGGTCTCCCGGATCGTCGTGTACATGCGTCGGGCGCTGACCAGGATGGACGCCGTAAAGAGTGGCACCAGCATCGCGAGGAAAACGTACCCGGGCTCTCCCATTGTCGCGAGGCGTACGCACAACGCCAGCGCGATGGGCACACAGAACAGCAGCACCGCCTCCCATAGGCTCGCCAGTGCCACGCCGCCGGCGGCCATGGTCGTCACGACGACAATGACCAGGAAGGCGTGGTGCATGGTATTGGTTCGTGGCATGAGCAGCCAGAGAGAGGCGGACCACACCAGCCCGGCCAACAGGGCGCCCGCCAAAAAGGTGTGGGACCAGCTCGCCGACTCTTGGGGCGTCGGCTGGGCTCGACGGTACAGCAGCCACGTGACAAATCGTCCCAGGGACACCAGGGCGTAACACGACCACCAAACGATGACGTGGGTCTTGCTCACCACCGGCCACTGTACGGCGGCGACGATGGTAGCCAGGATCAAAGTGAAGGTGATGGAGAGGGGAAGCCTGACGAAGATCTGTTCCACATGTTCAGCGCGGAGCTGCCGATCGATGCGGGGTTGGTTCTCCATGGTTCAGGGGTTTGTATCTACCACATCGGATCTTCGCTTGCATGGTCGATCGTGCCGCCCGGTGAAGCGACTGGACGCTTTTTTTGGGGGCTCGCCAGAGGGGGGACTGTCCAGCTAAGACTATAATACCAATGGGATAGGGGAATCTTTCGGGAAGTTAGTGTTAGGAGTCATTGTGTTTTCTTGATAAAGTGATTTCGCAGAAATAGAAACGGGGCGGGTGTTGATCGTATGACGGCTCTCCTGAAATCTGAATGGCCCCCCGCGCTCCTGGCGGCGCTGGGAGACCACTTGCCAGCGGCCATTGCCGACGTGGTGCTGCGCCGCGCGGCCGACCAGGCCGGGCTGGGCCCCGAGGCCTGGAATACCTCCATCCAGCGCAGGAAATTGGTGGACGCCCTCTGTGCCCGGGCGGGCGTCTTTCTCAAGGGGGATCAGTTGATTGCTTTCCGGCGCGCGCTCCTGGACCCGTCCACGGTTCGAGCCCAGGCGTCGGAGGAACGGACTGAGTTTTCCATCGCTTCGGACGACGACGTCTTCCAGGCCCGCCAGGGCACCATCCGGCAAGCCCAGCAGTGGGCGGCGTCAGGCATAGCTCGCACCCGAGCCGCCACGATCGTCAGCGAGCTGGCGCGCAACATCTACCAGTACGCGCAGTCGGGCACGGTCACCGTGTCTATGTGCCGCGGGCGGATCCGGATCCTGGCGGTGGATCGCGGGCCCGGGATCCCCGATGTGGAGGCCATGCTCTCCGGGGCCGGTGGGGGGCGTGGAAAAGGGGGGCTGGGGCTCCGCGGCAGCCAGCGCCTCGCGGAGGTTTTTCAGATCGTATCCGCGCCGGGTCAGGGGACGCGCGTCACCGCGGAGCTGCCACTACGGTAGGCCAAGCCCGGTGGTTTTTGCACCGTGGGACGGAGGGCTCGGTCTTACTTGCCGCTCGCGCTGACGGACGGTTTACGAACAAGGCTGTCCCGGTAGAAGTCGATCAGGTAGCGGAACAGCTCGATGAGCAGCATCTGACCCTCTTCCACGAAGGACTGCGTATCCTCGGTGGAGCCGTCATGCGAGAGCCGCTCCAGGGAGTTGCGGTGGATCTCCTCCACGTCGCTGGGTCCGGCCGAGAGCATGCACAGGTACATGGCGAGGCCATGGAGCTCGTCCGAGATGGGCTCGACGTTCTTGGATTGTCGCTGCTTGTGGGCCATCTCGATGAGCTTGCCGTATCGCTCGCAGAGCGGCTCGAAGGCTTCGGCCTCGCGTTCACGCAAAGGCGAAAAGAGCCGATCCTCCTGGGGCACCAGCTCGCCACCGGGGATGTCTGATTTGCCGGCGGCGGCCCACAGCCCGGTCAGGTGCGGGTTCAGCCGCTGCTGACGGGCGTGTCGCTCGATGGCGAAGTTTACGGCGTGGATGAGGGCCTCGGTGTCGAGCTTGCCCTTGATCAGGTAGTCCTGGGCGCCGCTGCGTACGGCGTTGTACGCCACCTCCCGGTCGTCGAGGCTGGTGATGATGACGATGGGCACCTGGGGGGCGATGCGGTAGGTTTTCAGGAACGTCTCGAGGCCTTGGGTGTCCGGGAGCGTGAGGTCCAACAGGATCACGTCCACGTCCCCCTCGCCGAGTCGCTCGAGGCCGTCAATCAGCGTAGACGCAACCACGACCTCGTAGGCGTTGCCCTTGGCCCGTGAGAGCTGGCCGCGGATCATGGTGGCGTCCACCGGACTGTCTTCGATGAGCAGAACAGTGGCCTGACGTTCGTTTATTTCGAACATGGGGTCTCCGGTTGCTCGGACGGCACCTCAGGGCGCGAAGAACACAGCCTCGGTGACCGGGCTGTCGGGGAAGCTCTCTTCGATGGTGCCGCAGTGTTTATCCACGGCCTCGAACCAGGCCTTACGAGCCGCATTCTCGGCACCGACGGTGGCGTCGAGGGCCTTGGTGGCTGCCTCCCGGTTCTGGATGGCCGCGCGGTAGCGTCCGAGGCACTCTTCCAGGATCGAGGACCAGGGATCCCGCAGGTCCGCGGCGTCGGGGAGCTCTGCGAGCTGGCCGAGGATCTTCTCCACCGCCTCGGCTTCGAGCACGCCGATGGGATCCACCACGCGCTGCAGGCCCGCGGGGAACATCGCTTCGAACAGCCTGTCCGACGACTCGCCGGTTTTCACCGTCTCGGCGAGGGCCATGACGATGGCGTCGAGCTCGATGTCCACAAGCGGGAGCTGAGCCTGGATCGGGGCGTGGTGCCTCTCAGCGGCCGTCCGGGCCTCGAAGGTCTGTTGAAGCTTGTCATTGATCGCGCGGAAGGCGTCCACCAGCGGCGTCATCTCGTCGAAGAACTCGAGGGCTGCCAGATGGTGCAAACCAATGACCACGAGATCGTGCGTAGGTGTGTCGTGTGCGGGTCCTTGCATGGCCCGAGGGTAACTTTAGACGCGGGTCCGCGCAAGCGTGAGGATCAGCCCCCGAAACTGCCGGCCGCCGCGGTTTCTCTGCGCGTTTTACGGGGAAAGCCGACACGGCGACGTGGGCCCAGAACGCCTTCTCCGGTCTCATCGACGACAAAGGCGCTCTGCGCGGCTACGGATTCTGGCCCCATGCCCCATTTCTGACTAGACTTCGGGGATGGCATTTCCCGAAAATACTTTGAGGTATGGCACCCAGAACGGCTCGGAGCGATCCGCGGTGGCCGCTGTACAGGAACCGGTCGTCGTGGTGGAGGAGCCGGGCACTGTTGTCGCCGGTCGGTACGAGATTCTGCGAAGTCTTGCGGAAGGCGGCATGGGCTCGGTATACGTGGCCCGCCAACTGGATCTGAACCGGAGGGTGGCGCTCAAGGTCATCGGCGGTGACGACCAGGAATTGAATGAGCGTTTTAGGCGGGAGGCCGTGGCGTTGGCAGACATCTCGCACCCGGCGGTGGTGGAGGTGCACGACTTCATCGGCCCCTCCGAGGCCACGGGGGGCCGGAGTTACCTGGTCATGGCGTATGTGCCTGGGCACAACCTCGAGGACCACTTGAAAGCCATCCCCGAGAGCCACATGACGTCGGCCGAGCTGGTGGACCTGTTTCTGCCCGTGGCCTCGGCCGTGGTGGAGCTGCACGCCAATGGGATCATCCACCGGGATCTCAAGCCCGGCAACCTGGTTTTCGCGGCCCGAGCCGATGGTCATTCTTCCATCAAGTTGGTGGACTTCGGCATCGCCAAGCGGGAGCTGGTGGATGGGCTCACGGCGTCGGGATTTGTGCTGGGCACGCCGGCCTACATGGCGCCTGAGGCCATGGTGGGCGGGGAGAAGACGCCGGCGGGCGATGTGTTTGCCCTGGGCGCGACGATGTTCGAGTTGGCCACCGGGGAGGCACCATATGGCTCCGGGACCACCGCGGAGGTTTTCCGGCGCATTGTCGTGGAGGAGCCGAAGCTCCCCAACCATCTGCAGTCCACCAGCTTCGGTAGGCTGCTGCTGCAGATGCTTGCGCGGGAAAAAGACCATCGACCCGACGCCCTGCAGGTGTTTCGGGAGCTGGAGAAGATCGAGCACGAGCTGTACCGCCCGCCGTCCCAGCCCATCCTGCCGCTAGTGCACCCGCCCCCGAGCGACGTTGCGGTACCGGCGTTTGCGCAGTCGGCCGCCGAGCCGGCCTCCGATGAGATCCCCCTGGGAGAGTCTCCATTGGTGACCCTGGAGCCGCCCAATCGGCCCCAGTCACGGTCGCGCGACTACGCGCCAGGATCGTCCACCCGTCCGGACATTGCGCGCGGGGCCGACGGCGCGATCGTACCCGCCCCGGAGCGTACGCCCAGAGCCCAGCCTCCACAGCGCAACTGGGCCAAGCTGTTTGTGCTGGTGGTTGGGCCCATGGTCCTGGTGGCCTTGGCGGCCGGCGTCTGGCTTCGCATGGATGGCCCTGGGCACAAGTCAAAAAAGAGCGTCTCCGCCGGCTCGGCGCCCGCGACGATGAAGCCCACCCCCAGACGACCGCCACCGAGGGAGCCGTCCGGCATGGAGCCGTCCGGCATGGAGCCGTCCGGCATGGAGCCTGCTCCCATGAGACCTGCGGCCATGGAGCCTGCGACCGTGGAGCCCGCGCCCCTGGAGCCTGCTGCCAAGGAGCCTGCTGCCAAGGAGGCTGCTGCCAAGGAGGCTGCTGCCAGGGCGCCTGCTCCCATGGTTCCGAAATACGTCGGCCCCAGTCGGGCGAGCCTCCTGCGGCGCTGTCGCACGAACGAAGGCGCCGGGAAGCTGCACCGCCATGCTCGGCGAGCCATGCAAAAACCCGCCACGTACGGCTTTGCGGAACGGGCGCTCAAGGTGATCATGGAGTGCAAGGGCTCCAAGCGTTGGCGACGACGGCGCGCCGCTCGGCAGCTCGCCCAACTCTACATCTACATGGGACGCTGTGCCGACGCCAAGAGCGCCTGGACCGCATACGTGGGCCTGATTCCTGATGCAAAAAAGAAAAGTGGACCGCCCCCCGCCCCCAAGTGCACGGCCACTGCCCAGTGATCCATTCGCCAGGGGCGGGATGAATGCCGATTTTTCAACGTAGAACAATGTGGCGCGTCCTCCGGAGAACATCATGAATATTCGAATCCGAACCCATCTGCCTGCAGTGATCCTTGCAGCGGCGTTTCTGATCCCGGCCACCGGTTGTGCGACCCTCGGCGCCGTGGTGGGCGGCAAGCCCATGCCCAAAATCACCGTGGATCGGGCCCGACTGCAGTCCGCCGATATGCGTCAGGTAGCCGTGCAGGTGGACTTCACCGTGGAGAACCCCTACAGCACCCCCTTGCCGGCGCTGGGTCTCGACTACCGGGTCTGGCTCACCGGCGTGGAGCTCGCCCAGGGTACGGCGCAGGTCCAGCGCACCATCCCCGCCCGGGGCAAGGTCCCCATGACCACGACCCTCACCTTCGGCCCCCTGGAGGCCGTGAAGGTGGCCGCCCGCCTGGCCTTCGGGAAGCGGCGCTACCGCATCCAGGGCGTGTTTCGCGTCCGCACCCCGTACGGGGACGTGGGCGTACGTTTTGACCACCGCGGCAAGCTCACCGGCAAATCGCTGCTCAAGCGGCTCATCCCCGGCCTCGGCTCCGCGCCAATGCCTGCCATCCCCCCGCGTTTCACGCGCCCCAGTCTCGTCCCCCCCCGCGCCTAGCCACCTGGTAGATTGCCCGGCCAGATTACTGCGCGCAGTTGGTGGGGCTCTGGCAGCACGGGTCGTCGAGGTCCACCAGGCAGTTCTCGTCGTTGTCTTGAAGGTCGTTGCAAAGCTGTTCGACCCCGGAGATCTGCCGGCAGGCCGCGTTGCTATACAACCGGGGTGGCGGATCGGTCCTGCGGGAGATGATCAGCTCGGCGAAATTCGAGCCCGGGCAATTTTCCTGATAGTTGACGTGCCAGCAGGCGGCCACGGGCAGGTTCACGTCTCGTGCGGCGGGGTGGGCGGCGGCGTACGCCAGCGTCCGGTCCGTGTTGCCTGCCAGGAGCACACCGTCGTGCATCACCTCGAGACACGCCGGCACTGCGTATTCAGCCTCAGTCGGGAGGCCGCGATCGAATACGTCGGTGACCTGGCACTGGGCCAGGCACTGGGCGTTGACGGCGCAGGTCTGCGCAGCCTGCGGAGAGCCAAACTCAACGCCCACGTCGGCGCAGCCCTTCAGCGGCGCGGGGATGCAGGAGGGGCGGGGCCCGAGGACGGACTTGATCTTGTCTCCGATGCCAGCGAAGAATCCGGACTGGTCCGCTGTGCAGATGGGGGAATAGGCCCAGCCCGGCGCTTCCTCGCCATCGTTCATGTCCGAGATGAGGTTGTAGATGCGGATACCCGGGGTCGCGTTCCCCGAGCCCGAGGCGCAGCTGTATTGCACTTCCGGCTGGTCCTGGTCGTCCAAGCCCACCTCCACATCGAAGCCCAACCCTGAGGGGCTGGGCGTGACCGGGCCGGCGATGGCCGCCATGATCAGCATCTGCGGGTCTTTTAGAGCCCGCAGGAACTGAGTGTACCGGGAGAGCGGGTACAGCAGGGCCGCGGCATCTTCTCTCGGTACGCAGTCCCGACGAGCTCCCAGATGCGTCCGGGAGTTGATGTCGCAGGTGATGCCGAACTCGAAGCAGCGATAGGACGTCAGGGGGCCCAGGGTGGAGTTGATGTCCGTCTGGGTGTTGTCATACAGCTGCGGGTTCGAGCCCGAGCAGTCGTCCTCGTCGGTGATCAGGATGATCGCCAGGAACGCGTTGTCCCGGACGAACCCGGTGTTGGCCGTGTTGCTGGGGTCCAGGGCCTTGTACATGGACTCTAACGGCTGCTCGAAGCCGCAGCCCATGGTGCCCAGGTTGGCCACGCAGTCAAACACCTCCTCGAGGGACCCGCCGTCATAGTTCCGGCAGCGCGGGCAGCCCGTGGCCGTGTCCTCCACGAACATTGTCGTGGGCTCAGCCGCGCAGTTGGCCTGGGAGCAGGTATGGGCGGAACAGGTGTTGTTTGTATCCTTGCTGATCTCACAGGACTGCGGCTCCACATCGATGATGTAGTTCTTACCGCCGACAGGGTTGGTGCAGTTGCCCTTCACCAGCGCGCCGGCGTCACCGCCCACTTCCTCGCAGTAGGTGATTTGGAACATCCCCGTGCCCAGGTCGGTGGAGGTCACGCCTACGTGCAGATTGGGCAGGCCCGCGGGCATATTGCTGAGCGATGCGGTGAGCGCCTCGAAGCCCACCCGGGCGTTGGTTTGCCCGTATGCCATGGACCCCGAGTTGTCGACGACAAAGAGCAGGTCGATGTCCCGGTTCTCGGGCAGCGGCGCGATCGGTACGGGCTCGCCCCAGGAGGCGTCCGGCGGGGCGTTCTTCAGGCCGCTGTATGAGCAACCCGGGACCAGCAACAGCCCCGCGGCAACGATGAGAAATTTGGCTCCGCGCATGCCACACTCCGGGATTGGGCAAAGAGAAGATCATACCATGCAATGCTCAGACCAGGAGGTGAGGGTCGCAAGCTGCTGAAATCACTAGCGCGCGGTGTTGATGACTGTCAACTTCGGTTTGAGACGGGGCCGGGGTGTCAACCAGGTTGGCGGTTCATGCGGTCCCGGGCGATGAGGGCCGCGCCCAGGGCGCCGATGGTGTCGGGGTGGTCGGGCAGGGTGATTTCGCTTCCGATGGCCTCGGCGAGGGCGCGGACCACGCCGGGGTTGCGGGCCACGCCGCCGGACATGGCGATGCGGCGGCCTTTGGGGTTGCGCTCCACGCGCTTGACCAGGGACTGGGTCCGGGCGGCGATGGCGCGGTTGAGGCCTCTGGCAATCTCGGCCCGGGGCGTACCCTCGGCGATGAGGGAGACCACCTCGCTCTCGGCGAAGACCGTGCACATGGAGCTCAGGGTCAGGTCCCCGGTGGCTTCGACGTCGAGGTTGCTGAGGGTCTCCAGGTCCACCTCCAAGGCCCGGGCCATGGCCTCGAGGAAGCGACCGGTGCCGGCGGCGCATTTGTCGTTCATGGTGAACTCGGCGACTTTGCCGGCTCCGTCCAGCAGGATGGCTTTGCTGTCCTGCCCCCCGATGTCCACCAGGAGCTCCGTGCCCGGAAGCTGGTGGGTGATGCCCCGGGCGTGGCAGGTGATTTCGGTCACCGCGGCGAGCTTGTCCTCTACCCGCGCCCGTCCGTATCCGGTGGCCACCACGGCGGCGATCTCTTTCGAATCCACACCCGCGTCCGAGAGCACGATGGCCCGGGCCCGGGCGATGGATTCGAGGTTGCGCGCGCCCGTGGGCACCACGGTCCAGGCCACGGTGTTTGCCTCCTCGTCGAGCAACACGGCGTCGCAGGAGAGGCTGCCGATGTCGAGTCCCAGGTAGTACATGAAGCGATTCCTGATGTACGTGATTAACGTTGATGTTACATGGGTATGAAACTCAATTGCTCAACATTTCCACGAAGGCTTCCAGGCGGGTTTTGAGCTGTCCCTCGGCAAAGCTTCGGGGGTCGATACAGTCCACCTCCAGGTTCAGCACCGGCACGCCCTCACTCCGGAGGGCGTCGCTGATCAGCCCCCTCGCGCCGGAGCCCTGGCGGCAGCCCCATTGGGTCGGATTGATGGCTCCGTCCACCTGGTACTCCCGGGCGATGACCCGCAGCCGCTCAATTCGCCATTCGACTTTGCCCACCAGCGGAATGGAGAGCGCCCGTTCCGCCATACCCACAAAGGGGTCGTCCGGGTCCAGCGGCTGCCAGGGGATATCGTTGAGCTCGTCGGCCACCACGGCGGCGCCCAGGTCGTCATAGAGAAAGTCCAGGAGCGGGTGCTTGAACTGAATCCGGTTCTGGAGCCACATGAGGCGCACCGACTCCCGGGGCGAGTCCGCGGGGCGACTCTCGAGGATCCCGGTCAGCTCGTCCCGGTAGGCGCGCGCCACCTCCAGCCCACCCTCGGTGCCGTAAAACAGCGCCATGACGATGCCCAGGTTGATCATGTCTTTGCGTCGGGCCGGGGTGGGGGTATGGGCGGCCAGGCGGTTGATCTCCACCATGAGCTCCCGCAGCTGGTTCGTGCGCTCCAGGGCCGCCCGCACCGCGTCCAGGTCCAGGGGGCGTCTGCTGTGCTCGGCCACGAAGTCGGCCGTGGCGCGGTACTGCTCCGCCAGGTACCGCACTGCCTCTGGACCCCGATGGGGCGGGATGTGGATGACGTGGAGCGGCTTGTGGAAGTGCTTGGCCAGATTCTCGATGACCGCGAGCCCGCCGGCGCAGGGGGCCGAGGTGCCCACCAGGAAGTCCGGCTCGGGCATGAGCCCCTGGATCGCGGCGCCCAGCACCGAGCGGTGGTAGCTGCAGGCGTCGGTGGAGTAGCCGCGCTGCTCGGCCACCTCCAACATGGGCTCCACGCCGCCCGTGCTGGCCAGCATGGCGCCGACGAACTCCACGTAGCACGACGTCACATCCATGGCGTTGAGCAGGTCAAAGGGCACGGCGATGCCGCACCAGGCCACCCGGGTGTCAGGATGGAAGAGCTTCACGCCCAGCCGCGCCACCTCCAAGGCATATCGCTTGCGGGCCACGTACTTCGATCCGCCCGCGGTGAGCTTTGCCTCCAGGCCCTGGGTGAGCCCCTCGAAATATTGCAGCATCATGGCTGATTCTCCTCGATCATCTCCACGAAGGCCTCGATGCGGGTGCGGTGTTGACCCAAAGAGCGCAGGGTGCAGTCACCCTCGAGGGCGAGCAGGGGGATGTCGACGACGCGCAGGGCGTCGCGCACGGCGGGCAGCCGGGCCAGGTAGGGGTCGCAGAACTTCATGATGTGGGCGATGACCCCGCGGGCACCACTGTCTTTGACGG
>Ga0180009_10005672_pt1 | contig 13318 bp, 6 predicted proteins | sample OS_PC_MetaG_FD_123537 | JGI IMG/M metagenome (GOLD analysis project Ga0180009, IMG submission 123537) | Groundwater microbial communities from the Aspo Hard Rock Laboratory (HRL) deep subsurface site, Sweden - OS_PC_MetaG | ecosystem: Environmental > Aquatic > Deep subsurface > Groundwater... | reverse complement strand
TTTGGAGGCCACGGTCAGAATTGAACTGACGAATGGCGGTTTTGCAAACCGCTGCCTTAACCACTTGGCTACGTGGCCACCTTGTGCAATTGATAATATATCAAAAAGCTTAGGAAATGGAAGGGATTGTTTTGGTTGGTGAATTATCGCTGTCTAATGTGGGCATCATAGTTGCTCATTTATTACTTTTGGGAGATGAACCTATAATCAAAAGTGAAGTGCAATTTAAATAAAAAAGAGGCCTGCTAAAATGTGAGTGAAAAACCTTACATTTAACCCAAGCCTCCATGAGAAACTATACTCATTTTTCGCAAGAAGAGCGAGAAACACTTTATGATCTTTTACAAATAGGCATAAACCAAAATAAAATCGGCAATATTATCGGGAAAAGTTCATCATCTGTTTCGAGAGAAATTAAGAGAAACAGTAGTTCAATTGAAAGAAAACATAACAACAGTCCCAAGAAAATAAAGTATTATTTGCCGCACAAAGCACAGAAAAAATATAAAAAGAGGAGAAAGGAGAGCAAATACCCTTTTCCACTCAAAAAACCTAAAATATTCAAGTATGTAATAGGTCATCTCACATCATTTGAATGTTGGAGTCCTGATTCGATATCTGGACGAATAGAAAATGATATAGGCGAAAAAATTAGTACGGAATGTATTTATCAATTCATCTATAGTAAAAGAACTAAACATCTTGAATTATGGAAATATTTACGAAGAGCACATAAAAAAGACGCAAGAAAAAGGGCAGAAAACACAGAAGGGTGCTCATTCCCGGCAGAAAAGATATTTCTCTCCGACCAAGAAAAGTTGATGAAAGAAAAAGATTTGGCGATGGGGAGGGCGATAGTGTCCTTGGATTAAGGAAAAAATCGGTACTTCATACTGAAATTGAGAGATTAAGCAGAATGCTCTTTGTTGAAAAAATGAAACGAAAAACATCAGACGAAGTACGAAAAGCTGTGACAAAAATATTTAATCCATTACCGGATAAGATGAAGAGAACGACAACATTGGATAATGGGCCTGAGCATACACAGCATGAAAAAGTAACAAAAAACACAGGAATTCAAGTCTACTTTGCAAAACCTTACGCTTCATGGCAACGAGGAGCAAAAGAAAGCGTTAACGGACTAATTCGTTGGTATTTCCCTAAAGGGACAGACTTCGACAACATATCAATAAAAGAATTAAAACGAGTACAAAATGCCATTAATAATCGTCCAAGAAAATCTTTAGGATATAAAAAACCTATCGAAATATATACTCATATTTTAACAAGCTTAAATGAAAAAATTGCACTTGAAATTTGAACTAGGGAAAATATGTTTGACATTGTTATTTTTTTGTTATATAATAATCGGAATGCAACAGTTATGATGTTAATGATTGTGCGTTCAATGTGCGATATATTGCACGATAAATCAGGTAGTTTAATTATTTAAATATTTACATTTATAAACTCTAAATTTAAAAAAATGAGTAAAACAAAAATTGGATCCTTTTTAAAAAACAAACGCGTGAGGGCAAAGTTTTTTGGATCTGTAATTATTGGAATGTTGATCGCAATAATGGCTATCACTGTTTATGCTCAGCAGGATTTTTCCGTTCCCGGTTATGAGCCTCCATGTGTGAGGATTACCTCATCTAATGTTCTCGATCTGGAGTCTGGTACATCGACAGATGATCCCAACATTGATGATATTTTTTATGAAAATGTGGATGGTATAACTGTGGCTAATATTTCTTCGGGTTTCTATGGAACTCTTTTAGGCAATGCTGGACAAGTTGAACCGACACTAGCCGATTGTGAACTTAATGTTGCTTTAACTACAAATTCAATCAATTTTGATAGTATTAATGATGGAGACTGGCTTTGTATAGCAACTGATGACAACGAAAACCAAAAATTCTATAAACAATATGCGGCGCAATCGATTATTAATGAAGACTTGGTTCTTTGTACTGAACCTGTTGTTAGTGCTGATGACTACGATGGTGATGGTATTTTGAATAGTGCTGATGTCTGCCCCGGAACACCTTTAGGCACACCCGTAGATGAAAGTGGTTGCGAAGTTGTTATTGTAGATACGGATAGCGATGGAATCGAGGATGCTATCGATAATTGTCCTGCAATTTCTAATACCATGCAAGAAGATGAAGATGAAGATTTTGTGGGAGATGCATGTGATGCTTGTTTTGGTACAAGCCCAGGTGCCCAAGTTGACGAATTCGGTTGTGAGGTAGCTGTTTTTGATGGTGATAATGATGGAATTGAAGATTCTATCGATAATTGTGTTTTTACAGCAAATCCAGAACAAGAGGATGAAGACATAGATGGCGTAGGGGATGCCTGTGATGATTGTATAGGTACTCCTGTTGGAACCGTTGTTAATGAGTTTGGATGTGAAGCTATAGATGCTGATGGTGATGGGGTAGAGGATAATATTGATAATTGCCCGCTAACTGCAAATCCTACTCAAGAAGATGCCGATTTTGATTTTGTGGGAGATGTTTGTGATATTTGTGCTGGCACTCCTGAAGGAGTCGAAGTTCATAATCTTGTCGGATGCTCAATAGCTCAGTTTGCAGCTCTTGGCTTAGAAGATGATGATTCGGACGGGATTCCCAATTTGTATGATTTTTGTCTAGGCGAAGGTACTGCGGGGGGCGTTGATGTTTATGGATGTAGCATGGGGACGGATGCTGATTTAGATGGCTGGACTGTTGAAGGTGGTGATTGTAATGATAACAATGATCTTATTAATCCGGGGGCATTAGAAATATGTGATGATGGCATTGATAATGATTGTGATCTTTTAGAAGATATTGATGATACGGATTGTCAAGTTGAAACTGATACAGATAGCGATGGTATACCTGATTCAATTGATAATTGTCCTACCAATGCAAATGTGGATCAGCTTGATTTGGATTTTGATGGTCAAGGTGATGAATGTGATAGTGATAAGGATGGAGATGGATATGACGAATTTGATGATTGTAATGATATGGACTCAACGATTTTTCCAAATGCACCTGAAATATGTGATGATGGGATTGATAATAACTGTAATAGTCTTGAAGACGGAGATGATCCAATGTGCCAGGGACCGATAGACTTTGACGGTGATGGTGTTGCTGACAGTGAAGATAATTGTATATTTGTTTCAAATGCAGATCAGGATGATACCGATTCCGATGGAGTTGGTAATGTTTGTGATGATTGTCCGGGTAGTCCGATAGGTGGGCAAGTCAATGAATTTGGATGTCCCTTGGCCAGTGGCGAGGATGATGATTTTGATGGAATCGATAATGCTTTTGATAATTGTCCTAATGTACCTAATGTTAGCCAGGCTGATGCCGATGGAGATGCGGTACCAGGTATAACGGGTGGCGATGCGTGCGATGAATCAACAACATTTACTACACAGGGTGAATTTGAATATGCTCCATTAGGTGATTATTTCGAAAAATTCTTTGTTAATGTTTATCCTAATTCTGAAATTACATTTGATAATATTGTAGCAGGTAGTACACAAGTTAGTTTTAATCAAACTAATGGTAGTTCAATAGTTACTACAATTCATGTTGTTACACCTGACAACGTCTTAGTTAATGAGCATTCCGTTGCTATTCCTTTAAATGAAGGAGATGCAGGTACGATTAAGATTGATAATGTAAGTCATGAAAACCTGGTAAATATTACAAGCGTGGGAGCTGGCCAACCTTTTGTCGAACTATCTCCTATTGTTAATGCTTGTATTGTTAACCTTCCTGTAAACACAAATGTAACGATTACCGCAGATGGTCCTAATGGTACAAATACTTTCCACTCCGGAGGTGGTCAAATCTCGGTTAGATGTAATGATAGATCTAAGGCATTTTTAAATATTGATGATGCGGTTACTTATAGAGCTGATGGTGACTTGGATCAGTGGTTCAATGTTCAGACGGCAGGAGAAATATCGATAGCGGGTATGGCTGATTCGGTGGCTATTTTGGAACAAGGTGAGACTATTCAATTTACAGATACAATGGATGAATTTGCTCAATTTGATCACTGGTTATCGGCTACAGCTGACGCTGGTGATGAAGTTGTTATTTTAGGAAAATCTTCTAGCGCATTTCTTAATACCGGCGAAGACTTACTTTATCATTATGATGGGACATTGAATTATGAGAGATGGAAATCAGGTTTAATAGGTTTTGTGGATGTTCATAGTGATTTTGCAACAGCTGTACTGGCTGCCAATGAGGAACTAAAATATTCTTATGATGAGAGTACATCTGTCGATCGATTTGAACCTCTGGCAACACTTGAATCAGTGGATATAGTCGGTCAAATGGGTGGTATTGCTGAGCTTGAAACGGGAGAAATCCTTGATTATAGTTTTTCTCTCTCTACAAACACCGATAATTACAGAGCTGCGCAAGTCGGAGATTTTCTAGTGTTTAAATCTGCTGACGACTCTTCTTCATCAGTGCTTAATCAAGATGAATCAATTAATTATTCTTATGACTTTGCCACTAGTAGGAGTTTTTACCAAGCCTCTACATTATCTTTGATTGAGATATTTGGTAATGGAGAATCCAATGCACAACTTGAAGATGATGAAGGGATTTCTTATAAACATGGTACCCTTGACAATTCAGATATCTGGAGTGATGTTTTGACAGTGAATTATGTTCCAATTATGGGACCGAAAGGATCTATCGCAAAACTTACGAATGACCAGGGTATTACTTATAAAGCTGGCTCTGATAATTGGTCAGGAGTTGTTGCTGCAGATTATATAGTTATTGCTGGTGAAGGTTCTTCCTACACAAATCTCTATCCAAATGATTCAATTAGTCATGATCTTGTTTCTGATGGAATAATCAGAGATACATGGGCAGTAGTTTCTACTCAATCTGAGTCAGGCAAAATTAATGTTTACGGTGAAGAGCTATCACTCGCTAAACTTGAGCCGGGCGAAAAGGTTCAATATACTCATTATCCTGCCTCTACTCAGGATCAATGGTCTGCAATTCAAACTAATAATTATGTAGATATTTTGGGTGAAGATGATGGAAGTCTTGAGGTTGAAGTAAATGAAGCTGCGAGGTACAGTTATAATCAAGCTTCTCAATCGGGGACCTATATAGCTGATTCGACAGTCAATGGCATTTTACTGAAAGGCAAGGGCGATGTGATTTCTATGAATCTTGCGGAAAATGATAGTGTTTCTTACGATTTCAATTCAGTTGATGATACACATGCTATTGGTGTAGTAATTTCCAATAATGTTGTAAGCGTAGAAGGTACGGAGAAATCCGTGGCCAATGTATCTCAGGCCGAGGCCGTTACCTATAACAACAGTGAAGGCAGGGATAAGTGGTCAAACGTGGTTACAGCTGATGAGCAGGAATCTATTGAGATTAACAGTGAATATGGAGAAACAAGTGCTGACCTTGATTCAGGAGAGGCCGTCGAATACAACAGGGATGATGTTACAGATTCTGATGTTTGGTCAAATGCGGATACGGAAGAAGGCATTGAAGTATCCTCGTTTAAGAATACAACCGATGCTGTTGTAATTAATCTTGAAGAATTTGAAACTATTGAAGTTGCTGTTGCCGAGTTAACTGCAACTACATTGGTTAAAGCAGCACAGCTAATTGCTTTAGGTGAGCCGGTAGAAATCTTTGACTGCCTTGAAGATTACAATATTTCAAGTAGTTCGGTAGCCGTATTTATAGACGTTGCCGGCGAAAGAGTGCAGGTGACACCTGGAGAATCGTGTACTTCAATTACAATGGAGTCCGGTGATGCAAAGGTAGCAACATTCCTATCAGGAACTGTTTCTGCTCCAGAGGTTACTGACAACTCTGTTGTAACAAATCTGTCTGAGAATGATACTGTTGATATAACTGCTAACGGATTGGAGAGTACTACTTTAATTACCAATACTGGTACCGGTTCTATTAGCTCATATACTTTCCCAAGTGGATATCCTCAACTTGGAGAAACCGTTAATTCTGAATCATATGATACTGATCCGGGAGAAACATCTTCAAATGGAGATGGAGATGAAGATGGTGTAATAGATGTATTTGATCTTTGTCCAAATACTCCACAGGGGGCCGAAGTAAATGATCAAGGTTGTTCAGAAAGTTTGACCTGTAGTTCTCTTTCAGGGGCTGTAACTTATGTTGACAATGGTTATGCTCCTGCTTGTTCAGGTATTAATCCAGGTGCGAAAAAATTAGCCCTTGTTGATAGCAGTTGTAATCCAATTGCAAATGCCAGAGTTAATCTGAGAACGTCAACCAGCTCTTATATTACTTACAAAACAACAAATAGCGAGGGTATAGTTGATTTTAGTGACTATTCCGGTGGATCAACTCCATCAAAATTTGAGGTTGATTATATGGGAGGAAGTTACTCTACAGATCATGGAACATATGATAGCGGAACAGGTGTTCAAACAAAGGAATATAAACTTTCGTTGATAAACAGTGATTGCGATCCTGTTGCAAATGCCAGAATTAATCTAAGAAGGGAAAACGGAAGCTATGTTACCTACAAGAAAACGGATTCTTCAGGAGTTGTCAATTTTCAAGTAGTGCCTGAGGCGAGAATGAAGCTTGAGGCTGATTACAACGGTGCGACCTGGATGTCTGCCGCCAATACGGCCAATATGGATGTCACTTTAGGAACTGAAGGCTATAAACTATATCTATCAAGTAGTAGTAGTTCTCCAATTGCCAATGCAAGGGTTAACCTGAGAAGAGAGAATGGTAGTTATATTACTTACAAAAAAACCGATGTGGATGGTATGGCTAAATTTGATGTCCTAACCGGTGGCTCACTTAAAATGGAAGTTGATTATAACGGTGCAACCTTTATGACTCCTGCATCAATATCTCACATGCAACAAGATGTTCAGACTAAATCATTTGGTGCTTTACTAACAGAAAACGATGGTGATCCAATTTATAATGCCAGAGTTAATCTTCGAAGAGCCAATGGTAGCTACGTTGTGTATGCAAAAACTAATCCTTCAGGTGTAGCTAACTTTGAGGTTGTACCTAATGCTGAGATGAAGCTTGAGGTTGACTACATGGGGGCTACATTTATGACTAATGCCGTTACAGTTACTGATAATAGTCAGATTCCCGTACAGACTCTTGCTTATGAAATGGTATTTAAGGATAGCAACGGTGAACCTATCTATAATGCTCGAATTAATTTAAGAAGAGCAAATGGTAGTTATGTGACTTACAAAAAAACCAATTCATTTGGATCTGCTATCTTCCAGGTTGTACCTAATGCCAACATGAAGATGGAGGTTGATTATAATGGTGACCAGTATATGACAGCAGCTACAGAGGTTTCGTCAAATAAGCAGGTTTCAGTGAATACATACTACTATGGAGCGATTCTTACTGATGTTAATGGTAATCCTATACAGAATGCTCGAATTAATTTAAGAAGAGACAATGATAGTTATGTTACCTACAAGACAACTGATGCCAGCGGAATTGCTAAGTTTGAAGTTGTTCCTAATGCGGTCATGAAGTTAGAGTTGGATTATAATGGAGCTAAATGGATGTCTCCGGCAAATACTGTTATTTCAAATACTCTAATTCCAATTTCTACCAAAAATTACGGTCTAAAACTGACGACTAATACAGGTGATCCTATCGCTAACGCTAGAGTTAATCTTAGGAGATCCAATGGAAGTTATGTTACTTACAAAAAAACGGATACGGCAGGCGTTGTCAGCTTTCCCGTTACGCCCGGTTCACAGATGAAGCTTGAGGTTGATTACAACGGAGGCAAGTATATGACGGATGTGACTACAGTAAATGATGATACTCAAATTGATGTCAGTACAAATGCTTACACCATGTTTCTTACATCGAGCGATAGTACGGCTATTGAAAATGCCAGAATTAATTTGAGAACTGCAACCAGCTCCTACATTACTTACAAAAAAACCACTACTGATGGGCGCGCTACTTTCCAAGTTGTGCCAAATGCTCAAATGAAAATGGAAGTAGATTATAATGGCGCTACATATATGACCCCTATTAGTTCAATTACTGATGACACCGAAATTGGCGTTCAAACTAAGTCTTATACTATGCACTTGACCTCAAGCAACGGTGATGCAATTGCTGATGCGAGAGTTAATCTAAGAAGGGCTAGTGGTAGCTATGTTACTTATAAGAAAACCGCTGCGGATGGTCGTGCCACTTTTGAAGTTGTGCCTAATGCACAGATGAAGCTCGAGGTTGATTACATGGGGGCTACCCATATGACTGCAGTCAGTACGATTACTAATAATACTGAGGTCGGTGTACAGACAAAGGCATATTCTCTACTTCTTAACTCTAGTGAGGGTGATGTAATTGCTGATGCGAGAGTTAATCTGAGAAGGGCTAGTGGAAGCTATGTTACTTACAAGAAAACCGCTGCTGATGGTCGTGCCACTTTCCAAGTTGTGCCAAATGCTCAAATGAAGCTTGAGGTTGATTACATGGGGGCTACCCATATGACTGAGGCTAATACAGTTACTAATAATACTGAAATTGGCGTTCAAACAAAGGCTTACTCTTTAATATTCAGTGATAGTAATAATGACCAAATTGCAGGCGCCAGAGTAAATCTTAGGAGAGATAATGGCTCTTATGTTACATATAAAACGACTGATGTAAGTGGGATTGCTAAGTTTGAAGTTGTTCATAATGCCAACATGAAAATGGAGATCGATTATCATGGAGGCAAATATATGACTTTAAGTAGCGTAGTATCTTCTAATACTAATGTACCGGTTCAATCAGTTGCAATTAAGGCTAATATTTTGGCGACAGGTCTTCCTTTGGATAATCAAAGAGTTGATTTGTATAACTCTGCCAGTAGCTATGTTCTTTATCAAAAAACCGGAGTTGATGGTTCTACAACATTTCAAGTATTACCAATTGCTGAACACAAGATTAGATCAATTTATGGAGGAGTAACTTGGTTCTCTCCATTAACTACTGGGCCTACTGAAATTACACATGATTTCTAATGCTCCTTTGTAAAAAGTTTTCTTTTTTAGGATAGCTTTCGATCAAAACTGAAAACCTCCTGAAATTTCTCGGGAGGTTTTCAGTTTAACCGATATGTATCCTTTGTTCAGATGATATAAATATTTATTTCCACTAATAATCTATATTTGTTATATTTGTTATATATTATATCCTAACCTGATGTTTTTATGAAAAAACCATCGAGACTGAAAGTCATGCTAGTGTTGGTACTGTTTGTGGTGTCAATTTTTAGCGTGCATGGAACAGCTTGGGCCGTAACCCTGAAGCTAAAGAATGAAATTGTCGGTAATAATCTCGGCGATAATTTCAGTAAATCTGTTGTTTTTGGAGATTTTGACAATGATGGCGATGATGATATGGCTGTTGGTGCATCCGGATACAACTCTGATGCCGGCCGTGTTTATATTTATTTAAATGATGGGGACTACGCGAGTGTGGCTGATTCTGCGGATGTAATTATAGGCGGAGAAACCGGTTCCGGTTTTGGTTGGAGCCTTACGTCTGGAGACTTTGATAATGACGGAGATGATGATTTAGCTGTGAGCGCCGCTGACTACGCCAGCAATCAAGGTAGAGCTTATGTTTTTTATCAAGACGGTTCTTGGCCATCAGACGCTGCGAATGCCGATGAAATTATAACTGGTGAAGCTACAGGTAATAATTTCGGCAGAGTTTTGAGAGCTGGAGATGTGAATCAGGATAATAAAACTGATTTACTTGTGAGTGCAAACAATTATGATAGCGGAAGAGGCCGAGTTTATGTTTTTCATAATGATGGAAGCTATACTACGGGAGCTGCAAATGCTGATCTGATAATTACAGGTGAGACTGCTAATGGAAAATTTGGTGGAAGTTTGTTAACCGGGGATTTGTCAGGAGATGGAGAGGATGAAATAATCGCATCAGCTATGGAATATAATTATAATACGGGAAGAGTGTATATTTTTGCCAATGACGGGTCGTATCCGACGTCTGCTAATAATGCGGATAATATCATCACCGGTAGCAGCTCAACCTATTTTGGTTTTGGGTTAACGGTTGGTGATTTTGATGGTGATAGTGACCTGGATTTAGCTACCGGAGGTATTTTTTATGGTGCTATTCAGGGCGCAGCTTATATTTTTTACCAGGATGGTTCATGGCCAACAACCGCCGGATCAGCTGATCATATGATAACCGGTGAAACTGACTTCAATTGGTTCGCAGGTGGTTGTATGACATCAATAGATCTTGACAATGATAATGATGATGACTTGGTAATAGGTGCTCTTGGGGCTAACAATCATGCAGGGAGAGCGTATGTTTTTGAAAATGATGGAGCATACCCCACAAGTGCAGCTAATGCTGACCATACTTTTGATGGAGAACACACTATGGATAGATTTGCGGGATACTGGTGTGCTGCAGGGGATGCCAATGGCGATGGATACGAAGATTTAGCGATAGCGGATGAGGATTATACCGCCAACAGCGATATTGGCAAGTTGTATGTTTACTATCAATTGCCTCCGGCCGATGTTGATTCAACTGCTGATGTTGGAACCGGATCTACTATAGGTGATGGGTCTGTTATTGAGGAAGATGTAACAATTAAGGATGATGTTGAAATAGGAGAGGAATGCACTATTGGCGCAGATACTACCATCAAAGAGGGTTCTACTATCGGTGATGAAACTGAGATTGGCGAAAGTGTTGAAATAAAATCTGACGTAACGGTAGGTGGTGGAGTGACTATTGGGGATGATACTACTATCAAGTCGGGATCTACCGTTGGAGACAACACTACAATCGGAGCAAATTCTGAAATAAAGGATTATGTTGATGTCGGGGCTAATGTAACAATTGGAACCAATACAACCATTAAATCAGGTGTAACTATTGGTGATGGAACAACCATCGGTAACAACACTGAAATCAAAGATGATGTTACTATTGGCGAGAACTGCCAAATTGGTAATAACGTCACTATTAAAGCCAACGTGGTTGTTGCTGACAATACAGTAATTGCTGACGGAACTATCGTGAGTAATTAGTATGTAAAGGATTTGGGATTTAAAAGGAGGGCGTATGTATGCGCCCTCCTTTTTATATTTGTGATTTTTGGCTTTCAATTTTTATTTTAATTAGAAAGCGTTGTAAATCTTTTCTAAATTCGTCTGCAGTTTGATATCTCTCATGCTTATCTTTAGCTAGTGCTTTTTGAAGGATAGACACAAGATCGGTATCAATATTGGAGCCTCGATGCTCACATACGGCTTCAGGTGCATATTCAATTTGTCTCTCCCAGATTAAATACTGGTTGTTTTTAGCTTTAAAAGGCAATTCTCCTGCAATAATCTCGTATAAGCTAACTCCTATATTATAAATATCTGAGCGCTCATCAACTTTTTTGCAAAGGGCTTGTTCAGGAGACAAATAAGCAGGAGTCCCCACAGAATGACCTGCCATAGTAATATCAGGGTGATTCTCTCTCAGTCTCATGATTCCGAGGTCAATGACACCTACAGACAAATCAGCAGATACCATAATGTTCCCGGGTTTAAGATCTCGATGAATGATGCCTACGTTGTGTAAGCCTCCTATAATCCTCAGGACTTCGCAAATGACTTTAATTTTTTGAGAAAAAGAAAGTTCATCCTTAATTTCGAATAGTGTTTTTCCTTCCAAATATTCAATTACCAGCACTTTTAACTCATATACTTTATTATGTCCAACTCTATCAAGCAATTTGGGAATTCCATCGATGTTTTCCGCCCTCATCATAGCGTCTCCCTCCAGATCAAAGCGCTTGCATATTCCATGGTCATCATTCAGTAGCAATATTTTGTGAATTTTTTTTGGGCAGGAGTTTTCAAGCACCGTCATACACCAACTTGTGTAACTTAAACAAACCGGATCCTTGAGACTTTTTATATATTCATACTTGTCCGCACCATGATCAATATTTGTCATCACCAAGAGGGCAAATGTTTTGAGCAAAGGTGAATCGATATCGATTTCCGCTGCAACTGATTGGTCAAGACCTCCAAGATCGGATAAATGTACTAATAAGGCTTTACTCACGGTCGGATCAGTAAGTATTGAAGGATAGTTATATCCTATACGCCAACATTCGTTATCATCTAGTGTCGATAAAAAGGCTAATGCCTGGTCGATAACCTCTCTATGTTCTTGTTCACATGTCGATGATTTTTCTTTATCCACTAGTTGAATTTTTTTAATTTAGATGGAAATATAACGGATTTTGTGTTTATAGCAAATGCTATTTGGTGATTGGAGTTTTTTTGTTGCCTATCTGAGTTTGTAGTGCTAGTATTTTATTTCAAATTGAATCAATCAAATGGAAAAGAATATTAATCGCCAATTAGCATTAACAACAACCCCTATTTCTTATGGGGGTAGGATGATCAGTGCGTAAAATTCTTTAAAGAGCATGAATCTCTAACACCCCCAAAAGGGTGTTTTTTGTATTTAATTTTTTTATTGAAATGTATAACTACCACGATTTTTTCCCACCGACGAGACTCTTGATTATTAGCAGTTTTTAACTATCAATTTTTTTATTATTTTTAACAATTATTATTATGTATGAATTAAAAAGAGAATACGCCGATAATTCTCCAATGGCCAAAGAGGAGCGAATGAATAGAAGCCATTTTTTCCTTCCGTCGGAAGGGCCTATTTCTGCTAATCGGGTAGAGCGTGCAAAGCAACGGCTGGATAAGGAATTTATGGATTATGTTTCATCGCTTTCACCTGGAAGCCTAGGAAATATTTCCCAAGTCAGATTTGAAATGTTGCATTTTCAGAGCCTTATGGAATGGCTTAAAAAGCAACGATATGCATCTGTTATGGATGAGCAACGTATGGTTAGGGCGGATATTCGTAGGGTAGCTGAGATTGATTAGTGCTGATGGCATAGCCGCCAATCCTCTAGGGTTGGCGGCTACTTAAAACAGCAAAGAAGTGCTCTGTTTTTTTAAATTTCATTGTTTATATCCTCAACAAACGGGCGCGTTTCTCCTCCTACCAATACTGCAAAATTATTATACTGAATATTATATTTTTCAGCCGAATCCTTGATTTTATTGTATAGAGGAATTGTCATGTCAGACGAGCTTGAATAAGCCGCATTGAGCTTTCCATAAAAAGCCGCTCTTTGATCTTTTACTTTGTTTATTAATTTTTCCAAGTGCTTATCTTTATAGGTATTTGTGTGTATAAGT
>Ga0180009_10005671_pt1 | contig 13320 bp, 8 predicted proteins | sample OS_PC_MetaG_FD_123537 | JGI IMG/M metagenome (GOLD analysis project Ga0180009, IMG submission 123537) | Groundwater microbial communities from the Aspo Hard Rock Laboratory (HRL) deep subsurface site, Sweden - OS_PC_MetaG | ecosystem: Environmental > Aquatic > Deep subsurface > Groundwater... | reverse complement strand
TTCAGCCAAATCAAATCCTTCAGGCTTTGTGGCTGTACCATCCGGCATTATAACGATTTGCTGCAATGCCTTTACGATATATGTCCACTCTTGCATAGATACAGGATGAGGACCGGCTACAGGCTGTGGCCCTGCTACAGTCGAAGGTTTCATGACTTTTTCAGGAGGCTCGACATGGCCCACCTTAGAGGGAGCGCCTACATCTATTTCTCCCCAGTAGACTTTTACAACTACTGACTTGTCTTTATTAACATTCATCCTATATACTGTACCTCGAACACCGGCGACAGCTGTCCTGGTTGAAACAGCAAAACGTCCTTTTTCTCCCAAAAATTTTGACACATTAGCCCATGTTTTACCAAGAGCCATGTTTACGTCTATGTTTCTATTATTGGTTTTTTCATCAAAATCAACTGATGCCAGCTCAAAGGTTGTCTCTTCGTCAAAACGGATAAAACTTTCATCCGGAAGCTTTAGTTCTATCCTCGATTGTTTGTCTGTGCTAATACGGTCGCCTGATACAAGATAATCGCCCTTACAGATATCTTGAGCTTTTGCCGCGTCTTTTTTTTCAAGAAAAGCCTTACCTTCAAGCAGGGTAACTTCAGTTTTTCCTTTTTCAATTTCAACTGAAAGAACTTCATTCTCAGCTTGTACAGGATAAGGCAAAAGAACAAGCAAAAGGACAATAAAAAGGACAGCTCTATTTATACAAAGCTTCATAGCTATTGCTCCGCTTATGAAATTAGTAACCGTTCACGGTTGTCGGTTCACAGTTCACAGTTTTTCAATGAACCATGCAACCACTAAATCATTTTAACCGTTAACTGTGAACCGTGAACGGATAAGTTATTTATATGTTGCCTGAAAGGAAAATCATGTCCAGGCAGTCCGTGTACGGCATTAGTCGACTTAATCTTTTTAGTATTTTTCAAGCTGAGTTCTAAGAACACGCAGACTTAAAAGAGCTTCAGCTCCGGAAACATCTCCCATAGCATCGAATTCGCCACTTCTAAGATCTTTTGCAACCATAATGCCGCGGGTTGTACACAGTATTACCGAATTAAAGTACGGCAGATCATTCCTCAGATCCGTAAAAGGTGATACGCTGCCGATAAACCTGGTGGCAAGTCCTTCGACGCCGGTTATTTTTATCATTATATCCTCAATCATCATTGCAAATTCTGCGCGGTTTATCATTTCATAGGGCTTGAAAGTATGATCCGGATAAGGTTGCAGGCCCTTGATGCCGATTTCCATTACAGCATCGATATCGGCCTTCAGTACATGATCCGCAATATCGGTTGCAGGTGGAATTTTTATATATTCGCCGGTTTTAAATTCTTTTTCCGGACTTTTAAAAGAAGTGTCGAATTCCTTTGGTGTTCTGTTTTTAAACAGTTCATCTACTCTTAATTCTTCGATAAAGAGAGCAGCAACATCAGCACGGGTTATCTTTTCAAGCAGTGCAATTTTCTTTCCAACAGATGTTCCAGGCATGGCTCTTTCGATTTTCTGGATAATCGCATATTCTTTATCTGCCTCTTCAACAAAGCCTTTGTTAAGATTGAGAACTTTGGTGAATTGTTCGGCGGCCTTCTGGAAATTATAAGACATTTTATAGGCTATGCCCATGTAAAAATGTGCTTCAGAGCAGTCAGGTGTGAGTTTTATTGCATCTTTATAGTAGTTTTCAACTTCATTGAGCCATTTTTTATCGACTTTTTCTTTGCCCAAGATATAAAGACGCATATATCCGATATTAACCGTGACTGCATGGTTCTTTTCTTTGGCGTAATCTTCGGCTTTATCCATGTAAGCAAAGCCTTTTTTGAAATCACCATTTAAGCCGCATACAAGGCCCAAGCCAACATAGGCTGGGGAATACTCCGGATCCAGCATTTTTGCTCTGTCGAATTCTTTAAATGCTTTATCAATCTCGCCTGCTTTCAGGAGTTTATTGCCGGTTATGACATGATGTTCAGGAGTATCCAGCTCTGCTTTTGGCGCTACTGGTTTTGGGCCGCATGCCAGCAGAAAAAACAAGCAAACAATTGACATAATAGAAAGTATTTTTCTAGCATACATATGGTTTCTCCTTTTAATATCTTAAAAATATTTATTGATCGGCAATTTTCAACCTAATCAACAATAATCATTACACGGCATTTTTTCATGAATGATAGATGCTCGGAAGCGCTTCTCAGCTTAGAAGCATCTGCGTTGCTGATTACTATATCAGCATTGCCGGGACCTTCTGTTTTTAACCCTTTTACAGTTAAAGGATTATTTGTAACTCTTGGATTGCTCTGGGCTGCTGTTATATCCTTTGCATAACCGCTCATTCCTTGCTGTACCGCATATTCACGGCTGACAAAGGCGGAGCCGTAAACTTCCTGCCCATTTTCATCAATTATTTTTGGAGACATGGCAGGCCTTGCGTTTAGTCCAATGGCATTAACTACCAAACCTGTATATATTTCCGAGGTTTTAGAAAGCACAGCAAGAGATGGTTCGGATGGCTCAACTGAAGGAGCTTCAGGTGTAATTGTTTTTGACGGAACCGATTTAATGGGCTCAATCTGTTTAATTTCCTGTGGGAGGACAAGTTGAGCAAAACCGCCATGAAGGCTCATCTGCATTGTAACTTCGACCGTTCCGTCCGACAGATATTCCTGTTTAACAACCTGAGCTCCTTTTATCATGCCGCTTACTTTGGCCATTATTACATCATTTGTAACAGCAAAGTTTTTGACCAGGGTGCTGGAGCTAATCGCTACTCCTTGTGTAACTTCAAGAAGGTTGCGCATAGCATCTATATGTGCGGCTCTCAAAGCCATAGGTCTTGCCTGGGGTTTACCATAGTGTTCTTCCGGAGGAGCTCCTATGCCAGTGGCCTGAATTATTCCTTTTGTCCAGTTAATACTGCCGTTTTCCATGCGTTCAATGACTTCCTGCCATTCCTCACAGAATCCATATGCCGGCAAAATTAATAGAACCGCGAGAACCATTGATAAAATCGAATATTTTTTCATACTCTACCTCCTTGGTTTAACTTCTTAAATAAGACTAATATTTTTAACTCAAATTTATTGCGTGAGCGCTTTCCATTATCCTTTTGATTTTAAACTATATTTCCCTAAATAATATTTTGCTGCTTTATTGCCGGGATTTATTGCGATTGTCTTTCCCCAGTATTTTATTGCTTCCTCTGTTTTTCCTGACTTTAGTGAATCCCATGCAAGGTCATTATATGCCTTGGCAAGATTTAAAATCGAGTCCCTGTCTTTATTATTTATAGTTAGCGTTTTTTTCCATTGAGATATAGCGCCTTCTTTATCACCCTTGTTATAATAAATCCAGCCTATTTCATTTATCGCTTTTGTATAGTTTGGCTTAATTTCGATTGCCCTCATGTATTCAAGCATAGCATTTGCAATCATATCAACATTATGAAAAGCTTTTGCAAGTCTGAAATGAGTGTCTGCTTCCTGAGAATCGGCATCTCGGGCTTTTTTCAGATATTCTATCGCCATGGCAGGGTTATGTCTGAAGTTATACAAAGTTCCAAGAAAATAATATGCATCGGCATTGTTTGGGTCTATCTGAATTATTTTATTAAACTTTTCAAAGGCGTTATTCATTTCGCCGTTACGCAAATGAAGAATGCCTAACCATAGAATTGCAAAAGTATTATTATCATCCAGTTTTGCAACAGTTGCAAATTCTTTAAATGCTTCTTCATAACGATTTTTTTTCGCATAAAGAATGCCGAGCTGGTTGTGGGCGTACTCGTTTTTTGGATCAATGCTGGTCACGGCTTCAAACTTTATTATAGCTTGTTCCAAATTTTCCTTGTAGTGGTAATCAGCTCCCTGGAAAAGCAAATCATTTACGTCTGCCGCTGCAACGAAACTGCTGCAACAAAAAAACAGACAAATGGCAAGGAAGACATATTTTCCCCTAACCCATGAATTGGACAGGCACGTAGGCCAACCCCTACATCCGATCCCTGGCTCCTGGCCCCTGATCTCTAACCTCTGGCTCCTGACCACTGACCACTGACCACTGTTTTTCACGCAAGCCCCCTTGCTATTGCGTTTACAATCTTTTCTCTGAATGCAGGTTTTTTGAGCATTTCCTCATCATTTGCGTTGGATATAAATCCTGTTTCAAGCAGTATGGAAGGCATTTTTGCCATTCTCAGAACATAAAAGTTTGCTGAATGTACACCCCTGCTTTTAAGAGGCAGCCATTTTTTAAAACGTTCTTGAAATGTAGTTGCAAATTTTCCGCTTTCATTCCAGTAAAGTTGCTGCTCGAATTTTAATAAAATTTCTTCGATATCTATATAACCGGCTTTTTTCTTGTACGGCTCATCAAATTTGATAACCGAGTTTTCAAGGGCTGCAACTTTTTCTGCTTCTGAACTGGATGCCTTTTCAGAACAGAAATAAGTTTCTGATCCATGAGGTGTTTTGTTTTCGTTTGCATTGATATGCACGCTGATAAGCAGGTCTGCTTGGTGTTGGTTTGCGGTAGCTGTACGATCACTCAAGGGAACGTAGTAATCGCCCGTCCTTGTCAGAAAAGATTTGACTTTTCCATCTGCCTTGAGTTTTTCGTGAAGTTTTAAAGATAGATCCAATGTTACATCTTTTTCTTTAAGGCCGCTTTTGCCGACAGCTCCTGAATCAAATCCGCCGTGCCCTGCATCTATGACAACACGCTTTACTTGATATTCAAGGCCCTCCTCGGCTTTAAGTTCGCTTTTCATCAATGCTTCTTCACTGTAAGCCTCTTGTTCAAGAGGCGAAACAGGTTTTTTCTTTTTTTCCAGTTTTGGTAAAGGCTTTTGCGTTACGATTTCAATCATCATGCGGGAATAAGTATCAAGGGGATTCAGGCGAACAGCCTCCCTGAAGGCAGCAACGGCTTCAGCCTTTTGCCCGAGACCAAGATGTGCTCGTCCAAGAAGGCCATATGACCAGTCGCTGTTTGGATCTATTCTTGTGGATTCTTTTAACGCCTTGATTGCTTCAGCAAAATTTTTCTGCTGAATCAGTTCCTGTCCTTCCAGCGCATAATCAAAAGCGCTCTTAGCCCATCCAAGATATGGACAAGCTAATAAGCCATATGAAACCAAGGCGCTTTGACTTAAAAGCTTTATAAAAAGTCTTCTATCCATTTTATAGTATTATGCAAAAAACTATCTGTAGTTGTAAATATTTTGTTTTTTATCCTTCTATTTCTTTGTGGTCTCTGTGTCCTCCGTGGTGGAAATAGTTGGTTTTTCCTTCTCTTGTGTAATAGAAAATGCATCCATGTCAGGCATTTCGAGCCAGGGTGTTATGTTTATATTTTTACCCCATATTACTGTATCGTCAGGCGGCACCTTGCCCCAGAAATTATGACGGGCATCAATATAAATAGTTGAAAAAGATTGAATTGCCACGGCATTTTCCAGAAAGTTATTATAATGAATTTTTGGTTTTGCCATGCCCACACATTCTATTCCACCAGTTCCCATGTTTTTTGCAATCGTATTATACAATATTCTCGGTCCGGCATCATTGCCGCACCGGATGCCGCTTTGAGAATTATTTGCAATATGACAGTATGCGATTTCAGGCATTCCATGCCGGACATCTATAGCTGTTGTGGCATATTCAAATTTGCAGTATTTAAAAAAGCTGCTGACTTTGGTCGGTTCTGAAAAACATACGGCATATGTATAATCTCCGGGCGAAGGGGAAGAGCCTGAAGATGTAAATATAATCGGATTATCTTTTATTCCCATGGCAGCTACGCCGCCGTCTTTTGCTATAATCGAAAACTGCTTGTCAAATAAAAGCTTAACTCCGGGCTGAATATAAAGTGTTGCACCGTTATCCAGTATCAGGTCATTTGTTACCCTGTAGGGGCTGTCAGAGAATGCAAGGATTGAATCCTTATCAATCCGTCCACCAAGATTTTCCGTTATAACCGGAATAGCAATCGATTTTCCATCAGGATACGGACCATCGAGGATTGTTTTGATATTTATCCGCCCATTTGTATTGGTCAAAAGGTCATGCCAGTCAGCTTTACCCCACCAGTTATCATTAGCATCAGCAGCTTTGCCATGGAACGCGCCTTCCATATCGGACAAGGCATTATCATAAACATTATTTTTTGAAATTGCTGCCTCGCTGTTTTTAACAACAATGCCGAAGCCTTTGTTATTAGTTATTAAATTACCTTTTACTGAAACCGATCCTGCATCCTGAATCAAAAGCCCTGCATTATTGTTGTTTATGCGGTTATTTGTGATGGAAACTTTTGCACCATCTATAATCTCAATGCCTGCGGAACTGTTGTCATGAATTATGCATTCTTCTATTTGTGGATTTGAAAAACCTCCGATAATTTTAATGCCGATATCATTTTTTACAAATTCGCAGTTTCTAATCTCCGGCGATGATGACTTAATTTCAACCCCTGTGGCTGCATTTTTAATCCGGCAAAATGCAAGCAGATTCTTATCACCCTTAACACTGTCAAATGTAATCCCCTCCCAAGCGCTCTCCAAAGCACTCTCATTGACCGATAAAAAGGTAATTGTCTGGGTTTTGCTGCCGCTTGCAATTATTCCGCCTCTAATAACCAGGCCGCCTCCACTGGATTTAATTATTGTGCCAGGCTCAATTAAAAGAGAGCATGTTTCCGGAATAATTACTGTATCTTCAATGAGATATGGGCTTGCTCCCGCATACCATATTGTATTCTTTTCCAGTTTACCTTTTACATAAGTAGGGCCTGGAGGCACTGCCGTTCCAGTAACATGCTCCTCCTTGCTGCTTTCATTCCCAGCCGGATCAACGGCAGAAATTTTATAATAACAGGCTGTTAAATTTATTACATTTTTATCCTCAAACCCGGCAAACTCAGTCTGTCCTATCTTCGTGAAACCGCTGAGCGGAGTGTCGCTCCTGTAAACTACATACCCTGCAAGATCATCTTCTGTATTTTTATCCCAGCTTAACACAACTGTATTATCACGACCTGTAGCTGTCAGGTTTTTTGGGGCATTTGGCGGAGTTGTATCAAGGGTTATGGTTTGGATTGCATCAACCCGGCTTGTTGTATTACCTGCATCATCAGACAAATACCCTGTAACAACAACATCCTTTATATTGTCTCCCGGCACTACCCTGTAAGATCCTACATATCCCCCGGGTTCAACCTCCGCCATGTCAATACCTTTTTTGAAACCACCCATATCAAACCATGCCTGCATTCCTGGATTACCTTTTAATGCCACCTTAATTATATCGCCGGCTTTTTTGGGCTCTCCTTTTGAATCCTGTGCCAGCATCTCAATGTGCGGCTTTAGGAGTGCTTCGGCATATTTCACAGCAGGGATTGTTTTGACCATATCCCTGAAAAGATCGTCGCATGCTCTAAGCAGTTGTATGTCTCTTATATTTATGGCCGCGGCGATAATTGAAGCAACAATGCCGACAGGCGTGGTGGAAATACCGCCTTCATGTATGCGCGCCACATGCGTGCCTGACCACAGAAAATGCCCCTGAGTATCGTACATCTTTATTTCAGCGCCGACAGAGACCTGTGAATAAACGCCTGCAAAGAGCTTGTCAAAATTTGAAATGGTTCCAAAAATAACCGCATCTACGTTGAGGATCTCCTTGAATTTTTCGGGCGGAGTTTTGTTAATTGCATCTTGGTCATACAGGCCGGCTTTTCTGAGTTCATGATCAACGCGGAACAACTCCATGTCTGTAAATGGCAGCGAGCTGAAATGATTATAAAAACCTCTGCGCACAGCTTCAGCCCCCTTTTGGCTTTTTGATTCATCAATAAATGGAAGAACAGCAATGGTCCGCGGCATATGCTTTTCCATGTATGGATCAACCTTGTAAGTCCCTTTAAAGGCGGTCTTGATATCGGAAACAATTGCAGTTTTTGTGCCGACAGCTACGCATCCGGTAAGATAAAGGCTTGCAAATATGATTATCAGCAACAAGAATCTTTTTGTTATGCGATGTTTTCTTTTCATAATATTGACAGCCTCACATAAAAACCATTTTTAAGCTTTTATCATAATCTGAGACCTTTGAATTTTGCTAGAAATGGTCTAAATTGTCATTCCCGTGAAAACGGGAATCCAGTCCCCGATCAGGTCGAGGACAAGCATTCTCAATCAGTTATAGATTCCCGCTTTTGCGGGAATGACGGGAAGATGGCATTTTTCAAAGGTCTCAATCTGTTTATTATAAGAACCGCAATGAATGCAATGAAATAGATCACATGATAGCTATGAAATTCACTACACTATAAATTACACTATAAGTATGGACAAAATCAATGAATTTTGCTTTTCAGGCGATCAGAATCGCTTAATGTTTTAAAAATCGGGATCTGTTTTATTATTTCATGTGGTTGCATTGGTAGCAGTCTTTTTATGCCTTTGTGACTTAGTAACCGCTCAGAGCCACTATTTTAACAGATTGATAATAATGCTTTAAAATATCCTGATAATCGAACCCGTTTTGGGCCATCATATTGGCGCCCCATTGACTCATGCCGACCCCATGACCGTAACCTTTGCCGGCAAAAAGAATGCCGTCATGATTTGGAGTTATTTTTACAAGTGTGCTTTTCAACCCGGTTGCTCCAACCTTTATTCTGAAATTATTGCTTTTTAGTTCGGTTGTCCCGTTCTTTGCAATAACCCTTACTCCAAGTAAACGTCCTGATCGAGACTTGCCGCCGGCATCAAGCCCCCTGATCTCTCCAATATTCAGGCCGTACTTGTTCAAACAATTTTGCATATCATTATATGAAACAAAAAACCTCCATTCGCCATTTGGAATATTTGCGCTAAAACTGTCAGGAATCCCTTTAAGATATGGCAAATCAGCGCTCCATACATTTTTTGAATCTTCGGTATGCCCTCCGCTGCTTGAATGAAAATAGGCGACAATAAGTTTTCCATCATAGGTGATTACCTGTCCACGTGTCTCATCAACCGCCAGATTGGACTCCTTTTTTTCAGAGTCAAATCCTCCATATACCTGCGATGTCGTGGTTGATTCCACATCATATGGCTTGTCGGCGCTTTTATCTTTAATATAAAGAGCATATGTTCTGGCAGCTACCGCCTGAGCTTTCAGGGCTTCCTTTGCCCAGTTAGGCGGCATTTCTTTCGGCACGACACCATAAAGATACTGTTCAACCGGAATATTATTAATAACAGACAGCGATTTTGAATCAGCTAATATAGTAAGATCGCCTCTGAATCTGCGATTATCAACCATAATGGTTTTGCCGTCGGTTTTGACTTTACACATATGGATATCGAGGTTTTGCCCGCTTGCTATAAGTTGCTCCCCCTGTTTTGTGAAGGTTACAGGCCCGGAGCTGCGATAAATCATTTTCTTTGAAAATGGATTATACAACGAGATGTTTTGCTCTGAATAAATGATAATTTTTTCAGCTCTGTTTTTAATCAAAACCCTTATAATTGTATCCTCAACATCTCTCTTATATAAAGGAACCGAAGCAATCTCTTCAGGTTCCCGGATTTGTAACATCTGGGCATTTGCGCTGTCAGCCCATACTTCTGCGGATTGCCTGCGCATGCCATTGGGATATTTTGCCATGTATTGTTTAAAAAACTCATAAGCTTTTTTAAATTCATCCTTTTCATATAAGACCATTCCGCTGTTAAAAAGAGCGTCTTCTGCTGCCGGACTGCCCGGATAAACTTTCATGACATTTTCGAACTCTTTTAAGGCAGCATCATACTGATCAAGGTAAAGGCTGTATGTAGTCCCCATAAACAATAAAGCTCTCGCTCTGTTATTGAAATTATCCGAATAGACGGCAATTTCCTGGTATGTGCCGACAGCTTCCAGATACATTCCTTTGTTCAAGAATTCGGCAGATGTGTTGAAACCTTGAGCATCATTGTATGCACCGATAGCTGCGTTTTCCATGCAAAGAAAAAACAGGCATAAGAGGCAAAGAAGAAAAATTGAGACCGGTTTTTTTAAGTTGAGGCAAATCATGCTTTGCAACTATTCCCTGGATTCCCGCTTTCGCGGGAATGACGATTGGGGGTAAGCGCCTGTCATTCCAGCGAAGGCTGGAATCCAGTAGTTATTACCCAGATTTATTGAGATGTTACCTGTCAATCTATGACGAACGGTTCGTGGCTCATAATCTTATCAGCTAAGAGTTCGCCCGACAGGGCGCTATCTTGCTGAAATCTATCCTTTTAAATTCCGAAACAATCACATGGGAAATAAATACCTGTATCAAAAGAGCAGACGGCTTGATAAACACGTTGAAATAATAGAAAATTAAAAAAAGCGCTAAATAAAGCAAAACAAGCTGAAAAAGAAGGGGTTGAATGCGCTTTCGGGTTTCGGAAAACAGAAGGAAAAACAGACTCAGAGCGTAGCTCCTGTTACATTTGGATCCGAATGTTTTATAAATTCTATCAGCAAGCGGCATTTTAATGAGAGCGTTGCCGAACTTGGTTGTCAATGACTCAGTTGAGATATAATCCATCAATCTTTTTATGGGTGATAATTCATGGCGGCTGTAAAAAAACAAGGTGTAAAAAAAAGAGGCAAAAAATATTAAAACATAGTAATTTTTCCCGGAAATCTCATAAATAAAATTCTTGTAGACCATGTTCAGAAACAGGTTCGCATGAATCTTAACGCCACTAATATATCCGTATAACGGAACCAGTTTGTTATCTCCAAGGCCTGTGGCGGCAGCGGCTATGAATACAATTTTATCATGGAAGAAACGGTCCGGTACACGGCCGGCCCAGACGTCGTAAAAAGAAATCTCCCTTATTCTGTGCGTTTTGTCGATGTTAATATATGCTCTGCAACGCCCATCAACGGGAATTACAGTTCCGCCTGCCTCTATCCTGCCGTTTTTAATTAGAACCTCGCCGCGGGGGATTCCTCTTGTTTTTCTGAATACCTCAAGTGCAATGGTTGGATAGAGCCCGTCTTTTACTTTGAAAAAGATCGGCATCTTTCTTAATAATCCATCATTATCCGGATATGCATTTGCAAGGCCGACGCTTTTTAGAGAGTCAAGCACAACAGGAGACATTAACTCGAAGCCGTTTTCATCCGCAAGTTTCATGCTCAGGCCTTCCGGGACTTTATAGGCAAACGGTTCGAACATACCGCCTGATCGATCATAATTCGATCCAAAACACACTGAAAATACATGTCCTTTTTTCATGGTCAGGGAAAGTTCCCGGTCGACTTCAGGATCATCGTGAGGATCTCCGAAAAAGGATATCGTAAACCACTGCCGAAGGCTGCCCTTTAAGGATATTTTCAAGCAGATTAATATGATACCTGCGATATTTTAGAGGATTGTAGGCGCCGAGCTTGTTGAGCGTCCTGTCGTCGATTCCGACTATAACGACATCGCTGTAAGTGGCTTTTTTATCTTCTTTAAGCCGTTCCCTGATCAACAAAAACTGCGCGTAAAAAGTATTATCGAGCTGTGTGAGTATATTGAAGACTACTCCTTTTAACATTGTGGAGACAAAAAGAACGGAAAAACCTGCAAGGGCAAGAGAGAGAATTGTTATATATTTTTTGTATGGCGGGCGGCGAGATTTCACCATTTATTCTCCAGTGGCCAAACTGTTACCAGGCTATTTATGGATGGATACTGGTTGAGCTGTCGCGGGTCATATTCCAGATTGTCCAGGCATCTTCCGAGAGACTCTCAATGTCCAGATCCTGCTTTTCATATCCTCCCTTGGCATCTATTGTGATCTGCTGAAAGGCTTTTACAATTTCTACCCACTTTTCCATGGATACGGGATCCGGTCCAGCTACAGGATAAGGTTTTGATATAGCGGCATCTTTATCTGCCCTGTCAAATAAAGCGCTCCATGTTGCCACTTCGCCGCCGTAAGCACTAATCCGTGTGTGGGGCCAGTATCAACCCTGAATTGCGTCCCTCGTATAGCACATACTGCTTTATCCGTTCGAACCTGGAAACTATCATTTTTTGAAACGATTTTACGGGCATTTACCCAGATTTTACCGGCTGAAAGGAATATGGAAGATTTTCTTGAGCCGCTGGTTGTTTCAACTTTTTCAAAAGGTTGGAGAGAATTTTCTTCCATCCTGACTATAGATCCGTCTTCAAGTGTAATTTCACAGCGCGATTCCGCTCCTGTCCTGATTTGATCTCCCTGATGGATTTTCATGTCAAAATCCGCATTAACCCAGGTGGTTTTGTCATGAGAAACAAACACATCTCCCATCATAAATGTTACAGTGCCGGCTACTTGCCGGTTTGCCCCTGCAAACGACGGAAAAGTGGCCAGACACAAACATATAAGCAGACTTATTTTAGATAGTTTTTTCATTTTAAGCATATTCTGCGCCTGTAATCTGTATCTATTTTGTTTTCATACTGAACGAACCATCCCAGTCTTTTTCAGGAGGATTTAAAATAAATTCTTTACATCGTGCCAGCATGGTTATGCTGGGTCCATCATCCGGAGCAACTTCCAGTACATCTTTAAAAAACTCAACAGCTTTTTCCCAATTCCTGTTTCTGTATGCGTTAAGTCCTTTTGAGTAAAGACCAGTTATCTTTTGCATTTTTTCATTATTGTCATCAGAAAATCCAATAAGCTCATAAATGCTGACCGGTTCTTTTTTCCCAACAACTTTTATGGAATCTATTTCCCTTGTTAAAAACCCCTTGCCGCCTGACTCATAAGTTGTTTCACTGATAAGGGTATATATTCCATAAATTTTATTAACTCCTTCCAGTCTTGCTGCGGTATTAACCGTATCCCCCATCATGGTATAGTCCATACGATTTTTTGAGCCCATATTTCCTACAACAGCAGACCCTGTGCAAAGACCGATTCGCATCTTGAGTTCGGGTTTATTTAATTCCTTCCATTTTGTGCGTAGTTCAGCAAGCCTTTTTTGCATTTCAACACAGGATTTGCAGGCCACTTCAGCTTGATTTTCGAGATAATTAGGTGCTCCAAAAAAAGCAATGATAGCATCACCTTCAAATTTATCCACAGTCCCTTCATTGTTTAAAATTATATCAGTCATTTCTGTTAAGAATTCGTTTAATAATTCGACCAGTTCATGAGGTGTAAGTGATTCGGAGATACTTGTAAACCCCTGAACATCTGAGAAAAATGCAGTAATTACACGCTGCTCCCCTCCTAAAACAAGTTTTTCAGGAGAGTCAATTATTTGTTGAACAACTGAAGGGGCAAGATAGGTTGAAAAT
>Ga0180009_10005670_pt1 | contig 13324 bp, 12 predicted proteins | sample OS_PC_MetaG_FD_123537 | JGI IMG/M metagenome (GOLD analysis project Ga0180009, IMG submission 123537) | Groundwater microbial communities from the Aspo Hard Rock Laboratory (HRL) deep subsurface site, Sweden - OS_PC_MetaG | ecosystem: Environmental > Aquatic > Deep subsurface > Groundwater... | reverse complement strand
GCCGCGCGCGATGGCTTCCACCACCGAACGGTCGCCGGTTCCAGCCCACTCGTCGGTGAGCACCAACTGGGCGTCGTGATCGAAGCTCGGGCTTCGGCGATACAGGACCCAGGCGGAACGAGGAGACACAGGTCCGCCGACGCGTGCATGGCCGGCGTAGGAAACGGTGCTTGGGAGATGTTTGCCTTCGGGGGTCAGACCGGCATCACGCAGGAGCTGGATGACGGGCGCGATCTGGAGGCCGTTGATGACCCACCCGAGCGATCCCTCGATTCCGTGGGAGGCGAGCAAGACGACGGATCTCGAGAAGTTCGGGTCTCCAAGGGGAGGAGCCGCGAGAAGAATTCCAGGTGCGAGCACGTTGGATTCCATCCCATCAATCGTAGTCGTTTCATCGGCCCGGCGCCCACCCTTTTGGTCCCTGGTCGTCAATCGCTGGTGATGCCGTACTGCTTGAGCTTGCGCCAGAGGGTGGTGCGGTGCATTCCCAGCTCATGGGCGGCAGCGAGTCGGTTGCCGTGGTGGCGTTCGAGCGTGTGGCGAATGACCTCGGCCTCCGCGGCCTGACGCGGATTGCCGATGCCGCTCTGCTCGGAAACGGAGAACCGAGATCCTCCGCTGGTGAGAGAAATCGGCAAGTGCTTCGGTTCGATGAGATCCTCGCGGCACAGGACGAAGGCGTGCTCGATGGCGTTCTCCAGCTCGCGAACATTGCCGGGAAACTCGTAACCGATGAGGACGGACATGGTCGCATCGCTCGCGCCACGGATGTTCTTTCCGGTCCGCAGGCGGTGACGCGAAATGAACTGGTCCACCAGCCGAGGGATGTCCTCGCGTCGCTCGGTGAGCGCGGGTATCCGCAGGTGCACGATGTTGAGCCGGTAGTACAAGTCCTGACGGAACCGGCCTTCTCGGATCGCCTCCATCAGGTCAAGATGCGTGGAGGTCACGAGGCGGACGTCGGCCTGCTTCGCTTCGCCACCACCGGCAGGTTCGTAGGTGCCGTCTTGCACCAGTTGCAGCAGCTTGAGCTGGAGATCAGGCGAGATCTCCCCGATCTCGTCGAGCACCAGGGTCCCGCCGTCCGCCATGCGAACCCGACCAGGTCGAGCGTGCCCGGCTGCATCGATACCGCCAAACAGCTCCAGCTCGAGCAGCTTGCCGGGCAAGGCGGAACAGCAAACGCGCACGTACGGACGATCCCTTCTCGTGGAAAGGTCGTGGATGGTACGTGCGAACAACGCCTTGCCGCAGCCGGGCGGTCCCTGGAGCAACACCGTAGCGTCGCTCAGGGCAATGTCCGGCAAGATGTCCACGATTCGCTGGATGGTGTCATGGCGCCCAACGATATTCGCTAGCTCGTCGTGACTGGATGCGCCGCGCTGGATGGCCTCGATGGCGGACATGTCCCGGAAGGTCTCCACACCGCCGACACGCCGCCCATCGGGAGCTCGAAGGATGGCCGTGCTGACCGTGAGCGGCAATCGACGACCGTCCTTCTTGAAGGCTTCGACCGGAACGTTGACGATGGGCGTGCCGGTGTCCACGGTACGCCGCAACGCGCAGTTTGTTCGGCAGATGCTCGCGCGGAACACTTCGTAACAGGGCCGCCCGATCACCTCCTGCCGCACGAAGCCCGTGATCTGCTCGGCGGCCCGATTGAAGCTCGTGATTCGCCAGGAGTCGTCCACGGTGAACACTCCGTCCGCGATGCTGTCCAGGATGGTTCCCCGCCACATCGAGGAAATGGAAGCACCTTCCCGGCGTTCGGGGATGTCGTCGCTGTCCAACGCGCGAACGGGGCGTGTGTCGTCTGCCATGTTTGACCGTTGCATGACTCCTCCAACTCATTCCGCCAGCCGCTCACGCGGTGGCATCGACCGTCGCGACCCGCTCAGTGATGGTGGCTGTGTTCTCCACACGCTTCGTTGTGCCCACCATGCTGCGAACAGGGTGTGAATCCTCGAAGCCCGCCATTGACGAACGTATCGACCGCATCGCGCACGCGCCCAGCCGCACCTGTACAAACCTCGACTCCGAACTTCGAAAGCATCGTTTCCGCGCGCGGCCCCATCCCCCCGGCCAGAAGCACAGTCGCTCCCAATCCCCGGACCACCTTGGGCAGCTGGCCTGGCTGGTGAGTCTGGGCGAACGGGTTGGCCTCCGTGCGCGAAGCCGTGATCTTCCCGTCGTTGACTTCGACCACCACAAATCCCGCGCAATGGCCGAAGTGCTCGCTCACTCTCGCGTCCAAACCGCCGTCGCCTTCCACGGCCACGGCAATGATTCTCGAATCGCTCATCAATGTCTTCCTTTCGTGGGGTCGACCGCCGGCCGACCACCTCTCCCGTGTCCCATTCCCCCGCCCCGCCCCTGACCGGCGCACGGAAAGGCAACCAAGTCGGCGACCTTGCCGTCGCGAAACGCAGCCAAGACTTCCTCGACCGTCCCGGCGAGACCCACGACGACCTGGATACCGACGGCCTCGGCGACCGGTAGGTATTGGCGGGGAAATCCGCCGCACAGCAACACGTCCACGCGCTGAGCGGTCAGGATGGCGAGCCGTTCCGGCCAGGATGCGTCTCCCAACTGCACACGTCCCCGCCCAACTTCGGTTCCGCCGACGATGTCGATGACGACCATTTCTCGGGCGAAGCAGAATCGCGGCGAGATGTCGGCGCCAAAAGTGGGGATGGCAACACGCATATGTCTGCTCACGAACTGAGCGAAGTTCGTGCCATCACCACGGCCGGAGGCTGGATCGCTTCGGCGAGCCATCGGTTGGGAAGGACCGTCGAGGTCGTGTTTGTTCCAATCGACGTTCCACGCGTGCTTCATTGGGTCACAGTGTTCCAGTAAGGAACATCGTGAATGTGCTCGGTGGAAGTCGTGAAGCGGTAGGGGCGGGTTCCGCTGTCAACTTGGCGGCCCGGCGAGGCCGCGGCGTCCAAAATCCTTGGTAGGGGCGGGTTTCAAACCCGCCCATTGCACCGCAGATCCGAGCGGGCGGGTCCCACCGCTACAACAGACGACGAGGACGATGCCGGACCGGCCGAGACGGCCGGGCCACCGACGATCTACCCCTCCGCTGACAACAGCAGTCCGTACTTCTTCATCTTGCGCCAAAGCGTGTTGCGCCCGATTCCGAGCGCCCGGGCTGTCTCGGTCCGGTTCCAGCGATGGACCTCCAAGGCCTCGCGAATCACGCGGGCTTCGTCATCGTCGGGCCGCCGGAAGGGTTGAACGCGCGGCTGCTGCGAGCGAGCCGATTCGCCCGGATGCGTTGGCTCCAGCCTCTCGCCCGAAGGCGGGGCCTTGGAGAACAGGTCGTCAGGCAGGTGGCGTACATCGATGTGGTGGTCGCGACAGAACACGAACGCGCGTTCGATGATGTTCTTCAGCTCGCGCACGTTGCCTGGAAAGTCGTAGTCGCAGAGAAGTTGCAGGGCAGCGTCGGTCACGCCTTCGATCGGCTTTCCGGTGCGCCGGGCCGTGTCATGGACGAAGTGATCGATCAGCGGTGGGATGTCGTGACGACGCGCGGTCAGGGGCGGGATCTCGATGGGGACCACCCGCAGCCGGTAGTAGAGGTCTTCCCGAAACGTACGGTCCACGATGGCCTGGGCGAGATCACGGTTCGTCGCCGCGACGATTCTCACGTCGACCTTGATGGTGCGCGTAGCGCCGAGAGGTTGAAGCTCGCCCTCTTGGAGCACGCGCAGCAGCTTGACCTGGAACGCCGGGGACAGCTCGCCGACTTCGTCGAGAAAGAGCGTGCCGCCGTCGGCCTGCACGAAACGGCCGGGCTTGTCGCGTCGCGCGTCGGTGAAAGCGCCCTTGACGTAGCCGAAGAGCTCGGACTCGAGCAGGGTATCGGGCAGCGCGCCGCAATTTACCCTTACAAATGGGCGATCGCGTCGTGGCGACAGGTCGTGGATGGCGTTGGCCACCAGCTCCTTGCCCGTACCGCTGGCTCCGGAGATGAGCACAGGGGCGTCCGAGGCGGCCACGTCCGGCAGGATTGAGAAGAGCCTCCCCATCGCCGCGCTCTGCCCCACGATGTCCCGAAAGCCTTGGTGCCCCGTGACTTCGCGACGCAACGCTTCGACGTCGGTGACGTCACGAAAGATCTCGACGCCCCCCACGAGGCCGCCGTCATCGTTCTTGAGCACGGCGGTCGACACGACGATGGGAACGACTTCCATGTCGGCGTCGAGGACGTCGATACGAACGTTGCGCAGGGGTTTTCCGCTGCGGATGGTCTCACGCATCGCGCATCCGGTTTGGCAGATGCTGGCGCGGAAGACCTCGTAGCATTTCCGGCCGATGGCCTTTTCGCGGGCGATGCCGGTGATTCGCTCCGCTTCGGTGTTGAACGACGTGATTCGAAAGTCCTGGTCGACGGAGAACACCCCTTCGCCGATGTTGTCGAGGATGAGGGGGTAGAGGGGATCGACGGTGGGCTTCATATCGGTGATTCAGACTCGACGCGGTCTATCCAGCGTGACTCCATGTAGCGTGGTAGCTGCACTGGTCGCAATCCTGGACGCACCGGGGATGCACATCGCGTCGCTGTCTGGCGACGAAACAGTCTGGGTAGGCGGCGAGGCGCACGGGGCACGTTTCGCAGGGTGGGTTTTCACCGCACCCGATGGCTTCCCAGCAGAAGGGTCGTAGGTCTCGATCGAGCGCATCGGTACGCATTCCGTTGGTGAGCATGAAGCTCCTCAGGTCTGCGCGATGGATCCGAAACTGACCTCCGACGGTCCGTTGGGCTTCGATTCTTCCTGCCTTGATCCAGTTGAGGATGGTGGCCGAGGACACCAGGCAATATGTGGCGGCTTGCCCGGTCGACAAGCCTTGTCCGCGAAGCTTTCTCACCTTTGCCTCTTGATGCCGGCCGCGAGCAGAGCTCGACGGCTTGGGCGAAATGTGCCGTTTGTCGACTCGCGGTTGTTAAGCAATCCTCGTGCCTAAAGATGCGGCAGGATGTGTCGTGAGGCAAGCAGGGCCAAGCAAGGTTCGAACCACCGCGCTTGGCCGCGTCACGACAATTCCGCTCATCCCGGATACCTTGTGGAGCCCACGGCCAAGCCGACGCGTGCAGTCCTTCGCAGGCTTGCTTGGCCGTGCCACCCGTCGGGTGATCCAGCCATATCGCGCACGGGCGCAATGGCGAGCACGAGAAAAGGTTGGCTCCGGGTTTTGGGTGGCGTTGTCGCCTTGCGTTCGTGCGAGGACCGTGCTTGGGTTTCGTGTCCTCAGCGTGTGCCCCAACCCGGGTCAGGCGTGGGGGATGACACGCGGCGCAACCCCGAAGCGGTCCTACCGCATCGACGCCACCCACGGCGACTTGGGTACTCCAGCGACGCGACCATGCAAGCAAACCATCTGTCGGCATTCCAGGAATTCGAGCGCTGGAGGCATCGCCCCTGCGTACGGCTCAGTGCGTCTTGCCATGCGCTCGTCGACGGCTCACGAGCGTTTGCGCCCTAGGACGCGAACAAGGACGATTCGATGCAAGGTGACCGCAACAAGAAGTCATGGCGCGATGTCGACCGCGGTCGGGATGGTTCAGTCCATCGCAGGAGCGGCGGACGGGTCAGCGACCAGCGGCGGGACGAGACCGCGCGTGCCAACGCAGAGGCAAAGCAGCACCGCAGCGCGCTCGAAGCCTTGTTCTCCCCGAAGGTCGAGGTGGAAGAGAAGCCCGCAGCCCTGCCCAAGAACACAGCGCGCATCGTCCTTCCCCCGGTCCCGGACGCCGACCCGAAGCACGCCGAGCGACGAAAGCTGCTCGGCAAGGTGCTCACGGCGAAAGGCCCAGCCTCGATCTCGAAAGCAGCCGACGCCTTCGTCGCGGCGGGGTTCATCTTTCCCGATGATCAGGAGACCCACGTGCAGTTGCTCGAACACGTGGACGAGGAGCGCGTTCGAGAGGCCATCTCCAAGCTCACCACGATCTTCGCGGGGGAGCTGCCCAAGCGTCGCCCCGTCATCGAGCAGCGCTTGCGGCGCATCGAAGATCAAGCCGACGAGCCGGACACCCGCGACATGGCGGCAGCGCTGCGCAGGATGCTCCACGGCCGCGGTGTTGGGCCCACGTCTGCGAACCGCATCTGATATACAGTCAGAATTCGAAGCTGGTAGCCCGCCCGTTCCTCAGCGGCGGGGCAGCCGCAGAGCGCTCTGATGAACAAGTCCGAATTCGAATCCCAATTCCGTGAGCTCGCTCGCTCCTATGCCGCGCTACGAGACAACACAGGTTGCATCGACTGCGTCGGCTGCGAGCGTTGCTCCGCCTCCACCTTCTGTCGCAACTCGAAGAACCTCGCGCGCTCTCACTACTGCGTCGATTGCGAAGACTGCACCGATTGCTCCCACGGGCGAAAGTGCATCGGTTGCCTCGCATGTCACCACTGCGCCGGCTGCGAACGGTGCGTGCAAAGCGCCTACCTCATCCGCTGCGTCGGGCTGACGTCGTGCAGCTACTGCTTCGGTTGCGTGGGTCTTTCGCACAAGGACTACCACATCCTCAACGAGCCGTACGACCGCAAGACCTACTACGAGATCACCAACCGAATTTCGCGTGAGCTCGGCCTGTCCAAGGGCAAGTGACGCGTCATGCGTGCCGTGGTTCAACGGGTGCACGCCGCCCGCGTCGACGTCGATGACGAAACCGTAGGGGCGATCGAGCACGGACTCGTCGCGTTCGTGGGCGCGGGCAAGGACGACGTCGACAAGGACGCGGACTACATCGCCAGCAAGGTGGCGGGGCTTCGGGTGTTCGAGGACGATCGGGGCAAGATGTCGCGATCGGTGCTCGACGCCCAAGGCAGCGTGCTGGCGGTCAGTCAGTTCACGGTGTTCGGGGACATGCGACGCGGGCGCCGCCCCAGCTTCGACGAGGCGATGGAGCCGGTGCGGGCCGAGGCGCTGTTCGAGCGATTCGTGGCGCAGCTTCGAGGCCAGGGAGTCGACGTGCAAACGGGTCGGTTCCGCGCGATGATGCGGGTGTTGGTCGACAACGATGGCCCGGTGACGATTTTGATCGATTCGCGCAAGACGTTCTAGGATGACTCAATGCGTATTTGTTAAGGCCCCCATCCCGGCCTTCCCCCGCCTCGGGGGAAGGTGAGCAGAGCAGAGGATGCAAAGTGTCGGAAGGTTCTGTCGATAACCCGCCTTCTGAGCGACCCATGGATGCGGAAGACGACAGCCTCGACATCCTCTGGAACAACCTGATCGAGGATTGGGACAATGCCGCAGCGCACGACGCGTTCCTGCAGATGGCGTTTGACCAGAGCGCGCTGGGTGTAGCGGCGGGTCGGTACCGAGGCCAACTCGAGGACGAGGCGCGCAGGGAGCTCGCGGAGAAGAAGCTCAAGGCGATCGCGATGCTCGCGATGCAGGGGTTGCAGGCGGACAAGACGGAGCCGAGCAAGGGAGCGCCGCGGTGGCTGGTGTGGTTGGCGGCAAGCGTATTCGCGTCCGCGGTGGCGCTGTTGGCCTACGCGATGTCGCGGTGACGGTCCGGGCGCCCTGAAGCAGGATGCATGTCAGCCCAGGGCAACGCCCTGGGTACCGTTTGTGGGCAGGCCACGATCGAGCGGTGGCGGGGTGGGATCTGGGTGTCCCGATCCGCTTTCAGGCAACGGGCTGCTGCGTGTCTCCGGCTTTCTCGGCAGCCCGGAGCTCCGCCCGCTTGCGACGCTGGTACGCGCTGGTCACCTGGCGCAGGACATCGGGATGGTGACGGTAGACGTGGCGGGCCGCTTTGCGAACGCTGTTCACACGCTCCATTACCAGCACGAGCAGCTGATTGCGCAGCAAACGGGCCGCCTGCGCTTCGCTCGACTGGGGAGACGGCTGCGCCGGCTTGTCGAGCAGCGTCTTGGCAAGGGCACGCGCCTTGACGATCAGTGCCGGGTCGAAGGCCGTATCCACTTCCACCAAGCGGGCCTGAAGCTCCTCCGCCAGCGCAGCGTAGGAGCCGAGCGACTGCGCCAGCGCAGCGGAGCTCTGGCCGGCATCGGCGTCGAATGCCTTGAGCGCGGCGAGCTGGTCGTCGGCGGCCTCGTGCACGTCGTCGTCGAGCAGGTACTCGATGGGCGATTCGAGGGCATCGATGATTTCGCGGGCCTCTTCACCGAGGTCGATGACCTTGGGGTCCACGATGAGCAGGAGCTGGGTGTTGGCGGCGCTTACCGCTCGCGTCAACGATACGATTTCGCCAGCGGTGGTGGGTGGCAGCTTGTTGGCGACGCGCTCGAGGCCGGGGAGGTCGCCCGACGGCTTCCAGTGATCGTTCTGGAACCCGGCGGTGACGGCGAACTCCTTGAGTCCGATGTGAAACGGAACGCGCAGCGGGTTATCGACTGTGCCGAGTTGGGCGGCCTTGTCTTTCCACTCTTGCAGATCTTGATCCAGTGCCATCGTTCGAACCGCTCCTTGCTCTGAGAATGTCCTTTCGTGCGGAGGCCGATCGAGTCGCACGATCATTTCGCTCTGTCAACACTTGGTGTGCACGAAATGGCCCATGACGCGCCTTCGGACACGCCACGAGCAGGCCGATGTCCGAATGCGGGCCAGGGGTGTCCGAATGCGGGCGTTGTCGTCCGAATGATGGCGACCGGTGTCCGAATGGATGGGGTGGGTGTCCGAGTGCGGGTGTTGGTCGTCCGAATGGGAGGGTTCGTTGTCCGAATGGGGGCGTTCGTTGTCCGAATGGCTTACCACCCCGTCTTGTTGTCGACCGTCAGCAGCTCGTCGACGTTGGGCTGGATGACGATCTCGATGCGGCGGTTCTTGGACTTGTTGACGTCGGAGTCGTTGGGAACGACGGGGTCGAACTCGCCATATCCGCATGCGGATACTGTCTTGGGGTCGACGCCGTCGTCGACGAGGATCTCGACGACCTTGATGGCGCGCGAGGTGGACAGGTACCAGTTCGACGGGAAGCTCGAGGAGCGAATGGGTTCGTTGTCGGTGTGGCCGGCGATCTGGAACTGGCGGTCGCCGATGGTCTTGAGGATGGCGGCCACGTCCTGGATGGTGGACTTCCCCTCGGCCTTGACGGCGGCGCGGCCGGAATCGAAGAGCACGTCGTTGGGCAGCTGCAGGACCATGCGCCCGCGTCGGACGGCGACCTGGAGTTGGCCGGCATCGGCCATTTTTCGGAAACGCTCGACGAGCTGACGCATTTGCGCGGCCCGTCGTTCGGCGGCGGCCTGGGCGCGTCGGAGCTCTTCGAGGCGGGCCTTGAGCTTCTCGAGGCTGGTGGACAGGGTTCCCTTTTCTTCGAGGAGCTTGTCGACGTTGGCGCCCATGCGCTCGAGCTCGGCGCGGAGGCTGGCGTTGAACGCGGTGGTTTCGTCGAGGTTCTTCTGTAGCTCGGCGAGGTCCATGTTGGCGCGCTTGGTACGGGCCTCGAGGTCGGCCTGGATCTCGGAGGCCTTCTTGCCGTAGAGGCTGGCCATGGCCTGGGCCTCGTTGAGGTCCTGCTGGCACTTGCCAGCCACGCCGTGGCACTGATCGAGCTCAGCGACCTTGGCGTCGAACTCGGATTGTTTGACGCAGGCGAGGGAAGAGATGGCGAGCAGCAGACCCACGCTCAGGATGTAGAGCCTTCGCATGGGGCGGGTTTAACACCAGAAGGGTGTTCGGACAAAGTTCGGGGGGATTGGGGGCTCGACCGCGGCTCGCGGCTACTCGCTGTATTCGCAGGACAGCGCCAGGTTCCAGTGCTTGAGCAGCGGCGTCTCTAGATAGGTGGGAGGTGCACCCTTGAGATAGGACCGCACCCGAAGGAACGGGGCCTTTCTCGGCAGGCCGGCGAGCGCGAGCGTCTGATCGACGTTGGCACTTCCGGATTGGGTATCGGGCGTCCCGGCCTGCGCAACAGCAGGCGCCCCGACCAGGGATGCAGGCCCCTCGGGAGAGGAGAAAAGCAACGGAACTTCGGCGGCGGTGTCCAAACCAGCCAACGTGTCCGCGACAGCGACGGTGAAGTCGACATGGGTAGCGCCGGGGGTCTCGGCCTCCCAATCCCAGATGGACCACACGTGGATCGCAGAAGGCGGGCACTTGCCTGTCGCGTCGTAGTCTCGGGCGAAGGTGCCGTTGTTGTAGTTGCCTTCGCAGTCGTAGAAGATCGCCAGGCCAGCGTTCATGTCTGAGCCGATCAAGTTGCAGCTGGCGTCGCAGAGCCAAAGCTTGGTGGGCAACAGCTCGTTGTCGAGGTAGTAGCCAGGTCCACCGTTGCATTGGCCGGGCAAGACGTGGGGGACGTCAGAAGGTGTTGAGCCATCACCCGGGGTGTATCGGACGGTGACGGTGGAGGGATCCACCAAGCCGAGCGAATTGGGCGGGATGTTGTACTCACAGCCGAGGGCCTGTGCCCGAATGGCGTTGACGGCTGCGATGAACTCGTCGGGGTCGCCGCCGCTGACGATGAACGCCTGCTGGCTACCACCGGCGGCCGCGATCGAGTCGAGACCGGCGACGGAGCCGACGCCGATGACATAGGTGGGGATGGGAGGACCGCCCGCGCCGGTTGCCCAGGAATAGCGGATGGACATGTTGCTCGAAAGGACACCCGAGTTGCGCGAATACTGATGCCCCTCGTTGCCGTAGTAGTCCTCGACACCGATGGTCGCACTATCACCGTTCGCGTGAGTTCCGGACATGGTCTCGTAGCGAAGGCTGATGTCTCCGCTCTCGTGCAACACGATCTCGAAGTTCAGCGTCGCCGAGTTGGAGTAGAACCGAGTCCCCGTCCACTGCACGACGAGGCGACGGTTGGGCGCTGTGCCAAGGGTTTGGTAGTAGACCCTTCCATCGACGACGAGGTCGTCCCAGAGGGCGGCGACGACACCATCGGGATTGCTGGTGTCGGGCAGGTAGCCATTGGTGTAGTAGCTGTCGGAGTGGTCGGTCCGGAACGTGATGAAGCCGTTCGTGCTGACCTTGAACGAAGTGAAGCTGTTTCCGAAGTACGGGAACGAGAACCCGATGTTCAGGGGTCCACTGAGGCTGTCGTCACCACTGACCGACTGTGTGCCGGTACCGGAGATGTTGTCCATCGCCTCGTTGCCGGTGATGACAGACATCGATGTTCCTGGGAATGGGGTGCCAAGCCGTCCTGCGGTGGCAATTTCGGCGACGGAGGTGATGCTCGATGAGCAATTGTTGGGCTCACCATCGGTGGCGAGCAAGGCGATGACTTTGTTGTTGGGGAAGGCAGTGGCCCGTATTCGTGCGGATTCGAGCGCGCCTTGCAACGCAGGCCGGGTGGGCGTTCCTCCGCCTGGCCCGGTGTTGCTCAGCGACGTCTGAATCGCCGAGGCTCCTCCGGGCAACAGGGTCCAGTCGACGGATGGGCTCGCGTAGTTGGACACCAAGCACTCGTCGCCTCCCGACGGGAAGTACTCGAGGGCCATCGTCACCCCGGCCGCTTCCGGGCTGTCTACGAAGGTGTCGAGCGCGCCGGTCACGGCATCCCACCGTTGCAGAGCGCCATTGTTGCAGGGCGGGTTATCGTAGGCATCGGGACACCAGTCCATCGAGCCGGACTTGTCGAGCATGACGTACATGTCGAGCGGGACGGGGTCGACTTCGGAAGAGGACGAGCCGCAACTCGCGGAGCACAGGAAGGTCAGGTCGACCTTGTAATCCATGTTGCTGCTGACCAAGTTGCACGTCGTGGGGCACAGGTGCATCTTGGTGGGGATCCCGTTGGTGAACTCGTAGTAGTACCCGTGCCCGCTGCATGCGGCTTCGTTGGCGACGGGATCGCCGAGGTCGGTCGGAGTTCCGTTCGCACCGAGGCGGTAGTTGACGATGGAGTCTTCGGGGCTGACGTTGCCGTCCGAAGGAATCGGCACGTTGTATTCGCAGCCGAGCGCACGCGCCCGGATGTCCTCCATGGCCGCAAGGAAGGACGCGGAGCTGCCCGCATCCGAGATATAGGCGGAGCCCGTGCCACCAGCAGCGGCGATGAAGTTGAGGTTGTTCACCATGCCCACGCCGATCACGTAGGTCTCGATCGATGGGGTGAGCGCCAGTCCCGCTGCCGCCGCGTTGGAGACGGTCGTGATCGTCGAGGTGCAGTTGTTGGGATCACCGTCGGTCGCGAGGACAACGACGACCTTGTGGTCCTCGTTTCCGGGGGCAGTGGCCCGTGCGTAGGCGGCATCGATCGCGCCTTCCAGCGCGGGTCGGGTGGGGGTGCCTCCGCCGGGGCTCCGACCGTTGAGCGAGGTTTGGACCGCCCCGGCGCCGCCGGGGAGCAACGTCCAGTTCACCGACGGGCTGGCGTAGTGACTCACGGTACAGTCCGTGCCCGAGAAGTAGTCGAGCGCGATGTAGACACCGTTGCCAACGGGGCTGTTGACGAAGTCGATGAGGGCAGACTTTACGCCGTCCCATCGAATCATGGCGCCACCGTCACATCCATTCCATGTGGAGTCCCAGGAATCTGGGCACCAGAGCATCGAACCGGACTCGTCGAGCATGACGTAGATGTCGAGTTGCACGGGCTCGACCTCGACCGTTTCGCTGGCGCACTCCTCCGGCGGTCCCGGGTCGACCTCGGTCAGCGCCAACTGGAGTCCGGCATCGGTGGCAATGATGCCGGCATCGATGTCGGTCATGGTGACGTCGGGTAGGTCGGGGAAGTTCTGGCAGTAGGGATCGCACGGGTTGTCGTCACAGCTGACGGCACTACCCAGTCCCATCGTCTTCATGGGGGGTGTCTCGCCGGTGCTTTCCTTGCACGCGCTCCAAACTCCGCCGGAGCACACCTTCTCGCCCATGAAGCAAGAGGACCCTCCCGAAGCGGAGGTTCGGAGCTCACCACACAGCACGCGAGCGCCATCGGTGCCGCACGCGCAGCCCGTGGCGTTTCGGGTGCAGCCGTAGCACTCTGCCGTGACGTTGGGATCGTCGTCGTTGCAGTCTGCGCCGTTGCCGCAGCCGATGCCGAATCCATCGCCGTCTTCGTCCATGCACGCCGTCGTCCAGGTTTCCTCTGCCGGGGGATCGACGGACGGTTCGCCGTTGAGCGGCGGGCCACCCTTGTCGACACAGGCAACGAGCGGCGTAAACATCAGCGCCAGCACCCCCAGCCAGAGGCCTTGGCATTGATGAACATGGGGTACGGATCGACGGGCTCGCTGTTTCACAGTGGACCTCCACAGAACAATGGGAGATTCGAAGAACTCATTGGAACTGGACCGCGGCGCTCACGCCAGAGAAGGACAAGATCCAAGCGTTGTCTTGCCCTCCGCCGTAGCTTCCGGTCGGTGCCCCAAACAGAGCGCCG
>Ga0180009_10005669_pt1 | contig 13330 bp, 12 predicted proteins | sample OS_PC_MetaG_FD_123537 | JGI IMG/M metagenome (GOLD analysis project Ga0180009, IMG submission 123537) | Groundwater microbial communities from the Aspo Hard Rock Laboratory (HRL) deep subsurface site, Sweden - OS_PC_MetaG | ecosystem: Environmental > Aquatic > Deep subsurface > Groundwater... | reverse complement strand
TTGTAGGCGATGAAGGCGTGGGCAAACTCATGGACCGTCAGAGCCAGCAGAAACGGGGGGGCAAGGATGGCGATTTCCTGAATAAGCTTGGGGATGTTCATGAGGGGTTATTGATCCGGGAGAGAAAAATGTTCCTTGATAAAGGCGGCTTCCGTGGCCCGGTCATGCACCAGGCCATCCAGCCGTGCGTCGAGCAGGCAGCGCAAGATGGTACCATAGAGCGGCCCAGCCCGGTAGCCCATTTTTTCCAAATCGTTGCCGTCGGTTTCCGTTTTCATGCGGCTCCAATCCGTCACATAGAGGGAAATGGCTTTTTTGCAGGATTTCTTTTTTATGATTCCCATGAGATACAGGATTCCTTCCGGGGAAAGGTCTTCAAGCAGGTGGTAGAATCCGCTGGGGCTTTCCGGTATGGCGCGTTTCATGATCTGGGCAATCCGGGCAACGGCGATCTTTTCCCTGAGGAGAAACTGTTTATGGCGTGGCGGCACCTCAAAGCGTTCGCAAAAAACAATCACCTCACGAGCAGGAAGGCTGGTCATGAGGGCGAGCAGGTAGACGAGCCATTGCCGGCATGGCTCGTCAAGATAGAGCAGCCGGTGCCAGCCCAAGGCTTGGCGGGTTTCCTCCAGAACCTTGGTGAGCTTGGGGTCGATGCGCAGGGTGGGGTGGAGGAACCGAAGCAATCCCAGATCAGCCATGCGGGTTATGGCAGGTAAGGGATTTTCCTCGGAAAGAATTATGGTGAGTTCGTTGAAAAAACGATGGCCAAAGAAGCGGTCGAACAGCTCCATTTTCACCGCGTTTTTGATGAGTTTTTCCGTGTGTTTGCCGATTTTGAAGCCCATGCGCTGCTCAAAGCGGATGGCGCGAAAGATTCTGGTCGGGTCCTCAACAAAGCTGAGGTTGTGCAGGATTCTGATCTGCCGGTCTTTTAAGTCGTTCTGGCAGTTGAAAAAATCCACCAAGGTGCCGAAGGTGTCCGGGTTGAGGTGGATGGCCATGGCATTGATGGTGAAATCGCGGCGGTAGAGATCAAGCTTGATGGAACTCAGCTCCACGGTGGGCATGGCGGCCGGGTATTCGTAGTATTCCAGCCGGGCGGTGGCAATGTCGATCTTGAGTCCGTCGGGCATTATCACCACGGCGGTGCCGAATTTTTCATGGGTGCGCACCTTGCCGCCCATTTTTTTCCCAAGTTTTTTGGCGTAGGCCAACCCATCGCCCTCAATGACCACATCGATATCCAGGTTTTTGATGTGCAGCAACAGATCTCGGACAAATCCCCCCACCGCATAGGCATGGCAGCCACTTTCCTGCGCCACCTCGCCGAGGGTTTGTAAAAGAAGGATGATTTCGCGGTTCAGGACCTCCGCCATCAGGCCGGCGAGGTTACGGTTGCGGGCGATGGAGGGTTGATCGGTTTCGGCCAGCAGACGGCGCGGGATGTGGGCCGGATCGTTGACCAGCAGGTGGAGAAGATCGGTGCGGGTAATGACCCCTTTGACCACACCTTCTTCCACCACAGGGATAAAACGCTGGCGGTTTTCGATGATGAGTTCCTGAATGTCGGCCAGAGTGGCGGTGGGAGGCAGGGTGGCGAAATCGGTGGTCATGTAGTCGCTCACCGGAGAATCTCCCAGACCCAGATGGATGGATTTGCCCACCACCAGCCGGGAGATGAGGCCGATTGCTTCGTGCCGGTCATTAACGATCAACAATACAGTGATGTTGTATCGGTTGAGCAGGTCATCCGCCGCATTGATGGTCAGTGTCGGCGGACCGGAGATCACCGGCGAGGACATAAGCTCCCGTGCAAGCCGTTGCGGCCGGACATGTTTGTGCAGGAGTTGAATCAGTTTTTCTTCCGCTTCGATCAGAGTGAGATTCTTGATGGTGGCCGAGGCGGCCGAGGCATGGCCCCCGCCGCCGAAATCACGGGCAATGGCGCCGACGTTCACCTCCGGGATCCGGCTGCGGGCAATGAGGTGGGTGCGTCCGTCCATGTGGGTCAGGGCGAACAGGGTGTTGAGGTTCTCCATCACCATGAAGCGGCGGACAAGAATGGAAAATTCATCAACATATTCAGGTAGTTCTATCTTGGCCACCACCAGATCAATGCCGTGGATGGTATAGGTTATGGCGGATTTGATCAGGGCGTGGAGCAGGGTGACTTCCTGGCTGGTGAGTTCCTGAGCGATGAACTGGGAAACGGCGTTGAGGTTTGCGCCCTGAGCAAGCAGCCAGGCTGCGGCTTCAAGGTCTTCCGGACTGGTGGTGTCAAAGGAGAAGGAGCCGGTGTCCTCATAGATGGCCATGGCCATCAGGGTGGCTTCCTCCTGGGTGAGCTGGAGGTTTTTCTCCCGGAGGAGATGGACGAAAATGGTGGTGGTTGAGCCGACCTGTCGGACATGCTCCACTGACCCATGCAGGTCGTCCGGGGTGTCGGGATGGTGGTCGTACAGGTGGATGTCCAGACCCGGGTTGGTCAGGCATTGGGAAAAATCGCCGATGCGCGAGGCCTGACGGGTATCCACCACGATGAGCCGTTGAATCTGGTCTTGGGGGATGTTTTTCAGTCGCTGGAAGGTGTAGTGATATTGCACGGATTGGGCAAGAAAATCCCGCAGGTTTCTTTCCTGAGAGCCGGAAAAAGCTAGCACCGCGTGTGGATAGAGCTTGTTGGCGGCGATCATGGAGGCCAGTCCGTCAAAATCGGCGTTTACATGGGTGGTGATAACTTCCATATGAGACAGGGCCTCTGTTTTTCCAAGCGTATTGCGGGTCGGGATGCGGGAGGGGAGTTCTTCACGATCAACGCGAAAGTCACTACGAATGATTATAGACTATCATTCCCTGTGATCAAAGACATTCAGCCCCGGGGATGGAATTTCTGATGGGCGCTCTTGAGGCGGCTGCTGTCTACATGGGTGTAAATCTGGGTGGTGGCGATGTCGGCATGGCCCAGCATCATCTGCACGGAGCGGAGATCCGCGCCATGTTCCAGCAGGTGGGTGGCAAAGGAGTGGCGGAGCATGTGGGGACTGATTTTTTTGGTGATTCCGACAGAGCGCGCAACCTGCCGGATGATCTGCCAGAAGCGCAGGCGGGTCATGGCTTTGCCGTGGCCGGTGACAAAGAGCAGATCGCTCGCTCGTTTTTTCAAGATCCGGGGGCGGGCGTCGCGGGTGTAAATTTTAAGATATTCACGGGCTGCCTCGCCAAAGGGGATGAGCCGTTCTTTGGAGCCTTTGCCGAAAACCCGGACAAAGCCGCCCATGATGTTGACTCCGGCAAGGGGCAAGTTGACCAGTTCCGAGACCCGCATGCCGGTGGCATACAGCAGATGCAGCATGGCATTGTTGCGCAGGGCCAGGGAATTATCATTTGGTGGCGGGGCAAGAAGCAGATTCACCTCGGGGATGGTGAGCACCTTGGGAAGCGGGCGGCCAGGCTTTGGAAGGTCCAGGACCCCGCAGGGGTCAGTGTCGATGAGTTTTTCCGCCAGGAGAAACTTGAAAAAAGCGCGTAATGAGGAGATTCGGCGGGCATTGCTGCGATTTGAGATGCCCTGGGCATGGCAATGGGCCAGATAGGCGCGGATGTGGCTGACTTCGATCTCTGCCAGGTCTGCGAGACGGTTGGGGCGGAGAAAATCGAGAAATGCGATAAGGTCTGTCCGATAGGCCAGGATGGTATTGGCGGCCAGGCGGCGTTCCAGAGTGAGATACTGAAGGAATTGTTCGAGAAAAGGCTCGGAAAAAAGAGACGCTCCGCCGGGAGGAGAGGAAGAAGGCGGCAACTGAGGCCGGTCCCGGTCGGAGCGTGGGTGTCTATCTGCAGGTTTTCCTCGTTTGCTGTTCATCCGAGGAAACAGGGCAATTTAGTCACGCTCGGTGCGCATCATGAGCTTGCGGAGTTTCCGTTTGGACTCGGCTTGCTTGCGACGGCGCTTGGCGCTGGGTTTTTCGTAGTACTCGCGGCGTTTGAGTTCTTTCTTCATCCCATCGAGCTGCATTTTTTTCTTGAGCAGCCGAATCGCCTGTTCGATATCCCCTCTCACTTCAATTTCGATCATGATCTCTCCAGTATGCGGGTTGCAACGTCATGTTTCAGAATTTTTGCCAACGCCTGTTTCAGAACAAGCTGAAATGGCGCAGATTTTTAAAAAGAAACCGTTTATATAGTCGATCATTGCTCCGATTGTCAAATATTTTTTTCTTCCGGCCCCTGGGAAGGGAAGATCTTGCCCGGGTTGAGAATGTTGTGGGGATCAAACAGATTTTTGACCCGGCGCATGAGGGCAAGGGTCGGCGGGTCAAGTTCCATGGACAGATACGGTGCCTTGGTCAGACCGACGCCGTGTTCACCGGACAGGGTGCCGCCGAGGCGAAGCACCTCTTCAAAGAGAAGCTGTTTGGCTGTGTTGGCCTGTTCCACTTCCCGGGGAATATTTCTGTCGAGCATGATATTGACATGGATGTTTCCGTCGCCGGCGTGGCCGAAGGTGAAAATGGTGATTCCGTGTTCCCTGCTCAATGTCTCGGTGCAAGAGACCAATTGCGGCAGGCGGCTGCGGGGGACCACCACATCTTCGCTCATTTTATGGGGCTTGAGGCTGAAGGACGAAGGGGAGATGGCGCGCCGGGCCGCCCAGAGCTGATCTGCCTCGGCTGAGGTTGCGGCGGTGCGGCTTTGGATAATTTCCGGTCGATTCTGCAGAAACTCCGTCAACTGGTGGGTGGCAAGGGGAACGGTATCCTTGTTGCCGTCAAGCTCAATGAGGAGCAGGGCTCCAGCCTCTTCCGGAAAGGGCATCGGCAGTTTGTCCCGGACAATGGCCAAGGCGGTGCGGTCCATGTATTCCAAGGTGCAGGGTGTATGGTGAGCGAGAATGGTTGCCACCAGAGTGGTTGCCTCAACCATGGTGCGGCAGAGAACCAGCAGGGTGGTGCGGGCCTCCGGGGCGGGGAGGAGCTTGACCGTGATTTTGGTGATAATACCCAGAGTTCCTTCGGAGCCCACCAGTAAACGGGTAAGGTCATAGCCCACCACCCCCTTGGCGGTCCTGACCCCGGTGTGGATGAGGCTGCCGTCGGGCAGCACTGCTTCCAGGCCGAGGACATAGTCGCGGGTTACCCCGTACTTCACCGCGCTTGGCCCGCCGGCGCACTCGGCCACATTGCCGCCCATGGTGCAGAATTGCAGGCTGGCTGGGTCCGGCGGGTAATACAGGCCGTGCCGATTTGCTTCTTTTCGCAGATCACCCGTGATGACGCCTGGTTCGACCACGGCGATCTGGTTGTCCCGGTCGATTTCGAGAATACGGTTGAGACGGCTCATGACCAGAACCAACCCTCCGGCCACCGGCAAGGCTCCACCGCTCATGCCGGTGCCCGCGCCTCTGGGCACCACGGGAAAGGCGGCGGCCGAGGCCAGTTGCATGATGCGGCAAATTTCTTCGGTGGAACCGGGAAAAGCCACGGCTGCGGGAGGATATTCCCGGCCGGTGCCGTCATAGGAATAACAGGCCAATTCTTCCGGGACCGTGGTCACCTGGTCCTGGCCCACAATGTCTCGTAGTTTCTGGATGGTGTCTGGTTTCATAGAACTGTTTTCCATGCGGCAGGCATTTTTCTGTTATCTGTAAAAATCCCTACAAAATAAACCGGGAACTTATTATAAAGGATACTTGTTCGGCGCCGTTTTTTCTGGTGCCGCCGTGTCGTGACTTCAGTGTTGCTCTTCGTGACGGCACCTCAATCAGTAAGCAACTATTCGGAAAAAAGCTATGGAAAAGAAGATTCGTCTTGCCCTCATCGCCGGGGGAAAATCCGGCGAACGTGAAGTTTCGCTGGCCGGTGCCCAAGGGGTGGAAAAAGCCCTCAGTCGGGAAAAATATGAGGTTCGACGCTATGATCCGGCCACGGATCTGGCCCAGTTGGCGGCGGATGCCGGAAAGATAGATGCGGCCTTTGTCCTGCTGCATGGTCCCTTGGGAGAAGACGGGACCATGCAGGGTTTTCTCGACCTGCTGGGGATTCCTTATCAGGGGGCCGGAGTTCTCGGCAGCGCCCTGGCCATGGACAAGAATCTTGCCAAGATTCTCTACAGGCAGGCCGGACTCACCGTGGCCGCGTGGGAGATGGCTGAGCCGGAAGATCAGGAAAATCCCCGGCGGCTGCTGGAGCATCTTGCTTTGCCGGTGGTTATCAAGCCTATCCGTCAGGGTTCCAGCCTGGGGATGAGTGTGGCCCGCAACGAAGAGGAATTGGCGCAGGGGTTGGCCAAGGCGTTTGCTTTTGACAGCGAGGTCATGGTTGAGCAGTATGTGCGGGGTAGGGAGATAACCGGGGGAGTGCTCGGCAACAAGGAACTCACTGCCTTGCCCATCGTCGAGATCATCCCCGGCGAGGAGTTTGCCTTTTTTGATTATCAGGCCAAATATCAGCCGGGCGCTTCCCGGGAGGTGTGTCCGGCTGATTTGCCGTCGGAGATAACCGCCAAGGCCCAGGAGATCGCGCTTATCGCGCATCGAGCCTTGCAGCTTAAAGGATACAGCCGGACAGATATGATCGTTGCCGATGATGGTATCTATGTGCTTGAGACCAATACCATTCCGGGAATGACCCCGACCAGCCTTCTGCCCCAGGCCGCTGCCGCCCATGGCCTGTCCTTTTCGGCGCTGCTTGACAGGCTCATAGAACTGGCCCTGGCAGGGAGATGAAGTGTGCGGGATATTTTTTGAAATAAATAGGACAGTTTTGCTATACTTTACACAAGAAGCCCTCAAAATCTCGGTGGAGTCACGCCGGAAATTTAAGCGGAGCAGCTTTCTTGCCAGAGCATGAGCCGAAAAAAGAAGAGTTGATCGCCCTGATTGTCGAGGATGACCAGGACGTCTGCGATCTTTTGCAAAGGATTGTGGAAAGCCAGGGCTACATGGTTGTTGCCTGCACCAGTGCTGCTTCTGCCCAAGAGGCTTTTGTCGCGAATTCTCCTCATCTTGTTCTTATGGACTGGCTGTTGCCGGATATGGACGGCCTGGAACTCGTCAAGGCGTTCCGTTCCTCCGAACGCGGAAAATATCTCACTGTCCTGATGATCTCCGGTAAGGACAGTCCCGAGGATCTTGCCACGGCAATAGCCTCCGGGGCGGATTTTTTCATGGGCAAGCCGGTTGAAAGAAAGGTGCTGGATATCTGGCTGTCCGCCGCTTTTCAGCATGTCCGCGACAGCTTGCAGCGCGAGGAGGATGATCTTTCCCTGATTAAAATACGGGAAGAGCTGGAAGACAACAATCTTCAGCTGGAAGAGGCTCTGAGCCGGGCCAATACCATGGCCATGGAGGCGGAACAGGCCTACATCGAAATACACCAGATATTCAAAACCGTCGCCGGGGGTATTCTTCTGGTGGACAAGCACTGCAATCTTTTGCGTTGCAACGATTCATTTCTCCAGATGGCCGGAGTGAGCCGGGAGAAGGTGCATGACCAAAAGTGCTATGAGATTTTTCATTCATGTCTATGCAATACAGAGCAATGCCCTTTGCAACGAATCAAGAAAGGGGAAAAGCGCATTGAAAGCGAGATAGAAAAGGAAAATTCGAACGGAACCACGTCATACTACAGCATTATTTCCACGCCGTTCAAGGGACCGATCGGGGACCTTATCGGAGTTGTCGAACATATCACCGATATTACCGAGCGGGTCAAGGCTGAAAAAGCTCTGGCCGAAAGTGAACACCGCTATAAGGAACTCAGTCTGGTTGATGAGTTGACCAAGCTTTTTAACAAGCGCTATTTCAACACCCAGTTACAGCTTGAGGTGGAGCGGGCCAACCGGCATGGCCAGCCGCTCTCCCTGTTGCTGATGGATATCGATAATTTCAAGCACCACAATGACACCTACGGCCATGCGGACGGAGACCGGGTTCTGGCCCGGTTGGGTCAGGTGGTTGCCGAGTCGCTACGGGTTAATGACGTGCCATGTCGGTACGGCGGAGAGGAGTTCACCATCATTCTGCCGGAGACCAGCGGCGAACAGGCGACAGTGGTGGCGGAGCGAATCAGATCCCGTTTTGCCGGGGAGGTTTTTCGGCCCACTCCCCAGGATACGGTGCGAAAAACAATAAGTATCGGCGTCACCCAATACCGTGCCGGAGAAAGCGGGCAGAGTTTGCTGGAGCGGGCTGATCAGAATATGTACGAGGCCAAGCAGAGCGGCAAGAACCGGTATGTCCTGAAGTGAGCAGTTTTCAACAGGCGGTGTCGGTTAAGCCGCGCTCGCATCCCCATCAAAATCTTTTTTCAAAATAGGGCGCAAGCACCGTGGGAATGGCGATGGTGCCGTCATCCTTTTGGCAGTTTTCAAAAATGGCGGCCAAAGTGCGTCCGACAGCGAGGCCGCTGCCGTTTAGGGTATGGACCAGCGCGCTTTTATTCTGCCCCTTTGGTCGATACCTGACTCCGCCCCGGCGGGCCTGAAACTCTCCAAAGTTACTGCATGAGGATATCTCCCGGTAGGTGTTCTGGGCGGGCATCCACACCTCGATGTCGTAGGTCTTGTTGGCGGAAAAGCCAAGATCGCCGCTGCAGAGCTGCACCACCCGATAGGGCAGTTCCAGTAACTGGAGCACCTCTTCCGCATCCGCCAGCAGGCTTTCCAGTTCGGCACCGGAGGTTTCCGGAGTGGTGAATTTCACCAGCTCCACCTTGTCGAATTGATGTTGCCGGATAAGGCCTTTGGTGTCTCTGCCGTAAGAGCCTGCCTCGGAACGGAAGCAGGGGGTGTAGGCCGTGTATTTGATGGGGAGTTCGTGCTCGGCCAGGGTTTCGTCCCGGTGCAGATTGGTGACCGGCACCTCGGCGGTGGGGATCAGCCAGAGGTCCCAATCCTTGATGCGGAAGAGATCCGCCTCGAATTTCGGCAACTGGCCGGTGGCGGTCATGGTCTGGGAATTGACGAGAAACGGAGGGAGAACCTCGGTATAGCCGTGTCTCTGGGTGTGGAGATCAAGCATGAAGTTGATCAGGGCGCGCTCCAGCCGGGAAGCAAACCCTGTGAGCACGGCAAAACGGGCCCCGGAAAGCTTGGCCGCCCGTTCAAAATCAATGACCCCGGCCATCTCCCCCAGTTCGTGATGGGGTTTGGCTGCAAAATCGAATTGCGGCACCGTGCCCCAACGTTTGATTTCCAGGTTGTCCGTGTCATCCGAGCCCTTGGGCACGGAATCATCGCAAAGGTTGGGCAGGGTCAGGACGATGTCCTGGAGATCTTCCTCCAGAGCGGCAAGTTCGGTTTCGATTTCCTTGATCCGCTCTCCCACTTGACGCATCTCGGCCATGGGCCCTTCCGCATCGACTCCAGCTTTTTTCAGGTTGCCGATTTCCTGGGAAGCGGTCTTGCGTTTGTTGCGGAGCGATTCCACCTCGGAAAGCAGGCTCCGGCGTTTTTGGTCGATTGCGGCAAAATCGTCAATGCGGGAATCGGTGATTCCCCGGAAGGTGAGTTTTTCTTTGACGAGATCCAGATTCTCTCTGATAAAACGCAATTCAAGCATGGATATCCTCTTCAGTTTCAGTCCGGGGTATTGTCACGTTCCGCCAGAGGGGGTTGTATCATGGAGCAGGACAGAAATCAAGGGGGCGGGAGGCTCCTGCGATTAGAGAAGTCCGGGGGTGCAAAGCCGCAGGGAGACCTCTTCCCCGGCCGACAGATTTTTGCGATGCGGCGGCAAATGGATGATGGCGTTGGTTGTCTCGTTTTTGCGGGCGGGACGAACGGTGAGGGTTTTGCCGCGCAGGCGGGCCACAGCACCCTTTAAGTTGAGCAATCCTGTCTTTTTTAAGAGGATAGGGGCGGTGAGGGTGGCGCGCATGAGCGGGGGCAAGGGGCGTCGTTGGCCTTGCATCGCGCGCAAGGCAGGCAGGACAAGCTCATGGAACAGCAGAAAAACCGCAGGCGGCGGGCCAGGCAGGGCAAAGACCGGTTTGTTTTCGTACAGGCCGAACATGGTTGACCGGCCGGGGCGGACCGCCAGCTCAGTATAGAAAGGGCGGATTCCCAGTTTGGCAAAGGCCTGGGGGAGAAGATCGTAGTTTCCCGGCCCCATTCCGCCGGTGGTGATAACCCCTTGGGACGGGCCATGCAGGGCCTCCTCCAGCATGGCGACGATTTTTTTGCAGTCATCGACCACCAGACCGAAATCCCGGGAAGACGCCCCCGAATTCTTGATGAGGGAGGCGAGCAGAAAACGGTTGCCACTGATGATCTGCCCGGTTTCCGGGGTATCTGACGTATCCAGTAACTCGCTGCCCGTGCAGAGAATGGCCAACTCCGGACGGGAAACCACGGAAGCTTCTGTTATGCCGCTTTCGACAAGGAGCGGGAGATGCTGGGCTTCAATCTGTATCCCTTTTTGGACAATGGTTTGCCCGGCGGAGAGGTCGGTGCCCCTGGCGCGAATAAACGCTCCTGGAGAAGGCGGGCTGCTCACCAGCACAAGGCCGCCTTTTTTGAGGCAGCGCTCAAAGGGAACAACCTGATTCGCTCCCTGCGGCAAAGCGCCTCCGGTCATGATCGCAATGGCGGTTTTTTCGGAAAGTTTAGGTAAATTGGTGGTTCCCGCGGCAATCTCGCCTGTAACCTGCAAAGATACCGGTTTGGCATCATTGGCCAGGTCGCGGCTGTTGACGGCATAGCCGTCCATTGCGGATCGGGCAAAGTCGGGCACTGCGCGGGGTGCGGTGATGGGTGTTGCGGCGATGCGGCTGACCGCTTCAGGCAGCGGTATGGTTTCGGCAGCCAGAACCGGACTCTGGCTGACAATCAGTTGCTGCGCTTCCTTAAGCGAGAGAATCGGCATGAATCACGGTTCCATGGTGGCAAGACGGGCAAGGTCATGCTGATGGTTGATGTTTTGAAAGGTGGCGAGATCCGGCAGAATCTGCAGAATCTCATCGGCGGAGACTTTCCGAATGCGTAGCGTTTCGTACAATAAGCCGATCTTGCAATGCTTTCGGGCAAGATGCTCTTCAATAACCGGCAGCCCCTTTTTGCTGTAAACCGCATAGAGCGGTTCCGGACCTTCCGGGAGCCAGGGAAGAACCACGTCATGGTCGCCGGGCAGTGCGCAGAGAAAACGGATCAGGTCCTGGTTGATCAGAGGCATGTCGCAGCCGCAGATAAAGGCACGGGGCTGGGAGATTGTTCGCAGGGCGGCATGGATCCCGGCCAGAGGACCGCAGTTGTGGTATTGATCCCCGGTCATGGGCCAGCCGAGGAAATCATACGACTCGGGCGTATTGGTGATGAGCAGGGTTTCCGGAAAAAGTCCTGCAAGCCTGTGGGCGATCCCTTGAATCAGGGCGGTGCCCTGATGAAGGGCCAGCGCCTTGTTGCTCCCGAATCGAGAGCTTTTTCCGCCTGCCAGAATTACCCCGGCAACCTGGTCAATCATTGATGAACTCATGAAAAGGGAAAGAAGTCACAGGCATTCACAAGAAGCAAAGAGTTGCAACGGTTACTCCGTTGGAGATTGGCGGATGGTGATGATGATTTCCCGGGGATCCTGGCATCCCTTGAGCGAACAGGTCATACCGGTGATGGCCTGCCGGAGAAAACTTTCTACGAAGGAATTCAGATAGATCGGCTGCCCGTTCACCAGCAGACTGGTTTTTTGTCTGGGAAAGGGTTTGATGAATCTGGTTTCCAGGAAATCCGCCAGTTCGCTGATGTCATCCAGTCCGAAGCTGGGGATATCCGTGATGTCCTTGGTGTCGCTGACCATGGCAACCCATGTCTCATCCCGGTCCGGCAATGGTTCGCCATGCAGGGTGCTGCGAAAAACCTCGACCTTGGGGAGACCCAGCCGTTTGTACCCTTCGGTGATCACCAGATCAGTATCGCCGTAATAGCGGCCTACCAGCTCTTCAATGCTCAAATCACCGGGCACATCGCGGATAATACCCAGTCCGGTGGGGGAAGAGAGGGCGACGGTGCTGGCCCCGGCTTGCTTGTGCCGCCATGTGTCCTTGCCGGGTTTGTCCATTTCAAAGGTGTGGACATGGTGCTTGATGGTGCCGATGCGGTAGCCGCGGCGGCGCAATTCCGGAATGAGTTTTTCAAGAAGCGTGGTCTTGCCGGAGTCGGGTTTGCCGATGAATGTAATGACAGGGGGCATGGTTTATAATTGCCGTGGCGGAAGGTGAAATGTTTCAGCTCAGCCCGGCGGCCAGGACATTGGCCTGCCGCCGAGAACGTGGAGGTGCAGATGAAAAACCGTCTGCCCCGCATCGGCGCCGTTATTCATCACCAGGCGGCATTGCTCTACGCCGTTTTCTTTGGCAAGCTCCGCGCCGATGCGGACAACTTTGCCGATGAGCGCTTCGTCTTCAGCGGAAAACGCGCCCGGGCCGGTGAGATGTTTTTTGGGAATGACCAGGAAGTGTTTGGGCGCCTGCGGGCTTATATCCCAGAAGGCGAAGACGTCATCATCTTCATACAGTTTTTTGGCAGGGATCTCGCCGTTGACGATCCTGCAGAAAAGACAGGGGCTGCTCATCCGTTTCTCCTTGTTTTTCTTTTCCAATAAGGTAAAGGACTGATGCAGGATACTGTCCGGGCCTGATTCTGTCAAATGTAAAGCAAAGGCTGCGGACGATGGGAAGGACGAGTCTCCTTGGTGACAGTTAGCGGCTATTCTGGTACTGTTAAAGCGAATTGGACGGCATGGAAAGTGCTGTGCTGAAGACCAGAAAAAGTAATCAAAAAATGAGCGGAAAATCTGCAGAGGACATGCCATGCGTCAGTTTGTTGTTGATGAATTGAGCAAAGAAGAGCAGGATAATCTGGAATCATATCTGAAGCGAACCGTGAAGCCAGGCCCCATGGAAGGAATGTTCTGGCTGCAGGTCCCGGAGGATATGCTCGCGGAAGCCCAGCAGGGGCACGAGAAATGCGGGCCGTTCTTTTTCGGAATCGAGTTGGGGCGTAACCGGTTGATTGTCGAATTTCTGGTCCGGAGCCAGAGCAATTTGCATTGCACCTGCATCAGCTATTGTACTCCGGCTCAACGTCAGTTTTTGCTAGGTTTTCTTGACCGGATGCTTGCGGATGAACATATCAAGGCGTAGAGGTTGATCGTGCGGAAAGCCGTTTTTTTATGGCTGTGCATGGGGATTGTTTTCTGTCTCCGGGCGGAATTGTGTCTGGCCCAAGGCGGGGAGGACCATCCCGAGAAACAGTTTGTCTGTCCGTTTCCGGACACGACAACCGATGTTTTGTCGCTGACCTATGCCCAGATCAAGGAGGATTCTGTCCCGGTTTA
>Ga0180009_10005668_pt1 | contig 13330 bp, 10 predicted proteins | sample OS_PC_MetaG_FD_123537 | JGI IMG/M metagenome (GOLD analysis project Ga0180009, IMG submission 123537) | Groundwater microbial communities from the Aspo Hard Rock Laboratory (HRL) deep subsurface site, Sweden - OS_PC_MetaG | ecosystem: Environmental > Aquatic > Deep subsurface > Groundwater... | reverse complement strand
TGATGGCATGCGGGTTATCAAGCATCGAGCATCCAGCATCCAGCATCGGCCCAGTAAAGGCAACTGTCTCAAGCATATCTACAATGGCAGTTTAATCCATTTTATGCATCGTTAGGGTATAGTATAGAAACGAGACTTTTGTGTCAATTGAGAATGGCTCACAAAGTGTGGGGCCTTTATCATTCGCCTAAATCTGTAGAAAAAAGCGCTGCTTAAGCTGTGGTTATGGACTAAGTCTCCAAATTCTTCTATAATACCCTTGAATAAAAAAGAACTTAGGGGCTTCACCCTAATTGGAATGTTGGAATGATGGAACACTGGAATAATGGGTTTTGGGGAATTGACGAAATGGTTTATTGGGAAAACCAAGTTGACAAAGCATGAGAGAAATGAGAAATTCCGATCTAATTCATTCGGTAAAAGACGAATTTACACCATTCCATTGTTCCACCATTCCATTATTCCACCATTCCCTGGCCCAGACCTGATTTGGAAGGTTAAAATTCTACTGGCGCTACTTTAGAAATATTACAGCGATTAAAAAAATCTCCAGTCAAGTCGCGCCAGGGCGGGCCATTATTCCATGATTGAGGCAAAATCTCAGGTCTCGATAAACACCTATAAATTCAATAAGTTGTAAAATTTCCGAGACGTCCAATTAGTGAGCAGTCAGTCCCGCTATTTGCGGGATTCAGCATTCAGCTTAGGAAAGTTAAAAGTGGGCATGAGGCTGTAACTGGCTAGACGTTGATTTAGAAAGGAGTATATGATGCGATCCAACAAAATAAAAAAGGGACTTGAGAGAATGCCCAACCGAGCGCTTTTATACGGGACAGGTCTTCATCCTTCACATATAAAAAGGCCCTTCATCGGTATTGCTTCATCATTTACAGATTTGATTCCCGGCCATATTAACATGAGAACATTAGAGCGCTATATTGAAAGAGGAATAGAAAACGGTAAAGGAACGCCTTTTATCTTTGGTGTCCCTGGGATCTGTGACGGGATTGCCATGGGGCATGAGGGGATGAAACAATCTCTCCCCTCTCGGGAATTAATCGCAGATATTATTGAAAGCATCAGTAACGCACATGCCTTTGATGGTTTGGTGTTATTGACCAACTGCGACAAGATTACTCCCGGAATGATTATGGGTGCCATTCGTGTGAATATTCCCGTAATCGTGGTTACGGCAGGGCCAATGCTTGCAGGACATTACGGGATGAAAAGACTTTCTTTAGTCAGAGATACCTTTGAAGCGGTGGGGAGATTCAAGGCAGGGGAGATAACAGAAGATGTTCGACAACATCTTGAACTGGAGGCATGTCCGTCGTGCGGGGCCTGTCAGGGAATGTATACAGCTAACACTATGGCCTGTCTAACAGAAGCCATGGGGCTTTCTTTACCTTATTGTGCTGCTACACCAGCGGTATTAAATAGAAAGATAAGAATTGCTTATGAGAGCGGTCAAAGAATTGTGGAACTGGTTAAAAAGGATATCAAAGGGAAAGACATCCTGACTCAAAAATCGTTAAAAAATGCGATTCACGTGGATATGGCCTTAGGTGGTTCAACCAATACAGTTTTACACCTTATGGCTATAGCTAATGAAGCGCAAGTGTCTTTGTCTTTGAAAGATTTTGATCGCATCAGTAAAACAACACCCCATCTATGCAATATGCGTCCGGGTGGAGAGTATTTTATGGAAGATCTGTATTATGCGGGAGGTATTCCGGCTCTATTGAAACGATTGATGTCACAAATGAATGATGTCCCCACCGTTTCTGGTAAAAGTATTGCTCAGATAGCCAAAGAAGCTAGGATTGACCATGAAGACGTGATACGTCCTTTGAGTAAACCTTATCATAAAGAAGGCGGTATTGCTGTTCTTTACGGAAATTTGGCAGAGGAAGGGTGTGTTGTCAAACAATCCGCTGTTGATACGAATATGATCTCCTTTGTGGGGCATGCCAGAGTTTTTAATTCCGAAGAGGAAGGGATGAGGGCTATTTTAGGAGGAAAGATTAAAAGGGGAGATGTGGTTGTGATTCGTTATGAAGGCCCAGTCGGTGGCCCGGGGATGCGAGAAATGCTTTCCCCCACATCGGCCATTGTAGGAATGGGACTACACAAGGACATAGCATTAATTACAGACGGTCGATTTTCTGGCGGAACTCGTGGGCCGTGTATTGGTCATGTTTCACCGGAAGCAGCTGAAGGGGGATTGTTGGCGTATTTACTAGAGGGAGATGAAATCTCTATCGATATTCCCAAATGGTGACATCTGCTTCAACAGGAGCAGTGTTTAAGTAAACTACCTACCGGCTAAAGCCGGTAGCTTTAGGGGCCAAGGACTGGAGGATTCGAGGGTTCAAGTGAAAACCATTCAAAGTATTTTTTATCCCTTGACCCCTTGGACCCTTGAACCCTTTGTAGGTAAAAAAATCGAACTGAAGTCTTCGCCTAAAGGCGAGGGGTTTCTTCCAATCCCCGAATGAGACAATAATCAATTATGAAAGCGACATCATACAATTTAATTATGTCTGCATTATACAATGGTAGAAAAGGTGACAGACCACCCGCGGGAAACCCCACATCAATTGCGTGTCATGATCTTATGGATGCCTGTGGAGTTTCGTTTCCGCAAGCACATAAGGATCCCCAGGCCATGGCCGATCTTGCTATGGCAGGCCATGAAATCGTGGGCTTTGACACGGTGATGCCGGAATACAGTGTACATCAGGAATCTGCAGCCCTGGGATGCCATGTTGATTGGGGTGGCCGCGACATGATGCCGGATGCCAAGACATCACCCTATGAAGACTTCTCTGACATTCAGGTTCCTGAAAATCTACTTGAGAAACCCTCCATGAAAGTTGTTCTTGATGCTCTGTCCATTCTTCGACATCAGGTGGGAGGTAAAGCGGCGATTCTGGGCAAAGTGATGGGGCCATGGACTCTGTCCTACCATATGGCCGGGGTTGAGAATTTCCTTCGCCATGTTGGAAGACGCGAAAAAGACAAGGTCAACAGAATGTTGCGGCAGTTGATGAAGGTGACAATCACCTTTGCCAAAGCCCAGTTTAAGGCAGGAGCAGATGCTGTTGTCTTAGCGGATCACGCCACAGGAGATCTGGTGGGTCCCCATCATTACAGGGAGTTTCTCTTGCCCATTCACAAAGAGATTACCTCCCAGATTGAAGGTCCCTTAATCCTTCATGTTTGCGGGAATTGTTCGGATCGATTGGAACTCTTTCTGGAAGCAGGGTTTGACGCCTATCACTTTGAGTGGCAAGTAGATGCCAGGATGGCGGTTCAGACCCTTGGACAGCATATGTCCCTTGTGGGGAATATCAACAATCCCGAGACCCTCTTTCTTGGAACCCCCGACGATGTTTACAAACAGGCCCGTTATGCTGTGAAGTCGGGCGTTAACATAATAGGCCCCGAATGTGCGATACCCTTAACCACTTCCATGGAAAATCTTAAGGCCATCGTTTCAGCCGTCCATGAAGGTTATTAAAAATAGCCGTATACCTAGGCTAAGATCTTCAAATTTGTATTAAATTTTTATGACGGTCTACAGAGCAGGTTTCCAACAGATACTGGATGCTGGTCTCTGGATGCTGGATGAAATATGGATTCTTTTTTATCCAGAATCTAGCATCCAGCATCTAGCATCGGCTTGCCACAAGCAATGGATTACGTTTTTTCTCAACTCGTCGGCCTGCCCTGGCGCGAGGCAATTGTGTCCCTTATTAATGCTTCAGGTTCATGAGGCATTGGCTTTTAAACTAAAGTACTTGCGTGCCAGGTCTGGGCCAGGGTCTGAGGCGGAGCTTCGCTGGGAGATGTACTGCATCGGGAAGCCTCTTTATCCATTATTAGACATGGCCTTCACCACCAGTTCAGTAATGTCCAACACATCCAGGTCTATCTTCTGCCTCCTGGCCTTAGACTTGATGGTCCGGACACACTGCTGGCAGGAAGTCACAACGGTTTTTGCACCGGTCTGCTGGATCTCTTCAATCTTTTTCTGGGCAACAGCTCCCGAAAGATCAGAATCAGCCATCTCCAGATTGCCACCGCCACCACAGCAGACACTTTGTGATCGGTTTTTTTCCAGCTCGACCAGGGTGAGACCGGGAATGGATCTCAATATCCGCCGGGGCGAGTCATATACACCGCCATTTCTACCTAAATCGCAAGGGTCATGGTAGGTCACTGTAATACGCACTTCACCCAGAGGAATAGCCCCATCCCCCAGCAATCTTTCAATAAATTGAGTGGAATGAAAAATCTCTAATTCGGTGTCATAATATTCTATCCAGTTTCCGTAACATGAAGGACAGGAAAAAACCAGTGTTTTGGCTCCCACCGCATTAACTTTTTCAAGATTATGCACTACCAACTGCTGCATCTTCTCGGGAGCTCCGGCCCCCACTAAAGGAAAACCGCAACACCATTCCTCCCCTGCCAGAATGGTGAAGTCAACGTGGGCTGATTCCATTATCCGTACAAGGTTTAAGGGGATTGTTTGGACCATGGGAAAGAATGAAGCGACACAGCCCACGAAGTAAACAACCTCTGCCCTGTCCTTCTGGTACATGTGCTCGGGAAGAGCCTTTATCAACTCCCTCCACTCCCCTCTTTCTGAGTTATCCTCATGGGAGATATTGTGATCAGAAATGAGTGATTGAACCACCCTTTCCATGGTGGGGTGAAGGCCCCTCTTGTCAGCGATCTGCTCGCGCATACGAACAAAGACCTTCTTGAGGTCCACACCGCTTGGGCAGGTCACTGAACACGCCCCGCAGAGTAAGCACTTTGAAAAGATATCCCGATAATGGTCGCTCAGCCCAAGGTCTCCTCGACAATAGTACCTGGCCAGCTGAATCTTACCCCTGGGTGTATACTTCTCAAGGAGGAGTTCCTTACAGACGGGACAGGTTGCCAGACAAAGACCACATTTAATACATTGATCAAACTCTTCAGCGATACTGTTTAGTATCATGACCTCCCCTTTTATCACTGTAAAACCCCAATTGAGCGTTTTCGCTCAATTGGGTTACAGGAAACTGCCTGGATTCATGATGTTGTTCGGATCGAAAACCCGCTTGATCCCCCGCATAAGCTCTAGAGAACTCTCACTGAATTCCATAGTCATAAATCTATCCTTGGCAATGCCTATGCCATGCTCTCCGGATAGGGTGCCACCCATCCCGATGGTTGCCTCATAAAGTTCCTCCAGGGCCTTATCGATTCGCGCCATCTCCTCCTGGTCGCGAAGATCAGTCATGATGAGGGGATGGAGATTCCCGTCCCCGGCATGAGCCAACACACCTATCTTTAGTTGATACTTTTCTGCAATCTCAACAATTTTTCTTATGATCTCCGGTAGCCGCTTCACGGGCACTGTGGCATCCTCTACAATGCAATTTGGCCGTAAACTTGCAACAGCTCCAAAAGCAGTCCTCCTTGCCTGCCACAATTTATCTGCATCCTCATTGGTGCTTGCCCTTTCTACAACCACTGCCCCCCTCTCTTTGCAAAAATTTTCGATCCTTTCACCCTGGCCTTCAACCAACACCGCTTCCCCATCTACCTCTATCAATAATAAGGCCTCTGCTTCCTTGTGAAACTGGGCACCACCGTACTCCCCGATCGCATCAAGGACGACTCTGTCCATCAGTTCAAGGGTGGTGGGGACAATCCCTGAACCTATGATGGCGGAGACTGTTTTAGCAGCACTGTCAAGGGTGGGGAAAGTAGCTTGAAGTGTGGCCTTTGCCGGTGCCAGTGGTACCAACCTTAGTATTATCTCGGTAAAGATACCGAGGGTCCCCTCGGATCCACACATGAGTCTTGTGAGGTCATATCCGCTTACGTTTTTTAGGGTTTTGCCCCCTGTTTTTATCACCTCCCCTGAGGGTAAGACCACTTGGAGGCCCAAGAGATAGTCTCTCGTTACCCCGTACTTCACCCCCCTTGGACCACCGGCATTCAAAGCCACGTTACCACCTATGGTGGAGACAAACATGCTGGCAGGATCAGGTGGATACATGCGGCCATACCTCGCCACCTCTTTTTGCAAGTCCGCATTCACCACGCCCGGCTGAACAACAGCACACATGCTTTCAGGATCAATCTCCAGGATCTTATTCATACGGTGGAAAGCCATAATGATTCCACCTTCCCTTGCTACAGAGCTTCCACAGATATTAGTCCCTGCTCCCCTTGGGATGATATTTATCTTTTCTCTATTGGCCAGCCCCATGATCTTAGAGATCTCATCCTTACTACCCGGAATGATTACACCGTCGGGCATGAACTCACGAAGGAAGCCATCATAGGAATAGGTGGCTAGATCCTCTGGCGTGTCGAGAAACGCATCATTACCCACAACGGATCGGAACTCATCCGCTACCTTCTTTGAAAGCATCCTATATCTCCTTTAAAGATTCACTATCCCACCCTTCCCACGACATACGGCCCATCAGGGACTGCCACCACATTCTCATTTTCGGAAAGTAATTCATTGACGGTTTCCTCTATATTCTTCACCTTGTAGGCTCCAATCTTCTGAAGATCGTCATGGGAAAGGCCTGGAGAGTAAATATAAACCCGTCCCGCATGATTCAGAGCCTGATAAATATTCTGGACACACCATTGATCTATCACAAAATTCTTGGGTTCACCATATCTCTCAAAAAATTCATGAGGGCTGGACACAGACCCCAAGACACTGCAAAACTCCGGACTTCCCAGACCCTCACTGCATTCACAGGCCACTACAATTGTTCCGCCTTCTTTTAAAATATCCCTGGCACAGATCAGGGCCTTGCTGATCTGATAAAAAGTGGCATCCAGAGGATAACCGCCGCCAGAGGTGATGACCATATCAACCGCTTGATCCAAATGGACCAAGGAGTGCTCCTGAACCATCTCACATCCGGCAAGATGGGCCTGATTATAATGGCCTGCAAAAACACCTGTAATATTCCTCTCCTTATTGATGACTACATTGAGGATGAAATCCACGCCAGCCAGTTCCGCCACCCGAAGGCCGTACTCATGAAAGGGGTTCCCTTCGATGAGACAGTTGGTTAGATTGGGATGGTCGACCATCTTATAGGAATGCATAAACTTCATGGTCTCAAAACTGGAGATACCGGGCAAGATTGATTTTCTTCCTCCTGAATAACCTGCGTAGAAATGGGGTTCAATCAAGCCTGTTAGAATTTTCAGATCCGCATCTAGATAGTGTCTATTGATCTCGATGGGAGCACCATCTATTTCGTCTATTTTTCGATACACCGCAGGTTTTCGGCAATAGTGGTTCTCTATGTTGTAGTTATCCATGATCTGACTGCCAACCATGGATTCCAGCTCCTTTCCCAGGTTGGGCCGGTGCATGCCATTGGCAATGAGAATGATGATTTTTTCTTTGGGAATCCCATTCTCTTGGAGGGTTCTGAGTATAGGGGGGAGAATAACCTGGTTGGGGACAGGACGGGTAATGTCAGGAATGACGATACAGGCATCTCTCTTTCCCCTTGCGAGCTCCTTTAAGGGCGGGCTTTCAATAGGATTGGTCAAGGCCTCATGCACGGCCACAGTGGGGTCCAAAATGGCTTCTGCAGTTTTCATTTCCAATAAGGAAACCGACTCTGGTAGTTCTAAATCAACGGTCTTTTTGCCAAATAACAGACCGGTTTTCATAACGCCCTCCAATCAAATGTTCACATTATTCAGTAACGTATCAATTCCTCACAAGTTTTTTGAGTCGATCTCTCTCTGCAGTAAGTTCATTCATCTGTTGATGGAGTATCTCATTGGCCTTCTCAGCCATGTTGAGTTCATCGGAAGCTTTTTTAAAACTTTGTATCAGCTCGTCCATTTTATCCCTAAGGTATCCAACTTCATGTCGGGCAGCAATGAGTGAGGACTCCATTGCTTTTTTCTCTTTTGAAAACTTCTCAGAGGTATTCTTGAGTTGGTTATTTGCTTTCGTAAGGGATCTCTCCTTTTCTGCTAATTCATGATTCGTCTGCTTTAATTTAATTTTAGTTTTTTCCAGTTCAGCACTAATCTTATCTAACTCATCCCTTTTCTTGGCAAGATCGGTAATGGTTTTCTTATGCTCAGCTACTATCTTTTCATGTTCATCTTTGCTGATGCCACAGGCCGCTAGTGTGGATAGAGAACCCGCCACGGCCAATAACAATACCAGGTGAATGAGGAATTTCATGGCACAATCGAGGCCCGAATCACCTTTCCGGCATCGGCCTGCTTGAAGGCCTCGTTGATTTCGCTGAGCTTGAACTTGTGGGAGAGGATCTGATGGAACGGATATTTGCTCATGGTTCTGCGCAGTAGATCCAGTGCTCGAACGATGGCCCATGGCTCATAGAAGCCGACGAATACAAACCGGCTGTTACGCATAATAAGAGACGCCGGGCTGATCTCTGCATTCTGCCCCAAACTGATGCTTCCCATGATGAGATAACGCCCGCCGAAACGGAGCATACCGGCCCCTTCTGATATCACCTGAGGCACGCCTGTCACCTCCACCACCACATCGGCACTCCTGCCCGATGTGATCTCTCTTATCTTGGCGATACGAGCTTTGGCATCGGGGTATTCCTCCAGGTTGATGGTATGATCGGCGCCGAAGGCCTCGGCCATATCCAGACGGGGCTTCAGCTTATCAATCACAATTATCTTACTTGCCCCCATCTCCCTGGCCACGGCCACCGAATTGATCCCTAAGCCCCCAGCACCCTGGATGACCACATAATCCCCCACTGTTACTCCCACCCTTGACAACCCGAAGATGACCTGAGCCAGAGCGCAGTTTACCGGGGCTACTACTTCATCGCTTAATTCGTCGGGGACTTTGAAGATGGGCTGGCCGGGGCTGACATAGTAGTATTCGGCATACGCCCCAAGGAAGTGGGGAGGATCATCCACGGTTCCCCCGCTACGAAAAGGAAATTTATTAGTACAGGCCACAAAGTCCCCGCTGATACAGGTGAAGCATCGCCCGCAGGTTTTCCAATAGGGATAGACAACACGATCCCCCACAGAAAGCGGCTGCCCGATGGAGTCGGTCTTGATGTTCTTACCCAGCTCGTACACCGTGCCAACCATCTCATGCCCAAGCACGCCGGGGAGTTTTGGGCCGGGGATCTCACCGTGCCATATGTGTAGATCCGACCCGCAGATATTGGCCATTGTTACCTTTACTAACACCGCATCCGGTTCAACCTCTGAAATGGGAAACTCCCTGATCTCAAACGGAGAACTAATTCCACTGCAAACTGCTGCCTTTCCTTTCATGTCATACCTCCTTTTATGAAAATAGTGTGAGTTTAACTATTATAGAACATCGCAACATTTTAGCTCTTTGAAAGTCATTCAAGCAAATACGGGTTGTTTTTTCAAAGAGCTAAAGTGTTACGATCTTAGAAAAATTGACGAGTTCGGTCAATGTTTTTTAAAAAGTATCATCAAAATTATCATGGAATTGCCCAGTGCTTTTTGATATGGTTGACTAGTTGTCTGCATAGACTAAGATCTTAAAATTTATGTCAAGTTTCTATATATTGTTGTTCTTGATTCAAACAGATACTGGATACTGGCCCTGTTGAATTTCCCGGAGGGAACCCTATTCAACAGGGCTGGTCTCTGGATACTGGATTTAAAAGGCATTCTTTTTTGATTTATCCAGAATCTAGCATCCAGGATCCAGCATCGCTTCGCCTTAAGCAATGAATTACGTTTATTCTCAACTCGTCGGTTTGAGGCGAATCTTTGCGGGAGTATAGTATCAGCACGAGTAACTGATGAGTATTTTAAAATAGCGAGAATCAACAAAGAGGAGTAGATCAATGGGAAATATTACGGGTGGCCGTTTAGTGGTGGATGCCCTCAAGCGCGAAGGGGTGGAATGCATATTCAGTCTTAGTGGTGGGCATATCAATGCCATATATCAGGCTTGTTATGATACTGGAATTAAAATAATCGATACCCGCCACGAACAAGCTGCGGCGCACATGGCCGAAGCTTGGGGAAGATTAACCAGGAAACCCGGTGTGTGTGTAGTTACCGCCGGACCTGGTTTTACTGATGCCATAACCGGTGTGGCCAATGCTCATATGGCCAACGCACCAATGATTTTCATTGCGGGAAGAAGTAGCGTATCAGAGACTGAGACCTTGTCTCTTCAAGAAATGGAGCAGATCGATATTATACGCCCCCTGGTCAAATGGGCCAGGGTTGTGTATGAGACTCATCGGCTTGACGAGTTTACTGCCATGGCATTTAGACATGCCATGACCGGCCGGCCTGGCCCGGTGTTCCTTGAAATCCCGGTCAATATACTCAATAATGAAGTGGGAGAAAATGAAGTATTGAGGCCGGAGGGTTATCGTCCACACCATCAACCAGGAGCTTCAAAAGAGGGCCTTATAGAAGCCATGGATATGCTTCGAAAGGCAAAAAGCCCGGTTATTATCGCTGGTAGTGGGGCCTACTATGCCGAAGCGGGCCAGGAACTCAAAGCCTTTTGCCAACTCACTAAAATTCCTGTCTTCACCAAATTCATGGGCCGGGGCCTATTGCCGGATAACGATCCCCACTGTTTGGGTTCCCTAATGCCTGCTGGTTTGGGCGTTTTACCTAACTGTGATGTGATTCTCATTTTAGGCGCAAGGTTGGATTTTACGACACTTTTTGGAAAACCACCCGTTATCTCCGAGGATACCAGGCTTATACAGGTGGACATAGAGGGTAGCGAGATCGGTCGAAATCGAAAGGTTGATCTCGGCCTTGTGGGGGATATCAAAGAGTTTCTTAAAGAAATGATCAACCTGGCGACTGATGAGCCATTCTCACATGGCGGATGGCTTGAAGCAGTTGGCCCTCTGGCCAATGATACCAAGCAGCTCATGCTACAAGGTTTCCTGGGTTCTGAAAAAGAAGAGCCCATTAACCCCATACGTCTCATGCAAGAGATCAACGACTTCTTAAGTGAAGACGACATCGTTGTTGCTGATGGTGGGGACACTCAGGTCTGGACCGTCTTCATCCGGGATGTCTATGAGCCTGGCCATCTCCTCTCTTCCGGGAACTTTGGTTGCCTGGGTGTGGGCATTCCCTTTGCCCTGGCAGCTAAACTACGTTACCCGGAAAAGCAGGTCTTGGTGACCATGGGAGACGGGTCAGCCGGACTAAACATGATGGAATTCAATACGGCCATACGCTTCGGGCTCCCTATCGTCATGGTCATCTTCAACGACTGCTCCTGGGGCATGATCCGACATTCACAGAATATGGCTTATGGGCCGGGAAGAGCCATCGGCTGTGAACTGGGCGAAGTACCGTATGAGAAAGTGGTTGAGGCCCTCGGTGGATACGGTGAACGGGTGAACCGGGCAGACGAAATTCGGCCTGCCCTTGAGCGTGCTTTCGCCTCGAAAAAGCCGGCCTGCCTTAATGTCTATACTGACCGGGATATTGGCTCCCCAGTCAGCCAGATGTTAGCCGAAATGCGATAATGTTATAAAATAAATTCTCTCGAAATGACCATTCGATGGACTTCAGATGGACCTTCTCCGATTCGACGTGTCCGTAATTCGCGATACCATCTCTCCAAGGGTAGTTCTTTGGCTAATCCCATGCCGCCATGAATCTGAATGGCTCGATCCACGACCCTCGTGGCCATCTCACTGGCCATGAGTTTTGCCATGGATGATTCAACAAGAAACGGCTTATTCTGTGACTTACATCGAGCAGCATTGTAAGTGACCAATCTGGCTGAATGAATTTCAAGAGCTGAATCCGCCAACATCCATTGTATGGCTTGTCTCCGAGCAAGTAATTTTCCAAACGTCTCCCTGATCTTAGAATACTCTATGGCCATCTCCAACGATTTTTGGGCAATTCCCACACACTGTGCTGCATAAGGAATACGACCCTGGGTTAAAAGAGATCTCAGCAATTCAAAACCTTTTCCCCGTTCGCCAAGCACCTGCTCTTCCGGAACCAGGCAATCTTCAAAGATCAACTCATAGGGTGCGTCGGGTCGTATGACCGGGATTGGATTGCTGATTGTGTATCCTGGGGTTCCCGTCTCCACAATGAAGCAGGTTATCTCTCCTCGGGTTCCGATGGGACCGTCGTCTGTCCGAACAAAGACAGTCACAAAATCGGATTGTTTGGCATGTGAGATCCATAGTTTCGTTCCGTTAAGGACCCATCCCTTTGATGTTTTAACCGCACGGGTTCGAATGGCTCTTGCCGGGTCCGAACCGCCTGAGGCTTCAGTTATGGCGAAACAGCCACGAATCTCACCCCGAATCCAGGGTATGAGATACTTTGTTTTCTGTTCTTCAGTGCCACCATAAAGAAGAGGGTTAATGGGATGACCAAAAGCCCCACCTCCTGGATTATACAAACCCTGTCTGTGTTTAGTTAACTCCTCCATAAAAACCGTGTTTGAAAAAAAATCCAGACCTGCACCTCCATACTCTTCAGGCGCCGATGGGTGATACATACCCATAGCTCGAGTCTTCTCCTGAAGAAGGGCCAAATCTTCCTCAGGAAATTCTATGGCGTCTGGATCCAGCTTCTGTTCCACCGGAATGATTTCGTTGGTTACAAATCTGCTTACTGTTGATTGCAGAAGCTTGAGTTCGTCTGAAAACTCGTAATCATGCTCATACATAAAAACTCCTCCCTGAAAAGATTTAATCATTGTGTGTTATGAGTACGGGAGTGTAGAGAAATGAAGTTATTGTGTCAAGATTTGGATGTGAACCATGAACCCATGAACGGTTATGAATATCTGGATAGGTGGCAGGACCACGTCATTCAGAGAGATAACCCGCTGAAGTAATAAGAATTATTGTAACAGTTCAGCTATTTTTGACAGGATGAACAGGATGAACATGATAATTTTTCTTATCTTGTTGATCTATTAGTTCAAATCCCTGGCCCAGACCTGGCTACAATAATATTTTTACCAATAGGTGATAATTATTGGGAATAGCCACCCATAAACCGACTTTATTACATCGCGCCAGGGCAGGCCTTGATTTTGCGTTTAACATCAACCTTTCTTTCTCCAAAATTCAGAATCAGCCCTACGGGTTTTCTCGTTGCAACAAGGTAATTCACTAATTGTACTTCATGAGCTTTAATAATTCGTCTTACTGATTTAAGTTCCAAGATGACTGTATCATTAACAATAATATCAGCTACAAATTCACCTACAATTTGATTGTCATAGTAGACTGTAATAGATTTTTGTGGCTCTGCATCGAGG
>Ga0180009_10005667_pt1 | contig 13330 bp, 11 predicted proteins | sample OS_PC_MetaG_FD_123537 | JGI IMG/M metagenome (GOLD analysis project Ga0180009, IMG submission 123537) | Groundwater microbial communities from the Aspo Hard Rock Laboratory (HRL) deep subsurface site, Sweden - OS_PC_MetaG | ecosystem: Environmental > Aquatic > Deep subsurface > Groundwater... | reverse complement strand
ATAAAGGATATTGGAATTTACTGGAGTCATATATTGAAAAACACTCAGAGGCCTCTTTCAGTCATGGCATCTGCCCTGAGTGTTCAGAAGAATTATATGGCAAGGAAGACTGGTATCAAGAAATGAAGGAAGATCAAGATAAATAAAGCGTTCGTTCCTCCCTGTAAGTCATTCCCCTACAAGAATTTGGTTCCTCTCCTTACACTTATTTGGTCTGTTTGCTGATTTACACCCGGCCTTAAATTTTTTAAAAAATATTATCTGTTTGAGGGTTTTTGGTTTCCTTAGCGCTTTTTTCTTGTTCTCAGACAGAAAGCAAACCTGTTTAAGGAGAGAATATGAACATTCTTAGTGTGGACGATGTATCTTTGTCCTTTGGCGGGCTGGAAGTCTTGACGGATGTTTCATTTGATGTAACTCAAGGTGATATCTTTGCCATTATCGGACCCAATGGTGCGGGCAAGACCTCCATATTGAATATCATCAGCGGGTTCTACCGCCCTAAAAAGGGAAAGGTTTTTTTCAAAGGAAACGATATCAGCCACCTGGGTCCTGACAAACGCGCAGCCCAGGGAATGGGCCGAACCTTTCAGAATATTGCCCTGTACCATGGCATGTCTGTGCTGGATAATATCAAACTGGGTGCCCATTCCCATCTGAAAACAGGGTTGATGGGGGGACTGTGGTACTGGGGAGCCGCCCACAGAGAAGAGATGGCGATGCGAAAAAAAATTGAAGAAGATATCATTGATTTTCTGGAGATTGAAACCATTCGAAAACAACCCGTGGGTTCCCTTGCCTATGGCCTGCAAAAACGGGTAGAGCTGGCCCGGGCCCTTGCCATGCGTCCTAAGGTCCTGTTGATGGACGAACCGGTTGCCGGCATGAATGCCGAGGAAACCGAAGATATGGCAAGATTCATCCTGGATATAAAGGAAGAACATGATATCACCATTGTCCTGATCGAGCATGATATGAAAATGATCATGGATATTTCAGACCGGGTTCTGGTCTTAAACTTCGGGCAGAAACTGACCTGTGGAACTCCCGGGGATGTGCAGAAGCACCCCGAGGTTATCAAGGCATACCTGGGTCAAAAAAAAGATCAAGCATGAAGAAAGGATGAACATGGACATATTTTTGCAGCTGATTTCCAGCGGGTTTCTGGTCGGGGGAATTTATGCCCTCATTGCCCTTGGCTTTGTTCTCATCTATAAGGCCACCAATATCATCAATTTTGCCACCGGCGAATTCATGATGATCGGCGCTTATATTTTTTATTCCCTGATGGTCTATCTGAAACTGTCCCCCTTTGTCGGATTTCCCCTGGTTATCGTCTGTGCCGCCTTGCTGGGCACTCTGGTGGAGCGCCTTATCTTAAGACATATGCTGGGACAGCCCAATATCAGCATCATCATGGTGACCATCGGCTTGAGTTCCATATTACTTGGCGTGGCTGAAATGATCTGGGGGTCCAGCTTTAGAAGTTTTCCCCCATTGTTTCCCAGAAAACCCATTCTCCTGGGGGAGATCGTGTTGCGGTCCAATCTGTTTTACGGATTTTTAATGGCCATGGCCGTGGTGGTCATATTTTTGATTTTGTTCAAATACGCCAAAGTCGGGGTGGCCATGCGGGCCACGGCCAATGATCAGATGGCTGCTTTTTCCATGGGAATCAACGTGAAAACCATGTTTACCATTTCCTGGGCCTTTGGTGCCATTGCCGCATCCATGGGCGGCATCATCATCGGTAACATCGGCGGTGTTCAGCCGACCCTGGGACATATCGGGCTTAAAATATTTCCCATCGTGATCCTGGGCGGCCTTGACTCCATAATTGGTGCGGTGATCGGCGGGTTTATCGTGGGAATCGTTGAAAATCTGGCCGGCGGTTACCTGGACCCGTATTTTCACGGAGGGGTTAAGGACCTTGCCCCCTTTATTGTTCTGCTTTTCATTCTTTTAATCAAACCCTATGGACTGTTCGGTACAAAAGAGATCGAACGGCTTTAACAAAGAGGAATAGCAATTATGCGCATCGGTGACTTCAAAGAAACATACGCGTCAGACCAGGCTGTTTTTGTGAATGCCACGTCCCGCTTCTGGCTGGGGGTTCTGTTTATCCTTCTGGCGATTTTTCCCTTTGTGGCCGGAGATTATCTTTTGTTCATGGCCAACCTTATCGGCATTACCATTATCGGGGCTGTGGGATTGAATATTCTTACGGGATGCGCGGGTCAGATATCCCTGGGTCATGCGGCATTCATCGGAGTCGGTGCTTATACGGCAGCGATTTTATCCACCCGGTTTAACCTGCCCTTTCTAGTATGCCTTCCCCTTTCAGGCCTGATGTCTGCAGCCTTCGGCATCCTTGTGGGCGGGCCTTCTCTGCGCCTGAAAGGCATGTATCTATGTATTGCCACCCTGTCAGCCCAATTGATCCTTGAATTTGTTTTTGTCCATTGGGAATCTGTGACCGGAGGGATCAGGGGCATCAATATTTCTCCGCCCCAGATTTTCGGCATTGTTTTTGACAATGATTTCAAGTTTTATTTTTTAACCTTTACCGTGGTGATCATTTGCGTTACCGCTGCCCGGAATCTTTTTCGAACCCGGGTGGGCCGCGCGTTTATTGCTATCAGGGACCGGGACATCTCCGCTGAACTCATGGGCATCAACCTGTTGAAGTATAAAACCTATGCCTTTGCCATCAGCTCTTTCATGGCAGGGCTTTCAGGATGTCTCTGGGTGAATTTTTTAAAAACCATCACCCCTGAGCATTTTCCGTTGCTGGAAAGTGTCCGTTATCTGGCAATGATTATTGTGGGCGGCATGGGAAGCATTCTGGGCTCGATATTCGGGGCGATCTTCATGACCATTGTGCCCGAAGCGATCAAAACGGTTCTCGGTCTTCTGGTCTCTGTCTTTCCAAATGCCATGAGCGGTCTTTTCCCCTTGCAGCAGGTCATTTTTGGATTGTTGATCGTTATCTTTCTGGTCTTTGAACCCCATGGTCTGGCTGAAATCTGGCGACGCATTAAAAATTATTTTCATCTGTGGCCCTTCGAGCACTAGGCCAATAGCCGTTTGGAGGCAATGAACCGTTTATGAAAAATTTGTTTTGTTCACAGATAACTTTAAAACCACGGCGTTTAACCCTTAAAACCATTAAAAAAGGAGTGATCATGAAAAAATGTTTAGTTTTAACCCTGGCGCTTGTTTTATCGCTGGTATTGTGCTTGGGCCTATCCTTTGCCGGTGAGACCATTAAAGTGGGTGCAGGCCAGCCCATTACCGGGCGGTTTGCCTTTGCAGGAAAGCATATCAACCAGGGTCTGATGGATTCATTGAACTATGCCAATGAGCAGGGTGGTGTTGGCGGCCAAAAATTCGAATATATTTATGAGGATACGGGGTATGATCTTCAACGGGCCATTGCCTCATTTAAAAAAATTATGGCCCAGGACAACCCGCCCATGATGTATGGCGAATCCACAGGAGTGGGCAAAGCCATGGCTCCGGAAATCAATTCCCGGTATCACGTGGTCTACGGCTCCACCAGTTTTTCAGAGGAGCTGAGCAACCGGGAGACAAACCCTTATACCTTTGTGAGCGGTCCCACCTATTCCCAGCAGTTTGGGGTTCTGTTAAAGTATATTGCCGATCAGCCAAAGAAAAACGGCAAACCCCACAGGGTGGCGTTTTTTTACAGTGACACGGAGTTTGGCCGTGACCCCATCCCCTATGCAAGGGATTTGGCAAAAAAACTGGGGATCGAGGTGGTGGCTGAAGAGGTCACAAAGGTCGGCGCCGTGGATATTACCAGCCAGCTTCTGGACCTGAAACGCAATAAACCCGATTATTGCATTTTCCAGGGATATGTGGTTCCGCCCATCCCGGAAGTTATCAGGGGGGCAAAGGATTTTGGCCTTGACATCACCTTTATGGGAACCTTCTGGGCCATGAGCAAAATGCTGCTGGACAAGCTGGGTCCGGATGCAGAAGGATACATGGGGGTGAGCCCCTATGCTTACTGGTACATGGATGATGTCCCCATGATCCAGGCCATGAAAGCCTATGCCAAAAAACACCATCCCGATGTGGAGTATCGCCCCAACTCCTATATGCAGGGATGGTTTACGGGAATGGTATATGTGAAGCTGGCCCAGCTGTGTCACGAACAAGGTCTTCCCATTACCGGCGAAAATCTTAAGAACATGCTTCCCAAGATCAAAGACTGGGATACCGGCGGTCTGAACGGTGTGGTCAGTTTTACCAATGCCAATGCCACGGCCACGGGAAAAGTTTACAAGGCTCAGAATGGTAAATTTGTAGCGGTTTCCGACTGGATCAGGCTGGACGAATAATACACGATTACCAGGACCGGATAAGACGTCTCCGGTCCTGGATGTGTTTTTGTTCAGGATCATAGTCGGCCAGGCGTAAAAAAAATATTTGCAGCATTCATATGGGATGCACAGACAAGGAGGATGGGGTGTCGGCAATTCTGGAAGTCAACAATTTAGAGGTGCTCTACAATAATATCATCCTGGTCCTGAAAGGCCTTTCCCTAAAGGTTGAAAAAGGGTCTATTGTGGCGTTGCTGGGGTCCAATGGCGCCGGCAAGTCCACCACCTTGAAAGCCATCAGCGGATTTTTGCCCCTGGAAGACGGGGCGATCACCGATGGAACGATTCTCTTCAAGGGAGAGGGGGTAACCAGCCTGTCACCCCACAAGATAGTGAAAAAGGGTATTTTTCAGGTCATGGAGGGCCGGCGGGTTTTTGAAGACCTGACAGTGGAAGAAAACCTGATCTGTGGAGCCTATACTCAGAAAAACCGGGCAAAAATCGCCCGGGATATGGACAAGTGCTTTGGGTATTTCCCCATATTAAAAAAAAGATACAAACGCCTGGCAGGGTATCTGAGCGGCGGTGAACAGCAGATGCTGGTCATCAGCCGGGCCATGCTGGCCACTCCCACCCTGATGATGCTGGATGAACCCTCCATGGGCCTTGCGCCCCTGCTGGTGGAAGAAATTTTTGAGATCATCAAAAAAATAAATGAAAATGAGGGAACAACCATTCTGCTGGTGGAGCAGAATGCACAGATGGCGCTGGAAATCAGCACCTATGGATATATCATGGAAAACGGACGGATTGTGCTGGATGGGCCGGTGGAGCTCTTATTAGGGGACAGGGATGTACAGGAATTTTATCTTGGCATGGGGCATGGGAGCCAGGATGCAAGTTACCGCAATGTGAAACATTACAAGCGGAGGAAAAGATGGTTAAGCTGACAAACAAAACACTGCCAAGGGTCTTTCTGGACCGGGTGGCAGACTGCGGTGATCAGGTGGCCTTGCGGGAAAAGGACTTCGGGATCTGGCAGAGCATTACCTGGAACCAGTATCTTGACCATGTAAAGCACTTTGCCCTGGGGCTTGTGACACTGGGGTTTCAAAGGGGAGATCATCTGGCCATCATCAGTGACAACTGCAAGGAATGGCTGTATGCAGATATTGCCTGCATGAGCCTCGGGGGAATTACCCTGGGGGTATACCCGACAAGCCCTTCTGCTGAAGTTAAATACGTGGTGCACCATTCCGATTCCGTCATTGTTGTCTGTGAGGACCAGGAACAGGCCGACAAAATTCTTGAGGTGATAGATGACCTGCCCCTGCTCAAAAAAATCATTGTCAAGGACATGAAAGGACTGCGCAACTATTCAAAGGACATCCTTGTGTCTTTCAAAGAAGTTGAAGACTTCGGCAGACGATTGTCAGAAACAAACCCATGCTTGTTTCTTGAAGAAATTAAAAAAGGGGATCCCGAAGACATCTGCATCATGATTTACACCTCCGGGACCACGGGGCCGCCCAAGGGTGCCATGGTCAACCACCGGAATGTCGAGGCCACCACCTGGTCTGCTGCCGAGGCCATGAAGGTTACCCACAAGGACACGGTTGTCTCCTATCTGCCCCTGTGCCATGTGGCGGAACAGATTTTCAGCCTGTACCTGCCCCTGTTTATGGGCAACACAGTCAATTTTGCCGAAAGCATTGCCACGATCCAGAATGATTTAAGGGAAATTGCCCCAACCCTGTTTCTCGGAGTGCCAAGGATTTGGGAAAAACTGCACTCTTCCATTACCATTAATATTCAGGATTCGAGCCGGTTAAAAAAATGGTGCTTTCATCATTGCATGGCCATTGGCTATAAAAAGGCCACTCTGCGCCTTGCCGGAAAAAAAATCAGTTTAGGGTTAACCCTGACCTGGTGGGCCGGATACTGGCTGATGTTCAGGGCGCTGCAAAACTTTGTAGGGCTTCGAAAAGCAAGGCTGTGCCTTTCTGCTGCCGCTAAAGTCAGCCCGGAGGAACTCTTGTTTTTCCATGCCATCGGCATTCAGACCAAGGAAGGATACGGCATGACAGAGTGTACGGGGTTGTCCTTTATTCACATGGAAAATGACATCAAGCTGGGGACTGTGGGAAAACCGGTTTCCTGCATTGAATATAAACTGGCCACGGACGGAGAGTTGATGAAAAAAGGACCCTCCATCTTTATGGGCTATTACAAGAATTCTGCGGCCACGGCCAAAACCATCATTGACGGGTGGCTGATGACCGAAGACATCGCCACGGTGGATAAGGACGGCCATGTTTCCATTGTGGACCGCAAAAAAGATATCCTCATCACCTCGGGCGGTAAAAATATTGCCCCGTCCCTGATTGAAAACGAACTCAAGGTAAGCCCCTATATCAAGGAAGCCATTGTTCTGGGGGATGGCAAAAAATTCATCTCCGCCCTGATCCAGATCGATTTTGAAAATGCAGGCAAATGGGCCAGCAACCGGCAGCTTGCCTACACCACCTTTAAATCCTTGTCCATGATGCCGGAAATTACGGCATTGATTCAAGAAGCAGTCAACACGGTTAACGCAAGGTTTGCCAAGGTGGAAAATATCCGCAAATTTTTGCTTTTAACCAAAGAGCTGGACCATGATGACAATGAAATGACAGCCACCATGAAGGTCAGGCGGGCCACGATTTACAAAAAATTTGCCAGGGAAATTGATATGATTTATGATGTGTAAGCCGGGCCCGGATACCTCCGGGCCCTTTAAACCGGATTATAAAAGTTTGGCGGCAAGGAACACATCATCCCCTTTAAGCCATCTTTTGGCTGCCGTGTCATCTGAAAATAAAATATTCAGGCTGGCACAAAATCCCACCTGATAAGAGTGGAGACCTTTTTCATCCATTGCCCGGATAAAGGCGGTTGAATACATGTTGGTCATGGAACGAAACAAAGGGAAACAGGGAATTTTTGTTTCACACCCTTTTTCATAGCCCTCACGGCAGGCTTCAACCAAAGTTGAGTGATAGGCCCTGCAGGACATCGGCCTTAAATTGTAAATACCGCAAATACTTTGGGCCTGTTTTTCAAGAAAAGGACAGGCGGTCCTTGTGGTGTGCCACCAGGCATCATCAAGGGTATCACCGCTTTTTTCAAGCTCAGCAACCCTTTTTTTAATGGTTTCAAAAAAAGCGGGTGGCGCTTTTAAGGAAAGCTCGTTAAAAATCACCAGGGCCTCAGGTATGGAAACTCCCACCCGCAAATGACAGCAATAGGCACACCCCTGTTCGCAGACAACGTCCTTTGGCAGGGCAAGCAAAGAACTCATAAACTGCTGCATGGCATAGGCCAGGATATCAATACTCAATTCATTGTCATCCACGAGTTTGCATACGGAATCAGTGGTTTTTTTGACATAGGATTCGAGCATCTTTTGGCCGTCTTTTGCCGTCAACGGATGATTTTCAAAAGCGTCGGATGACATGGTCTTTTCCTGTTATTTAATATTAAATCATATTTGAAAAATAATTTACAAAACAAGCCGGACAACTTTCCGATTTTTTACTCTACAATTTTTAAAGGGCATGTGTAAACGGCTGGCTAATATTTTTATTTTTTCATTGTCAATAAAAGGGTCTTTACCGGGCGGTTAAAGAAGTTGCAAAAGACAAGGAAAAGATGATATTCAATCAGAGTATGAAGCGTGTTAATAATCCTTAAAAGACAGGTAAAACATAATGAAACCACAGGAGATCGAAGATTTAAGTTTTAAAATAATAGAACGAGAGGCAGGGGATCACGGGTTCAGTGATGATCAATGGCCCATTGTCAGGCGAATGATCCATACTTCGGCTGATTTTGAATATATCCATACCGTCAGATTCCATCCTGATGCGGTTCAAAAAGGGATAGCCGCCATAAAAAGCGGTTGCAGGATATTTACAGACACCAACATGGCCCGGGTGGGAATCAGGAAAAAAGAGATTCAAGATTTCGGCGGCGAGGTCAGGTGTTTGATTGCAGATGAAGCCGTTGCTGCAGCGGCAAAGAAACAAGGCACCACAAGAGCGCTTGCAGCAGTGGATATGGCCTGTGATTGGATGAAAGACGGTATTTATGTGATCGGAAACGCTCCAACCGCCCTTTTAAGACTGATTGAACTGATAAAGGATCAAAAGGCAAGCCCGGCGCTCATTATCGGGATTCCCGTGGGATTTGTGAATGCAGCAGAATCCAAGGAAGCGCTGATGGCCCTTGATGTTCCCTATATCACCAGCAAGGGAAGAAAAGGCGGATCAAATATAGCGGCAAGCATTGTCAATGCCCTTGCCATAATGGCAGTTGGGCAGCAATAAGCACAGGAGGCAATTATCAAAGGGTTTGTGATTGGTGCCACTGGAAGCGGAACTGGGAAAACCACCATCAGTCTTGCCATTTTATCCTATCTTTCCGGCCTGGGATATAAGGTAGCTCCGTTTAAAGTGGGCCCTGATTTTATCGATCCCGGCCACCATAGCAAAATCGCAGGGAAAACAAGTTTTAATCTGGATTCCTGGATGCTTTCCAGGGACTATAATGCCCGGATTTTTAAAGAGAAAGCAAGGGGCGCTGATATTGCGGTGGTTGAAGGGGTTATGGGACTTTTTGACGGCTATGACGGCCTGTCGGAAGCAGGGTCTACGGCCCAGATGGCCAAATGGCTGGATTTGCCAGTTGTCCTGATTGTCAGCGCCAAAGGAAAGGCCAGGAGCGCAGCCGCCATTGTCAAGGGGTTTGAAACTTTTGATAAAGATTTGAAAATCGCCGGGGTCATCTTCAGCAAGACCGGAAGCCTGCGGCATTATGACTACTTGAAAAAAGCGGTTGAACAAAACTGCAAAACAAAATGCCTCGGGTTTATGCCGAGAAACGACTCAATTGTCATGCCGGAAAGGCATCTGGGACTGGTAACGGCAGATGAGCTTGATATCAGCAAAGAGGTTCTTTCAATTCTTTGTGCCATGGTCAGGGATCATATCGATATAAAGGGGCTTTGCGACAGCCTTGATTCCTTTGATCTCCCTGAAAAAAAATCGTCTCAAATCACAGGCGTTTCAGGTGCAAAAGGACCAACCATTGCCGTTGCCCGGGACAAGGCCTTTTGTTTTTATTACCAGGATAATTTGGAAATTTTAAAACAGTTCGGGGCAAAAATAATTGAATTTTCACCGTTAAATGATGACCGTCTGCCAAAGGATATTGACGGGATCTATTTTGGGGGCGGATATCCTGAAGTATTTGCTAAAAAACTGTCTGGGAAAAGAACCCTTTTACAGGAAATCAAAGACAACAGTAATAACGGCATGCCCATTTACGGGGAGTGCGGCGGGTTCATGTTTCTTTGCAAAAAACTGTCTGCCATGGATGAAACCCAAAAGTTTGCCATGTCCGGCTGTTTTGAGTTTAACGTTCAAATGTCAAAGCGCCTTCGATCCCTTGGGTACAGGGAAATCACCTTAAAAGAAGATACCATTATCGGAAAAAAAGGGGAGATATTAAGGGGGCATGAATTTCACTATTCATCCCTTGAAACTTCCAATATCGATTTGCCCGGTGTGTATCAGGTTACGTCCCGGGCAGGGCAGGATATTTCTCTGAAAGGCTATCAGGTATTCAATACTCTGGGAAGTTATCTTCATATTCATTTTGGCAGTAACCCTTTGTGTGCAAAGCATTTTGTGGACTGCTGCAAAAAGTATAAGGATCAAAAAAAGACAGATGTCTTCCAGGACGCTTAAAAAAGGATTTACAACGGGTGCGGCCGCCGCAGCAGCGGTCAAGGCTGCGCTCATCTCTTTTTTTTCACAAGCCCCCACCGCTGTTGAGATCTGCTTTTTAACCGGTGAAAAAAAACAGATTGAAATTAAGTCTGTAAAAAAACTGGCAGAAAATAAAGTTGAAGCCATCGTGGTCAAAGACGCAGGCGATGATCCTGATATCACACACAAGGCCCAAATCGGGGCGCGCATAACCCTGTCGGATTCAAAAGAGCCTGTTGTCAACATTTTGGGCGGAAAAGGGGTTGGAACAATTACAAAACCGGGCCTTGAACTGCCTGTGGGAGAACCTGCCATCAACCCCGGACCCAGAACCATGATTCAGCATTCGGTAAAAGAGGTTTTTGCCCTTTTCAATATTCAACAAAAACAGGTGGATATTGAAATTTTTGTTCCAGAGGGTGAAGCGCTGGCCAAAAAAACCTTGAATGCCCGACTGGGAATTCTCGGGGGGATTTCCATTCTGGGCACCACCGGCATTGTCACCCCCATGTCCCACGATGCCTATATTGCCACCATTAAATCCGGTATTTTTGTGGCCGCCGCGACTGGCCTGGATACTCTGGTGTTTACCACGGGCAGGCGGAGCGAACGGTTTGCCATGGAGAAATTTAAATCTTTTGATGACCAGGCCTTTATCCAGACAGGGGATTTTTTTAAAGCCTCCCTTGATATGACAGTATTGAACCCTAAAATTAAAACCATTATTTACACGGTTTTTTTTGGAAAGGCTGTAAAAATGGCGCTTGGATTTGAACACACCCACGCGGCAAAGTCGGAACTGACCTTGAAAAAACTGGCGGGATGGGCAGTTGAAATCACAGGAAACCCTGCCCTTGAAAAACAGATCACAAGCGCCAACACGGCCCGCCACGCTTTTTCATTTATTTATCCGGATTACCCTGAACTGATCACTTGTGTGGGCAAAAAGATAAAAGAGACAGCAGAACGGTTTTCGTGCCGTAAACTTGCCATCCGTGTTCTTATCCTTGATTTTGAAGGCAAGGTTGCATTTGATTCAAGAGAAGACAGTTTCCCAACTCTTTAACGGAAAAAAAGGATCATGCCTGAAAAGAAAAAACTAAAAACACAGGTCCTGATTATCGGCGGCGGCGTTACCGGGACAGGACTTGCAAGGGATCTTTCCTTAAGGGGAATTTCAAGCATTGTCCTGGAAATGGACATGATCAATTCAGGTGCTTCCGGTCGAAACCACGGCCTTCTTCACAGCGGGGCACGGTATGTTTCCTCAGATCCAATATCGGCTCTGGAATGTAAAAAAGAGGGGGATATCCTAAAGAAAATTGCCCCTCACTGCATTGAAGAAACCGGCGGGCTCTATGTGGCGACCCGGGAAGATAAAGAAGACTATATTGATGTGTTTCCAGCGCTTTGTAAAAAGGCGGGGATTCCCTGTGAGAAACTGAGTGTCAAACAAGTCCTGGAGCTGGAACCTGTTCTTTCTCCTCAGACAGTGGCAGCTTTCAGGGTTGAAGATGCTTCGGTGGATCCCTTTCATATCAGCCTTGAAAACATGAACCAGGCCATTGAACACGGGGCCAGGTATTATAATCACTGCAAGGTTACAAAATTTTTAATAGGATCCGGGACCATTGAAAAAGTTGTGGCCAAAGACCTGTTGAACAAAAGAATTTTTGAAATACAAACACAGATTGTAGTGAATGCGGCCGGGGCCTGGTCCGGAGAAATAGCAAAGCTTGCAGGGATTCACGTGGACATGATTTATTCCAAAGGCAGCCTTTTGATCACCCATAACAGGATCAGCAACCATGTGATTAACCGGTTGAGACTTCCCTCTGACGGAGATATCCTGGTTCCCGGCGGTACCGTGTCTATTTTCGGGACCACCTCTCTTCGGATTGATACCCTTGAAACTATTCGGCCCACTGTCCAAGAGATTGATTCTTTGGTAAAAGAGGCCAAAGCCATGGTGCCGGAACTTGAGAATACCCGGTATATAAGGGCCTATGCCGGTGTCCGGCCGTTAATCAATGAACAGGCTTTTGATAGAAAAGAATCAACTGATGACCGGGCTGTTTCAAGGGGATTTTCTTTGATAGATCATAAAAAGGATGAAGTAGATAATTTTATCACCATTACCGGTGGAAAAATGACGACCTTCAGGCTGATGGCCCAAAAAGCCGCTGATATGGTTGCCCGAAAACTTGAGAATACACAGCCCTGCAGGACAGCGGTCACGCCATTGACATCCGGGGCGCCCAGCCAGATGACCGAAGCCGGGATGTCCTTCAGGCTCTGGGCCCAAAAAGGAGAAAAAGAGGATATCACCATGTGCGAATGTGAACTGATTTCAAAAAATCAGTTTAAAGAGCTGATATCATGGCTTAAGAAAAGCAGGAAGACCTCTGATTTAAATGCTCTTCGCATTCATTCACGGCTGGGGAAAGGGTCCTGCCAGGGAACCTTTTGCAGCCAGCGGGTGACAGGGTTCATGTATGACGAGAACTATTTAAAAGAGGATGAAGGCATTTATAATATAAAAGACCTGCTCCATGAGCGGTTTATCGGGCAGCGGCCGGTGCTGTGGGATGGTCAGCTCTCCCAGTCCGAACTGAATGAAGCCTTGTATTGCGGATTTTACGGACTTGAGCTGGAAAAATAATAAGGAGTAAGGTGTTAATGGAATCTTGCCGGTGTATTGAAACAGATCTGCTGATTATCGGCTCCGGCATGGCCGGCATGTCAGCAGCTCTTTTTGCCGCAAACCGCAGGATTAACACCATACTCTCAGGAGGTGCCGGTGGATTTGAATATTCAAGCGGTCTTCTGGATCTGTGGGGAATCTCTTTGACCCAAAAAGGGCGGATCACCAAAAAACCATGGGATATGCTGGCAAGGCTGTCAGATCAGAACCCTGACCACCCCTATGCAAACTTAAAAAAAGAGACAATAAAACAGGCGTTTTTAGAACTGACAACTGCTTTAAAGCCCCAGGGACTTACCTATACAGGCTATGATGCCTTAAACGTGACCGTTATGACCCCCTTTGGCACTCTAAGACCCACCTATCGGCTGCCCCTTACCATGGGGTCAAATGCAGCGGCAGTCAAGGAAAAAGAGCCCTGCCTGATCCTTGACTTCAAGGGGTTAAGAGAGTTTTCAGCAGTTTTT
>Ga0180009_10005666_pt1 | contig 13331 bp, 13 predicted proteins | sample OS_PC_MetaG_FD_123537 | JGI IMG/M metagenome (GOLD analysis project Ga0180009, IMG submission 123537) | Groundwater microbial communities from the Aspo Hard Rock Laboratory (HRL) deep subsurface site, Sweden - OS_PC_MetaG | ecosystem: Environmental > Aquatic > Deep subsurface > Groundwater... | reverse complement strand
GCCAAGCAGCTGTCCAGGGAGCTCAACCTTCGCTATGCCACGGCCTGGACCATGCTGCACAAACTCAGGCGGGCCTTGTTCGAAAAGCAGGACCGGCTCCTCTCCGGTGTCGTGGAAGCCGATGAAACCTACTATGGAGGCAAGGGCGGGTCTGACAGTGGCGGCAGAAGCCTGCGAAATGACAACAAATGCCTGATCGTTATGGCTTTGGAGAGAAAACCGGCCAGGGGCAAGAAGGCCAAAGGGATCAACAACAGCTGCTTTGTGGCCGGCAATGCCAAGGTGGCCATGGCAGACTCGGCCTCCGCCAAGGACCTGGGCTCCTTCCTCAAGGCCAGCCTGGCCCCAGGCACCAATATGCTCACTGACGGATGGGCCGGCTACATCGAGCCCGGCAAGGATTTCTTGCATGAGGCAATAGTCCTGACCAATCCTAAGGACGCTGGTATTCGCCTGCCCTTGATTCATATCCAGTTCGCCAACCTCAAATCCTGGATCGCCGGCACTTTCCACGGCGTCAGTCCCAAACACCTGCCCAGTTATCTGCAGGAATGGAACTATCGCTTCAACCGCAGAGGCATCTGAGGTGGACCCTGTCGTTTGGACAGCTATGAGGTCAAGTTAAGCGAGAGTTCCAGGTTCCGCCTCTTGGTATTGTAGTTTGCCCTCAGGGCTTGTGAGATGTCCAGTTCTTCCGGTTCGGCCCTTTGATCATAGGGGGTTGGCCAAGGCTGCTTGTCCAGGCCATGATGGACCTCCCACGCCGTTCGGTAACCCAGGGCTTCGTGTAGCCTCTCGTGGTTGTAGAAGTTCATGTATGAGGTTATTCCGGCCTTGGCCTCGGCACCTGTCTCATATGCCTTGAGATACACTTCCTCGTATTTCAGGCTGCGCCAGAGCCTCTCCACGAAGATGTTGTCCATGAAGCGGCCTTTGCTATCCATGCTGATTTTGATTCCGTAGTCCAACAGCATGCCGGTAAATTTGGCGCTGGTGAATTGAGCGCCTTGGTCGATATTGAAGATGTCGGGTTTCCCCTTACCCAAGGCTTCCTCCAGGGCTTCCAGACAAAAGTGGACATCCAAGGTGTTGGAAAGCCGCCAGGCCAGCACATAGCGGCTGAACCAGTCCATCACGGCCACCAGGTACAAGAAGCCCCGCCGCATGGGGATGTAGGTGATGTCGGCTGCGAAGACCATCCCGGGGCGGTCGATCTCAAGGCCCTTGAGCAGGTAGGGATAAACCTTGTGTCCCGTCGCTGGACGGCTGGTATTGGTTTTTTGGTAAATGGCCTCAATGCCCATCAGCCGCATCAGTCGCTGTACCCGCTTGCGGTTCACAGGGCATTGCAACACCCTCTCCAGCCATTGACTAATCTTTCGGGACCCATAGAACGGCGTCTTGAGATATTGCCGGTCGATCAGCATCATCAACTCCAGATCCAACCTGGATGGCCCCTTGGGCTGGTAGTAGTACCCGGAACGGCTAACCTCCAGCAGATCACATTGGCGGCTTATAGATAATTTTCCAGGCTCACGCTCGATCATGGACCGCTTATCGGCCATGCTCAGTGACCGGGCTTTCTGGCTAAAAAATCGTTTTCCACCTTGAGCTGGCCGATCTGCCGGTAAAGATTATCCACAAGGGCGGCCTTGTCGTCATCTTTGCTCTTTGATCTTCCCCCGATTTTGTGGACACGCAGTTAAGCAGCCCTTTTGATCATCTCATACTGGGCCGGGGTCATGTACCCCAGTCCCGAATGTCTGCGGCTGCGGTTGTAGAAGACCTCGATGTACTCAAAGATATCGGCCTTGGCCTGCACACGGGTGAGATAGTCCCGGTGATTCACCAATTCAGTTTTGAGGGTGTGAAACCAGCTCTCCATGGGGGCATTATCCCAGCAATCACCCTTGCGGCTCATGCTGCATATCATGCCGTGGGAGCGTAGCGCCCGCTGATAGTCCCCGCAGGCATACTGGCTGCCCCGGTCTGTGTGATGAATAAGGCCCGGTCCTGGATGGCGGCGGCCCACTGCCATCTCCAATGCCTCCAGCACCAGGCTTTTGGTCATGCGGCTGGCCATGGACCAGCCCACGATGATCTTGGAATGTAGGTCCAGGATGGCCGCCAAGTACAACCAGCCCTCTCGGGTGGGAATGTAGGTCATGTCGGCCAGCCACTTCTGGTCGGGCATAGCCGCTTCAAAGTTTCGCTGGAGCAAATTGGGCGCCACCGGATGGGAGTGCTTGGAATCAGTAGTTGCCTTGAACTTTTTCTTCTGCTTTGCCCTGATGCCGCTTTCCCGCATCAGCCGTGCAATCCGCTTCTTGCCGCAGTGCACCTGTCGATCTTTGAGCTCGGCATGAATCCGGGGACTGCCATAGGTCTTACGGTTTTCTTGATGGATGGCCTTGATCTCGACCAGCAGGCGGCGGTCCTCGCGCACCCGCCGGCTCTCGCCACGCTTCAACCAGGCATAGTAGCCGCTGGAGGAAATCTCCAGCACCCGGCACATACGCCTCACCTGAAACCGGCCACGATGGTCATGAACAAACCGATATATCACTTGGGCACCCGCGAGAAGATGCCCACTGCTTTTTTTAATATGTCACGCTCCTGGCGTAACACCTCGTTTTCCCTGCGAAGGCGAACCAACTCCTCGTCCTGGGATTTCAAGCGGCCCTTGCCTGGAAAAGCTTCAGCGGGATCTTCCATGAATTGCCTCTTCCAGCGCCCCAGCACGCTCTCGCTAATCCCCAGGTCCCGAGAAGCTTGGGCCACGCTGAGGCCCCCATCGGTCATCAGGCCCACCGCCTCCAACTTGAACTCCCGACTGAAACTTCGCCGCTTCCTCACCATGCAACACCTCCAGGCACGTTATACGTGCTTTTCGAGGTGTCCAGCAAATCGGGGGAACTTCAGTCAACCTCTGTGAGAGCTAAGCTCATCCGGTGAACGGGCTTGTTCTTATACCTATTGTCCAAGAATAGCACGGGAAATGCTCCAGTACGATCATGGATTTCGCCGCGGCGTCCCATGCCTCGTAGGCCCCCAAGGCACCCCCTAGTACGCCTCGGCCGGGCTACGCCTTCTGCCACCACCCCTGGGGGCACAATCCGGGCCTGCTGGTCGAATGCACCCAGGACATGGGTCAGCGCCCGTACTGCATGGAGATCGTCCTCTAGGCGGCGCACGAACTCCTTCATGGTGTTGCCCTCGACTTCGGCCGTCAGGTACACCGGCCAAATGGCTTCTCGCTCACCTCCGCGACTCGTGCGCCCCCCGCAATCTGGCGCAACGCCAACCCCGACTTCTAGTCTGTCAATTTATAGACCGTACCGGCACAACGCCCGCCCTTTGCCAAAACCGCTATGCCGGCCCCATATACTGTTAGCCATCACCGCTTACTTAATGAAGACCAAGCTCACAAAGCCCAACTACTTTTTTGATAAAAAATTAAGCGCCGGCTGGGGCAATGCGGGCAAATTATATTTAAGGGGATATTTGTACACAGCCTTATGCGCATCTTTAAGATTCTGATATATCCGCTCCAACTCGTCTATTGGGATGCCCATGATCATTTCATCATCGGCGGCCATGGCATAACGTCTTTCACCTATATCGGTTAGCGCCATCGTAACTTTGCCGGTGAGATACGGTATCACCAGCACTTCGTAACAGCATCCACCGTGGCCGTTGGTGCTTAAGGTAACGTTTTCGCCCCCGTCCCAAATATTAGCGTATACAAGGCTAAGCATTTGGTGAGGATTGCCGAAAATCTGTACGACATCCGGTTTGATGGATATGCTATCCAACGGGGCCGCGCCCAAAGCCTTGAATTTGCCCTGCTCAATAAAACTTCTGCCCGCAAATATTTTTTTGGTTGACTCAACATCCTTTGCAAACCAAGTGGCGCATCTGGTTCCGTCGGCAATATCAGAGGGCACCTCAAAAAAACCCTGCAAGGCCCCGCCGCCTGCACAGGCGGTAGCCAGCTCCGCTGTAGTAAAAAAGCCACTTTCGTGATAGCGAGCCATCCCCATTAGCTGGCATACGGTAATTTGCTGATCAATTTTTTGGAAATCCTCTGGTATTTTAGTTTCGTCCTCAAAATATTTTAACCCCAGAGGAGTAGTTCTTACCCTCAGCATCCTGTCTAATTCTCTTCCAATTTTATTGAAATCGCACATTTAAAGTCCTCCTTAGCTACGTTAAATATTTTTATCAAAAATTGTGGGCAGCCTTAACCATCGCCACAATATTTTCAGGAGGCGCGTCTGGGGGGGTCCGGCAGCCTGAACAAAGAACAAAGTTCCCGTTTTTACCGACACCTTTTCTCAAACAATCCTGAGCTTCCTTTTCCACATCTTGGGGCGTTCCAGAGAGCAAGGTGGATGGCGCAACATTACCCCATAGACAAAAGCTATCGCCCAGCACTTGCCGAGCATGAGACAAGTCGACTTTTTCGGAAATGCTCAAGGCATCAATCCCGGCATCCCTGAAAAGCTCAAGGCGGTCACTGGTATCGCCGCAAACATGCATCATAACTTTAACTCGATGGTTTTTTAGGCTTTTTATCAGTATCCGCAAATAAGGCAGCACATAACGTTTTAAAAATTCCAGTGATATTCTATCGCCGGACGACGTCGGTTCACCGATCCAAAGGACATCTGCACCAGCGTGTACCGATGCAGCACCGGAAACAATCAAGGTATCGGTGCAAATCTCCAGCAATTCTTCGAGTTCTTTGCGGCCATCAGCGCAATCCTGCATGGTCTTTTCGGGTCCTCTTAACATGGATGCCATGCGGAAAGGGCCTTGCACATAACCCAAGACTGGCATTTTTTCATTTGCAAGTTTTTTTAATTGGGTAATGCCATCCATAATGATGGGCAGATATCCATCCTTTGCTGGATTGGGGATCTTAATTTTTTTTAAATCCTTTTTATAGTTTTTTATTGCTGGTGTTACCACCGAGGGAACACCTTCCATATTTTTCGGAATATTTATAGCACTGCCCATAACCGCAGCTTCAGCCTGAATTCCCCACAAATCCCACAAAGCGTCAAAAAGATATTTATTTGCGCAGTAGTATTGTGCAAAAACGTTCTGTACCGAACTCTTTGTTAAATCTGAAAAATCGAAACCAACTTGCTTGGCGCACCATTCCCGGACTATTGGAGCCACAGCGATGCGATCAACTGTTTCTCCATTAAACGCATTAATTATTCTCTCATAAGAGTTCATCACATTTGCCTTTCACCTGTTGCGGTTATCTATATTCTGGCATCACCAACTTCAATACTTGACGAACCTCGTCTTCGGTATATGGGCTGTCTATAATATTATCTTGGCATTCACTTATAACCCTTTCAGGATCGTGATAAGAACAATACCTAGACAGCTTATTTTCGTTAAATATGCCGAGTCCATACCCGATTATTTGAATTGCTTCGACTATTTCGTAATTATATTCGTGCGATGCGCCAGAAAATATATGCTGGCAAAATTGACATGCTGTAGCGAGGACTTCAGCACCAGAGTCTTCCGCCATTTGCATCACTTTTTGACGCAAGGCCGCTGCGGTATCAGAATCGCTACGCCAGACAGCGCCGCCACAACAAACAGAATTTTCCTTAGCGCGTTGCATTTCCACAAATTGCAGGCCAGGCAGTTTCATAAAAATGTTTCTAATAGGCTGATAGCTACCGCTCATCCTTCCCAGCTTGCAAGGATCGTGAAAAGTTACTTTTTTCCTAATATTGTGCGTAAAGTCAATTTTATTTAAACCATTTTCGATCGTTTCAAATATATGTTTAACCCTAAAAGCAAAATCGCCATGCAAAGCAATCTGCTTTTTAATTCTGTAGAAACACATTGGACACTGAACTAATACTTCTTTAGGATTATACTTTGAAAGGTAATCTACTAACTCTGCACATTGCCTGTCTGCGGCTTCAATGTCACCAATACCTAACAACCTAGCGCCGCAACAAATATCACCTCCGGCAACAACAGTTACTTCAACTTTCATCAACTTAAAAATATCTAATATGGTCTGGATTAGGTAGACATATCTTCGCGAATGGCAGCCCAGATATAGCACCGTATCACTTTGTTTTATTTCAGAATTATTAATATCCTTCCAAGGTTTATCTTTAGTTTTAACTTGTAGGCATGAAACTATATCGTCTATATCCCAATCGTCAATTATTTTTCCATTTGCCTTAATTTTTGTCAATTTAGGTTTCTCGGCGCTTTGATGAAATGACTTTATTCTAAGCGCCTGAACAATTTCAAATATGTTTATATCCTCTGGACATACGTCATCACAAGCACCGCAACGAGAACAAGAGAGCGCTCGTTGTGTTGCAATTTTTGACATTTTATTCTCAGTAATTGCCGCTTTCATTTCGATGATTATATCAGAATAAGGGATTTCCTTTATAGCGCTAAAGGCAACATTAGGACAGACATCTAGGCATTCGCAGCATGAAATACAATTCGAAATAAACGCCTCTACATTTTCATTGAAATTTGTTTCAATTATATCATTCATTATTGATATTCTTTCTCAATGATAAGTAAATACACATCATTATATATAACTATTTCATATTATTTGGAAGCCATAAAATTAATTGTGGTAGAAACATTACCAAAGCAAGGCAAATGGCTTGTATTGCAACAAAAGGTGTAATAGACCTGTAAATATCAGTCATTGTTATGTTAGGAGGAGCAATCGCCTTCATATAAAACAAGTTAAACCCAAAGGGAGGCGTAATGTACGCCATCTCTGAATTGATGATAAATAAAACACCGAACCATAAAGGATCATAACCTAATGATTCAACGATCGGTAAAAATACCGGGATGGTTAACATTACCATTCCCACTGGATCCATAATCATGCCTAATATAAAATAAATCCCCATCATCAAAGCGATTACAGCTAAGGGGGGCAAATTCAGATCAGCAACCATGGACAGCATTACATCAGAAGCACCGCTCGAAACATATACCCCCTTGAAGCAAGCCGCCCCAAAAACTATCCAAATGGCCATTGAGGTTATAACTAATGTACTTGATATCGAGTCTTTAATATTTTTATAATTTAATTTTTTGTATATTGCCGCACAAATAATGCTTCCGACTGCACCGATACCAGCCGACTCAGTAGGGGTGCACATACCTGAGTATAGTGAACCCAACACTGCAAAAACTAACAATAATGGTGCGATAAGCGCTTTTAGGGAAGCCAATTTTACTTTTAAAGGAAATGCTTCCCTGGCAGGCGGCGCAAGCTTAGGATTAAGGAAGCACCTCACGGTAAGGTATAAAATAAACAATACAGTCAAAAGAATACCTGGGATCATACAGCCAATAAATAGTTTGCCAACCGACGTACCCGTAATTGAACCGTAAAGAATAGCGATTACGCTAGGCGGTATTAATATTCCCAATGCTCCGCCAGCCATTATGGTGCCGGTTACCATCTTTTTATCGTAATTTTTCTGGAGCATTGATGGCATTGCAATTAGCCCCATCGTTATCGTGGCGACCCCACTTATGCCTGCCATTGCCGCAAAAATGGCGCAGATAACAATGGTTCCAGAAGCCAACCCCCCCGGAATATTATTTAGCCATTGGTACATCATATTATATAAATCGCGGGCTAGATCACTTTTTTCCAGCATACTAGCCATAAAGACGAACAAGGGGACTGCAGTTAATACAAAACTGGTCCCCGCGCCATAAGCCTCAAACACAACGGTGTATAAAGAGTCTGGCCCATATATTACTAATGAAAATATAATCGCCAGACCTGAAAGAGCAAACGCGACCGGCAGACCTAATACAAGTAATATGATTAGCGTTCCAAAAAAGAGTATGGTCAGCAACCATGGATCCATATTTATTCACCGTCCCTTACGAAGATACCACCCTCTCCGCTCATATATTTGCTTAATATTGGCTCTCCCGTGACAACAAATATCAAGTCGCGAAGCCAATTCACTAAAGATTGTAGCCCGAGCAATAGCGCTCCAAGCGGAATCATCAGATAGCTTGGCCACAGCGGTGAAGCTATCACCGTTGTTGCTCGGTGGTCATTAACAAACGCTTCCAACGCTACATCGTAGCCATATATGATTAATATTATGCACACCAAAAAAACAAAAAATGATGTTATTAAATTTAAAAACGCTTTCGCTCTATTAGATAATCTTTCATAGAGCACATCAACCCTGACATGACCATTATGCAGATACGCGTACCCACCAGAAATGAATACCAAAGTTATTAGCTGGTATTGGTTAACTTCCATCCCCCAAATAATTGGCCAGCCAAAAACATAACGTAAAAAAATGTCAGCAAATATCAAAAAGGTAAGAGTCAGTATGAGATAGCCGAAGATGTTCCCAATTGTTTCGTTTAACCAATCTACAATATTAAAAAACCATAATAGCGTTTTCATAGAAAACCCTTTGCACCGCGTTTATAACGATTACCAGGAACACCTCTAATATTGAGGATGGGCCTTTGCTGTATTGGCCATATTACAAGGGCCCATCCTCAATATTTATTTGCGCCTAACTCTTATCATTAAACACATTCATAATAATACTACTGGCCGTACTTTTTCCATATTTCTATAAGCTGACCACATTCTTCGCTTTTCTTGCCTATCTTCTCCCAATATGGCATGGCCAATCTTTTCATTTCCTGCCACTCTGAGGGTTCTACGGTGGTGTAAGTAACACCAAATTTACTTTCCCCTACAGATTTTGTAAGCGCGTCCATTTGCACGGTATTTTCGAGGTGAGAAAATTGAGATATTTTGTATGCTTCCTCCACCAATATTTTTTGGTATTCCTCTGGAAGAGCTTTAAAAGCTTTCAAGTTAACAGTAAGTTCTGGCCCGGTATTAAACAGGCTCGGCTGTGCAACAAATTTTGCCACTTCAAATAATTTATAGGCAACTCCAATATAAGTTGCAGCTGTAAAACCATCTATTGTACCCCGTTGCATTGCCGTATAAAGCTCAGTTATCGAGATGTTTACAGGCACAGCTCCATACTCTCTGGAGATTTCAGCAATAATCCCGCCGGTCCTAATTTTGCGCCCTTTAAGGTCCGATATTTTTCTAATCGGAAACGTTGTCACATAACAATCCGCCCCGGCTGAAAGCCTGCCCAGATAATACAGATTGTGCTTGGCATAAGCCTTTCGCATGATTTTCAGATAATCACTTTCAGATATTACCTTCCAGAAAGTTTCATTATCCACCGGGCCAAAAGGAAAGTTCGTGGTGAAGTCAGCTTCTGGGACCACTCCTGCGTACAGCACTCCTATTGTCAGCCCCATCTCAACTGCGCCTTTCATGACGCCGTTTGCTGTTTCCATGGGCTTAAGAAGAGTGCCCGGTGTAAACACTTTTATATTAAATTTACCATTCGTCCTTTCCTTTACCTTTTTTGCCAGCAATTTTGTCATTCCATAGGTTCCATATATTTTTCCATCGAAACACTTTTCAGGCGGAGAAAGGCAAGCTTGGCACCTCCAATTTACTTGGGGTTGATCTTTTGCATAACAAGGTACTGCACTAAATCCGAGGGTAAGTATAAAGGCAAAAATGACCATAAAAATTCTACTAAATCCTGTTATAAAAACTTCCCTTGCCTGCATTTCCTTGCCCTCCTTTGGAAACTACTAAGGTTCTTCCGGGTTTTACGTGCCCGGGATGGTTTCTAAAACGCTGACAATTAAATCCTTATTTTTGATGTTAACCGAACCAATCAAGAGATTTGCCCATCATTGTAATTGATGTAGTTATCGCGTTTCGCAAGTCACACCTAAACCGATGCTGATGTCGCTTGCCGTCTGGCGTGTTCGATGCCCGGTATGCGCGGGGGGCCGCCTGATCAAAATCAGATTCGCCAGCCCCCCACGCTCCCATTCCATTAATCTCAAACGCTAGGCTCTGAAACCTTATAGCCACATGGCTTTCTCTGATGTTGCAAAACGTCTTGGCATTATTCGGGATGTTATCAAGGGTGTTCACAACAGACGCTTTGAAAATCGGCTCCCGGGCCCCAAACTTTAGAGTCTCAAGCAAATTGCCCGCAACGGCATTAGCAGAGTTAAGGGGCATCGTTATCTAACCTCGATTCTTGGCCTCTAAGGCGAGGCGGTGTTTTTTATAGATAACCGCAAAGGAGCCGATGTGTTCATCCTCTTTTACAAGCGCGTTATGAAAACCGCCTAGAATCACTAAATCGTATTAAACAAAATAAATTCAATAAGATAATTAATTAGACAGCCACGAACCCTGGGCGCTGGTGATCAGTTTTTTTGCAATTATCGGACCAGGCTCAAGTACGGTAACCTCCGGCTTACAACCGTATTTTTCTGGAACTATTTTTACCCATATGTCTGAAGTTAGATAGGCAGTAAGATTTTCTTCCGAATCAAAAACATAAAGGGCTCCCCACTCGTCACTATCCTGGTTAACCCACCAACATTTGGAAACGATTCCTTTAAGATTGGCCATCAATTCATAAGCGCCGCCAAATCTTTCCCTCCATTGGTCCGTGCTCATTTTTTTGTCCATTTTAAATACAACCCAAGCAGCTTTCATTTCCGAAGCCATACATGAACTCCTTTCTTTGATGTTTCAGTGCTCGTAAAACGTTGAAACCTATTTTGAATATAGTTTTCTCGGTATAACTGAGCCTAACGGTTTTTATCCAGAACCCTGCATGATAGATAAAGCAACTACCATGCCATTTCTCAAAATTTGTATTTACTCTATTATGGTTAATTATTATAGGGTGTTGTCCCGCAAATCCCTGTCTTCGTATAATCAGGCGGAAAGGCAAAAACGTAAGCATTTACTGCAATTTTGCAGCATCAATTTGGCCGTTCCGGAGAAACGCAGTAATTGTTTAATTATAATCGAATGTTATCGTGATTGGCAATAATGCAAGTTGTTTTGTCGTTTATGCACTTCGGAGCTTTCTGTAGATGGTGGTGGGATTTACTTTTAGATGAGTTGCGGCCTCATTGATGCCTCCATATTTTTTTATGGCTTCTTCGATCAGGTTAATTTCAAGACGCTTAACGGCGTCCTTGAGGCCATCAAAACGTCCGATGGAAAAACCGGGAGCTTGCCCCTGTAAGCTGTCCGGCAAGTCTGTGGCAGTAATCTCATCGTGTGGGGTCACCACGATCAATCGCTCAATTATATTACCTAGCTCACGAATATTCCCAGGCCAATTGTAGTTAATGAGAATGTCTACAACCTCCCTGGTTAAATATACATTCTTGCTGTAGGCCTTGTTAAACTTTCGTAGGAAAAAATTGATGAGGTGGAGAAGATCGTCCTTTCTTTCTATCAATGGAGGGATATAAATGGGCACCACATTTAAGCGAAAATAAAAATCTTCTCTGAATGTCCCGTCTTTAACCATCTTTTTCAGGTCGCGGTTGGTGATGGCGATAACCCTAATATCAACTTTTTGGGGCTTTACCGCACCGATTCGAGTTATCTCTAGATCCTGAAGGGCGCGCAACAACTTAACCTGAAGTTTTAATGATAGCTCACCTATTTCATCAAGAATTATGGTGCCGCCTTCTGCCGCCTCAAATAAACCCAGTTTCCCTTCTCGAGAAGCGCCGGTAAACGCCCCTTTATCGTAACCAAAAAGTTCACTTTCCAATAGGTTCTCTGGTATTGCTCCGCAGTTGATTTTTAAAAAAGGGCCCTTTGATCTTCTTTTGCTGTGCTCGTGGATGAACCTTGCGACAACCTCTTTCCCAACGCCGGTTTGCCCAGTTATAAGAACGGGTGCGTCAACAGAAGCTACCCGCATGGCAAGCTCAAATACTTCGTTCATCTTCTTTGATTCTGAAATAATATGTTCATGCTTGAATACCTGGGTTCTTAGCTGTTTCAACTCACTATGGTATTCCTCTGTCAGTTTTTTAGTTTGTTCCAACTGTTTGGAGAGTCTGCGCATCTCAGTAAGATCCCGGACGTTAGTGACGACCATTACAACGTTGCCGTCTTTGTCAAAGATAGGATTTCCTGAAGAAAGCACTTCCTTCCCCGTGTATAGTCTGTACTGAATAGTTACAGGCCTCTTCTGTTCAAGCACCATTAATGCCGCTGATTTTGAACAATAGCCTTGACTTTCCAAGTCATTTACGTTTTTTCCTATTACATCCTCGCTGCGCAAGCCTGTAATTTTTTCCCAAGATGAGTTTACCCTTAAGGCTTTCCCCTCTCCATCAGTTATAAATATGGCATCGTAAATCGATTCGATTATAGCGTCCAACTCATCAATCATTGCTCTATAACTGTCTATTTCTGAAAGCATTTTATCTGATTCCGAAATATCTTGGAAAATGCTTAGCACTCCCACAACTTTATCTTTATTCAATATAGGATTATGGCTAACAATTACCATATGGCCATTGAACACACGCTTTTTGCCTAACAGCGATGTTCCTGTGGTTATAATTTCTATATAGTCTTGCCATATACCGTGGCTAATAATCGAGAAAGGCTTGCCCGTCAATTCAAGATGCTCAAGTCCTAATTTGTTTTTGGCGACTTTATTATAAAAAATGACCATTCCATCACAGTCCACCACAACCATCCCGTTGTTTGACGAATCGAGTATTGTCCGAAAAAAAGAAACCTCTTCTGTGTCAAGGTGACGCATTTTTTATTTTCCCTGTGAACTTAGTGTGTGAAGGACATTATTATGCGTATTATTGCTCACAGTTATCATGCTATGCAATAAAAGATCATCAAAACGAAGTCATGAGCCTATCCGCATGGCGCATGACAACCCGAAGAAAGGCATGCTATACTAGTGGCTAGCATAAAGTCTTTCTGGAGGTTCGCCATGTCCAAGCAATACAAGGTTTCTTCGTTGATCAGTTTCCAGCACAAATTTGCCACAGAGCAGGCCTGCATAGAGTACTTGGCCCTTCTGCGATGGCCCGATGGGTACCGTTGCAGCAAGTGCGGATGCCAGGAATCCTATCAGCTCAGGGTGCGGCCCAGGGTGTTCATGTGCTCGGCCTGCAACCACCAGAAGTCGGTGACCGCCGGCACTATCCTGCACCGCACCAAGCTGCCCCTGCTGATGTGGTTCTGGGCCGCCTACCTGCTTATTCAGGACAAGCGGGGCATCTCGGCCAAGCAGCTGTCCAGGGAGCTCAACCTTCGCTATGCCACGGCCTGGACCATGCTGCACAAACTCAGGCGGGCCTTGTTCGAAAAGCAGGACCGGCTCCTCTCCGGTGTCGTGGAAGCCGAT
>Ga0180009_10005665_pt1 | contig 13332 bp, 16 predicted proteins | sample OS_PC_MetaG_FD_123537 | JGI IMG/M metagenome (GOLD analysis project Ga0180009, IMG submission 123537) | Groundwater microbial communities from the Aspo Hard Rock Laboratory (HRL) deep subsurface site, Sweden - OS_PC_MetaG | ecosystem: Environmental > Aquatic > Deep subsurface > Groundwater... | reverse complement strand
TGCACCTCGGTCAGATCGCCCAGCTGCTCGACAAGACCCCGAAAATCCTCGGCTTTCATCGCGTTCTCTCCCTGGTCCGAATCACCCGGAGAGTGTCGCCCTACATCAAGTCAAAACAGAGCCTCAACAGTTGGCATGTTGTGAGCCCAAGATCCATCGAAAACAAAGGCTCGCACATGCCCTCCCTCTACTAAAGGATCGCCCACCGTTGGATCACGAGCAAGAACCCATTTCAGCATGTCCCAAACATCAGATGATCTAGACCAAACCTGTTCTGCGTCATCTGCGGCTTGGGCAGCCTTTGGGGATTCTATTACGCCGCGCATGACTACTCTTCAGAATTGATTTCTTCAGCCATCCTTCGAGCCCAGTTTAATTCATCACCCTCGCGAGGCGAGCGAATCCTCTTCGCCAAAAAGGCCTTGTAAGGCAGCGATTCGCCTCTAAGAGATATGCGCCAGCCGAAGTCATGAGACTTCTCACTTATTGATACAGCTGAGTGGTCTTCAGCCACATGCTTTATCCACCAATCAATGAGACCTAATTCGTCGACTGTAAAAGCTGATGTGTCAGGAGCCTCGTCAGTCGAATACCGAATCAATTGACGGTCGTAAAATGGTTGGGACCAAGCTTGGACCGGACCTTCGTTGACCAGTTCGCCCATCGCTTCAGTGATGTGCTCAGGCACGGGGCCAAACTGTTGGCGGATATAAGTCTCGCCTGTGATCGAACGCCCCCAAACTTCGTAGGATCTAGCATCCGCAAACCAGAGAACCTTGTTGAGTTTGGTCGCGCCAAACCCTTCTACGTCGCTGGTTTTCCAGACGACGTAGTGAACGAGCAGCTTGAATTTGTCCCGGTCAAAATCCATAACGTGCTTCTAACAGAAATTGCTTGACATCGCTATCTGTTTCGGCGTTGCCGAGTCAAACAGTCCCACTGACTCAGCAATCGGCGCAAGATACCGGTGTAAGTGCTTCTCTGAACAGTGCTGGCAGGCACCCTTCATACCGCGCTTGAACAGTGAGAAGTAGCCTTCCACCGTGTTGGTATGAACGTTCATGTGCCGCTCGTAGCGTACCTACTCATCGTTGGTGTGATGCACCCGGTCATGTGACGCGAATGTGTCCGCGAACTGGTTGTAGTGCGAGCCTTCGTCTGTGCAGATCGCGGCTTCCTTGGCGATGTTCTCGCGAACGATCGGCATAAGCGTAATCATGTCGGCGCGTTTAACGCTGAAGCTGCACTGCGTGCCTCGTTGCAACCCCGTTATCTACACTTTCTCGAAAGTGTAGATAACCAGCACGCCGGAAACCCGGTTAGCTGTACCGATCTCGGACGGCGATAGCGCGGTGGTAGGCGGGGCGGTCGCGGACGCGGTCGAAGTAATCTCGTGCGCTGCCGGCGGAAAGCTCCCACTCGGCGCCTTTCTGGGCCCAGTTGGCGCAGTGGCCGAGCAGGATGTCGGGAACGGTGAACTCGTCGCCCATCACGTAGGTCTTCTGTCCGAGCCGGGTCTCGAGGACGCCGAGGGCGCGGTCGAAGTCGTAGCGGCAGGCCTTCTGGGCGGTTTCGCTGCGCAGGTCTTCGGGCAGGATGAAGGTGTTCTTGGCGTTGAACCACAGCGGCGACTCGATGTCGTCCACGGCGAACTGGGTCCAGCTGTCCTGGTGGGCGCGCGCGATACTGCCGGCGGGATATGTCAGCTTGCCGTGCTTGTCGGCCAGGAACTGGAGAATCGCCACCGAGTCGATGATGAAGTCGTCGCCCGTCTGCAGGATGGGAACCTTGCCGGACGGGTTATAGGACTTGGCCTCGTCACTGCGCGGGGCGACCGGTTCGATTCCGTATTCGGCGCCCAGTTCCTCCAGCATCCAGAGAACGCGGAAAGCACGAGTCCTCGGCGCACCGATCAGTTTGTACATCTGTGTTTGATCCCCGTCATTTGATGGAATTCGATATGCGGCAAGTCATAGGGCAGCAAGCACGGCGCATCCATGCCCGGCCTGCTCAATTCATCGTGTAGGATGGGCGATATCCCATCCAACGAGTTTTCAAGGACCAAAAATGCCGCTTCTCAGATTCGATCTCTACGATGGCCGAACGGAATCAGAGCTGAAAGCACTGCTTGATGCTGTGCACCGGGCGATGGTCGAGGCCTTCAAGGTGCCGGAGCGCGACCGCTACCAGATCGTGCGGGAACACAAGCCTTCGCGCATGATCATGGAGGATACCGGTCTCGATATTCCGCGAACGCGCGCCTTCGTCTTCATCCAGGTGACAACGCGACCGCGCACGGTCGACGAAAAAAAAGCGTTCTACGAACTGACCGTTCAGAAGCTGCAGGAGCGTTGCGGAATTCTGCCTTCCGACGTGATGGTCAACTTCGTCACCTGCGAAGACGAGGACTGGTCGTTTGGATACGGCCGCGCGCAGTTCCTGACGGGCGAACTGTGATCATTGCAGCTTCTCGGCCATCAGCGCGATGGTGCGGGCGTAGACGTCAGCGCGGTTCCAATCCTTGATGACGGCGTAGTTGGCGGTGCCGGGGCCCCACGGTGCACCGCGCTGCCATCCGTGACCACTGAGGAAGCTGGCGGTGGAAGCGAGGATGTCGGGCACGCTGTTGACGAGATCGCGGCGGCCGTCGCCATCGTAATCGACGGCGTACTTGTCGTAGGAACCCGGCAGGAATTGCACCTGACCGATCTCGCCGGCCCAGCCGCCGCGCATCTGGGCAGGGCTCATGTCGCCTTTCTCAACGATGCGGAGGGCGGCATGCAGATGCGGCTTGAAGAAATCCGACCGGCGGCAATCGTAGGCGAGCGTGGCGATGGCCTGGATGATGCTGTACTTGCCTGATCCATCCTTGCCGAAGTTGGTTTCGAGCCCCCAGATCGACACGAGGATTTCGGCCGGCACGCCGTAGCGCTTTTCGATTCCCGATAGCAGCTTGGCGTGCGTCTTGAGTTTCGAACCGGCTTTGTTGATGAGATACGAGCCGACGCGCCGCTTGTAGAACTCCTCGAAGCTCAGCTTGAACGACTTCTGCGAGCGGTCGCGGCCGATGACGCGCTTGTCGTAACTGACCCCTTCGAGTGCGCGGGCCAGCGTCGTGTCGGAAATCCCCTTGGAGCGGGCCTGCGCCTTGAAGTCCTGCAGCCAGTTCGAGAAGCCGCCCGCCGAGTTGCCGCAACCGACAGCGTGGACTTCAGGAGCGGCGACCGCCATCGACAGGAGAATCGTAACAAAGGCGGCGAACCGGGCCGGCACTGACTGGGCGGAATGCATCGGGAAATCTCCTCTGGCCAAGAACATCTTCTGGGAGCGTGATAGCCCGATGAGGCCCTCAGTGGTGCAGGTCCGATCGCCGCAGCGGGTCGGAAGTTCCTATCCGCCGTTCTTATCATCCTCGTGGCCATCCTTGCCCTGCCAGACCACACGGTAGAGATCGAAGCGGCGGTCGAGGAAGTTGCGAACCGAGCCCTGGCGGCGGGCGACCGTCAGATCGATCAAGCGCAGGTCGGCGGTGGCGATTGTTTCGGTGTTGGCGGCCGTATCGGCGGCGACGCCATCGCGGGCGAACGGGATGTCGCATGGCGTCAGGATGGCGCTCTCGGCGTAGTGGACGTCCATGTTCTCGACGTTGGGCAGGTTGCCGACGACGCCCGACATGATGACGTACATCTGGTTCTCGATAGCACGGGCGTGGCAGCAGTAGCGCACGCGCAGGAAGCCGCGCCGGTCATCGGTGCAGAACGGCACGAACAGCAGCATGGCACCCTGGTCGGCGAGATGGCGGGCAAGTTCGGGGAACTCGGAATCATAGCAGATGAGGACGCCGATCGGGCCGCAGTCCGTATTGATTACGGTGACGTCGTCGCCGCCCTTGATGTTCCACCAGTAGGCTTCGCTCGGCGTCGGATGGATCTTGTCCTGGCTGTGGACGGCGCCATCGCGCAGGAAGACATAGGCGACGTTGCGGACGTCGCCATTGGGAAGCTTGGTCGGCTGCGTGCCGCCGATGATGTTGATGTTATGCGAGATGGCCAGATCGCGCATGAAGGCGACGAACCATTCGGTATAGGTCGTGATCTTCTCGATACCTTCAAGCGGCGGCAGCGCCTTCGGCTCAAGCGACAGAAGCTGCAGGGTGAAGAGTTCCGGCAGGACGACGAAGTCGCATTTGTAGTCGGCGGCGATGTCGACGAAGTAGGCGACCTGCTTCTGGAACTCCTCCGGGCTCGAGATGCCGCGCATCTGGTATTGCACGGAGGCGACGCGGACCTTGTCGGGGCGGGGAATTGCCGTGGGTTCGCGGCCGGCTGCTTCGTCGAATTCCGGATTGCGCCACACCATCAGGCCGGCGAAGCCGGCCGACTCGCGGTCGCCGGGCTCGAACGCCTTGAGGACCCCCATGGGCTCGAAACCCTGCGAGATCTGGAAGTTGATCACCGGATCGCGGACTTTCTGGTCGCGCACGGCATCGAGATAGGCTTCGGCGGTTCCGAACTCCTTCAAGCGCCGCGCCAGACCCGGCATGCGGCCGCCAAAGACGATGCCCTTGAGACCGAGGTCGACGGCAAGGACTCTTCGCGCGTTGTACAGGCGCTGGCCGATGCGCAGGCGGCGATGCTCGGGATCGACGGAAACGTCCATGCCGTAGAGCCAGTCGCCCTTGGGGTCGTGGCGCGCGGCGAAGCCGTTGCCTGTAATCGAGTGCCAGGTGTGCGGCGTCAGCGCATGACGCTCGGCGATGATGAAGGTCGCGCAGTAGCCGACGACCTTGCCGTCGAGTTCGGCGACGAACTGGCCATCGGGGAAGTTATTGATTTGTCCTCTGATCATCTGCGCGGTCAGCGCCGGCAGTGGATGGTAGATCCTGCGGCTCAGCGCGGCGATGGCATCGACATCGGCCAGGGTTGCGCGCCGTGTTGCAAGCTGGGCACGCGGGAGTGCGGATTTTCTCTCTGCTGCCGACTGGCTCGGGTTGCTCTTCTGCATCGACGATCTGATCCAATCGCGGGAATTCTGGGCGCAATTGCCCGGCTGAAGGAGATGGATAGCTGCTTACCCCACGAGAAACAATGGCTCGACCCAGGCACGCCACGGCGGGAAGTTCGGCAAGCGGCAAGATGCGGCACTGATCCACCGGGCGGTCGCGGCCATATTCGCTAATGTGCGTCAGACGACCGCCCTGATACAGCGACCGCTGCCCGGCACAGTTTCGAAGGATGCCATGGACCTGTCAGAAGCCTTCGCCGGGGGAGCCGACATCGCAGATGAAATCGGTCTGCTCAGCCGGCACCTGCGCGCCTACGCGACGGCGAGCGAGGCGTTAGAGGCATGGTGCGAGCCGCGCGCGATCGGCGAAGGACCTATTCGTGCCGAGGTCGCCGGCAGCGCCGTGTCGTCGAGCGGCAGGCGCGCCATCGGCTATCGGAGGGTCCGGCTGTTGCGCGGGGCCGCGTTTCTCAGCACCGCCGAAATCCGCTACCGCTGTGAAGCACTGAGCCCGGCAATGATCCTCACCCTGGAGGAGACCGACGTGCCATTCGGCGTTGTCGTTGCCCCGCTCCGACCACATCGGGTCACGACCTTGGCGCGTATCGCTGGAGACCGGCCGACGCAGATCGTCCTGATCCACCACGCGACGGTGGTCGATCGCTGCGGGCGTCCGATCGCACGGGTACGGGAAGCCTATCGGGACAGCCTCATCGCCTAGAGCCGGACCGCCAGCGAGGATGAGGCATCTGGCGCGCTCGCAGTCTTTGGTAGGTTGCATTGCTGAACCGCACCTGTGTGGCTCGCGTTCAGCAAGACACCGCCGACACCCGACTTCGTGGACAAGCTTTTACACGAGCTCGTACCCTCTGCTTTCAGAAGTTCGTCAGGGTGGTTGCCGCGAATGACTCACGAACTTCTGAAAGCGTGTACTAGTAGAATATTGAATCTAGTACCGTTTTTCGATCAGAAGTCCCTGAAAGCGGTTGACTGATACGGCACAGGGAATTCTGATCGGCGGCACTAGTCCTCAAATACTTCCGGACCGCCGTTCGTTGCGAGATGCACCATGAAGCTGTAACCGTGCCGGACGAAGCCAAGATTTTCATAGAAGGCATGGGCGCGCACGAATTTCACATTCGATGACAGAGCCAATTTGTAGCAACCATGCGCGCGCGCTTCATCCATGGCGTGGCGCATCATGAAGGTGCCAAGCCCGGTACCCTGCGCAGCCGCCGATACGGCGACCTGCTCGACCATCGCAAGCTTGGCGCCTGCGTGGGCGATGTTGTCCAACATGAGAAGTGCGTAGGACGCGGGGATGGCGCCGTCCGGCCCGGCCACGACGAAAAGGCGGTAATTCGGATACTGAGCAAAGCGCTGGAATTGGCCGCGAGCTTCGTCAGGCGCGAGGCGTACGCCGTCGTCGAGCCCGGTCTCGGCGTAGAGATCGAGTACGGCTTCAAGATCGTCTTCGGTGGCAATGCGGATGGTGCGCATGGTTTGGTCCAGTAGCGATGAATGCCGGCTGAGCCCTGCGGCCACCACCGATGCAACATGGTTTGTCCCACGTCCCCGCGCGGGCTGCAATTGGAGCGCATGGATCGGGTAATGCGGCAGGGCTATTATCTCTCCTGCACCGATTGCGCTAACCTCAGCGAGCGTATGCAGGAGCCCTTTGCAATGCCCGACGACCCTTCCTCGAACGATGCCGGGGGCGGCGAGTTCTCGTCGCCGCCCTGCTACATGCACGAATTGGACCCGCTCTACGCGGGCCTGACGACCGATCCGGCGCAAGCGAGCGACGTTGCGCGATGGCGCAAGGCGCAGCGCGAACGCCTCATTGCGGCAAGGCTGGCGGTGCCGGTGGCCGACCGAGAGGAAACCGCACGGCTCATCGCCGGGGATCTCGACAGGCTCATTTCGCAGACTCCGGGTTCGGTCGTCAGTCTCTACTGGCCGTTTCGCGGCGAACCCGACCTGCGCGGCTGGATGGCCGACGCCCACGCGAAGGGACTGCGGATCGCGCTGCCCATCGTCATCGCCAAGGGTCAGGCGCTGGTGTTCCGCGAATGGACGCCGGGATGCCGGATGGAGCGCGGCGTCTGGAATATCCCGATTCCGTCAGACGGTCCCGAGATTGTCCCCAACGTCGTCATTGCCCCGCTCGTCGGCTTCGACAAGGCCGGCTACAGGCTCGGTTATGGCGGTGGATTTTTCGACCGGACGCTGGCTCAACGAAGCGACAAGCCGGCCGTCATCGGTGTCGGCCATCCAAACGGGGCGATCCCGACCATCTATCCGCAATGGCACGACATCGCGATGACGTGGATCGTCACGGGGCATGAACCGCCGCGCGGGACGATGGAAGCATGAGAAGTCAGTCGGTAGGATGCGGGACGGACTCTGGAGAACGGATGGCACCAGGTCGCGTGCAATTCTTATTGAACGGCGGATGTGTACTGAGTAGCTTTCTCGACGAATGTTCGACCGGCTGTGAAAATGGTCAGATGACCGGGAAATTCAGTTCAGAGTTTTTTTATCGGGAAGAAACAGGAGAACACTTGATGTCACAGCCCCTGACAGGCGGTTGCCAGTGCGGAAGCGTGCGCTACGAAGTGCCAGCCGAGATGGCGACGGCTGCGAAATGCCATTGCCGGGAGTGCCAGAAAGCGACCGGCACAGGCGCGCTGACCGCGGCGGTATACCCCGAGGGCGACGTCAAAGTCATGGGTGAGACCAAAACCTACAAATACACCGCCGACAGCGGCAATGAGGTAACACACCAGTTTTGCCCGAACTGCGGCAGCCGGCTTTTCCTCAAAAGCCCTTCGGGTTTGCCTGGCCTGACGCTGGTCCTGGCCGGATCGCTTGATGATTCGAGCACGGTAAAACCGCAATTCGTCGTGTTCGCAAGCCGACGTCCTGCCTGGGATAACGACGATCCTTCGGTCCCGCACCACGCTGGGATGCCGACCGGGTAGCGAAATGTGGAGCAATGGCAGCAGGGTTGGCAGCGAGCCGGGCTCACAAAATCCTTGAGACGAAAGAGGAAGCTGTCAGAGTGCAGAAGCCGCGCGCGCCGATTGAATCAACATACCTTTGTTGCGCCGCACCTGCATTGATCTGAACCGTGCGCTCGGCAACCTGTTGTTGAGCAGCCGGGCCACAGTCGTGGCCCTGGTGTGCTTCCACCTGACATTCATCAACTCCAACGACCGTGATCAGCCGCGATCCAGCCCTTTTGCCTCAAGCTCGCTCAGGTATTTGGCCCAGAGCGCATCTTTTTCGGCGCCGAGCTTGTGCAGGTAGCTCCAGGCATAGAGGCCGGTGTTATGGCCGTCGTCGAAGTGGATCTTGACGGCGTAATTTCCGACCGGCTTCAGCTCGGTGATCTTGACGTTCTTCTTCTTCGCGACCGTAACGCGCTGATCGGCGGAATGGCCCTGCACTTCCGCGGACGGGCTCATGACGCGCAGCATCTCGGCTGGAAGTGAAAAGTCCGCGCCGTCCTCGAAGGAAACATCGAGCGAGGTGCCGTCGCCGGACAAGTCGAGTTGCGGCGGCGGAACCGCGTTGCCTGCCGCGATCTCCATCTCGGACCAGACGCGGGCGGCGATGTCGCGATAGATCTGAGCGTGCGGGCTGTCGGGCGCGGTTGCCGTCACGGGCTGGCCGGTGTCGGAGGTTTCGCGTATGTGGATGTGCAGCGGCACGCCGCCAAGGAAGGGGACGGAAAGCTTCTGGGCCTCGATGCGGGCGCCGCCGTGGCCGAAAATGTGGCTTTCCTCGCCGCACTTGGGGCAGACGAACGTACTCATGTTTTCGACGATGCCGAGCACGGGGACGTTGACCTGCTGGAACATGCCGAGGCCCTTCCTCGCGTCGATGAGGGCAAGGTCCTGCGGGGTGGAGACGATAACTGCGCCAGAAAGCGGCACCTGCTGGGCCATGGTCAGCTGGACGTCGCCGGTGCCGGGTGGCATGTCGATGAGGATGACGTCGAGTTCGCCCCAGTTGACCTGGAACAGCATCTGATGCAGCGCCTGCACGACCATCGGGCCGCGCCAGACGATCGGGGTACCCTCGTCGACGAGGAAGCCCATCGACATGACCTTGAGGCCATAACCTGAAAGCGGATTGACGATCTTGCCGTCGGCGGCCTCCGGGCGGCCGGTGATGCCGAGAAGGCGCGGCTGGGAGGGACCGAAGATGTCGGCGTCGAGAATGCCGACCTTGAGGCCCATCGCCTGCAGGCCCAGCGCGAGGTTGACGGTCGTCGTCGACTTGCCGACGCCACCCTTGCCGGAGGCGACCGCAATCAGGTGCTTGACGCCGGGAATGTTATTCGGCTTGCCGGCGCCCTGCGGGCCGGGAGCGGCGCCTGGAGGCGGGCCTGCGGCAGGCTTGCCGCCGCCGGCACGGGCGCGGGCTTCGGCGACACGCGGGTGTTCGTGGACGGTGCCGCCGGTGGCCATGGGGCTTCGGGCAGGCGCCGGGCGGGTGGAGCCGGGTGCCGCTTCGGCGGTCAAGACGGCAGTTGCGCCAGCGACGCCCTCGATTTCGGAGACGACCTTCTGGGCGGCCTGGCGCAGGGGCTCCAGTTCCTCGGCCTTGTCGGCGGGGACGGTGATGGAAAAGTAGACGCGGTCGTCCCTCTGCAGGATTTCGGAAACGAGTCCGAGGTCGACGATGTTGCTTTCGAGGTCGGGGCCCTTGACGCGGCGCAGTTCGGACAGGATCTGGTCCTTCGTAACGGACATGTTCTTCGCTTCTCCTGGGAAGATGTAGGGTTCGCAAACGACTTGTTGCGGCGGCGCATGACCACCATCAACCAGCTCTTTCGCGAAACGCGGGATTGGTCGTTCAATATTCCGGCGGCGGCGCGCCTGCAAGTCGCGAACGCCACGGACGTTATTCCTGAGCCATGTGATAGGGTATTGCGGTGCCGATGTGAAGGGGTGTCGAAGCGGTGACGGGGCGTGCTAAAGATTTCAGCCCATCAATCTGGCGAGAGAGGCCGGCGTTGTCGAGATCCCTGAAGGAATACGAAGTCCGGCCGACTCCGGACGACCCGGCGCTGTCGCGGACGGTCAGCGGTATCGATCATGAGGGCCGCGAAGTCGAAACCGTCGTCGTGACCGAGCGCGCGCTGACCTTGTTTCTCAACGGCCGCGAGATCGTCACCATGATGACGATCGGCGATCACCCCGACCTGCTGGCTGTCGGATTCCTTCTGAACCAGGGGATGCTGAAAGCCGACGACGAGATCAGAAGCATCGACTACGACGAAGATGTCGCCACGATCGTGGTGCGGACGGCGCGCGAGACGAACTACGAAGAAAAGCTGAAGAAGAAGGTGCAGACGTCGGGCTGCGCGCAGGGCACGGTTTTCGGCGATCTGATCGAGGAACTGGAAGGCATCGAACTCAGCAAATCGGCGCGGCTGAAGACGTCGTGGCTCTACGGGCTGACGAAAAAGATCAATACCGAGCCGAGCCTCTATCTGAAGGCAGGTGCCATCCACGGCTGCGTGCTGTGCCACGAAGACCGGCCGCTGATCTACATGGAAGATGTCGGGCGGCACAACGCCATCGACAAGATCGCAGGCTACATGTTCCTCAATGACGTGTCGCCCGACGACAAGATCTTCTACACGACCGGGCGGCTGACCTCCGAGATGGTGATCAAGTGCGTGAAGATGCGCATCCCCATCCTCGCTTCACGCTCGGGCTTCACGGCGTGGGGCGTGGAACTTGCGCGCGAAGCCGGGTTGACGCTGATCGGCCGGGCGCGCGGAAAACGCTTCGTTTGCCTGTCGGGCGTGGAGCGCGTCGAGTTCGACGCGGACGCTGGAGCGCTCGAAGAGGAGGACGCCAAGCACCGGCGCAAGGGTGGTGAGGGAAATGGCGATTGAAGCGGGGGAAGCGGCGGCCGTGGGAGGGACTGCGCTGTTGAACTCTATTTGGCAGGCGTGACGCAAAGCGAGTCAGTCATGGACTGTAAGCAGAAAGTGCACCGGGGGGCGAGCCGATGCCGAAGTCAAGACATCGGAGCTTGCGTTGACTCGCCGGGTCCGGTTACGATAGGTTGCGCCATGATCAGACAGTCAGGCGCAGGGTGAAAAGCGACGAGAAAAGCAGTACAACGAATTCCGCATTTTCTAATTGCACACAGATCACCGGCGCGCCTTTAAACTGGTCATTGCTACACCCACCTAGTCATCATCTTCACTTGGCTGTTCGGGATCAACAGGATCTAGCCGCATTTCAAGTTGTGGCGCCACGGGCGGCTCTGGCAAGTCGTCTGGTCCAATGGCATCCATTCCGGCGGCTTTCGCATGCGTGGCAAGTTGACCGTCGTTGGTATAGATCGCCTTGGCGCCGACCACGCGCGCGATCGCGAGTATTTGCCGATCAAACTTCACTTTGGCCCATTCGGCCTCCCGCGTCGCTCCACGCTTGTCGCCCCGGGCGATCGCTTCACGCGTTAGCGCGGCCGCCTCGACAGCAGCACGCTCGCCGAACTCGGCAACACGGAAGAATTTTGAACGAGCGATGATCTCCAGGTATCTCGGCCCAGCGTCGCCGGCCTTGACTAGCAGCTCACTCAGTGCCGGCGTCGGCACCACGATCCGCTCACCCGACTTCTGAATCGTCGCAACGAGGAAATCAATTCTCGGGTTACTGCCGACTCCATCTTTAATCTTCGGATCGAGGAAGTAGATCATAAAATTGGCGTCAAATACTATCATCAGCTCAAGTCCTCGCCCGTCCGAAGCCGAGCGAGATCGCTGATAGGATTATTGCCCCACTCGGCGCCTTCGACGCAATGGAGACGCATGATCACATCAGCCAGAGGTGCATCGTCGAGCACCTCGAAAGACTTGATCTCGAAGGAGCGCATCAACCATGCGCCGGTCGCCAGCCGCATCCAGCTACCCGTCCCTGAGATACGAAGAAGACCTGCCTCATAGTGCTTGGCCAGTTTGCGGGCGAGTGGCCGACGCGCGGAGCATTTCTTGTAGACGGTCTCTTTATCGCGCAACCAGACCGGAACGCTTGCCCCTTCGCCGCCGATCTTGATTACCACGCCTTCCAGCACTCCGTCCTCCCGGAACGGCCCGTACTCCAGAGGCTTCGGTCGATTGCGGCCCGGAAACGCAATGATTTCGGCGCCGGTACCGTCGAGAAGTTGGCCGACTGCGTTGTCGCAAGCAAGCATCTCGTCGAGGTCCCGGAGCGCCTTCACGGCGACCGGGTCGCCGCGGCCACGTGATGCTTCAGCCAGCCGTCGCTCTACCTTTGGCAAGGCCACGTCCTCGATGCGCGCCCGGAGTACAACACAACCGGCCTCCACGTCGACGAAATGTACGCGCTCCGGCTCTCCGAGCAGCTTAGCGAACTCAAGCATGTATTCGGCAAGCCGCTCCATCGGAAGCGTCTCGGGAGTGAAGACATCGATCTTGAAACGGCGCTCTTTGTCCATGCCCATCATCGTACTCCGCTCGATGTTCTTAACTTGTTCTGAGCGCGGTTAACAGTCCTTTAACAGTCGGTCGATCAATGCCCGCAGGAACAGACGAGCAAGGGCGAAACTGCTGGTCAGTTCGGCAACAGGGGCGAAGGATCGACGTAGGAATTGGCATTCACGATCCAGTTCGGCGAAATCACCTTGTCCTGGCTGCGCAGCGTAATCGCGTACGTGTCAGCGTGATGCAGCACTTCGTCCATCATCGAACTGTCGATCAATGCGAAGGCGCAGGCCCGCATCGCCGGACAGGTATTGTGCTGACTGGCCGCGATCATGGATATCGCAAGACATTCGTCGCGGCCGAAGCGGCATTCTTCGAGCGCGCAAACCTCTACCTTGCGGCGGGAAGCGCAGTTCACGGCTTTTGCAAAAGCGCCGAGGCAACCGACAACGACGCGCGCCCCTGCTGGCGACATGGCATTAGAGTAGAGGCGCCAAACGCGCTCCCAGCACCTGACGTCGCCGGTCTGGTAGCCGGCAATCCAGCCTCTGAAGCCATATCCGACAAGCAATTCGGACGCTGACGGCTCCGGGCTGAAACCGTCACCGTATTGAACACGTCCGAACGCGTTCGGACCGCCGTAGTATTTCGTCATCTTTCGACCACCAATCGAAGGGGTTCAAGGCCCCGACATCAGGACGCGCATCTTTTATTGACCCGCACCGTCAAGAAACAGCGTGTCAGGGCGTGATGTCAATTAGCAAAAACGCAACAACGGCATTTTCTGTGTCTATTTTTATTTAGAATAATCCTAAACTAGCTTGTCGATTACTTGGCCCGTTGTATTGGCGCGT
>Ga0180009_10005664_pt1 | contig 13333 bp, 10 predicted proteins | sample OS_PC_MetaG_FD_123537 | JGI IMG/M metagenome (GOLD analysis project Ga0180009, IMG submission 123537) | Groundwater microbial communities from the Aspo Hard Rock Laboratory (HRL) deep subsurface site, Sweden - OS_PC_MetaG | ecosystem: Environmental > Aquatic > Deep subsurface > Groundwater... | reverse complement strand
AGATAACGCCAAACTGGAGGTAAAACTAATCGCCCCCATCGCCATGGAGAAGGGTCAGCGCTTTGCCATCCGGGAAGGCGGCCATACCGTCGGAGCAGGGGCGGTGACGGAAATCTTGGAATAGTTGTACACTAAAAAATGAGAGAACTGATTACGCTGGCGTGTCAGGATTGTAAGCGCCGTAATTATAATTCCACCAAGAACAAGAAACTCCACAAAGAAAAGGTGGAGTTGAAAAAATATTGCCCAACTTGTCGTAAGCACACTCTGCATAAGGAAATCAAGTAGCTGCAGAGCGAAGCTCTGCCCTGAAAGATGCAAAACTATCGCTTTGCCGCTACTTTGTGCCTCTGTGCCTTGATTTTAGGCCTGTAGCTCAACTGGCAGAGCAACGGATTCCAAATCCGTAGGTTGGGGGTTCGACTCCCTCCAGGCCTGCATCTTGACAAAGGGAGTCGAGGGGTTTGTAGTCGCCCGGCTTGCCGGGCTCTTTTACACCGAGCCAACCAAGGTTGGCAACTACAGTAAATACAGTTTGGAAACCACATTTTATGAATAAAATACTCCAGGGATTCAAGGAATATTTTGATGGGGTTAAACTGGAGTTCCGCCGGATATCCTGGCCCAAAAAGACAGTTTTAAAGCAGTTGATCTTTTTTGTGTTGGCGTTGACAATCATGCTGGCTTTGTTTGCCGGAATCATAGACGCCATATTCTCAAAAATAGTTCAGCTTTTTCTGAGTAAATTTTAAATTTATGGCTAACTGGTATGTTCTTCACGTACGCAGCAATCACGAAAAAAAGGTAAAACGTTTTTTGGAAAATTTGCAGACGGAATTTCCGGAAAGCGTAAAACAGATTCTCCTGCCGACGGAACAGGTGCAGGATGTTAAAGAAGGAAAGAAAGAGAGTAAAACGCAATTTCTTATGCCCGGTTATATCATGGTGGAGGTGGAGCCCTCAAAAGAGATTGTCCACAGCATCCGGATCTTACCCGGGGTGCTGGATGTGTTAGGTAGTGATGCCAGCCCGGACGCTCTTTCGGAGAGCGAGGTGGCTAACGTTTTTTCTCTGGTGGAAGAAAGAAAAGAGAAGCCGGCTCCCCGGTTTGAGTTTAACAAGGGCGACCGGGTTGAAATCAGAGAAGGCCCGTTCCTGAATTTCGCCGGTTTGGTGGAGGAAGTGATTTTAGATAAAGAAAAAATCAAGGTAAGCGTTTCTATTTTCGGTCGGTCTACCATGGTTGAGCTGGATATGTGGCAGGTTGAAAAGGTGTAATTCTCAGCAACTACAGTATCTTGGTATTATTTGTAGTCGCCCGGCTTGCCGGGCTCTGTTAACCGCGCCGAGCAAGCTCGGCAACTACCAATTTTTATCTGCGAAAATCAGCGTCCAATTAATTTATGGCAAAGAAAATAAAAACGGTTGTAAAATTACAGCTCCCGGCCGGACAGGCTACGCCGGCGCCGCCAGTCGGAACAGCCCTGGGTCCGCACGGGGTTAATATTATGGAGTTCTGCAAGTCTTATAACGAAGCAACCCGCGGCAAGGAAGGGACCATCTTCCCGGCGGTTATCACTATTTACGAGGACCGCTCTTTTACTTATAAAATAAAGACCCCTCCGGCATCAGACCTTCTGAAGAAGGCCGCCAGTCTGGCGAAGGGCAGCGGAACGGCTGGAAAAGAAGTGGTTGGCAGCGTTACCCGGGAGCAAGTTGCCGAGATTGCCCGGATAAAGATGGTTGATTTGAATGCCGATAAATTGGAAGCGGCCGTCAAGATTATTGAAGGAACAGCGCGGAGCATGGGCTTAGAGGTAAAATCATGAAAAAGCATTCAAAGCGTTATCAGGAAGGAAGCAAAAAGGTGGAACCGGAGAAGGTTTATTCCGGCGCGGAGGCAATTGCTGCCCTGAAAGAGGTCAAAGCCGCTAAGTTTGATGAAACCGTGGAACTTGCCTGCCGGCTTGGAGTTGACCTTAAGAAGGGCGAATTGGTGGTGAGAGGGACTGCGGCGCTCCCACACGGAACCGGCAAAAAGGTGCGGATACTGGCTCTGGTTAAGGAAGCGCAGGTGGCTGAGGCAACGGAAGCCGGCGCCGATTTTGCGGGTCTTGATGAATACATAGCCAAAATTTCCGGAGGCTGGACCGATTTTGACGTGGCGGTTACCACTCCGGACTGCTTGAAAGACGTGGCCCGGCTGGGAAAGATTTTGGGACCGCGCGGCTTGATGCCCAGCCCGAAAAACGGCACGGTTACGACTACAACCGGACAGACCATCAAGGAATTAAAAGCCGGGCGCGTGGATTTCAGGATGGATAAGGGAGGCAACGTGCACCTTCCCATCGGAAAAATATCCTTTGAAGAGCAGGCACTTTCCGAAAATCTGAAATCGGCCCTGGATGCTATTAACGCTGCTGCGCCCAGTGTGGTCAGGGGACAGTTTCTGAAACGGGCCTACCTCAGCACTACGATGGGTCCTTCGCTAATTATTAAAGTAACGTAGGGGCGCCATTCATGGCGCCCGCGGGCTTGATAAATCAAGCCCCTACAATTAGTAACGTGTAAAAAATTACCTAAACAAAACGATGAAAGCAGAGAAGATTGCCGCGGTAGAATCGTTGCGCGCGAAAATAAAAGAAGCCAAATTTATTATTTTTGTGGGATTTTCGGGTGTGGCGGTGGCGGAGATGACGATATTCCGGAGCGCCGTGAAAAAAACAGAAGGCGCTTTTAAGGTAGTTAAAAATACCTTCTTCCAGCGGGCGCTGGAAGGACTCGACCTTTCCGAGAGCGAAAATCTAATTGTCGGGCCAACCGGCATCATTCTGTTTTCCGGGAAGGACGAAGTTTCCCTGGTCAGAGCAATTTATGGTTTTAATAAGGAAAAGGCTGTTCCGCTGGTTTTCCGTGGTGGTTATCAAAACGGCGCAGTTATTTCCATAGTGCAGTTGGATCGCCTGGCAAAACTTCCCAATCGGGAAGTTATTCTATCCCGGTTTTGCGCCGGGGTGTCAGGTCCCATCTATCAATTTCTTTTTACCCTGAAGGCGGTGCCGCAGAAATTCGTGTCTGTCCTGAAACAGATCGCCGAGCAGAAGGATAATTAACAGAAATACCGGAAAATAAAAGGAGATAAAAATGGCCGAAGGAGCAAAAATGGGGAAAGAAGAATTAGTTTCAGCGATTGCCGGTCTTTCCGTGCTTGAGTTGTCCGAACTAACCAAGTTGTTGGAAGAAAAGTTTGGCGTGAGCGCGGTGATGGCGGTTCCGGCGGGTGGCGCCGCCGCGACGGACGCAGCGGGGGCTGCTCCGGCTGCCGCAGAAGAGAAGACGACCTTTACCGTAATTCTTTCCGACGTGGGTCCTAACAAGATTCCGGTAATCAAGGAAGTAAGAGCGATTACCAACCTGGGCCTTAAGGAATCCAAGGACCTGGTAGAGGCAGCGCCCAAGCCCGTTAAAGAGAATGTCAGTAAAGAGGAAGCAGAAGAGATTAAGAAGAAGTTAGAGGCGGTGGGCGCCAAGGTAGAATTAAAGTAGGGGCCGGAGTTATTTAACCCGCGTCGTAATGTAGGGGAGGGGCTTCGTCCCCTCCCAAACGTAGGACAGGCGTTCTGCCTGTTTCTTTCGTAGTGCGACCCTTTCCGGGTTGCCTCCCTACAATGTTTTAATTCGAAAGAATTTAAAATATGAAAAAAGCGGAATCTCTTTACTGCGGCAAGAAAGATTTTAAAGAATTGGAAATCCCCAATCTTTTGGTTGCACAGTTAAATTCCTACCATGAATTTCTCCAAATATCCCCGAAAGAGAAAGGCGCAGACCGAGCATTGCGGAAGGACCAGGGACTGGAGGGAGTTTTTCGAAAAAATTTTCCGATTGTCAGTAACAACGGCACGCTGAGCCTGGAATACGGATATTACCTTCTGGAACCGGCGGCCCATTCCATTGCGGAATGCAAGCTGGCCGGTTTAACCTACGGCTCCGCCCTGCGTATTTGTCTGCGCATTATCCGGCGTTCCAAAGAGACCGGTGAACTTATCCAGGTGCGGGAAACAAAACACGGTCACGAAGTATTTTTAGGCCAAATACCATTGATGACCGAACGCGGGACGTTTATTATCAACGGCGTGGAACGCGTTATCATTTCCCGCCTCCAGCGTTCGCCCGGAGTCTATTTTAAGGAAGAAAATTCCTCTCCCCGGGAGTATTCGGCGCGCATCGTCTCCAAGCGGGGCATGTGGCTGGAATTTCGTTCCGACGGCGGGAACATTCTTTACGCCCACCTGGGCAAAAAGAAGGTTTCAGCGTCAACCTTTTTTTCGGCTCTCGGGTATAACGACAAGGCAGAACTGACCAAACTATTTTTTCCGAAAGGAACAGTTAGCGGGGATGGTTACGAACTTTGGAAGAATACCCTGGAGCGGAAACCCCTGGCCGGCCAGGAAGAGGCGCTGTTGGAAATATACAGTCTTTTTCGACCCGGAGACCCGATCAGCAAGAAGAAAGCCGGCGATTTCTTTACCCACCTTTTCTTTTTTCCTGAAACGTATGCTCTTTCCGAAGCCGGACGCAGCCAACTAAACAAGAAGTTAAAACGTTCTTCCCAGGAACTTGTTCTGGAAAAAGAAGATGTTATCGGCACACTGTCTTATCTTTTCGGGTTGTATCAAAATCAGGATTTTGCGTCCGGTGAGTTCGGTGACCTTGATGCAAAGCAGGGAGAGGATAAATCCGAAATAGGCAATGCGCAGATGGTCTATTCGGTAGACGATATTGATCATCTGGGCAACAAGCGGGTGCGGATGGTCGGAGAATTAGTGGCCGAACAAGTGGAAATCGGTTTATCCCGGCTGGCCCGGTTGGTCCAGGACCGTCTTAATTTTTCCAAAACGGAAGAAGTGACCCCGCAGGAATTGGTAAACAGCCGCAATTTTTCCTCAGCCATTAAAGACTTTTTTGCCCGAAGTCCCTATTCGCAGTTAGTGGACCAGACCAACCCTCTTGCGGAACTTACGCATAAAAGGCGTCTGACCGCGATCGGCGAAGGGGTATTTTCCGAACGTAAACGCATCGGATTTGAAGTGCGTGACGTTCATTACACCCATTACGGACGCATCTGCCCGATTGAAACCCCGGAAGGCGGTAATATCGGTATTCTTACTTCGCTGGCTACCTATGCCCGGGTGGATAAACTCGGTTTCTTGCGGTCCCCTTACCGGGTCGTAAAAAATGGCGTAGTGATAGATGAAATCAAATATCTTTCGGCCGACGAAGAGGATAATTATCGTATTGCTCCGGCCAGCACCCAGTTAGATCAAAACGGCAAAATTATTGAAAAAGAAGTCCTGGTCCGTTACCGCGGTATTTTCCCCAAATTTCCGGTGGAAAAAGTGGACTTCATTGATGTTTCCGCCCGTCAGGTGGTAAGCGTCTCCACTTCCCTCATCCCTTTCCTGGAACATGATGATGCCAACCGCGCCCTGATGGGTTCTAATATGCAGCGCCAGGCGCTGCCTTTGTTAAGGCCGTCTTCGCCCCTGGTTAAAACCGGCATTGAAAGCGTGGTGGTCCGGGATTCCGGCGTAATCGTCAAGGCCGAAGAAGATGGTGTGGTTACCTACGTGGATGGTTCTAAAATTGTAATCTCCGCCGAACAAAATAAACCGGAAGACCTGGAAACCGAAAAGACATACCAGCTCTTAAAATTTCAGCATCTTAACCAGGATACTGTTTTCAATCAGCGGCCGTTGGTGCAGGCGGGCCAAAAGATCAAGAAAGGTGATTTGATTTCTGACGGTCCGGCGGTGGATGCGAGCGGTCAGTTGGCTCTCGGCCAGAACGTCCTGGTGGCTTTTCTGCCCTGGCGCGGATATAACTTTGAGGATGCGATCGTACTCAGCGAACGACTGGTTAAAGACGACACGTTTACTTCCATTCACATCAAGGAGTTTGAATCGGAAGCGCGGGAAACGGAATTAGGGGTGGAAGAGATTACCCGTGACATCCCCAATGTAGGAGAAGAGACCCTGGCTAATCTGGATGAAGAGGGTATTATCCGGGTCGGCGCCCACATAAAACCTAACGATATTCTGGTCGGCAAGGTTACACCCAGAAGCGAAACAGAACTGACCCCGGAAGAGCGTCTTCTGCGCGTAATCTTCGGAGAGAAGGCCCGAGAAGTTGATAATACATCACTTTACGCTCCGCCGGGTATTTCGGGAATCGTGGTAGATGTTCGTAAGTTTGAACGGGTTTCCGACAAAGAGAAATCAACGGAGGAGGAAAGTAAGCGGCAGGTTATGATTAGTGAGGTGGAGAAACGCCGGAAGGAACTCACCGACCAGCTCCAGAAGCAAGCCGGCCGTCGCGTGATGGAAATTTTGCCGCAGCAGAAAATCAAGGAAAAACCATCGCTTTCCGCTCTCTTATCCCTCAAAACGTCCAACTCGGAAAAGCAAAAAGCGTTGAATTCTCTTTGTGAGAAACTCGAAAAGCGCCTGGAAGAGATAAAGAAAGAAGCCAAGCGCGAGATTCAACACATCAAGCAGGGCGACGAATTAGGTACCGACGTGGTCCGGAAGGTCGTGGTTCAGGTCGCGATTAAAAAGCCGGTTTCCGTCGGCGACAAGATGTCCGGCCGGCACGGAAACAAGGGCGTAATCGCCCGCATTGTTCCGGAGGAGGACCTGCCGTTTTTGCCGGACGGAACACCGGTTGACGTGGTTCTTAATCCCTTAGGCGTTCCCTCCCGAATGAACGTGGGTCAGATTTTGGAAACCCATCTGGGGTGGGCGGCTAAAACCCTCGGTTTTTCGGTGGAGACCCCGATCTTTAACAGCGCCAGCGAAGAGCAAATTAGCGGACTGCTTCTGAAGGCGGGCCTGCCGGCAGACGGCAAGATTCAACTTTACGACGGTGTAACCGGTAATCCTTTTGACGTAAAGACCACCTGCGGCTATATTTACATGATGAAACTTTACCACCTGGCGGACGACAAGATTCACGCCCGCAGCGTCGGTTCGTATTCCATGGTGACCCAGCAGCCTTTGGGCGGCCGGGCTCAATTCGGGGGTCAGCGCTTCGGCGAAATGGAAGTCTGGGCTCTGGAAGGTTACGGCGCCAGCAATATCCTGCAGGAAATCCTGACGGTGAAGAGCGATGATATCCAGGGCCGGAAGAAAGTTTATGAGAATATCGTCAAGGACCGGGATTTTGATTACTACCAATCCCCGGAGTCATTCAACGTTTTGATGAGCGAGTTGAAGGGTCTGGGTTTTGACATTAAACTGGTTAAGAAGACCGGAGAAAAGGAGGTGGTATCCATTTCCCTGGCGTCCCCGGAGGTGGTAAGGTCATCTTCGCACGGCGAAATCAAGAAACCGGAGACGATAAACTACCGTACGTTTAAGGCCGAAAAAGACGGCCTCTTCTGTGAAAAGATTTTTGGTCCGGTTAAAGACTGGGAATGCGCCTGCGGCAAGTATAAGAAGGTTAAATACCGGGGCACTGTCTGCGACCGGTGCGGTGTGGAAGTGACCACTTCGGATGTCCGGCGCACCCGGGCGGGTCATATTCCATTGGCGACTTGCGTTAGTTACGTCTGGATCTTTAAATCTGTTTCCAACTGGATGGGCACCCTGCTGGATATGTCCCAGAACCATCTGGAATTAGTGCTCTATTTTGAGCGATATCTGGTTCTGGACCCGGCCGACAGCCCGCACCAGGTGAAAGACCTGATTACCGAAAAGGAATATCGGGAGACGCTGGTCAAATTTCCGAAACTAAAGGCGGAAATTGGCGCGCTGGCTATCAAGGAATTGCTGGAGGATATTAATCTGGAGAAAGAAAAAGACGTCCTGCAGAAAGAACTTATTAAGATTCGTTCCAGCCAGGGGCAACGCCGGGCAATCATCAAGAAGTTGAAGATCGTTGACGGCTTGCTGCGCACCAACACCAGGCCGGAATGGATGATTACGGACGTTATTCCGGTCATTCCGCCTGATTTAAGACCGCTGCTTCCTCTGGAAGGCGGCCGGTTTGCCACTTCCGACCTTAATGACCTCTATCAGCGTATCATCAACCGGAATAACCGGCTTAAGCGGTTGTTGAAACTGCATGCGCCTGATATCATCATCCGCAATGAAAAACGGATGCTCCAGGAGGCGGTTGACGCCCTCTTTGATAACGGCCGGCACGGACCGCAGGTTCTGGGTCGGAACAGCCGTCCCCTGAAATCACTGGCCGATACGCTGCGCGGCAAACAGGGGCGCTTCCGCCAGAACCTTCTCGGTAAGCGGGTTGACTATTCCGGAAGAGCCGTGGTTGTCGTTGGCCCGGACTTGAAGTTGAGCGAATGCGGGCTGCCCAAGCATATGGCCCTGGAGTTATTTGCGCCCTTCATCTTAAGAGAATTAAGGCGCCGGGAATACGTTCATACCATCAGCAGCGCCAAAAGAGCCCTGGAACGGAACGACCCGGAAGTTTGGGAAATTCTGGAAGATGTGACCCGCAACCACCCGATTCTCCTTAACCGGCAGCCGACTTTACACCGGTTGAGCATTCAGGCTTTTTACCCGCGGTTGATTGAGGAAAACGTAATTAAACTTCACCCGCTGGTTTGCACCGCCTTTAACGCGGATTTTGACGGTGACCAGATGGCGGTCCACGTGCCGCTTTCCGTAGAGGCGCAGCTGGAGGCCCAGCTGATACTGAATGCGTCAACGCATATTTTCTCCCCGTCCAGCGGCAAGCCCATCATCAACCTGAGCCGGGAAGCGCTCCTGGGCTGTTATTACCTGACTCTTGAAAACAACACCCTTTCTCCGGAGGAGGGGAAATTTGCCGTTTACGCCGGCGCCGATGAGGTTTTAAGGAAGTTGGACGCCGAATATCTTTCCTATCACCAGCCGGTCCGGGTTAGAATGCATGGCCAGATTATTGAGACTACGCCGGGCCGTATTCTTTTCAATGAACTTTTACCCGGCGGCATGGAATATCATGATAATTTGGTGGACGGCAAGATTCTGGGCCGGATGATTAAGACAATTTACAACCGTTTTGGTTACGAACAAACAGCCCGGTTCCTGGACCGGGCAAAGGATGTTGGTTTTCAGATTGCCACCCGCTCCGGCCTGACCATCGGTATTCGCGACCTGGCGATTCCGAAGAACAAAAAAGAACTGGTGGAAACCACCGCGAAAGAGGTGCATCGGATTGAGAGTGATTACCGTAAGGGTATCATTACCGAAGGCGAACGCTACCATAAGGTTGTTGACACCTGGACCTCCTGCACCAGCCGCTTGAGCGAGCATCTTTTTGCCTCGCTGAAGAGTGACCTGGAAGATAAATTCTTGATTAATCCCATCTATCTGATGGTTCAATCCGGAGCCCGCGGCAACAAGCAGCAGGTGAGTCAGTTGATGGCCATGCGCGGCTTGATGACCAGGCCGACCAAGAAGATTACCGGCGGCATCGGAGAGATTATTGAGCAGCCGGTTATCGCCAACTTCCGGGAAGGCCTTACGGTCATGGAATATTTTATTTCCACCCACGGCGGCCGCAAAGGGCTGGTTGATACCGCCCTTAAAACTTCTAACGCCGGGTATCTCTCGCGGCGCCTGGTTGACGTTTCTCAGGATATGGTGATATCCGTTGACGACTGTCAGACCAATTCCGGCGTTATGGTCACCCCGGTTTGGGATGGAGAAAGGCTGATGGTTTCACTGAGTGACCGTATTATCGGCCGGGTGGCGGTTGACCGGATTGTGGATATTGTCAACGATGAGGTAATTGTAGAGAGTAACGAATTGATCAGCGAGAGAATTGCCGCCCAGATTGAGGAGATGGGTATTGAAAAGTTCCGGATACGCTCGGTTTTAACCTGTAAAGCGCCGCGGGGACTCTGCCAGAAATGCTACGGCTGGAATCTTGCCACCGGCAAGATGGTTGAAATAGGAGAAGCGGTGGGTATCGTGGCCGCTCAGTCCATCGGCGAACCCGGCACCCAGCTTACCCTGCGCACTTTCCATATCGGCGGAACGGCCAGCCGGATTGTGGGCGAAACTGAGGTAAAAGTCCGCCAGCAAAAAGACAGTAAGCATAAAAAAGAAGCGGCTCATTATAAAGTTAAATTTCAGGGTCTTTCCTCGGCCGTTAACCGGCTGGGTCAGACGGTGGTTCTGAATCGGGGAGCAAAGTTAGCGCTGATTGACGAGCGCGGCCGGGAAGTGGAGCACTACCTGGCCCAGGTTGGCGACATCCTGCAGGTTAAAGACGGAGACGTTGTTCATTCCAAAACCCGGGAAAAAGAAGCGACTTCGCTCTTGAAGCGCGACCCCTACATGCTGCCCATTGTGGCGCAAAAGTCAGGGGTGGCCAGTTACGAAGGCCTTAAGCTCGGTGTTACTTTTAAAGAAGAGTTGGATGAAGTTTCCAAGCACTCCCACAAAGTCATCATCAGCCACAAGGAAGATATTGCGCCGGTGGTTGTGGTCAGGGATTCCGCCGGGAATAAGATAGACTCGCATTATTTGCCGGTGGATACGCATCCGATGGTGGAGAATGGTCAGAAAGTGCTGGCCGGCGATAACCTGGCGCGTATTCCACGCCGGTTGGCCGGCCGCGTTCAGGATATTACCGGCGGCCTGCCCCGGATTGCCGAACTTTTTGAAGCGCGGCGGCCTAAGAATCCGGCCATTCTTTCGGAGATAGACGGAAAAGTATCCACCGAGATAAACGAAAAGAACCAGCGGGTGATTAAAATTTCCAGCGTTGTTTCCGACCTGGTCAAGAGTTACCTGATTCCTTTCGACAAACACCTTCTGGTGGGTGATGGTTCTTATGTCCAGGTTGGTGAAAAACTGACCGAAGGCGCGGTGGATCTTGACGACCTTTTGCGCATCGGCGGTGAACACAAAGTTCACGAATATCTGCTGAACGAAATCCAGTCGGTTTACCGTCTGGAGGGCGTTGCCCTGAACGATAAGCATATTGAGATAGTCATCCGTCAGATGCTTTCCCGGGTGCGTATTGAAAAACCCGGCGATACGCTCTTCCTGGAGGGGGAGGCAATCAGCCGTGTGCGCGCTACCCGGGAGAACGAACGGATTGAAGCCGAAGGTGGACAACAGGCCACACTGCAGCCCCTGGTTATGGGTATCACGCGGGTAGCTCTGGCGAGTGAAAGTTTTATTTCCGCCGCTTCATTCCAGGAGACCCTGCGCGTTCTGACCGACGCGGCTTTGATGGGGGTGGATGACCCGCTCCTGGGAATCAAGGAAAACGTGATTTTGGGACGGTTGATTCCGGCCGGCACCGGCTTTTTCCTCCGGACGGTCAGGGAGAATCGGATGAAGGATAAAGAAGCGGAATCCGCCAATGCTGAGTTCGGAGATAAAAAGCATTCGGGTTCCAAAAAGAAGGAGTCAATAAATCCATTAGACGCTGAGACCGGCGTCAAAAAGCATTCGGGTTCAAAAAAGAGGGAAAACCCCTTAGACGCTAAGTAGTGCGACCCCCGCCTACGCCAAAAACTGGCTTCGGCGGATAAACTTTCCGGGTCGCCATCAACAAGGAGTAATCAATATGCCGACGATAAACCAGTTAGTCAGAGGAAGTAGAAAGAAGCGTTCCAGACGCTCTAAAGCGCGGGCGTTAGACGGAAACCCATTTTTGCGCGGTGTCTGTCTTTACGTAAAGACGATGACGCCCAAAAAGCCCAATTCGGCGTTGCGTAAAATTGCCAAGGTGCGCCTCTCAAATAAAGAAGAAGTTATCGCTTACATTCCGGGCGTCGGCCATAATCTTCAGGAACACTCAATCGTGCTGGTAAGAGGCGGCCGCGTTCGGGATTTGCCCAGTGTCAGATATCACCTGGTGCGCGGAGTTTATGATGCCGTAGGCGTGGTAGGACGTAAGACCAGCCGAAGCCGTTACGGCGCCAAGATGCCCAAACAAACAAAGGCGGAGTAACCTATGGGAAGACGAAGAAAGGCAAGTAAAAGAGAGATGTTGCCGGACCCGAAGTATAACAGTTTGGAGATTGCCCGATTCGTTAATTTGATGATGTATGACGGCAAGAAGAGCACTACCCGCGCCAGTTTTTATCGGACGATGGACATTATCGGCGAGAAGACCAAGGAAAATCCAACCGCCGTTTTGAAAAAGGCCTTAGATAATGCCCGTCCCAGGGTTGAGGTGCGCAGCCGGAGAATCGGCGGCGCCACCTACCAGGTGCCGATGGAAGTTCCCTCGGCCCGTTCCTTGTCTTTGGCTATCCGCTGGATGCTGGAGATAATTCGTAAGCGTAAGGGAAAACCGATGTTTGAGAAACTCGCCGGAGAACTTCTGGATGCTTACAAGGGCGAAGGTGAGACCATCAAGCGTCGGGATGAGGTTCACCGCATGGCCGAAGCCAACCGGGCTTTTGCGCATTATCGGTGGTAGCGCTCGGATGTCTCTTTTGCTGCACACTCTTCGTGTCAGACAAAACTACGCAACTCCGGCTTGAGCCTCGCCGTGTTCTCACCTAAACTGCAGGTGAGCCCCGGCCACTCAAGCCTCCGTATTGCTTGTTTTGTCGCTGACACTTCGCGAAGTGCTGCAAAAGAGACAATCCTCGCTTGAAGAAGTACAAAACACACTAAAAATGTAGGGGTCGGATTCATCCGACCCGCGTAGTAGGACAGGCGTCCCGCCTGTCTCTTTCGTAGTGCGACCCTTTCAGGGTCGCCTGTCACCCCTCTGTCATTCCCGCGGACTGTGTCCGCCGAAGCTTTAGCGAAGGCGGATAGTAAGCGGGAATCCACACTACTTTAACTATTCCCGTTCCTACGTAGTGCGCGACCCTTTCAGGGTCGCTTTTTATTTGTAGTTGCCAAGCTTGTTTGGCGCTGTTAATGTAGGGGTCGGATTTACCGCGTCCGCCGTAGCCTTGGCGAAGGAGGATCCGACCCGCGGGCGCCATGAATGGCGCCCCTACTTAATCCTTTCCGCCTCTCCCACCAAATTTTAGTTCGTCATTCCCTTTGGCGGGCGAAGAGCAGGTTTCCTTCCGTGAAGAGGTCCAAATTCTCATTTTTCAGCAGGCCGTTTTTTACTTTTTGGCTGAAACTGTTGAGCGGGACAAAAAGAAATGTCTGCCGGTTCGGAAACCGTCCGATTTTCAGGTAACCGCCGCTGCGCCCCATCACCACCGCGCCGATTTTACCCTCCTTATTATCTTTTGCCAGCCGTCCGACGGCCGGCGCCCGGGTGAAATTGTACCGGTCTAAATCCCAGGTGGTGGTAACCCGGTAACGCCGGAAATTGCCGAGCGCATCCGGCAGTT
>Ga0180009_10005663_pt1 | contig 13333 bp, 11 predicted proteins | sample OS_PC_MetaG_FD_123537 | JGI IMG/M metagenome (GOLD analysis project Ga0180009, IMG submission 123537) | Groundwater microbial communities from the Aspo Hard Rock Laboratory (HRL) deep subsurface site, Sweden - OS_PC_MetaG | ecosystem: Environmental > Aquatic > Deep subsurface > Groundwater... | reverse complement strand
GAAGCCCGAAGCCCTCAGGTTGTGTCCATTGTAATCTGTGCGCCGCTTATTTAGTTTCCGAGCCGTTACGCTGCTACCGCGGGAAGATGATTAGAAGGTGAATTCCATACACCGGTTCTTCATGGAGATAAGACCTGTAAGTATGGATAAAACAGTAAAACAGTTCAGCAGACTTTTATTTTTTTGTGGCACTTTTAATATTATGAAAGGAATGCGTAAAGTGCCGCGCCTAATCGCTATTCCGTATACGGGCAATGGCCGCAGAGGAGTGTAAATACTGTCCGGAATCTGATAGATATGCTCGGTCGCTTGGTTACAAACGGGCTAACGCAGATGGCAAGAAAGGAGTATGATATGAGTCGCGAGGTAGAATGTACGGATACCTCTCATTCCATTACCCGAAGAGAATCCATCAAGAAGCTTTTTCGTCTGTCCGGTTCCTTTGCCTTGACCGGAGCGATAACCGGATTTGCGCGGATGCCACTTCCAGCCTGGGCCGACTCCCAAAAGAAAGCATTCATGGTGGAAGGTATTGGTCAGAAGGAAGGATACTCCGTGAAGGAGTTGACCAGAAAGGTCTTCGAGTCAGCAGGAGGAATGAAACGATTCGTCTCAAAGGGCGACGTTGTGGTCATTAAACCGAATATCTCCTGGGCCAGACCTGTTCAACTGGCAGCCACAACGAATCCGGAAGTCCTTGAAGGAGTAGTGGAGCTATGTCAAGAGGCCGGTGCAAAGAAGGTGCGAATCGCCGACAATACCATTAATGACGCCAGACGATGTTTTTCCCTTTCAGGCGCGCGGATGGTGGCGGAAAATACCGGAGCCGACTTGATTTTCCCCAGGTCTTCACTCATGCGGGAGATGAAGATACATGGACACCGCCTGGATGTCTGGCCCGTTTTCGTACCATTGGTAGAGGCCGATAAGCTTATTAATCTTCCGGTGGCCAAACATCATGCCCTCAGCGCACTCACCCTCGGCATGAAGAATTGGATCGGGGGGGTCGGGGGCAGAAGGTCGGCCCTCCACCAGGACATACATCCGAGTATTGTAGACCTTGCACAGTTCTTCAAACCCACTGTGACCCTGATCGACGCCATCCGGATCATGACGAGAAACGGACCTTCCGGCGGAAGCCTCTCTGATGTGGCTGAGAAGAATACTTTGATCTTAAGCGACGATCCCGTGGCTGCGGATGCCAGGGCTTCTCAACTTTTCGGCAAAAACCCGGAAAATCTGGGATTCATCCGTCTTGGGAAAAAGTGGGGGCTTGGCACCGATGATTTCCTGAGCCTGGATCGAAATCAGGTGAGCGTGTGAAAGCGAAACATCTCGTCTGGACGCGAAGAATAAGCCAAGCCTTTTTTCTGCTTCTCTTTCTATTTCTTCTCATTGAAAGCCGTCTTCCCCAGGATATCTTTGTGGACTATTCAAGGGTTTTATCGGCTGAACAGGATCTTGCTCTCCACCAACCAGTAAAGTTTTTCTTTGAGCTAAGCCCATTGATCGGGCTCTCTTCATTGGTGTCAGGACACCGGATCATCAATGGATTTCTTTGGGGGGCCGGCGTCCTGGTCCTGACCGTTTTACTGGGGAGGGTGTTCTGCGGCTTTGTCTGTCCCTTTGGCACCATCCATCATCTGGTGAGTTGGGTGAAACCCTCTCTCAAAGGGGAACGGATGCTAAAGGCCAACCAAAAGACCCGGAGTCAGAGGATCAAGTATTTTGTGCTCATAGCCCTGTTTGTGGGGGCAGTCATGGGCCTCAACATGGTGGGACTCTTGGATCCCATTTCCTTCCTTTTTCGTTCTCTGGCGCTCTCTGTGTTGCCCGGCGCCGGGGTGGGCCTGCGAGTGCTTTTCGATGCCATGGCCAGTAGCGACATTAAGATCTTTAATTATCTGAGTTACGGCGCGGAAGTCATGGCGTCGCCCGTCTTTGGTTACAGCGACCAGGCCTATCAGGGCGCCTGGTTTATCGGGGTCCTATTTCTGATCATTTTATTTTTAAACCGGATCAGACCGCGTTTTTGGTGCCGAACCCTGTGCCCATTAGGCGCCCTGTTGGGCCTATGCTCCAGGGTCAGTATTCTGAGGTTGGAAAAGGATCACGAAAAATGCACAAACTGTCAACTGTGTGTTAAGAGTTGCCAGGGGGCCGCCTCGCCCATGCCCGGTGAGAAATGGGAAAACGCCGAATGCCTGGCCTGCTTCAATTGCTTTCATGCATGCCCTGAAAAGGCGCTCTCCTTCAGGTTCAGTTGGCCCCCCGGATTGAACCCAAGACCGGATATGGGCCGGCGGGCTGTGCTGGGAGGGCTTGTTGCCGGTGTTTCCTTTCCCTTTTTGGGAAGATTGGATGGGCAGTTAAGCAAAGTCTCAGACCCTCGCCTGATCAGGCCGCCCGGATCCCTGCCGGAATATGATTTCCTCACCCTCTGCCAGAGATGCGGTCTTTGCATGAAGGCCTGCCCCACCAACGTGATCAACCCCGCCCTCACAGAGGCAGGCATGGCAGGCTTCTGGACGCCTCGTCTCATTATGACGATGGGTTATTGCGAGTATACCTGCACCCTCTGCGGAGGTGTTTGCCCCACGGGCGCCATAGAAAATATTTCGGTCAAAGAGAAGATCGGACGTCCCATCAAAATCGGGTCTGCATACGTGGACAGGGGAAGTTGTCTCCCGTGGTCAGGCAATGCCCCCTGTATCGTATGTGAAGAACACTGCCCCACTTCTCCGAAAGCAATCTATCTCAAGGAAGAACGAGTGATCGCACCAGATGGAAAGGCCATGACCGTTCAGTTACCCTTTGTGGATTTAAGGAAGTGCACCGGTTGCGGCATTTGTGAGAATAAATGCCCGGTTAGAGGCCTGGCAGCCATAAGGATCATAGCTGCCGGAGAATCCCGGTCTCTGAGAAATCAGATTCTCCTTTAAGGTTGCCGAAAAAGCACTTAGGGATGATGACATGGATTACGTTGCCATGGCCAGGTCGATGCCTGCTACCATTTCTTCCCTTTCTTCTTTTCCTTCATCTGGCCTGGGGGATATTTCCGTTTATGATCTTCGTGATGTGTGTATGGCTTGTCAGAATCCATCTCAATGCTCACATAGTCTCCAAGCTGGATTCGCAAGGCGCTGGGTAAGGACACAGACATCTGCCAACTGCTTCCTTCTAAGTAAAAATACATTCCTCTTCCAGTATCGAAATACACCCGTTCGCAAGGATAGTATCGATAAGCATGTTTTGCCCGGTAGCCGTGAGCCGGCGCATGAGGGGGCGGCCCACCCTTTGTTTTAGTACCATGACCTGAGGGTGAGCTGGCCACTTGGTCTTCCCCCCAATCTATGTGAACGCCGCCACCGGTAGCATGGCACCCATAAAAGGAAACGAAAAAAACAAGACAACCCAAAACCGCGAGGTTTTTCATGCTTGACACCTCCTCACTTTTTGTCTTTTGTGATAAAAAATTCAAAAAAAGAACACTTCATTATTTTTTCTTATTAAGCAGAAATCATGCCAAAGGGAAGTTTAGGAACATTCTTCAATTATAACAGATAGTTGAGGTGCGTATATCGAACCATTGACAGGGACAATATGGGCTAATTTGACGTAGGGCTTGTCTATCTGTCAAATTTTTGACCCATATCAAGGGAAGTATTAAAGGATAGTAGGCCGAGCCAATTTTGAATTACTGATCGTGCAATAATGAAGATTTCACAATCCCAGGAGCCATCTTATCAAATTTTTTTTCAACACTTTTGCGTCTTGATAATCGATCTCTTCTTCATTCTCATCAAGGGTTAAAAGAATATTCTTTCCATCTTTAAGGTAAGTGTTTTGTAATATGAAAGAGGACAGTTCCCGATCGTAATTGTCTTTATGAAGGGTTTGGGTAACCTGATATTTTTCGAATTCGCCGTTAGCAGTTTGCGTGATAAAATCTATTTCCTTTCCTGATGGGAGCGCCCCAAAATTTATTTGTTTTCGATTTCTTTTCAGTTTAAGAAATACAATGTTTTCAAGCTGCTTTGAGTAATTACTTACCATTCCAGGGTATAAGTTGACTACACCTGTGTCCACGGCATAATATTTTCTTGTGGTCCCAAAAAGTTTCCCAAGCTTCCAATCAAGTTTGTTTGTTTCATAAATGGCAAATGTTGTAAGCATATACTGAATGTATTTTATAAGCGTTTCATTTTTTATACTGATATCAAGTCGTTTCAGATAGTTTGATATTTTTGTGAACGAAATAATATTTCCAATGGCAGAAAAAAGATAAAATAGAGTTTTTTCCACTACGCTTGTATGTTTTATATTGAAACGCTTTATAATATCATCCAATATGACCTTGCTTATAATTCCTTCAATATAGGAAAAACGCGCGGTTTCACTGTTGATAGACAGGATTTCAGGGAGACCGCCGAATTTAACATACTGGCTGAAATGATAATGAATTTTTTCCTGATTTCTAAAATAATCCGCAGCATTGGAAATCTTTACATCCATATATCTGAGGTATTCGGTAAAATCAAAGGGCTGGATGGAAAGTTCTATGAATCTTCCTGCAAGATTGCTCCCTATCTCTGATGAAAGAAGACGGGAATTGGAGCCGGTCAGAATGATTTCAACATCATGATCTGTTTCATAAATCGTCCGTATAAAACGATCCCAGTTATTAACATTTTGAATTTCATCAAATATTAACAGCTTTTTCTTACCGTCTGCTATTTCAGACCGGAACACCTTGTAAAAAGCATCAACCTTTTCAGGTGTATTAATCCCGGCAAGACGAAAATCCTCAAAATTAAGATAAAGTATATTCGAAACAGAAAAGGTGTTGTTTTCTATCAGTTTTCTGGCAGCGAGTTGGACAAGAAAGGATTTCCCCGATCTCCTGAAACCGGTAATTATTTTTATGGGTTTTGAACCGATGGTCGCATGCAGGGCATCAAGATACTCTCTGTAAATCCCCTGTATCCTCAATATGCGATTCTGCCATTCAGCTATAAGCCTGATTACGTCATCTTTTTCCATGTTTACCCTTTCATCGGAATTTTTTCATAATATTTATACCTATATAACGGTATAAGTCAAGGTTTTTTATTCCTGTAAATCGGATTTTCTACTTAGATACTAGAGAAACGTCAAAGTCAGACGCAATCCGGTCTATAAAATCCCCCTCAATCCCCTTTTGCAAAAGGGGGAATCAGTCGGAACGGCAGGTCAGTCCTCCGCGAGGTCGGTCGCCTTTCTTGCGACCCGTTTGAATTGATTGTTGTGTTTGAGCTTAGTCACCTTCCCATTGATCCCCTTTTTACGTCGATCTTCACCCCACCTGCGGACATAGTCACGCAAGTCCTGATTTTCCAGGACAAACGCAAGCAGCTTGTTTTGCAATTCGAGCGGTGGCTGCTCATTCCCCAAAACCTCCTTACATACTCCACGCAAATAGGTAACAGAATCGAGGATCAGCGCTGCCTCTTCGAAGCTCCATTTTTTTGTTGGTCCGAAAAAATTACCTTTTAGCACGCTAATCTGTTCATTTGTGATCGTGCCGGGCGTGCCAATACGGGGCATCTCCCGCTGTTTTGGTGGCGACTTGTGCTTAACCTGCGAACGCGAGCCCGAAAACAGGGCACCAAACAGGCTGCCATTGTTCCCCTGCCGATGCTTCATAAAGAGCCAGACGGCCAAAGCCACCAATATGCCTAAGAGAACACTGTCCATTTACCTACCCCGGATCCCGCCGGCGGGCGGGAGAACCAATTTAGAAATTGCGACTTTAGTACCTATTTGTTCAAATCACATCATGTTTGCGCATGATTTATGCCATAGCCAGATTGAATGTTTAAGGAATTCTAATCAATTTTAATAGAAAAGACAGAGCGAAGCGATACCACAAATCGTCAATATTCAATCGTCAATATTCAATTTGGTTCCGGCTTCGCCGGGTTGGGGTTTAAGGAATTAAATATGATGTTGCTCCCCAAGAATACCTCATCCGGTGGCCCAAGTCCCCAGGTCGAAACCATCGGCAAATGGGTTTACAAAACGGACCCCTTCTACGACGGACCCTACGTTGAAATCCTCGCTAAAGATGACCGCAATCTGGTGCAGTCTCGCTGAAGCCCAGATCTGCGCGTCCCAATAGGCCATCTTGTGTGTGCGAACGCCGCGTACAGCCTCAAGCACAATCGCCCCCCTTACATCCAGAACCTCCCATGCCAGCAGGTAATTCTGAATCCGGTCGTAGGCCTCTTCGATGGTGAGCGGCGGCTCGAGTTTTCGTGTGGCATTGACAAAGAATTCGGCCAGCACCTGCGGGGTGAGGACACCCAGACGCAGTGTTGCCAGGCTATCCAGAACGGCCTCAGCCTGGGGCTGTTTTACCGGCTCGCCACGATCATAGGCATACAGTAACACGTTGGTATCCACCATGATCTTATCGGCCATAGCGTCCTAACCTTTCCTCGTATGCCTCTTCTCGCCTGAACATGCGATCTCCGGGATGGAAGCCGTCTGCCATCCGTTTGGCAATAAATACCTTTTCCCGCTCCCAGGCTTCCAGATCACGGATACCAGGGTGAAGGAAAGCCGTCTGCCCATCGATGGCCTTGCGTATGACTTCTGCCTCCGTGATACCAAGCATTCGGGCCCGTTTTTTAAGAATGGCGTCTTGAAGAGGTTCAATGTATACCTGCTTGCGAATCATTTGCGCCATATTTTATCTCCTTTACGCTTATAAATATACATCGCACTATACATCATACAAGGCAGGGTGTCAAGCCAGGAAATTGCTGCTCATTAAACCTGCTCCTCTTCCTCAGGGTTTGTTCCAGTCAGGCGGTAGAAGGGAGCCCAGTAGGCCCTGCGGACAGCCTTGACTCCACGCCCCGCGGCACGAGAGCCTGTATAGACCAGAGAATAAAGGGTCGGAACGACCACCAGTGTCAGTACCGTGGCCATGGTAAGGCCAAAAATAACAGCGCTTGCCATGGGACCCCACCACTGGCTCGACTCACTGACGGTGGACAACTCCATCTTATGAAAATTGTAGGCAATACCCGTTACCATCGGCATCAGGCCGAGGATGGTTGTCGCCGCAGTCAGGATGACCGGCCGCAAGCGGGTGCATCCGGCAGCAACAATCGCTTCCCTGAAATGCATACCTCTGTTGTGGAGCCGGTTAGTATAGTCGATGAGCACGATGGCGTTATTTACCACCACCCCGGCCAGTGAAATAACTCCCACCCCGGTCATGATGATGCCAAAGGGCATGTCCAGCACGGCCAGTCCAACAAAGACCCCGCCCAGAGAAAGGATGACTGAGGTCATGATGATTACAGGCTGAGACACCGAGTTAAACTGGGTAACAAGGATGATGATAATAAGGAACAGGGCCGCGCCAAAGGCCTTGGACAAAAAGGCCTGGGCCTTTTGCTGCTCCTCAAACTCTCCGGTAAAACGCATTTTGTAACCGGGCGGAAGAGGAGCATTGGCCAGAATTTCCTCGGCCCGGGCCCGGACCACCGGCCCCGGCGCGTGCTTCTCGTCAACGTCGGCCTTAACCGTGACCACTCGCTCATGGTTGATACGGTTTATCTGACCCAAACCGCCGGTGATCTCGAATTTGGCGACTGTGCTCAGAGGAACCAGGCCTTCTTCCGTTGGGATGAGCAACTCGCGCAGGATGTCGGTTACCCGGCGATCCGACTCGGGCAGTTGCACCGTAATGTCGTAGTCCTCATCGCCCTCCCTGAATGTGGAGACCTTTATGCCGTTAAAAGCCACCTTCAGGGCAAAGCCGATCACGTCTGTGGAAAGACCCAGCAGGGCCGCCCGCTGCCGGTCGACCCGAACCTTTACCGTTGGCGAGCCTGCCACATAGTCATCGCGGATGTCCTGGACAAAGGGGATCTTTTCCAGCACGGCCCGCACCTGCTGGCTGATGCGGCCCAGAATGTTGAAATTGTCACCCGATATCTCGATATTGATCGGCGCACCGGTGGGGGGACCCTCTTCTTGTTTGGCAATGCTGATTTCAGCGCCAGGGATATCTTTGATTCTGTTTCTTATCTCTTCCACAGTCTGTGGGGACGGCTCGATCCGGTCCTCCATGTCGTAGAACTGGATGCCGATATGGTTAGGGGAGGTATTCTCAAAGGAGGATTGCCCGCCGATTATGGCCACGGTCCGGGAGTAGATGTGCTTAATGTTCGCCATATCGGTGAGGCCTTTGATCTGCTGGCCATTGCGCAGTGTCTGGATCTTCCCCCCGCTTTTGCCGTAATAGCAGTCGGCCGGATTGGCATCGGGTGGGGCCAATTCCTGACCGGAGCCCATGCACAGGGCTACTTCCACCTGCCGGGAAATCCGGTCAGAGTATTCCAGGTCAGCCCCCTCAGGCATGTCCAGATTGATATAGATGGCATTTGGATCGACATCGGGGAAAAATTCGATCGGCTTCTCCAGCCCAACCATGTAAAACCAGATCATTGCCATTGCAATAAGGGACAAGAAAGATATGGCCACCACAGCCAGGCGATGGTTAAGAGCGCCATTTAGAAGGCGGCGATAGGCCCTGAGGAATGGGCCGCGAACCGTAAGAGGTGCTTCGCCTGCCTGCTCGATTTCCTCGACGCTGACCTTGATCTTGGAGAAGCGATGACCGGCCGGAAGGCGCAGGAAGATGGCCGCCAGGGCCGGGTTTATCACAAGGGCAACGAACAGGGATGATGACAGGGTAATGATCACCGTCTTGGGTAAATAGGCCATAAACTCACCCATGATCCCCGGCCAGAACAGGATGGGAAAGAACGCTGCCACCGTGGTCAGGGTCGATGCTGCCACGGGTTGGGCCACCTCATGGGTTGCCTTGACTGCGGCCTGGAAACGGGGCACGCCCTGCTCCATATAGCGGAAAATATTTTCAACAATGACGATGGCATTGTCCACCAGCATGCCTAAGGCCAGGGTAAGGGAGAAAAGGACCACCATGTTGAGGGTAATGCCCAAAGCGTGGAGGATCATAAAAGACAGCAACATGGAAAAGGGAATGGCCAGGCTCACCAGCACTGCGTTGCGCACACCCATGACAAAAAAGAGTACCACAATGACCAGGATCAAGCCTGTGATAATGTTGTTCTCCAGGTCGGACACCATGATCCGGATCTCCTTGGCCCGGTCCATGAGCTTGGTCACCTTGGTCCCGGCAGGCCATGTGGCCATTTTTTCCTCGATGAGCAGGTCGACCTGTTCGGCTATTCCCAGCACGTTCTCACCAGCGCGTTTTTTGACCTGGATGTTAATGGCCTCGCGGCCGTCCAAACGAGCCCTGCCCTCTTCGTCTTTGAACCCATCTACTACCCGGGCCACGTCCTTTAGGTAGACGGGCCGACCCTGGTGGAGACCTACCACCAGGCCATAGATCTCCTCCGGGGTCTGGAACTCGCCCGGGACCCGGAGCTGGAACCGACCATCACCCATGCGGATGGCACCACCAGAGACGTTCTGGTTTTCCTCGGAGATGACGGTCTGGAGCCTGAGGATAGAGAGGCCATAGTAGGCCAGTTTATCCGGATATGGTTCGACCCTGATCTCCCGCTCCAGTCCACCGGTCACGTCGGCCTCCAGCACGCCAGGGATGGACTCTATCTCCTCCTCCAGATCTTCGGCCATCTCCTTGAGCCTGACCAGACCGACTGTGCCGGAAAGCGATAGAATAACGATGGGCAACTCGGAGATATTTATCTCAATGACCTCGGGATCATCCTCCAGATCAGCGGGCAGATCCTGCTTTGCAAGGTCTACCTTATCCTTTGTCTTGGAGAGAACGTCATTAATGTCAGTCCCTGCCATAAACTCGATGATAATCGAACTTAACCCTTCGGTGCTGGAGGATTCGATTTTCTTGACCGCCTCGAGACCTTTAAGCTTCTTTTCAATGGGGATGGTTATGGCCTGCTCAATATCCTCCGGGGCCACGCCGGGGTATTGGGTATTGATGAACACGTAAGGGATAGTGATATCCGGGGACGACTCACGGGGAAGGGAATTATAAGCCACCAGGCCGAAGATAATGATCACAATGGCCAGAACTACAACGCTGGTCCTCTTGCGGACCGCCATATCTGAGATGATCATGACGCCAGAATCTCGCTTGGGTGGCTCACGTTCTTGATGACCTTAACGGCCTGCCCGTCATCCAAAAAGCGGTGCCCTACCACAATGACCCTCTCCCCTGGATTCAAACCGGCCTCCACATGGACCTGCCAGCCCACAAGCACACCCAGTTTGATCGACCTTTTTTCGGCCTGACCATCCTTTTCAACATACACAAAGCGCTCATCGCCCTGGGTGATGACGGCGTACAAGGGAACGGCCAGTGCATTGTCAAACACTCTTTTGACTAATTCCACCCGTGCGAACATGCCTGGCAGGATTCGGCCGTCCGGGTTGGGGACCATAAGTTCCAGGTCGTAGAGGCGTGACATTGTGCGCGGCTGGCGGGAAAGAAAGATCTTTCTGCCCTTGACCTTTCGATTCCCCAATGCCTCGATTATGACCTCGGCCTCATTTAAATCAAAGACAGCAGATACGTCGCTTTCGGGAACACCCACCGTCACCTTGACCTTTTGGGATTGTAATATTTTGGCCACCTGCTGATTTACATCCAGAAGGTCACCCTGCTTGGCCTTGATCTCATTTAGCCGCCCACTAATGGGGGCAGTGATGGCCGTGCGGTCCAGGGCCAGTTGGGCTTCGCTGCGCTGGGCGCGAAGGTCCTCAAGCCGGGCCTCAATTTCTTCCAGCTTGCTCTCAGCGGCGATATTCTCTTTTACAAGGACGGCCATGCGCTCATAATCCTGCCTGGCCAGTCTATAGTTTGCCTCGATTCTGGCCAGCCGGGAACGGTAGTCACGGTCATCGAGCTTGACCAGGAGCTGACCTTTTTTTACCCCCTGCCCCTCTTTAACCGGGATACTTACCACCTGACCTCCCACCTCGGCCTTGACCCAGAGGTCCTCGAAAGGCTCTATCTCGGCCGGCAGGCTGATCTTGTCCTCAAGCCGTTCGGGTTTCAGGGTCAGGGTGATTACCCTGACAGCCGGCACCTCTTTTTTCATGGCCGCTTTTTTGGCCTCTGCCAGGCGACCCTGCTCCTCAATGATCCTCCCGCCCAGGATCACAATTAAACCCAGGATAAGACCAACCATTAGCCAGGGAAAAATGCCCCACAGGAAGCGCAGGACCTTTGTCTTCGAATCGGATTTGTCCATATTTCGTCTACCTTTATTAGGCTTAAATATGTAACATCTCAATAAGTTCGGGCATTCCGACTGCTTCCCCCTTTTGCAAAGGGGGATTGAGGGGGATTTTTCTAACATAGCCTGGACTTATTGAGAACTTACCGGAATATTTATCTATCCCAGGCCCCGGAAAGCCAGGCGCAACAGGCTCTCAGGCCTCTCCGGGTCTGATGATTCCGGATGCACATATTCTAAATGAAGGCAGAAGTCGAGCAGGCTCAGAACAAGAATGGCCACCTGGTCCTCATCCGCCTCCCTTACCTCACCCTGTGCGAGCCCTTCTAAATAAATTGTCTTTATTGCATCAACCATGCGACGGTGATATTGCTCAAGATCATAATCGGGTGCTCCCTGACGCGGACCAAAGACCAGGTTATGAATCATCTTAAACAGGTTTTGATGCTCTATCAGGCCTTCATAAATGCGGCGATAGAGAAAAATAAGCCGGTCCAGCACCGTGCCAGGGGCTTTAAGGGCCTCGGCCAGGATGACCTCCTGCTGCTCGGCGGCGCCGTCCAAAATTGTGTAAAACATTCCCTCTTTGCTCTTAAAATAATAGTAAAGGACCGGTTTGGTCACACCGGCCCGGGCCACAATTTCTCTGATAAAAGTACCATTATAGCCCCTTTCGGCAAAAAGTGCTGTCCCTGCCTCCAACAGCCTTTCCCTTGCATTACTCCCGTTGATCTTCTTCCTACTTTGTTTCATAAACGAACCTATATTCTAAAAATGAAAGAGACAGCAATTTTATTGCAAGGTTTCCTGATAGTCAAGAATAAAACTACCTATCGGTAGGTAAAAAAACTGAAATCAATATGCCTGTTCCAATGAACGAATTAAGAAAATTCCTATACCTTGCCAGCGGCTATTAAATCGGAAGCCTATTGCGAGCTGTCATGTAGAGCTGGTCGGCCTTATACGAGCTCCGGACCAGAGGGGCGCTGGCAACCCCGGAAAATCCGCGTGTAAGGGCCTCTCCTTGGTATTCATCAAACTCCTCGGGCGGGACATAGCGGACGATGGGATGGTGTTGGTCGGAAGGGGCCAGGTATTGTCCCAAGGTGAGCAGGTGGCAGCCCGAGTTCCTCAGATCATCCATAGCCTGAAGGACCTCATCCTTTTTTTCGCCCAGGCCCAGCATCAGGCCGGATTTGATAACCATGGGCGGCATGTGTGCAGCAGCCCGTGCAAGGAGTTCCAACGAGCGTCGGTAATCGGCCTGAGGGCGTACACGGGGGTATAACCGGGGCACAGTTTCCAGGTTGTGATTAAGCACCTCCGGTCGGGCTATGAGCACCGTCTCGAGCGCATCCCGGTTTCCGGCAAGATCAGAAATAAGTATTTCGATTCCAACTCCAGGACATTCCTTCAGGATGGACTCGATTGTCCGGACAACATGGCCTGCCCCACCATCCGGGAGATCATCTCTGGTTACCATAGTCACTACGCAGAAGTTTAACTCCATCTGGGCCACTGCCTGGGCGGTGCGAAGCGGTTCGCCGGAATCCGGCGGATGAACACTTGACTTATCCACAGCGCAGAAGGTGCAACGCCTGGTGCAGCTCGGTCCCAGAAGGAGGAAAGTGGCCGTACCCCGGCTGAAGCACTCCATCTGGTTGGGACAATGGGCCTCCTCGCAGACAGTGTGAAGCCCCCTGCCTTTAACAGCAGCCACCACTGTTGCGTTACGGCCAGGTGCCGGGATTCTGCGCCTCAACCATGAAGGTTTTTCTCTTGAAACGGCCATCAGAGTATCCTCAAAATTTAACTGGCATAAAAAAGTCCATATCACATTTGTCTTGTATGAACCTTTACCAAAACTACCCCCAGCCTGTCAATTCACTCATGAGCCAATTTCAAAACGTCCCCTTTTGCCCAATGTTTGCGCATGATTTATGCCATAGCCAGACTGAATATTTAAGGAATTCTATCGATTTTAATAGAAAAGACAGAGCGAAGCGATACCACAAATCGTCAATATTCAATCGTCAATATTCAATTTGGTTCCGGCTTCG
>Ga0180009_10005662_pt1 | contig 13336 bp, 13 predicted proteins | sample OS_PC_MetaG_FD_123537 | JGI IMG/M metagenome (GOLD analysis project Ga0180009, IMG submission 123537) | Groundwater microbial communities from the Aspo Hard Rock Laboratory (HRL) deep subsurface site, Sweden - OS_PC_MetaG | ecosystem: Environmental > Aquatic > Deep subsurface > Groundwater... | reverse complement strand
GTGGAGGGAAGAGGAAAATATAGATAGATATGAAACTGCCTATTAATATCAATGATTTACTCACAGCCCGTACCGTCGAGTGGGAGAGGTTGGAGTTTAAGGCCGGTTGGAATCCGAAAGCCGTGCTGCATACCATGTGCGCATTTGCGAATGATTTTCATAACCTGGGGAGCGGGTACATCATCATCGGTGTAAAGGAGGACAAGGGCCGGCCGGTTCTGCCTCCTGCCGGATTGCCAGTCAGGCGGATCGATGCCATTCAAAAGGAAATCGTGGAGCTTGGCTATCGGATAGTCCCCTACTATCATCCCATCATCGCGCCCTATGAAATCGATGGAAGACATATCCTTGTGCTCTGGGCGGCGGGCGGGCAGACCAGACCCTACAAGGCCCCGGTGTCCCTGGCAAAAGGGGAACGGGAATTTGCCTATTATATCCGGAAAGGCTCTTTGACGGTTCGGGCCAGGCAGCAGGACGAAACTGAGCTTATGTCTTTAGCCGCCACTGTACCCTTTGACGACCGCATAAATCAAAGGGCCTCTTTGGAAGACCTGGATCTGGGATTGATCCGCGCCTACCTGAAGCAGGTCAAAAGCGATCTTTTCCGGGAATCCGCTGAAATGGATTTCAACCGGCTTTGCAGGCAGATGAACCTTGTCGATGGTCCGGATGAATCCTTGTGGCCGAAAAATGTTGGTCTGATGTTTTTTAATGAGGACCCATCTCGGTTTTTCCCGCAGACCCAGATCGATGTTGTTCATTTTCCCGAAGGACCTGGTGCGGATACATTTTCCGAAAAGATCTTCAAAGGGCCGCTTCATATCATGCTCCAGAATGCCCTTTCTCATATCCGTTCCATCGTCATCGAGGAAAAAGTCATAAAATACCCGGACCGGCCCGAGGCGGACCGGTCTTTCAACTATCCTTTTCAGGCCGTAGAAGAGGCCCTGTGCAATGCAGTGTATCACCGGTCCTATGAAATACGGGAACCTATTGAGGTAAGGGTTCTGCCTGATTCCGTTACTATCGGCAGTTTTCCGGGACCGGACCGGTCCATTCGCGATAAGGATATGAGGGAGTTCCGCTTTCTCTCGCGTCGTTATCGCAACCGGCGGGTAGGTGAGTTTTTAAAAGAACTCGAAATGACCGAAGGACGTGGAACCGGTATCCCGAAAATATTGCGTGAAATCAGGAAGAACGGATCTCCAGAACCCATATTCCACACCGATGATGATCGGACATTTTTCCTGGTTGAATTTCCCATTCACCCTGTTTTTGTCGAAGCTTTGCATACCCCCCCGGAAGTCACCATGGAAGTCACCCCGGAAGTCACCATGGAAGTCAAGCGGCTTCTAAATGCTATGACCGGAGAACACTCCCGCAAGGAACTCCAGGAAATGCTCAGATTGAAGAATGCCGACCATTTCCGTAAAGCATACCTTTTGCCCACGATAGAGGCCGGACTTGTGGAAATGACTCTGCCGCACAAACCGAACAGCAGACTTCAGAAATACCGGCTTACAGAAACAGGCAGGGCGTTACAGAAATTGCTAAGGGAAGCAAATCAGGTAAAAAGATCAAGAAATAATATGAAAAAAGTAGTTTGATTTTAGGGAGTTATAAATTTCTAATACCAATATTCAAATCATCCGGCAATCATCCGAGCCTTGCGGAGAAACATCCGAAAATAACAAACAGGTAAAGAATCTTTGCTATCACCATGCGATGAGCGGGATGTTTCCAACAAGGAAAAATATCGGCTGAGGGTAAAGGATGTGGATATCAAAGAGGGTATTTTTACGTGGGTCAGCCTCGAGCCGGTGATCAACCCTGACCAGGCGCTTGCGGTAATCCATATGGCGCATCCGTATGTGAATTTCTGGAAGGTGGGCAAGCTGAACCACATGAAAGAATATGAACGGACAGTGGACTGGGGCAAATTTCTCTTCGATGCGGAAACACTTTTAACGAAACTGGGTGCTAAATACTATATCAAGAACGACTTGCGGGCTTTTTCAATAAAACAATGATATAAAAACAGAGAAAACATGGATAGACAAAAGAAGATTTTAATTATTGCCGGACCGAATGGGGCGGGTAAAACGACATTCGCCACTGAGTTCCTTCCCAGGGAAGCCGAGTGCCCCAATTTCATCAATGCGGATCTTATTGCTGAAGGTATCAATCCCTTTCGTCCGGAAGCAAGTTCGATTCAAGCATCCAAGATGATGATTGAAATGATGAAAACCTATGTGAAAAGGGGCGAAAGTTTTTCCTTTGAGACGACCCTGAGCGGAAAAAATTATGCCAGACTTATTCCGGAATGGCAGAAAAAAAGATATAAGATAAAGTTGTTTTATCTGCAACTCCCTGATTCCGAATTTGCTATAGCCCGTGTAAACCAGCGTGTTAAGGAAGGTGGGCATAGTGTGCCCGAAGACGTGATTCGACGTCGCTTTAAAACCGGCTGGAACAATTTTGAAAGATTATACCAAAATCTGGTAGATGAATGGGCGCTTTATGGCAATGCCGGCGAACAACCCATACTTATAAATGAAGGGGGCAAAAATGCTTAAAAATCAAGAAATACCTGAACCAAAAAGATTGAATGATCCGGATATGCGCGGGGCTGAAAAAGCCATTCATCGAGCTGCTTTAAAAGCTCGTGAACGGGCTCGACACTTCGGCCATGGCATTATTATTTATGAAAACGGGAAGATTGTAGAGAAACATCCGGACAAAAAAGACTGAAACAGAAGGCCTAAACCTTTATGGCCATAGATCATCCACTACAGGTCATTGATCGTAATAGCCCATCCTATCCGATTTTGCTGGACAAACGTCTGGGGAAAGATGCTCCTGACCGACTTTGGGCAATAGGCCGCCTGGATCTGATCAGTATCCCCAAAACTGCGCTTTTCTGCTCTAAACGCTGCTCCGGCGATGCCATCCTTACGGCCATGGATCAGGCTCAGAAATGGCGCGACCAGGGCCGTTACATCATCAGCGGGTTTCATTCGCCCATTGAAAAAGAATGCCTGCAAATATTGCTGCGAGGCCGGCAATCCATCATCATCTGCCCAGCGCGAAGTATTGAAAATATGCGCATCCCCATTGTATGGAGGCTCGCACTTGAAGAAGGACGCCTCCTGGTGCTTTCCCTGTTTCCAGCGGTCGCACGACGCATGACCTCAACCTTGGCCGATAAGCGAAACCAAATGGTCGCCGCACTGGCAGATGAGGTCTTCTTTGTACACATCACATCTGGCGGTCGGATATCTCGATTATCAAAACAAATTGCGAAATGGGGGATTCCGATTGTTGAAAACAGTTGAGTGTGTTTGAACAAGGCCATATATGAATTTACAATTATTTGAACGCTACATTGGGATCGATTATTCAGGGGCCAAGACACCAATCTCCCGCCTTAATGGCCTTCAAGTCTTCATGGCAATTACAGCTAGTGAACCTGAAAAAATTCAGGCAAATACTGAAACAAACTGGAATTGGACACGAAAAGAAATCGCGCATTGGTGTGTAAGACAGCTTTTAAAAGATGAACCTGTTATCATCGGAATTGACCATGCCTTCTCTTTTCCACACGCTTACCTGGAACGCTATAAAATACAAAACTGGGATCATTTTCTTAAAGACCTTTGCCAGCACTGGCCCACTGACAAAGATAAAATTGATGTTGAATCACTCCGGCACAATAATAAACGTACCGGCAAATCAGATGAACTCCGCTTAACCGAGAAATGGACCACCGCTGCCCAAAGTGTTTTCAAATTAGACGGTCAAGGTTCCGTTGGAAAATCCACTCATACCGGTATTCCATGGCTGAATTTTATCCGCCAAGAACCGCGATTGAAAGGCCGGGCTCATTTCTGGCCATTTGACGGTTTTGAAACACCTAAAGGGAAATCTGTTATTGCTGAAGTATACCCATCACTATTCCGACGTCGCTTCCCTCGAATTTACAAATCACCAGACGAACATGATGCTTTTTCTATAGCGTTGTGGCTTAAACAGATGGACAGCCGGGGTGTATTGAAGCAGTATTTCGATCCTCCATTATCAGAAACAGAGCGCCAACAGGGGCTTCTTGAGGGTTGGATTTTAGGGGTATATTGATTTTTTCGATTCAATTTTTTCAGGAGAAATAACAGAATGGGACATTCTCTTAAGTTTTTACGTTTCTACAAAACTGAAGCCAACCCGTAGCGATTTTTGATACCATGCCCAGTCAGTGCCATAAAAAGTGATAGGACTTGGAACAAAATGACGCCTATATTCATAGCTGTTAAGCCTCTCTGACAGGATTTAAGCTCAGATCATTCTATTTTGTGGCGACGATTAATCTGATTTATGGCTCGAATCCTTTGTCGCTGGCTGGTCTTGAATGGGAGTCTCTTTTTGGATACGTAATTCTTTTCTATTGGGTTCTCGGTCAAGTTCAATAGATCCTTTAAAATAAGCCCCTTCCGCCATCAGAAAGTTTTTTGCTCTGATATCACCGATGAAATCCGCCTCTTTGGTTAGTTCTACTTTGCCTTTTGTTATTACTTTTCCAATCACAAGACCACTGATGTTAACGTTTTGGGCACGAATATCCCCTTCGAATCGTCCCTCTGAACCTACAATGAAATCATGTTTCTCCAGTTCTACTTCACCCTTTATAGAGCCCTCAATAATTATGTTTTCTTCACCACGAATGCTTCCTTCGATAGAGATATTTTGGCCGAAGATTGTATTCCTATCTTTAGTCGCAGGTTTTGTGTCTGTTGAGGATGTCTTAACATCTTCAGGCTCAATAGAAAATGGCGTTTGGTCGTATTTAATTTCATCCTTTTTCTTAAACATACCATTTCCCCCTAAAACTTTTAGCCGGTTTATTGATAAGCGATGTGGAAGTCTTACTGAAATGCTATTAAACCAATATCAGAATTAAGGCAGAGCTTTCAACAATCTTTCCTGAATTCTGAAATTTGTCTATTTCTCTCTGGAAAATCCTTGGTTTTAGCTTCCATCTTTCTTAGGTACCGGCAAGGGGTATCTTGCCAATATGCAACGTGTTGAAATCATGTCGAATTGTGCATGTTTCTTCCGCATATCCCTGGTGATTAGTCTCTCCAAATTCTGGGAAAAAGAACAGAACACAGAAACCCGGTGACGGTCAGATACGGTGTGAATATAGAGACTTTTTGAACGGAATGGATTTATGTTTTAACTGAACGACCACCGTTTGGCTCATGGCCTTCGGCCATATCGTCGTCTTTTTCTTCGCCTGAAGGCGAGGGGTTTCAACCATCCCCGACGGGGACACTAATATGACCAGCGATTGGTGAAACTGTGCCACACACATGTCGGCGCTCCTGATAACAGGATTAATGCTCTTTAGAAAGAGAATGTCCTAACGCCCCGGGGCAAAGACATGATCCCGGAACTTGGACCCATGGTCACAGTCTCACCGAAATCAAGGTACCATATCTCTGCAGCCCAAACAATGTGTTTTTTCATTGAAAAAAAGATTGAACCCAGAAGTATTCTTGATAATTGTGTTGATTTTTTTAAAAAAAATCGAATAATTGGGTTAATCAGTAAAGCCCCGACTTAATGAGTGGGGCCGGTTTCGTTTGAGGGCAAATCCATTTGTCAAAGTGGTTCCCTAAATCTGAAACTTTGAGAATTTTTTATGAAAGGATGGGTGCCATAATGGAGAAAGGTGTTGTCAAATGGTTCAATGAGAAAAAGGGTTACGGGTTCATCGAACATGATGATGGATCGGATGTATTCGTTCATCACTCGGCGATCAATGCTACTGGATTTCGCTCATTTAATGAAGGCGACCGCGTCACATTCGATATCGAGCAGGGTCGAAAAGGACCAGCAGCGGTTAATGTCACTGTAGTTTAGTTCAAATATTTCGGAAAAAATTATGTGAAGTAGCCACGATCAAATCTGACACTTAGTGGTTGTATTGAGTGGTAGCCACGGTTATCCTTTATATTATGCATGCAAAGCATCTGCAGGACAACTCGAAAAAAACACACTTTGGTGACCACATTTTGCAATTTTCCGATCATTTCAATCCGATGGCCGCAAAGGGCATCGGATTTCTCCATCGCCACTGGTATCCTCTGACCATATTCGTTGTCTTCTTCTTTTGCTTTTTCGTGCTATATTTTTACAGCCAGCGCCAAACCTCTTGGCTCATCTATTGGTTCGACGACTGGATCTTTTATGCCGATTCGAGCGGATCCTACGATCACATGAAAGAGATTTCATTTGAGGGGAACATGTGGCGGCATCCGCTATATCCGCTGATCGTTTCTCCCCTCGTGTCCGGGAGCAAGGCCGTTTTCGGATTTGGAAACCGTCAGGCTGCCAAGGTGGTGGTCGCACTGCTCGCTGCCCTGAATGTTGCGCTTTTCTTCACATTGTTCCACTACTGCTTTAAGGAAAAAATTTCAGCCCTTGTTTTCACCAGCCTTTACGGGGTCTTATTTTCGAACCTTGTTTTCTTTTCGATCCCCGAAACCTATAGCCTTGCAAACGTGGGTATTTTAGTTTTCTTCCTTCTGGTCATTCGGTTTCGTGCCGACATCACGAAAAAAAGAGCAATTATCCTTGGCCTTGCCGCGGGTGTAGGGGCTCTGGTAAATCCACCCCTCGGACTGCTGTTATTTTCGCTTTACGTACTGTGTTTACGTCGGTTGGCTTGGCACCAAAGTTTACAACGCTGCCTTTGGGCCACCCTCATGGCGCTTCTGGTTTACCTGGGAGCTAATTTCTTTCTTTTCGGCTTGGACTTTATTGAAAAATCCCAAAAACTTGCCAACAAGTGGGCTACAATTGCGAACTTTTTTGAGCCCACCAACTGGCTCAATGTAGGCGTTTCGTTTTTTGTCTATGCCGTCATCTCACCTTTGGACGAATTGGAGCGGTCCATCGGAATCAAAGATTTCAGCGGCTATTTTCAGTCTCCTGCGAGCACTCTGGTAATTGCGACCTTCATCCTTTACCTGGTATTTACAATTATTCGATTGGCACGGCGCGGTGTCGACGACCTTGTACTCATGGCAGCAGCCTGGCTGGGTGTGCTTTCGATATTTCACTTGTATTTCAACCCGCAAGAGGCATTGCTGTATTCATGTCAGGCACTGGGACCGTTTATGTTGATTTTGGGACGGGTGTTTGCTGACATCTCTTGGAAATGGAAGAGTCTTGTACTGGGGATATTTTCAATCGGTTTGGGCTATGTCAATTTCAAATGTTTAATGGGATAGCGTACCGACAGTTTGAACGCGCGGAATCCATTGAAATTGCGCTGATTTTTAAAATGTTTCTCGCCTAAAAATAAAGACTCACTGAGTAGCGGGGGTTTAGGGTGATAACGAAGTTGAAACACGTCATCGTTTCCATGCGGCCCGTGCAGTGGGTCAAAAACCTGTTTATCTTCGCAGGCCTTATTTTTTCGGGTAATCTTTTTCATCCCGAAGCCCTCATCCGGGTCGGCAATGGTTTCATCCTGTTCAGTCTGGTCGCCAGCAGCATATATGTCTTTAATGATATCATCGACCTGGAATATGACCGTGCGCACCCGGAAAAGAAAAACAGACCACTGGCGGCCGGTCTGATGAGTGTTCCTGCTGCTTACGCGTGTTCCATCCTTCTTGCGGCAGCAGGATTGATTTGTGCCTTGGCATTGGATCAGGTGTTTTTTGCCATATTGCTAAGCTACCTCATCATTAACGTTGCTTACACCATCAAAATCAAAAAGATAGTCATCCTGGATATCATGTGCATTGCATCCGGTTTTGTTCTGCGAGTCCTTGCCGGCACCGAGTTGGCCGAAGTTATGGCCTCTGATTGGCTGATCCTCTGCACCATAATGCTTTCTCTGTTCCTGGGTTTCAGTAAACGGCGCCACGAGCTCGTCGTAACAGGCACCGATGCGCTTAGCCACAGAAAGGTTCTTGGAGATTACAGCATCAGCTTTCTGGATCAAATGATCGCAGTGGCTACTGCCTGTACCGTAATGTCATATGCCCTCTACACCGTGTCACCCCAAACGGTATCACGTTTTGGTACCCGGAATCTGGTGTTTTCCATCCCCTTTGTCATATATGGCATCTATCGCTATCTATACTTAATTCACCAGAAAAACATGGGCGGCAACCCGACCAGGGAACTGGTCAGTGATCTTCCAATGCTCATCAATGCTCTTTTATGGGCTTTGCTTGTTGTCCTGATAATCTACAGAGATTAAGGTATGTGTAAAATAATAAAGAGTATACACCATCCAAGGCACCTTCCGGGTTCACGGTTTATAGATTGTCTGAAGCCCGAAAATTTCCTTGACTCCAACCGTGAATATCTTGCCATATTCCGTAAATATCAAGTTGCTTCAAAATGTCAGATAGCCATCACATATTCGGCGCCTGCGTCATGGACGAATTCCCAAAATGAAAAATGCTCGCACCACAATATGTTGTGCTGGGCTTTTTAAGGATTGATTCTAAAACGGACTATGGGGTTTTGATTATCCGATTCTATATTTCATCTGGAAGTTGAAAATATTTGAGGGTAGGGAACTATCACATCATATTTTTGTTATTTAACTTATTTGATTTCACCGGGGCAGCCGGATAAACACAGGTTTTTTTATTCGATTCTTGATACTCGATATAAAAGTCTCACCTGAGGTAGTCTGGACTGCGTCCTGTTGAATTTAAAGAGAAGCTCACAAATTCAGGATCTCCTCAAAAAGGGAGTCGTTTCCGGGTTGATGACCAGCGGTTCAACCCCTGCGGCTTCGACACTTGCTTTGCCGGCAGGCGTTGTAATGAAGCGGACCCCCTTGCCGCAGACATATCCCTTGTACATGATGACCCTGCCGTTGCTGATCGCCATCACCGGGCGCTGCTTTTCGAAATCGAGCACCGTAATATCCGCATCCGCCCCGATGCTCAGATGGCCTTTGTTGCTCAGGCCCATCATTCTTGCAGGGTTTCGGCTGGTTTTAATGACAAACTCCCGGATGCTCAGAGCCTGCAGTTTAACAAGGGACAATCCCATGGACACAATGACGTTTCGCGGAATACCGCCGCCGTCGGTGCTGATGCTGTCCACCACAAACGCTCCGGATTTTCGCTTGGCAGTGACCAGGCGGATTCTCGGTTCCGGAGGGTTGGCGTTGAAACTCACCGTGGTGTCCGTCCCCCTCTTGCGCCAGTAGTCTACTGCGGATTGACCGGTGGCCAATACCACCTGCCCGCCCGCCTCCATATTGATTTGGGCATAACCGGCCAAGACGGCCTCTTCCATCCCCTGGTCCGTTGCAGAAAAGCCGCCGTTTTCCAATATGGTTTTGGTTATATTGCTATCAGGAACGCCGTCCGTACAGTTGGCGCTGGTTCCGTTGAGGGGTGACAGGTAAGACTCGGAACGGATATTGGGATGCGCTTCCAGTGTTTCGATGGCTTCTTCGGTTTCAACCATATAAGGCTTGATCAATCCCCTGCAGTAGCTGTTGATATGTGCAATATGCAGTGGATGGCCCTGCGCCAGTTCCACGGCATGCTTGAAACCCTCGAGGTCGGATTTGGATGTCTGGGTTCCGGCATGGAACGCAATGTATGCGCCGCAGTGCGCGGCAACTTCAACGGTTCTGGCCGTGGCCTCGGGTGTGAGCGGGAAGTGGCCGCCCAAGAGTTTCAACCCGATGGCCCCCTGCTGAAGCGAGGTTTCGAGCAAGGTATTCAGTTCGGCTTTATCCGGATCCGGCCCTTTGACCGTGTCCCCGGGCCGGACATATTGAATACAGGCAATGTTGAGTCCGGCCCCGTAATCCCGGGCGGTTTCAAGCACACCGGCCACCGGACCGGACATGTCCAGTGCCGTTGTCACACCGGCCCGGGCCAACATGTTGTGTGCAAACCGGCCCCCGATCCAGGCCGATGCATGCACATGCGGGTCGATGATTCCGGGAATGACGTACTTGTCTTTTACCTCAAAACATTCTCCGGCAAGCGTCGGATCGATATCCTCGGCAATGTCGGCAATCCGGCCATCAGCAATTGCCACGTCCAGCATACCGTCTTTCTCATTCACCGGATCGATCACCCGTCCGTTTTTTAGAATAAGGTCATACTTTATTGGCATTTTGAGTTCTCCTTCCTGGAGGTTGTCCACGATGCCGGCAGATTCACTGCGGATTCATCGATTTTATTGAGCCGGGTTCGCCCCAGGAGAGCCAATGTCTGGTCGATTTCCTGAGCGAAGATTTCATACACCCGCTCCACACCCGCTTGCCCGGCAGCGGCGAGTCCCCAGATCCAGCTTCGACCGGCCATCACCGCCCGGGCGCCTAATGCGACGGCTTTGACCACGTCGGATCCCCGACGGATTCCACCGTCGAGAATGATATCCGTTCGATTCCCGACCGCATCGACAATATCCACCATGGACCGGACGGCGCTGGGTACGCCGTCCAGCTGACGTCCGCCGTGATTTGAAACCACGATACCATCGACTCCGCAATCCACCGCCTTCACCGCATCCTCCGGGGTAATAATGCCTTTAATGAGCAATGGACCTTTCCAGAGTTCTCTCACCCATTGAAGATCTTCCCAGTTTGCCGACGGGTTGATCAGGTGCTGATTGAAAAAGGCACTGTGGGACACGGTGCCATCGCCCTCGACGACCCCAGCAAAATTCCGGAGGGTGACCGGCGGGCCTTTGATCAAATCAAAAAGCCATCGAGGATGCTTCACCGCATCCAGGGCACTTCGCATCGTGATCTTCGGCGGAATCGACAGGCCGTTTCTAAGATCTCTTTCCCGCTTGCCCACCACTTGAAGATCCACGGTCACCACCAGGGCTTGATAACCGGCCTGTTTGGCTCGCTCCACCAGCGATTTCATGATATCGCGGTCTCGCCACAGGTACAGCTGAAACCACAGGGGGCCGGTCGCTGCGTCGGCAAGTTCTTCCATGGACCAGCTGCCCGCAGTACTGACGACAAAAACCACCCCGGTTTTTCCGGCGGCTCTAGCTATGGCCAGTTCGCCTTCCGTGTGGGCCACACGGAGGAGACCGGCCGGCGATACCATTACCGGGAAATCGAGATCGATCCCCGCGACTTTTGTCTTTATATCCCGGTGGGTTACGTCGGTAAGCATATGCGGTCGAAACGTGATTTTAGAAAAATCATTGCGGTTTGCCGCCAGGGTCGTTTCATCGTTGGCCCCGCCGTAGATAAAATCGTAGATCATCTTCGGCAACCGTTTTCTTGCGTATCGACGGACATCGTCCACACTGTGCAGGGCGGCAACCCCCTTTAGGGTTCCCCGGGGGCGGAGCATCTGAAGCAATTCCTTAATTTGATTCATCACCCGTCTCGTGTCTCCTCGCTTTAATCGAATCAAGCTATCAGACCCCTACCATCGATGGAATTCGGTTGCAACATTCATCATCCGAAATCCTTTTTCCCTTGACCATCTGCCCGCGGGTATATACAATCACCCTTAAATACCGGATTGAACTTCATATTTTAGTTGGTATCCATCCTGTTTTCCGTCTGAGCGAAAGATTCCGAAATTCTTGATGGGAATATCGGTCTCTTGCGATTCTCTGCGAATGCCCGGCTTGCGTTCTCCTCATTTCGACGCTTCTCATTTCGTGAAGAGCGACCCTGTTCTGCGGCAATGGGTTTGCTGTTTTGAACTCCCATCAGACTTAAATGTAACGAAAGGAGGGAATCATGAAGAAGCAACTCATCAATTATGAAACATTACTTAAAATCACCGAAGTGATCTCCCATTCGAAAGATCCGGAAGAAGTAATTTTGATGACGGTAGAAAGCATTAAATCGGCACTAGATGTCAAGGGATGCGCCTTGTTTCTCATTAATCGTAAAACGGACGAGCTGGAGCTCGGCGCTTCATACGGTTTGAGTGATGAATATATCAACAAGGGTCCCATCAGTGCCATGCGATCTATTTCCCAGTCATTGAAGGACGGCCCGGTGGCCATTTATGACGTGTCCGATGACCCCAGGATTCAGTATCCCAAAGAGGCTGAGAAAGAGGGAATCGCATCAATCCTCTCCGTACCCATCGTTGCCGGAGGCAAGACGATCGGGGCCATGCGGGTTTACACCTCTCAGCATTGGGAGTTTACATTGGAAGACGTTAATTTTGTGCAGGCATTGGCATATATGGCAGGCATGGCGATTAATATGGCCAGACACTACAAAGGGTTCAAAAGCAGCATCGATGTGTTGAAGGGAATGAAAGATTTAAAGACGGCGGCTTAGTTTTAATCTAAACCCTCTACCTCAGGTGGTGGTCCCGGAAAGGTGCTACCAATCCGGCGTAAATCAAGAATAAGAATATCGAATGTCGAATTGTGGAATTGCTACGCTCTGTCTTTTTTAATAAAAAAAGTGACGGCAGACCTTCCTTCGAAATTCATGTAATCGATATTCGATATTCGATATTCACTGTTCTGCTATTGTCGGCCGTATATTGTGGAATTGGGTGGCCTGCTGGAATGCATAGGCCAGTTGGAGCACCTCAAAATCCCGGTTGGGCCGCCCCACAATTTGCAGGCCGCAGGGATGGCCCTCAGGGGTGAATCCGCAGGGAACGGATATAGATGGAAGGCCGGTTACAGTAATGGTGTGCCGCAGCGCGCCGGCTTCCACATAGTCGTTCATTTTTATCCCGTTGATTTCAGTAATGAACCGCTGTTTGACGGGAAAGGGCGGGACCGCGTTGGTGGGCAGCACCAAAAATTCATATTCTTCCATGAACTCCCGTACCCGATGATAGATTTCGGTCCGTTTGGCCTCGGCGCGGGCAACGGTCGGGCCGTCCAGTTTCAATCCCTTTTCAGTGTTCCATATGACCGTATCCTTCAACAGGCGGCGGTTATTTTTCAAATCGTCTTCCCGCTCCAACGCAAATTTCCAAGCCCTGAGCACATTGAACACCGGTGTCGCATCTTTTAAATCCGGCTGCGTATCGGCTACCGTGCATCCGATATCCTGGAAAACGCTGCGCTGCATTCCAAAAACCTCCGTAATGACCGGTTCCACGGGCAGGTATCCCAGATTCGAAGTCCAGGCGATCTTCGTCCCTTTGAAGTCGCGATCCAGGGGATTGGAAAACAGGCTTGCGGCTTCCTGGATGGAAATGGGTGACCGGGGATCGGGTCCGGCAATGGCCGCCAAGAAAAGGGCGATGTCTTCCACCGTGCGGGCCATTGGGCCCTGAACCGAAAGGGTCCACCACCCCATGCGGGTCGGCCATATTGGAACACGTCCGGG
>Ga0180009_10005660_pt1 | contig 13338 bp, 6 predicted proteins | sample OS_PC_MetaG_FD_123537 | JGI IMG/M metagenome (GOLD analysis project Ga0180009, IMG submission 123537) | Groundwater microbial communities from the Aspo Hard Rock Laboratory (HRL) deep subsurface site, Sweden - OS_PC_MetaG | ecosystem: Environmental > Aquatic > Deep subsurface > Groundwater... | reverse complement strand
GTTGTGGTGTAATCGTTGCGTGGTTATAATACCCTTCCTCAGGCACCCACTTTCGTCGGGCTTTTTGTGTAAAACAGATTTTTTTATAATCGGAAAATATTTTTTTGATGGCGGCGGCGAAAATTTTTAGGTTTTTTACCTTATTCTTTTTTGGAGGGTGAAGGCAAGCGCATAAAGGACGTTGCGGAATACCGATTTATCGGGATGAAGCCGGACGACTGCGATTGCCGAGGGAGGAAATAATCCGCTTTCAATGATTATGAACACAGCAAAAGTTCAAGTCAATTATATTCCCGTTTTACGTGGAATTGCATATCTATATTGTCGTACCTGAAAAGCTCTTTCTCCTCCTTCAAGTTCAAGTACTTTAGTACAAATATTCTCGTCTGCAAAAGTTCCAGAGGTATCAATAGAGCATTTGGATTTAGATTCTATAGGATCGTTCCTTACTTTCATAAGAAATTCCGCATCAGCAAGCACAGGAATGTTCGCATTATGTGATATGAGAATAATTTGTCGCTCTGCTTTTGAATCGAGAATTTTTGGCACTATTTTATTAACAATATAACTATATCCTAGTTCGTCTTCTGGCTGATCGATTATAAGAGGTTCATCTCTAACCATCAATGCTAAGGTTAGAATCGCAGAACTTTGTTCTCCAGGAGAAAGTCCAGTTGTTAAATCCGCGAAAACGTTAGTTCCTTCACGCTTAACACTAATTCTTGGGGTTGGTTCGGGATCAAAAACTTGCAGTTTATGGAGTAGTTTTATAGATCCTATAATAGTGCACAAAACCTGTTGAGTGTTTTCGGTAATTCTACAGTTCGCACAAAGCGATGAAATAGAACCATCTACCTTTTTAAAATTTCCATTATTGGCAATAGATTCCAAAAGTTGATATGGAGAAATGCTTTTAACTAAAAGCGTTAGTTGTTCATCACGTTTCTGTAGTTTTCTATCTTGCGAAGCTATTCCAGAATAGATATCTATCATCAGTTCCAGGAAAATTTTATAGCTTGGTTCTTCTAGTCTAATCTGAATATCAGGCCCAATAGATTTATTGAGTCCACTTATTTGAGAGTTCCGAGAGTTACTAATTGCCTGACATATCAGCCTATACTCATTAAGTAAAATTTCTCTTTTCTGACTTAAGGTCTTTATTTGGTTTTCAATACTGAATAATTTGGGCTGATCCTCTTTTTCTATGATATTGACTTGAGTCTGTAAAACTTTTATTTTATTTAGAAGTTGCTCTGGTGACTCAAACCCCTTGTCCCTTAACATTTTTGTTACTTTCTTCCCATGAGCACCATATTCATTATTCCATTTTTCTAAAAGAGGAGTCAACGTTGTTTTTAGAGCTAAGAAAGCTGTATTGATTTGGCCTATTGCAGAAGAAACCAATTTATTATAGTCAGCAACGGCATCTGATATGGATTTTAGTATATCCGATTGTGTTATCTTGTCATTCTTATATGTTAGCGACGGAATCATCAGCTCACTTTTTAGCACATCTTGTTTCGATGCTTTTCCCTCAAATCCTTCGGTAGATGAATTAACATCATCAATTACATTTTTCGCGTTTTCCCACAATTCATTGTCGGTTTCTTTTAAATGTTCCTTGTCCTGATTTAATTCTTCTTTTAAATCTTTTAATTTGCCAACCGACCCAATCAGTTTTTCCTTATCATCATATAATTCGGAAAGAGATTCGGCATTTTGCTTTAAATGTAACCTTAGCTCTTCCTTTCTTTTCCTATTCTCAGAGAGACCTGCTAATTCATCAATAAGGGAAAGTTGAGATTGCACGCTTTTTCTAAGTGCTCCAACATGACCCTGACTGTAAATTTCCGGTAAAAATATAACTTTTTCATATTCTGCAACGGGCACTAATTCATCGTTTGCTTTGTTATATTCAAAAGCTTCAGGAATACTTCTTATTTTAGAAATTTCATCATCCCTGTCATATTCAGGACAAAATCTGCGATATATGCAATATATTATATTATTCCTTTCAAAATATAAATTCACTTCGCCATCGGATTGAAGTATTGCGTTGAGCCGCCTTAATAACAGTTTGTACTCTTCTTGTCTATCAATACTTAAGACTGAAAGGTCTCTTCCGAGGACAAAACTTATAAAATCAAAAACTGCTGTCTTGCCCGAATGATTCTCCCCAAAGATACATGTCATCTGTGAGTCGAAACTAATTTTTAAACCATCAAAAAAACCTCCTTTTACCGTAATCCCAAGAAGTTTATATTTCTTGTTTTCAACTGGCTGAACTCGTGAAATACACGTTCTAGGTTCACATGTAACTTGTCTAAGACCTCTCACTGAAAGACTGCCCAATTTTAACCACGAACACCCATTGTTAATTTCGGTTGAAGTTTTTGCCTCTCCGACATTTATTGGAGATAAACAATAATCAGTTAAAGGAATTTGAGCCTCATGTGTGCTTGCAAGTATATATCGGTTGAGCCAGGTACCATTGTGATGGCCCACAAATTTAATTTTGTTTTCTGGAATCTGTATCAAACCAATATTCCCTGACTCAAGCCAAGTCATTTTTGTAGTAATTTTTCGCGCCTTATCTAAAAATCCTATATCCTCAGAAAAAGGATGAGGAACAATGGTTATTCCTTTATTATCGGTTATATCGGTTAAGACTTCAGAACATGTTTTATCCTTAACAGGAGTTTTCTCAGAACCATCAAGAGGAATCTTTAGCATGCCAAGAAAATGAGTCTGTTTTGTTTCATCAAAAGATTCATCAAATATGGCTAGGATATGCGCCCCTTCTTCTAGAGTAATTTCAATCCCAGGAAGAACAACAAGATTAGCCTCAGGATTTTTCTTTGCCGCCTCCTGAACAGATTTCACAAACCGGAAAGTATTATGATCGGTAACGGCTATTAATGATATTCCTGCTTCAAATGCCTTTTTAACTATTTCGTCAGGATTTTGTCCTTTTGCATGCACATGCAAATTAACCTTATACCACCGTGATCCATGTTTATTATCTCGAAAATACCGTAAATCAAGCAATCGTTCTATTGTCATGTTCTTTTATTCCTTTTAAACTGCTTCCAACACTCTGGGCACTCAATCTCATCATTGTCAAAAAAGAGGCTGCAAGGTACATCTTTACCACAATGAGGACATTTTATGACATCTGCCCCCATAGTAAAATCGTATCCAAGAAATTCATCGAATAAATCATCCATATTGAAAACCTAAAGATATTCCTACATTAATCTTTAGTCTCAACATCTTCATTTAGACCCAATTCCTTCAATGCCACCTTTGTTTGCTCGACCTTTTGCAGAGGGATACCTTCTTCCGGTTTAACCTCTATCTCGACCTTAAGCTTTAAGCCACTGCCACTAACAAATCGAGATAATACTTTTGTATAGAAATTCATCCATTTCTGCGGAATTACCTCTCCCGACCATTTTAATAGAGGGACCTTTTTGCCTTCTCCATTCTCGGGAGGGAAAAGAGTCCCTGGAGGAGCACCACCAGGAACAGGTGCAGGCGTTACCTCACCTCCAGTAGGTTCTTCAGCCCCTGGTTGACGCTCTGGAGACGGAATAGTTTGATTTTTTCTATACTCTTCCGCTGTTGATTTCTGAATGATAAACATATCATCAGAAAATTCTATATCTGTAGACAACGTTGTCTCCTCGTAACAAAAAGGATAATATTTGTTATCTTCAGTCTTTCCTACATAGGCCAATATGCCGCTTTCGATACCTCTCGCAATAGTATCTCTTAAAGATTCAGCATTCAGCAATCTCGGAAATAGTGGTGATGCAAAAAAGGCATCTCTTAGTGACTTCGTGCTCCATTCAATAAACGCAGGAGGCCAGTTTCTAGCTACAAAATTAGGGCTAATGTCTTTCTCAACTTCTCCGTCCTGTCTTAATCGATCCAATACTAATGTAATGATATTTTCAGCAGCACTTGAATGAACCAAACCCAAGTCTACTTTCTTTAATTTATTATCTTTCCCTAGAAAAATTATATTCTTATACGTTCTCCATATAGATTCTTTCAAATCACGTTCGGCTCTTTTTACATGTCCTGAGAGTTGCTTCTTTTGTGTCTCATCAAGTTTTAACTCATCCCCTTCTGACTGAATGGCCTCCCACGCTATTTGTTTTCTTGCCTCATCATATAATGAGAAATCATTATCAGCTACTATCCAGACTAACGCACTTTTAAAAGACCTGGCAGATTTACCATATTGCTGCGTCATTTCATCAATGAACTTGAAAACTTTTGATTCTTCTTTTATTGATAAATCAGGGCTGAGTATAACAAATGTTAAGGCAGATCTATCTGGTATTTGATTACTTTGTTCTGGGAAGAAAACTCGTTCAACACCCATGCCAGAAGCAAAAATGCTTTGAATCTCGCTTTTAACCAAATGTATAATTTCCTCCTTTTGAATACTTGCCCTACGATCAGCTAACAGCTTATTAAGGTTAGGCGAAAGACTAAATTTATACCGACTCCCTTCAACTGATAGAAAATAACAGATTTGCGTAAGTGAATCCAATACAGTCTCGATATTTCCTATATCTAAATTAGGATCTGATACAGCAAGTCGAATTTCGGGTAAAGTTGCTTCAGCTTTTAATTGTCCTCCGTTTGACTCAAATAGTATACTTTTAGCTACTCGTTGATGTAGCTGAAACTTTTTAATTGTTTCGACAGATTCTTTATCTAACCTAACAGCATGTGACCCTTTTTTGCCTACTATATCGGTTGTTACTGAAGCTTCAAGTCTCGGTTCTCCTAATTGTTCAAAAACTGCCGTTCGAAACATTGGGTCTTCTAATGGGGCACTTCCTAAAGTTATAAGGGGATCTTTTAAAGCTCCTTTAAAACCTGTATTGAAAGCATGCGAAACCCACAAAGCTAATATTCGTAAAACTCCTCTTGTTCTTTGAAATCTCGGAAGAGCTTGCCATTTTCGCTCAAAAACTGACAGAACTACAGGATGAAACGGATACGTAGCAAGAAATACTTCCTTGGCATTATCAACTGGAAACCAACTAGGGATTTGTTGTCTATGTTCAACTATCCAGTCAGCATAATACTCAGCAACTTTATGCGCTTCTGGAGGCAAACCACCCCATTCAAAAAGTCTTCTGCGAATAATCTCTGATATTTCTCCTTCAGACGACATAATAACTGCCTTGCCCAGCCTATTTAATACATGTTTGATTCGCAAGTAATCAGATTCGTCCTCTGCTGTCATTTCATGCTCAGAAGCAGGCACAGAGATAGCACAAACAACGTTATCATTTGCTCTTGCTTCTTCAGCTAGATTCTGGATAAAATCATAGAACTGAGCAGATAGCCCAATCCTTCGAAACCTACTAAAATAATTCATTAGTTCATCCATCAAAATCAAAACTGGTTTCTTAGCAGGAAATAATTTGCGTATCACTTCACTGGAAGGAGCTATAAGTTTTTGATCATGTTCTTTGACTAAATTAAACTTTTCTTCCCCTCCTAATTGAAAAGCAATTTCTCCCCAAGGTGTCTTTCTTAACGGCGTTCCGTCGCTACCTCCCCTTCCCGTTATTGAATCGAATTCTGTTCCTACGAATACTGCAACAGCAGCCTCAGGAATAGTTTTTACTTTGGCGTCATCAAGTAGGTGAGCAACCCCTTTCCATGATTTTGATTTATCTCCCCCTTTTGCTAAATGATAAAGCAAAGATAACGCGTGTGTTTTACCTCCACCAAATTGAGTGGTCATATTAAATATAGCTGAGGTTTCTAATTTAATACCGTTAAGTCTTCTAATAACCTCTATCGAAAGTGTCTTGAGACCTTCGGTTAGATATGTGCGTTCAAAAAACTTTTCAGGGGATTGATAATCTTCCGGGGCTCTCTTGTCTCTAATCTGATCTAAATGCACTGCAAATTCAGAAGCATCAAGAGGCCTTCCCTCTCTCAAATCCTCTCTGGGAGACACTAACTTATACCAAGGTTTTAAATCCATATTTTCCTCCGTTTATGGCTTAATAATATTCTATAATCCAAATGATTTCTTCTTAGCTAAAACTCCATCAACCCACCTTTTTTCGTCAGTTGATGATGGATAGAGCGCCGATAACGCCTGGGCTAATCGCCAAAAACGTTCATCCTTGCCAACTCCTTCCTCTACAAGAAACCTTCTCAAGGCCTCGCCTCTTCCAGATCCAAACAAAATCATTGATTGGTGTAATCTATCTAAAACAGTTTTACCAATTTCTGCTTTTGTATCACCCAAAGACCAATCTTCTTCTTGTAGAGTCTTCAGTTCATCAAACAAAGTCAACTGCTTTTCTTTCTTTTTTCGTTTATATGTTGCCCCGGTTGAACTATCTTTTCCAAATAAACTTTTAACTCTTTCAGAAACAGGCAATAGTCTGGCTTTATCCCCTTTAATTTCGATAAGGTTTGATAAACTTTCTAAATGTGCACCCAATCCCTGGGCAATCTTTCGCGCTGCATCAAATTCTAATGAAAATCCCGAACTGACTACTGCCTTAGATGAACCGTTCTCATCTTCTTCAGTGCTTACATCTTTCTCTTTGCCTTTACCATTCGCAGACGTTGAAAGAGTCCATAGCCACATTGCGGTTAATCTAGAATCCTCTTCAAATCCTTCTGTATGTGCACCTTCAAAAATCATATTTAAAGCTTCTTTAGCAACAGCAGCCCAGACCTGTTCCAAATACTCTCGTAATTCAACCTTTTCTCCATTAGCCTTCTCAACATCAGAATATTTAGAAAATATTTCTAGCGCTGGGCCTAAACAAGCAAAAATAGCATCCGCTCCAATAATCCCCTCCTGAGCAAGACGAGGCATCCATTCATGAATTTTCTTGGGTAACTCCTGCAGGACATCCCGCCAATCACCTATAAAATCGGTTATCAGTGAACCATCTGGATTTTCTCTTGGGCGACAAACTAGATGAATTGAAGAAGATAAAGCAGCGGAAGCATTGGCTCTCCATCTTTCCTGTCTTTCTGTATCTATAGGCCAAGACGCTGTGATTTGCCATCCAGCCGAAATTAATCCATTCAACAATGACTCCCAAGCTTTAGTATCTTTATGTGCAAAAACTATTACGCCTATACCATCTGGAGCAGTTACTCTTCTACCCTCAGCCATTGCTTCTGTGATCTTTTTTTCATAAAAAGATTTTGTTTTGTAAGGATACCTCTTTGAATCCCAACCACTCATCTCCACAATTTCTGTTTCCTTTGTAGAAGTTTTCTCAGAAAAAAGGCTAGGGTAGCTATCGTATAAAATATTACGCAACCATACATAAAAAAAGTCAGATAAATCAGCGTAAGGTATGGAGTTATAGTATGGAGGATCTGTTATGAAAGCTTTTACCGAGTCATCTGGCAAAGGTAGTTTTGTTGCATCAATTCTATCAACTATAACATTTCCTTCTGCCTTAACAATATTGTTTTTATTCTCCAATATTGCTAAAACTCGATCTATAGAAAATCCAAAGCTACCAACAAAACCATGCTGGCATGGAACTGCTTCTGCAAAGTCCCACTTCATCGGGAGAGCCTGCCCTTGAATAAAACACGAAAGCATGCCATTAAACCAAGTACTTGTAGTTGTCAAATAATGCGTAGTATTAGAAACTGCAAGCGCCAAAAAGAGCTGAACTACTGGACTCAAACGCCCTAAAGGTTCTTTGATTCCTTTTTCATACTCTTTCTCTTTAATCAAATTATAAAAGGTAGCAATGCATAATGCTTGCCTTGGATTATATTGTTTTATCCAAGTATCAATCCCATAAATAGGCACATTAAAAACGCCGCTCATTAAAGGTAATTCGTCAAAAGGAAATAATTTAAACAGAGATCCCTCGGAAGCAACCTCTTCCTCAAACTTTTTAATTGCTCGTTTATAGCCAACTAAATCATCTTCAACCGGCATGCGATATTCTTTACCAACTCCATTAACCTTTGGCATGACAACAGCAAGCAATGTAGCATCTTGGCCTCCTCCTGCTTTAATCTTTAGTTGCCTCTTTACGCTATCATTTTTGGTCACATATCCACATTTTGGACATACTACATTGCCCCTCGCTATGGTTCCATTATCAGGCCAGGAGCCTTTAGGATTTTTAATTATCTCAAACTGAATTTTATCTGAAGTTATTACCGGCTTTATAGCTACTTTTGGATTTGTTTTTTTTGACAACCAATATTGCTTTATGGTCGGAACAATAACACCACACCCAGGGCCTTCACAATTTATATTTCTTGCCCAAAGATAAGCAATTGGTAATCGACCATCTTTTGCTTTCGGATATAATTCTTGAATTCTATCATGTCCAATATCAATCAATTTTTCTCCACAAAGCTTTAATAAACGAGACAGATCGCCAATATTGCATCTAGGGAGAATCTCGAGCATAACTTTATTATAAAGCACGGCAATAGAATTTAAATCTCCTGAGTAAACATTCTCCCCGATTCTTAATGCTTCTAATGGAAATGTTCCCCTACCAGCAAATGGATCTAAAACATATTTATTAATGTCTCCATTATTGTTATTTGAACTAAGCTTTACCAACTTTTTCATCAAAGATAAGTATTTAGGTTCTGCTGACATTGACCAATTTGAAAATTCAGCTATTAAAATCAGTACGGCCTTTCTCAACTCTAAATTATCCTTAAAAAGAGAAGGCTTATTCTTATATTTAATTAAATCTTGCAAAGCACTTCCATCTTTGATTAAATTAATATTTTTTTCCACCCATTCTCGCACCAAATCCCTCATTTTTTCTACATAAGGTGAAGGGCAATTTGCATCATAGGGGTCAAGAATCAAGCTTGATAAAATGATAGCCCTACAAGCCGGGGCAGGTCTTCTAGCCCACCAAATATGTAATGACTTATAATGATCACTTTGAATTGACATTTCTTTTTTTGAATAAGCGCCAATTCTTTTTATAAGTAAATCGACTTCTATCAATTTTTTACAATATTTTTGTTTTTCCACAACTATTTATCCTTTTTTTCTGCTTTCAAAATCTTATCAGCTCCGACATGATAATGTTCTACTTTCACAAGTGGTTTCCAACCTAATTGAAATGGATCTTGAATAGTATGGATTTCAGGGGTTGAAGCGCAATTAAATACCACATATAACCAATAATCTTTTTGTAATCTCTCTGATGTTTTATATTCGTTTGTTGTTAAGGCAATTTCACCGATAGTTGACCTACCCTTAACTTCAATAAATTTAACTTCAATAAATGTCTTTTCATCATGAGGGTGTGGCCTTCTAGAAATCAGATCAAATCCTCGATTATCCTTTTCAACGCTTTCAACCTTCCAGCCACGAGATTCTTCAAATTCTGTTACTTTCTGAACAGCTATTTTTTCTATCTCATCATCACGAATCATGGGGGCGATATCTGGAGATGTCCTTTCAGGATGCGGTAATACCCATGCCCTACCAACATGATCTATCTTATCTATCATGCAGTTTCCTTCTAACTTTAAATCATTCAATTTCTTGTCTTTTCTATTATTTAGCTCATCAATATGTGCCTCAACTTGAGATATTAATCCAAATAAATGTGGCGATTTTTCTCCATTCTGTTGTTGGTTCAGCAAATCAGCAAGTCGCATGTTTTGCTTATGGATTAATTCATTAAGAGATATTTTCACATGATTTGTAATGATTTGGATTTCTTTATCTCGCTCTTTATGAATCTCATCCAAAAAGGGCTTTAAGACTTTCTCCACTAAGGCTACTTCAATCTGCTGTTTATTGGGAAGACCTACATCATCAGGGATAATAAACTCGCCATTCGAAACAGATAAATCAAGAAAAATTGTTGGTTGTCTGATTGAAATCAAACCGGACATATCAGTTTCCACTACAAAAATTCTTTTATGTATCTCTTTTCTCATGCCATCGCAAATCGAAGCGGAAAAAACATCAAGCCTATAAGGGTTCTTAGTATGTAGATCGTAAAAAACAGTCCCTTTTAGCAAATCATTTTTAACCTGCGCTGAAACGTCTTCTCGTACAACTTCAAAGAGTGGATGCCCTGGAGTAACCCATTCCAGGGTGGCATCATTTTTTAAATATCCTTTATCAAAGGTAATATTTTTATACTCTCTTCCTAATCTCCCATACATAGGCTCTAACTTGTCTCCTAATGGGAGCAAGGTTCTAGGGATTCGTCCTACTCGATAAATATGGGCTTGTGCTCTTATTGATTTAGGATGAATACTAGCAAGAGGCGCTGCTTGATTAAAAAAGTCTTCTATCACTTCTGGTACTAACCGTCTTTCCTTTGCCTCTTCATTCTTACCAACTATTACACTAAGGTTTAATTCCTTTTTAGCTAATCCTTCTAACGTTGAATGCGTTATTTGCCTAAATCTATTTATATCAACATCTTTAACAATCCTTGCCTCAATGCCCGGCACATCGATTCTTTTCGCATACATATCCCGAAACATGCGTTCTAAAAGATTAGCAGGAAAAACTTCACCGACCACATCAAAAACTTGGTCTGTGCCCAACTCATCGCTAATTTTCTTCAATCTATCCAGTAATCGCTGCAACACCCTACCTTCACGAGTATTGACAGCGCAAAAATTGTAGATAAGACAATCGTGATCTTGACCATATCGATGAATACGTCCCATCCTTTGTTCTAGGCGTACTGGATTCCAAGGAATATCATAATTAATCATCATCCAGCAAAACTGTAAGTTAATACCTTCCCCTGCTGCTTCTGTAGCAACTAAGACTTGCGTGGTTTCTCGAAATTCTCTTTCCGCATAAATTCTTGTTCCCGGCGTATCTCTATCTCCAGACTTCATACTCCCATGGATTTGCGATACTTTTAAGCCCCATTCTTTTAATTTACCATAAGGGCGTCCGTCTTTACCATCTCCAACTAGATAATCAAGAGTATCTTTGTGCTCAGTAAAAATTATTAATTTTGTTTTGGGGTCGGTAAAAATATTAAGCTTCGTAAGTATGCTCTTGAGCTTTGTTAATTTCGACTCGACTTCGCGTTTTTCTAACATTAAGGCATGGTCAACTAATTTGTTAAGTTGCAGTATTTCCTCTTTAAGAACAACGGGATTTGGATCAATGATAATTGATTCCAAAGATATCAATATCCCCTGTTGTTCTTCGTCAGTTAAATCATCGTAATCATCAGGCAATTTTTTCTCAATTTGTTCCCTTCTGTAACTTACCGGATCATCTATTATTCGCTGTCTCCTATCACGCATTCTCTCCAAACTTCTTCTTGCTGCATAAACACTTGAAGCAAACCTACGCTGCAACATGGCCATAATAAATCCCAATGCTCTACTTTGAGGAGAATTATCTTCCGAAGCTCTTATTGATTGGTCTTCAACATATCGAGTTAATACATCATAAAAATCATATTCTTCGTCATCAAGGTTAAAGGCAGCTGTTAGAACATCCCTTTTAGTAAATATTTTTTCTACAATGCCTGTTTCAGGGTCAGGAAACCTGACCAAAGCTTCTTTTATTCTTCGTAAATAAAATGGCGCGTAATTCCGACGCATTGCTTCTTCCAGACTCTTTACATCTCCATAGACATCATTATCTAAAAGTTCAAGGAATAGACAGAAATTTTTAGGATCACCTTTATGGGGAGTAGCTGTCATTAAAAGATAATGATCTGTAATTTTTGAAAGTGATTCACCGAGTTGATAAGCTAATGTCTTTTTATCGGAACTATATGCGCTCATCTTGTGGGCTTCATCAACTATTATTAAATCCCATGTGCTGCGCAATAAACTATCTCGAGCATCATCAATAACAGACGCCCACGAAATTGAGGTAATTACCTGATTCTTTTCCTGCCAAGGATTTGAACCGTAGTTTGCTCGCAAAATACTCCCTCTGATAATCTCAAATTTTTCGCGAAATTTGTCTTTCATTTCTCGCTGCCACTGCCAACATAGGTTAGCTGGGGAAATTATCAGAGTTCTTTTTATTAGTCCTCGGATTTTTAGTTCTTTTATCAACAACCCTGCCATAATCGTTTTACCTGCGCCAGGGTCATCAGCTAATAGAAAACGAATACGAGGCAACTTCAAGAAATATTCATAAACAGCTTCTAACTGATGCGGCAACGGATCAACGCGCGCTATTGAAAGGGAAAAATAAGGATCATATTCATAAGCGAGTTTTAGGCGCATTGCTTCAATTCCTAATCGAAAACGTGAAGCGTCACCATCGAAAGGTTCTTTTTCTGGAATGATTTCTAGTTTTGAAAGCTGTTCATCATTCAAGACCGGCTCGTAAACCTGCCCCGATTCCATACCTTTCCCAATTAGCTTAATCACATCACCCATAGGAATGGTTGCAAGGATCTTTACCTGCTCAGCGAATAAAGGTCCGTAAATAATTGCGTTAGGTTTTAGGTTATCTTTAATATTTTTCATTGATTACTCTCGAATTTTAATCATTGGTTCTCGATTTAATAAATGCTTCAAGATCTTCAGGCTTTATGCGCCATTTACTAATCTTCGTTGCTTTAATTTCTTTCGCCTTAATAAGATCGCGTACCCATTCTTCTGTAATATCTAATTTTTTTGCTACTTGTCGTACTGTGAGATATTTTTTTAGATCAACCATTGGAAAACCTCGTTTTTGAAGAAATTTTGGGTAATCCTTATTACTCCTTGTGAACCCATATTTTAACTCTTAATAGAAAATAAGTCAATCTGATTCCCTTATATCCATTTGTAGGGACAAACAGTCACATAAATGGCGATACGTAAGGCAGCGAAGCTGGCTAAAGCCGCCTGATTATGACTGTTGGGCGGGTGGGGCTTTTTAAAAACCCAAATATTCATCAAAGCAACGCGAACCTGAAGGGCAAAAGTCTTTCCGCCGCAAGGCGGAATGTCTTTTGGCGTTGCGGACTGTTCTGGCTTTTTGCAAAAAAGACAGAAGTGTTTGATGAATATTTGATACAGGTTTCTTTCCTTTGAGGGGAAAGCTGGCGCATAAAGGGCGGAGCGGATACCGCCGAAGCGAAGCGCAGGCGGTAGAAGCCACCCGACTGCGACGGCTTGGGTGGTCGGGGGATGTTTGGCGGGGTGTTTTGCTGAAAGCAAAACATACCCTGACGATGGTACCTGCTTGAGGAGGGCTTTATTCTCTTTTCGCCGCCGCCATCAAAAAAATATTTTCCGATTATAAAAAAATCTGTTTTACACAAAAAGCCCGACGAAAGTGGGTGCCTGAGGAAGGGTATTATAACCACGCAACGATTACACCACAAC
>Ga0180009_10005659_pt1 | contig 13338 bp, 10 predicted proteins | sample OS_PC_MetaG_FD_123537 | JGI IMG/M metagenome (GOLD analysis project Ga0180009, IMG submission 123537) | Groundwater microbial communities from the Aspo Hard Rock Laboratory (HRL) deep subsurface site, Sweden - OS_PC_MetaG | ecosystem: Environmental > Aquatic > Deep subsurface > Groundwater... | reverse complement strand
CAATCTGGACCACTACTTCCGGCTCTATCGCGGACCCCTGTACGACTATCAGAAAAAACTCCTGGCGGAAAAGGCCAACTGCGTGGTGATCGCGCCCATCCTGTACGCCGTCCGGGCCGGTTACATCCTGACCAATCCGGTTCGCCTGCCAGGCGACATGAAGGGAATGAAAATCCGGATATCTTCCAAGGCCCTGGCCGCGGAAACCATGGCCCTGGGCGGGGTGCCCACGGTCATGAGTTCGGCGGACGTGTACATGGCTCTTCAGAGAGGCACCATCCAGGGCGCCCATTCCGGGCTGGGCTCGTTCTATGCCCGCAAGTGGTATGAAGTGGCCAAGCACGTCTTCCTGCCCCGCTACCTGACCACGGACTTCCAGATCGTGGCCAACAAACCGTGGCTCGACAGCCTGCCGCAGGACCTCCAGCAGATCATCATGGAGGCCGGCAAGGAGGCGTCCGACGCCTGCACCAAGATGATCCTGGCCATGGAGGACAAGATCATGGCCGGCCTCAAGGCCAAGGGCGTGGACATCTACGAAGTCTCGACGGAGGAATACAACAAGACCTTCGGGCCGCTTATCGAACCGGCCCTCAAGGCCGCGGCCGTCAAGGAACTCGGGCAGCCGCTCGCCGACCAGTACGACGCCTGGGTCGAGGAGACACGGGCCAAGTAGAACCGGCGGGGCGAAAATCGGAGGCCACGGGCCGGTTTTCGCCCCGATCCCCTTCCGTGCACCGAATTCTTTCGAAAAGCGAGGTTGGCGGTGAGACGAGCGATATTGCGGTTCGAACGATTCTCAGGCTTTCTGGCCACGGCCAGCGGCTTCCTGTCCGGCATGACGCTTCTGGCGATACTCTTTATCGTGCTCTACGAGATCGCCATGCGCAAGTTCTTCAACTCCCCCACCATGTGGTCCATCGAACTGGTTACCATCCTCATGGTCTGGTTCGGCCTGCTGACGTTGGCCATGTGTCAGAAACAGGGCCGGCACGTCCAGGTGGACCTGCTCATCAGCCGCTTTGCCGCGCGCACCTCGGTCCTGTGGCGTTTTGTTCCCCTGACCTTCGCCCTGATTTTCACCGCCCTGCTGGTCTACTTTTCATGGGAGGATTTCCGGGAGGCATTTCACTCGGGTGAAACCACGCCTTCGATCTGGGCGCCGGTCATCTGGCCCATGAAACTGGCCCTGCCCGTGGGCGGGTTTCTCATGGGCATCCAGTTGCTCTCCGACCTGATGACCAACGCCTTGCGGCTGGCCGACCGGGACTGGGGAACGCCGGACGGCCCCGAAGACGGGGAGGGCTTGTGGGACAAGCCCTTTGTCATGTCCCTGGCCCTGTTCGTCGGCCTCATGGCTGTTTCGATCTGGCTCCTGGTCAGTGCTCCCGTGCTCGGCCTGATCGTCATTCTGATGGTCATGCTTTTTGCCGGCGTGCCCATCTTCGTGGCCCTGGGCCTTCTGGGCATGGCCGGGCTGTATCTTCATTTCGGCGGGCCCCTGGCCGTGACCCAGGTCCCGGACATCTTTTTCGCCAGCATCGGCAACTTCACCCTGGCCGCCCTGCCGCTTTTCATCCTGACCGGCTTCATCCTCCAGGGCTCGGGCGCCGGGGAGGAGCTTTACGAGCTGTTCAGCAAATGGATCGGCGGGCTTCCGGGCGGGCTGGGCCTGGCCACCATATTCTCCTGCGCGTTTTTCGCGGCCATCTCGATCTCGAGCGTGGCCACCGTGGCCACCATCGGTCTGATCGCCCTGCCGGCCCTGACGAAACGGAAGTACAACGATTCGTTCTCGTACGGCCTGGTCGGGGCCGGCTCGACCCTGGGCATCATGATACCCCCCTCGGGGACCATGATCCTGTACGCCGCGGTGACCGAGGAGTCCCTGGGCAGGCTCCTGATCGCGGGTATCATCCCGGGCCTTCTGCTGGTGGCCATGTTCGTGGGCTACACGTTCTTCTACGCCTGGCGGACACGGGCCTATGAACGGGAGATCAATCCGTCCTGGGCTGAACGATGGAGGGCCACGGGCAAGGCGGTCTGGGTCATACTGGTCCCCCTGCTCATCATAGCCGGCATTTTCACCGGCATTTTCACCGTGCTGGAATGCGGGGCCGTGGCCGCGATCTACACTATCGCCATGGTCCTGGTCCGCCGCAAGATCGGCCTGGCCCGGATTCCGCAAATCCTGGCCGAATGCGGCCTCAACGCCGGGTTCATTCTCATCATCATCGCCGGCGCCCTGACCATGGGCCGTTTCATCACCCTGCTCCGGCTCCCGCAACTGGCCATGTCGACCATCACCGACCTCAACCTCCCGCCGGGCATGGTCATCCTGGCCATGATGTGCCTCCTGGGCGTCCTGGGCCTCTTTCTCGAGGTCGCTTCGGTCATGATGATCACGCTGCCCGTACTGTATCCCATCGTCATCGAACTGGGTTTCGACGGGGTCTGGTTTGCGGTCCTGATGACCGTCAACATGGAAATGGCCATCATCACCCCGCCGGTGGGGCTCAATCTCTACGTCATCCAAGGCATCACCCAGAGTCGGCTGGCCCCCATCATTCGGGGGATGCTGCCCTTCTATCTGCTGATGCTCGCGGGAATGATCATCCTCTACTTTTTCCCTGGGCTCAGCCTGTTTCTGCCCGGATTCATGATCGGGTGACCGGCCTTGCCGCGACCCACAAGGAGATCGCCATGAATGCCAAGGACCCGGGACTGACCCGGACCCTCGCACGCTTCATCGCCGGGACCGGTCGGGAGGACGTTCCGGCCGACATGTACGAGCACGCCAAACTCGGTTTCATGGACTGGTTCGCCGTCCTGATGGCCGGCAAGGACGAACCCCTGGTCGGCAAGTTGATTCGGTACGCCGGCCTCATGGGCGGGCATCCCCAGGCCACCATTCTGGGGCACGGCCTGAAGACCAATGCCCCGAGGGCCGCCCTGGTCAACGGCGCCGCCTCCCACGCCCTGGACTACGACGATACCATGACCCACTTTCTGGGGCATCCCTCGGTGACCCTGTTCCCCGCCCTGGCGGCTCTGGCCGAGTGGCGGGACAAGAGCGGACGAGATTTCCTGGTCGCCTACCTGGTGGCCCTGAAGGCGGGCGCCACCATCGGCGCCTGCGCCGGACTCGAACATTACGCGGCCGGCTGGCACGGCACCTCGACTATCGGCCGCCTGGCCGCGGCGGCCGGCTGCTCCTGGATGCTGGGCCTGGACGAACAGCGGACCCTTTGGGCTTTGGGCATCGCCGGGACCCAGGCCGCGGGGCTCAAACGGGTTTTCGGGACCATGACCAAGCCCTACCACGCCGGCAAGGCCGCCGAGGTCGGCCTCGAGTCGGCCCTGCTGGCCGGCGACGGGTTCACCTGCGCCGAAGACATCCTGGAAGGCCAGCACGGCTTTTTTGATCTGCTCAAGGGCGCGGTCGACGAGGAGGCCGTGGCCTCCCTGGGCCGGACCTGGAACGCCGACCAGTTGGCCCAGAAATACCACGCCTCCTGTCACGCGACCCATTCGCCCATCGAGGCGGCCCTGGACGTGATCGCCGGGGAAGGCCTGGCGCCCGGCCAGGTCCGGGCGATCACCGTTTACGCCTCCCAAATGGCCATCGACATCGCCGGCAGGACCGAGCCGAAAACCGGCCTCGAGGGCAAGTTCAGCTACGCCTACTGCGTGGCCAATGCCATCATCCGGGGCAACACGGGTATGCAGGCCTTTACCGACGGGATGGTCCGGGAACCGGAAATCGTGGACTTCATGAAAAAGATCAGGGTGTTGCCCGATCCGGGCATCATCGGCCTCGAAGCCCGGGTCCGGGTCGAAACCGAAGATGGCCGGGCTATCGAAGGCTTTTCCGACGTATTGAACCAGATTCCGGAACTGGAGAAAAAGCGAGGCAAGGTTCAAGGCAAGTTCATGGACCTTTGCGAACCCGTGCTGGGAAAGGAAAAGACATCGGCCCTGGGTGCCGCGTTTTTGGACCTGGAAAACCAGGCCGGCATGAAGTCGCTGATCGAGGCCATTGACCGGCCCTGATCGATTTGACAGGGCAAGGAGGCAGATCGTGGATATCGATAAGGCCGCGGAAATGATCCGCTCCCGCGGGCGGGTCATGGCCTTTACCGGCGCGGGCGTGTCGGCGGAAAGCGGCATTTCCACGTACCGGGACCCGGGCGGCCTGTGGGACCGGTACGGGTCGGAGGGAATGCTTTCCGTCCTGGCCCGCCACCCGGACCAGGCCCATGAAATCCTGGGCGGCTTTTTCTCGGCCCTGGAGGCGGCCCGGCCCAACCCGGCCCATGTCGCCCTGGCCCGGCTCGAGGCTCTCGGCTACCTGGACGCCGTGGCCACCCAAAACGTGGACAGCCTTCATCGAGAAGCCGGCAATCGCACGGTCTTCGAACTGCACGGAAGTCTCCAGCGGCTCCGCTGCCTCGCCTGCGGGCGCAAGCAGGGCCTGGAACGGAGCGAACTTTTCGACATCGTCCGGCGGGCTTTGGCCCGGACGGCCGGGTTTTCCCTGGTGGAATTCGCCCGGCATTTCCCCGCCTGCGACTGCGGCGGGCCGACCCGGCTGGATTTCGTCAGCTTCGGCGAATCCGTCCAGGACCTGCCCCAGGCCATGGATTCGGCCCGGGCCTGCCGTGTGATGCTGATCATCGGGACCTCCGGCCTGGTCTACCCGGCGGCCTCGCTGCCTGAAATCGCCAAAACGGCCGGGGCCGCGTTGATCGAAGTCAACGCCCGCGAATCCGAGCTGACGCCGCTGTGCGACCTGTTCGTCCAGTCAAGAGCCGGGGAGGCCCTGCCCTTGATCGTCGAACGACTTGATGCCTCACCCGGACAGCCCTGACCGGAAAAAAAGGAGACAGACCTTCATGGAATGGAACATCGGAACCATCGCCCGGAAACGGGCGGTATTCACGCCGGACAAAACAGCCATCATCTTCGAGGACCAGCCCGTCACCTACCGGACGATAAACGAGCTGACCAACCAGGCCGCCCACTTCCTGCAAAACCTGGGTATTAAGAAGGGCGACCGAATCGCCGTCGACCTCCTCAACTGTCCCGAGTTCGTCTATCTTTACCTGGCCGCGGCCAAGCTGGGCCTGATATTCGTACCCCTCAACTTCCGCCTGGTCGGGCCGGAACTGGAATACCAGCTCGACAATTGCCAGGCCCGGCTGCTGGCCTTCCACGACGCCTTCACCCTGACCATCGATGCCATCCGAAGCCGGGTACCCGTGGAACCGGACAAGTTTCTGTTCATCAAGAGCCTGGTCCCCGGCGCGCCGGACCGGCCGGACTGGGCCACGGGATGGGACCAGGCCATGTCGGATCGACCCGTTGACGAACCGACGCCGGATGCTCCCATCGACATGAACGATCCCCTGGCCATCATCTACACCTCGGGCGTGACCGGACGACCCAAGGGCGCGGTCGTATCCCACCAGCAGACCTTTTTCAAGAACTTCCAGATCATGCTTTACTCCGGTCTTCATCCCGAGGACGTCTATCTGGCCCAACTGCCGCTGTTTCATTCCGGCGGCCTGTTCATCAGCCTGACGCCGGCTCTTTGCGCGGGTATGGTCACCATCATGAGGCAGGGCTTCGACCCGGACCGGTTCGCCGCCGACATCGAGACGTACCGGGCCACCGTGGTCTTCGCCCTGACGACCATGTGGAAGTTCATTCTCGAATCCGGAAAGCTGGACCAGGTCGATACCGGCAGCGTCCGGCGGGTGATCGGAGGCGGGGAGCGCACTCCGGTGGCCATGATCGAAGAGCTGGCCAAACGGGGCATCCACATGCAGCAGGGATTCGGTCAGACCGAGAACTCGGCCATGATGATGCTGCCCCGGGAGGACATCAGGCGCAAACAGGGCTCGGTCGGCCTGCCCGGTTTTTTTACCGAAATCTGGATTGCCGGTCCGGATGGACGCCCCCTGCCCGCCGGCGAGGTGGGTGAAATCGTGGCCCGGGGGCCGACCGTCATGAGCGGGTACTGGAACATGCCGGACAAGACGGCCGAGGCCATCGTCGACGGGGTGCTCCGGACCGGAGACCTGGGCTACGTTGACGAGGACGGGTACTTCTACGTGGTCGATCGGGCCAAGTCCATGTATCGCAGCGGCGGTGAGAACGTCTATCCGGCCGAGGTGGAAAAGGCGCTGACCGAACACCCCGGAATCCAGAACGTGGTCATTATGGGCGTGCCTGACGAGAAGTGGGGCGAGACGGGCAAGGCCTTTGTCGTGCCCCAGCCGGGCCAGGCCCCGACCCTGGAAGACATCCATGCCTTTCTGGAGGGCAAGGTGGCCCGGTTCAAGTACCCCAGCCGGCTAGAACTGATCGATGAAATGCCCATGACCGCCTCGGGCAAGATTCGGCGATCCGCTCTGATGGGCCGATAGCCGCCGGTCGGGAGAGAAGCCATGAAAAACCGGCTCACGCGTATCCTGAGCGTCGATTACCCCCTGATCCAGGGGCCGATGCGTTTGCTGACCCTGGGGGCCATGGCCGCGGCGGTTTCGGCCGCCGGGGGCTTTGGCCAGATCGCGGCCTCGGGCCTGACCGGGGAACGGCTGAGGGAGGAGATCGAAAAGGCCCGCCGGTTGACCGACCGGCCCTTTGGGGTCAACATTCCCCTGCATCGGTCCAATGCCCTGGAGGCGCTTGAAATAGCCATCGAGATGGGAATCAAGGCCATTACCACATCGGGCGGCAATCCGGCCCGGGTCATGGATCGGGTCGGTCAGGCCGGGTTGAAGGTTCTGCACAAGGTTTCGACCGTGGCCCTGGGGCTCAAGGCCCAGGCCGCGGGTGTGGACGGCGTGATCGGGATGGGTTTCGAGGCCGGCGGGCACGGCGGCCGGGAGCAGATCACCACGTTCTGCCTGGTGCCTCAACTGGCCGATGCCCTAGACGTGCCGGTGGTGGCGGCGGGGGGGATCGGAGACGCCCGGGGCCTGGTCGCGGCCCTGGCCTTGGGCGCGGAAGGGGCCGAGATGGGGACCCGTCTGGCCGCGACCCTGGAATGTCCGGCCCCCGGATACTTTCATGAGGCCCTGCTGGCGGCGGGGGACTGCGGGACCCTGGTGCTGGGCCAGGACATCATGCCCTTGCGGGTGCTGCGCAATGAATTGAGTGAAGCCCTGGTCGATCCGGCCCGGGCCGGATCGGCCGGCGGCCTGGCCGGAGGCTATCTGGAGGCCGAGGGAGACATGGAGCACAGCATCATGCCGGCCGGACAGGCCGCCGGCCTGATTGACCGGGTCGTTTCGATCGATGAACTGTTTTCCGAGCTGAAAAACCGGGCCGGCCGGCTGGCCGCCGGGCTAAACGATTTTTTCAAGGAGGGCGCCCGATGACCTGGGAACATATTCTCCTGGACAAGAGCGAGCATATCGCCACGATCACTTTGAACCGGCCGGAAAGAATGAACGCCTTCGGGGGGCTGATGCGCCAGGAGATCGTGGCCGCTCTCGAGGACGTGGCCGCGGACGGCGAGGTGCGCGTCGTGGTCATCACCGGAGCCGGCAAGGCCTTTTGCACGGGCGGTGACGTCAACGAGTTCGTGGACGGATCGGTGCAGGCCCTGTCCCAACAGGTCTCGAACCGGCGCCACGCCATGTGCGAATCCGTTCTGCTCATCAACGCCATGGAAAAGCCGGTTATCGCCTCGGTCAACGGCGCGGCCGCCGGCGGGGGCTGCAACCTGGCCCTGGCCTGCGACATCCGGATCGCCAGCGACCGGGCCCGGTTCGGACAGGTCTTTACCCGGCGGGGCGTGCATCCCGACTGGGGCGGCATCTACTTTCTGCCCCGGCTGGTGGGATACGCCAAGGCGGCCGAACTGATCTTCAGCGGCGAAGTCATCGAGGCCCGGGAGGCCTTGAACATGGGCATGGTCAACCGGGTCGTGCCTCACGAGGAACTGGCCGGCGCCACGCGGGAACTGGCCGGACGGATCGCGGCCAACGCGCCGTTACCCATCGCCTTCGCCAAGCGCGGCCTTCAGAACTTTTTGAAATGGGACCTGCCCCAGGCCCTGGATTATGAATCCTACGTCCTGGAACTGTTGATGAAAACCGAGGACGTGGCCGAAGGATTTAGCGCATTTCTCGAGAAACGGAAGCCGGTCTTCAAGGGTCGTTGACCGGCGGCCCGCGGCCTGAACCTCGGCCCCCCGCGGGATTCCCGTTTGCCAAACGACGTGATTTGATATAAATAGGGGAACATACACCAAGCCGGACCAAGGCCTGGGGTTCAGCCGGTTTGGCCGGAAGGCGTACGACGCCGACCCGGCCGCCGTTTCGGACCCCGACGGTCGAGGAAACGCGAATCCATCGCAGGCGACACCTGCAAGGGAGGTCTCTCATGGGCATGGAGTTCAAACACATCCTCTTCACCTCCGATCTTACGGCCGGCGCCCGACGCGTATTCGACCACGCCGTCAGCCTGGCGGACAAGTACGGGGCCAAGATCACCATCATTCACGTTGTCGAGGAGGTTCCGGCCAGCGTGAAAATGGCCCTGGGAAGTATTCTGGACAAAGGACGGCTGGACGAGCTTCGGGCCAAGTACAAAGACGAGGCCTTGACCACATTGGTGGGCAAGAGCCGGGAACGGACCATTATCCGGGAGGGGCTGGAAATGTTCTGCCAGGACGCCATGGCCGACCAGCCGGAATGCCGGGTCGAACCGCCGGACAATGTGATCGTCAAGGAAGGAAACGTGATCGACGAGATCATCGATCAGGTCAAGACATACGGGTGCGATCTCATCGTCATGGGCGCCCACCGGATGGGACGCATCGAGGAAGTGGTCGTGGGCAGCGTGGTCCGGGGCGTGCTGAACAAGGCCGATGTACCGGTCTTCGTCGTGCCCATGCGCAAGGAAGACTGACCGGGCGGATATAGGGTCCGGAGGCGCGCCGGGCGCGCCTCCGGAAAAAGCCTACTTGAGCATTTCGCGGGAAAAACCCAGAATCTGACGGGCGATGACCAGCATCTGAATCTGGCCCGTGCCCTCGAAGATGTCGGTAATTTTGCAGTCCCGCATCCACTTCTCCACCAGCCATTCCCTGGAGTAGCCCAGGGGACCCAGCAACTCGACGCATTTCTGGGTGACCAGGGTCGCGGCCCGGCCGGCCTTGGCCTTGCCCATGGACGCCTCCAGGCTGTTCCGGGCACCGGTGTCCAGCATGGCCGCCGAACGCCAGGTCAGAAGGCGGGCCACTTCCAGGTTGGCTTCCATTTCCATCACCGTCCGCTGGACGTAGCTGAGTTCGTGCAGGCCCCGATCATAGGGAAATGAAAAGCCTTCCTCCTCGATCTTCTGCTTGGTGAACTCCAGGGCTGCCCGTGACACGCCGATGGCCATGGCCGCCACGCCGGGCCGGGTGGCGTCGAACGTCTTCATGGCCCCGCCCAGACCTTCCTTGCGCTCCTTGACGTCCGGGCTGCCCAGGATGTTCTCGTAGGGAATCCGGCAGTCCTCGAAGACGATCGAGGCCGTGTCCGAGGCGCGGATGCCGAGCTTGTCCTCGACCTTGGTCACGGTCATGCCCGGCGTGCCCTTTTCGACCACAAAGCTCTTGATGGCCGCCCGGCCCAGACCGCGGTCCAGGGAGGCCCAGACGACCACGGCCTCGCAATGGTAACCCGAGGTGACGAAAATCTTTTCACCGTTGAGAATCCATTCCCTGGTCGCCTCGTCCAGCTTGGCCGTGGTCCGAATGTTGGCCGTGTCCGAACCGCAGCAGGGTTCGGTGATGGCCATGGCCGCGAATTTTTGGCCGAAGCGGGCTCTCTGCTCCGACGTGGCTACCGCGTCTATGGCCGCGTTGCCCAGGCCCTGGGCCGGAAAGGCCAGCATGATCCCGACGTCCCCCCAGGACATCTCCTCCATGCTGACCACCGTGGCCAGGCCGGGTTCCGACTTGCGCGGTTCCTTGGGCAGTTTGGTCTCGTCCCTTTTTTCCTTTTTCTCTTTGGGGGGGGCCTTGGGCATCGCGGCCACCAGGTCGTGAAGCTCCTGGACCTTGTCGTGCTCGTGGATATCGTAATGGCGGCCGATCTTGCGGAACAGGCCCTCGGCCAGGGCCCGGGTTCCGATCAGTCCTTGCTTGGTCGATGGAAGCAGCTCGAAATCAATCATGTTTTCCTCCTGACGTTCTCCTGACGGAGCGTGCAAACGGCATCGGATCGAGGGATCAGGCCGAGGCCAGTCCTTCCATGGCGGCAAAGGCCCGGCCGTTTCTGAACCACATCTCGACCGGATGCTCCCGGATATATCCGTGGCCGCCCAGAATCTGAACCCCGTAGTCGGCGACCTTCATGGTCTGGTCCGCGCAATACATCCTGGCCAGGGACGCATCGCGGGTGGCATCCTCGAAGCGGTCCAGCCGCCAGGCCGAACGCCAGACCAGCATCCGCATGCCGTCAACCTCCATGGCCGACTCGGCCAGCATGAAGGCGATGGCCTGCCGGCTGGCGATCGGCTCGCCAAAGGCGACCCGTTCCCTGGCATAGTCCAGGGCGTACTCGTAAGAGGCCCGGGCCACGCCCACGGCCATGGCGCACAGGCTGGTCCGGGACAGGTTCAGGAGCCTCATGTAGTCCACGCCCCGGGCGCCGCCCACGCGTCGGCTCTTGGGCACCGCGCAGTTCTTGAACGTTACCCGGTAAAGCGGCAGCGGGTTGAGCCCCATGTTCTGTTCCCGTTCGCCGATTTCCAGCCCCGGCGTGCCCTTGTCCACGATCAAGGCCTCCACGGCCGCCGCGCCCGCGCCCTTGTTGGTGATCGCGTAAACCAGCATGTGCTCGGCCCGGTCGGCCAAAGGCACCATGCATTTGACCCCGTTGATCACGATCTCATCCCCGATCATATCGCAGGTCGTATGAAGATTGATCGGATCAAAGGCGATCCTCGGCTCCATCAGCGCCGCCGTGGCCGCAAAAAACTTCTCCCCGCAGAACTTGGGCAGCCATTCCGCCTTCTGCTCATCCGTGCCGAACTCCAGAATCGGAACCAGCATCATCAGGGGAGACAGGGCGCCCAGGGTCAGGCTCAGATCACCCCAGGCCAGTTCCTCGGCCATGATCGCGGAAGTCACCGCCGACCGGCCCATCTCATACCCGCCATACTGTTCGGGTACGATCTGCGGGCAAAAGCCCAGTTCCCAGACCTTGTCCAGCAGGTCGGCCGGCAGCTCCGCCTTCTCGTCGCAGTCGCGGGCCGCCAGACGAAGCTCATTCTGCGCAAATTTGCGCATCATGTCCTGTATCTGCTGTTGGTCTTCATCCAAGGTGAATTCAGCCATGATTGCTCCTCCTCAAATGGTTTGAACCCTGGTCACAAGATGGATTCTATTCCTGGTCATGCATGCGGACATCCCCCGAACGGGGGAGGGGGAATATGGATAACTAGTTGATAAAACAAATTAAATCAATATGTTAGCCTTTAGCCTAACAGAACGGCACCCCAAAAGCAAGACAAGAACGCGCCGGGTGGCTCAGCGCTCGGGAAGAAAGCCCATCCGGGCCAGGAAGGAGTACCAGGCCCGTCCCCGGGCCTTGCGGTTGAAGATCAGCCAGTGTCCTCCGGTGTGAAAGTGGTGTTCCGGCCGGCCCCATTTTTCCACCAGGGCCCGGACGTACTCGAAGGGGCATATCCGGTCCCCGCGCGAAGCGATGAACAGCAGGCGGTCCAGGGGCAGTCTGGGCTCGAGGCGGAGCGGGGAGTGGAATTCCCAGACCCTGTGAATTTTCAGGCGCAGTGCGTCGCCCGGTTCAAAAGGAAGCCTGACCGAGTCCGGTCCCATGGGTTTGGTGTAGCTGACCGCCGGAACCATCATGGCGGCGAAGGAGGCGGCCTGGGAGAGGCAGGCGAACAGGGCGGCGTTGTATCCCCCCATGCTCGCGCCGACCAGGCCAATTTCGCCGGCTTCCAGTTCTCCAAGAAGGGCCAGGCAGCCATGGAGGTCGTACATGGTCTGGCCGATGCACTCGGCGGTCATGGCCGGATCGTCGGGCCGGAGGTAGATGCCGCGTTCGGCCGTCGAACCGGCGGCCCGACGCCAGTGGAAGGGGGCGACGAACAGGGCTGCGTCCAGTCCCTGGTCGAAGAGGCTGCGCACTCGAAACATGCGTTCGGCCTGATTCGGCTCGCCCAGCATGTAACCGTGGAGGCAGAGGACGGTCTTGCGGCCCGGGTCTCCGTGGGTCCAACGGACCAGCCAGCCGGTTCGGTTGGCCTGGTGGGAGAGAAAGCGAGGCCGGACGTCCGGGTTGACCGGCTCGTACGAACTGTTGTACCGGATATGCTGGCACGTCCCGCCCCGGTAAGGCGTTTCCGATTCGATGGTCCAGGAAGGGATTGGGTCGGGCTGGCGGAAAAAGGTTTCGGGCGCGTCCACGTAGCCCTGGTCCAGGTAGAAGTCCATCTCCCGTTCGTAAGAAGCCCGGTCGATTTGCCTGGGGCGGACGAGGAATGGCTTCAGGAGCTTGGGAATATCCAGAAACAGGCCGTCGACGAACCCGCCCATGCGGTCAAAAATCTGCTTTCGGGTCATTGGGGTCATGCGCAGTCGCGCCTCCGGAGGGCAAATGGTTTCGTGAATCGGACCGGGCCGTTCGTGCTTCGTCGGACCCGGCTAGTCGGGCTTATATTACGAGGCGCGATTTTTGACAAGATGTTCCGAACTCAAAATTCCCCGGCCGGCCGGACAAGGTTCATGAAGCGTTTGTCTGGTCTTGGGACGCGCCTTTCCGGCCCTGGTGCCATTCGGTGAAAAGGCGGTCGAAATACCCTTCGTCTTCGAGCATGTCCCGAGTGACCTGGAAAGGGCTCGGCACGTTCATGTAGTTCAGGGCGCTGGCGTTCTTGAACAGGCGGGTCAGGGCTTCACTGACCTGGATGTTCTTTTCCCGTGCATAAGCCTCGATGTACTGTTCGGAGGCCTCGTCCAGGATCAGTTCGATCCTGTACTGGCGGCGAAACCACTCGACGAAATCCACTATGGGTGATTTTTCCTGCATGACCAGCAAGGCGTCCCTGGGCCGTTCGCACAGGTCCCGGTCCACGAGCAGGCGGGTGAAGTTGGAACCGGGCAGTTCGAACTGGAAGTCGGTCAGGATATTTTCCCATACGCTGACCAGGGCCCGGGCCCCCGTCCGGCGGTTTTCGGCGATCTGGGCCACGTACTCGACAGCCTCCGGCGTAAATTCCGCCTCGACGCCGAACAGGCCGAATTCCATGCGGTATTGATCCAGGATCGAGTCCTCTGTGTCGGTCATGATGCGGATCAGGTCGTTT
>Ga0180009_10005658_pt1 | contig 13338 bp, 12 predicted proteins | sample OS_PC_MetaG_FD_123537 | JGI IMG/M metagenome (GOLD analysis project Ga0180009, IMG submission 123537) | Groundwater microbial communities from the Aspo Hard Rock Laboratory (HRL) deep subsurface site, Sweden - OS_PC_MetaG | ecosystem: Environmental > Aquatic > Deep subsurface > Groundwater... | reverse complement strand
TTCTTAAGGACCTGCCGCGTGTCCTCGTCGTCTTCAATAATAAGTATATTGGCCATAATCAGTAACTGCTCAGGTTGTCAGGGTTCACAGTTCACGGTTCAAGGTTATTTTTTTCCACGATCTTCTTGTGTTCCCTGATTTCCAACCGTTGAACCGTTGAACCGTGAACCTGAATAGTAACCTTTCCTAGGCTATTTTGTGGAAGACCAGTTCTACGCGGGCGCCTTTGCCGGGCTCGGATTCCACCGAGATCTCTCCGCTGTGTTCGTTCATTATCTGGCGGGCCAGGTAAAGCCCCAGGCCCGTGCCGGTGTCCTTGGTGGTGAAAAAGGGATGAAAAAGATTGGCCCGCATATTCCGGTCCATGCCCCGGCCGTTATCCGAAATGATCAGGCGCGCGGTTTTTTTATCCGCGACCCAGAGGGTGCGGAGCGTTATCTCCCCCTCCCGGCCAGCCATGGATTCCATGGCGTTGGTCAGGAGGTTATAGACCACGCTGTGAAGATAATGCGGGTCCAGGAACACCTTGGGCACGGTCCCCAGCTCTTTGGTAAGTTTCACTTTGGCGGACTTAAGCGAACTTTCCAGCAGGCTCAGGCAGTAATCGGAGATATCGTTCAAACAGCAGGGCCTCAGCTGGCAGATGCCGCTTCTTGAAAAATCAAGCAGTGTCTTTACTATCTTGGAAGCGCGCTGGGCATTGCGCTCTATAAGGGCCATGTTGGTTTTAAGGTTCTCATCCAGGACCCCGGAAGAAAGCAGCAGCTCGGAGGTGGACAAGATCACGTGCAGCGGGTTTTTAATATCATGGGCGAACACCGAGGTGAGCTGGCCGATGGAGGTAAGGCGGCCTATTTTTTTGGCGACCGACTGAAAGAATTGCGGGTCCTTCAGCGCCGCCCATTCGTCGGTGTTGGCCAGGGCCAGGTAGATGCAGCAGCCGCTCACGCCGCCGTTCCCGCCGCCAAGCGCCACGCCGGTCAGAAAAAGCCTGATTATGCTTTTCTTTGAGGTCAGGAGATAGAACTTATAGTTCCTTACTATACCGGCCTTGGCTACGGTCTCGAGCAGGTTTTTGAACTCTTCGCGGTCTTTTTCCAGCATCAGGTTGGAAATGCCGGCGCCGATTATATCTTGGGGCTTGTAGCCCAAAAGATCCAGCGCGCTCTTATTGGCCAGGCACACCTTCCCGTCAATGCCGGTCACTATCATTTTCTCCGAAGATTCGTCAAAAATGGATTTAAACAGGTCCTTTTGAACCTTATCCAGGCAAGTTTCTTCCGGATCTTTAGCCATATTCATCCTTAAATCTACCGCAGAGACGCGGAGAGCGCAGAGAAATCTTCATACTGGTTATGGCCGCAAAAAGGCGCAAGAAGCGCAAGAGTGGGAAAATGGGGCATATCTCTTAACCTTATTTTTATTCCTTTTTGCGCGTTTTGCGCTTCTTTGCGGCTAATCGTTATCTATGTGGCATCTCTGCGTCCTCCGCGCCTCTGCGGTGAAAGCAAATAAGGAAATTCTTATTAGTCTGCACTCATTTCCTGTTCCTGTAAAGATTTACCGTTCTCCCGGAAATCCTGATGCCGTATCGTGTTTTTAGCTCCCCCGCAAGCAGGCGGGCGTTCAGTTTTCGGGCCCCGCCGGAGTCCGTTATCTCCTTTATTTTAGCAATAATATACCCTTTCGGGGACGGAAAAAAACTTTTAAGCGGCACTTCTTCTTCCGGGGTCTTAAGGCTGCGCCGCGCGATAAGCCTTGAGACGGTGCTGGGGTTCAGACCGAGCTCGGACGCGAATGAGCGCTGGGACATCGGCTTCATGGCACCGCCAAGGAAAAAATCCCGCTGGAATTTTAAAATGCCTTCAAGTACTTTTTGAAGGCCCTTTTTACGCCAGTTGACCAGTTCCACGGTCTTAACCAGGGTCCCGAGCCGCTTGAGTTCCCCGCCGGTCAGGCTGCCGGATCTTTTTATTTTTTTAAGCGCTTTCGCGTCCACGCTGTACAAGCCGCGCGCATAAGCCGGGTGCGCGTAGGCGAGTTCCAGGCCGCCGTCCGGGGTCTTGCCGACAAAAGCCGTCAGTTTGAAATGCTGCCTGGGCGCGTCCGCCTCAGGCGGAAGGTTTTCATGGGCGGCCAGGAACGCGTTGACAAAATCCCTTATGCGTCCCGCCTGTCGCGCGGTTAAGGCCGCGGCGCGGCAGATCTGCTCCACCGGGATGCATTCCCGGCCTAAAAAATATTTTTCAAAATTTTCCGCGCCCAGGCGCTCTATCAGGGCGAGGATCTCCGGCCTGGCGGACAGTATCTCTCCGCTTATATATTTTGAGTCCATGGAATTCACAAGCTGAGGCTCTCCCAGGTTATGGACCCAGGCGTAGGCCGCGCCGGGCAGGCGGACGCGCGCTATGACCGGCGGGCCGCCGGGGGCGCGCATGGACAGCTTTTTAAAAAGCGGGTCCGACTCAAGGCGTTTCAAAAGGTCCAGGAATTCATTTTCAGGCGCGGAAAGCAGATTAAAAAGACGCAAGTCCTGGCGGTTTTTAAGCGCGTTCTCAATATTAAGCCGCGGCCTGGCCGCTTTTCCTTCCGGTTTAGCCATTTCTTTATTAGTTACTACTCAGCCACAAAGTCACAAAGACACGAAGGAAATCAGACAACAAACCGTTTGATCCATAAACTTTCTTTGTGCCTTGGTGTCTTAGTGGCTGAGATCATCAGTAGTTACCTTTATTATAACAATCCTGACCGGGAGTTTAAACATGGTTTCAAACCCTTTCGTCGTAGGATTTGGCCGTTTGATGGCCATAGGCCCTGATACGGCACTGGCATAGCCTTGACAAAGGAGAAGAGTATTGATTAAAGTTAAAGTAGAGACCGGAGGACAGAGGTCAGGGGCCGGAAATTCAAGGCTTTTCCTTCCCTGTCCGCTGTACGCTCGCCGCTATTCCCCAACCACGCTGCAAGGTCCGGAGAAATCAGCAATTCAGGAGTACAGAGCTAATGAAAACTACGCCGTTGGAAAGAAAAAAGATCGCCGTCAGCGAAAACCAGGCAAAGGTGATAAAGGATAAATATCTCAGGGAAGAAACCTCTATAGAGGGGCTGTTCGAACGGGTATCGCACAATATTGCGCTCGCGGAACTGATCTTCCATCCGGACGCGGAGAAATGGGGCGTGTTCGAAGGCGTGAAACGCGGCATAATCGAACCAGGTTTCGGCGAAAAACATTCAAAGGCCATGCTGTTTCACGATGGCATCGGCGAATCCGAGGAAAGAGACGCCAATTTCTCCGGATTTCTGGGAAATCTTGAAAAGGCGCGCAGGAATATCCCGGAAGCCAAACACGCGGCGGACTACTGGCAGACCGAGTTTTATAACCTGATGGCGGACTTCAACTTCCTGCCCAACTCCCCCACGCTGATGAACGCCGGCCGGGAACTCCAGCAACTGTCGGCCTGCTACGTTCTGCCGGTGCCGGACTCCATGGAAGGCATCGCCAAGGCGCTGACCGCCCAAAGCCTGATACAAAAATCGGGCGGCGGTACGGGGTTTTCCTTCTGCCGCGTCCGCCCCAAAGGCGACATAGTGAAGAAGACGAACGGCGTGGCCTCCGGCGCCGTCTCGTTCATGAAGCTCTTTGACAAAATGACCGATGTGGTTAAACAAGGCGGAACCCGCCGCGGCGCCAACATGGGGATACTGCCCTACTGGCATCCCGAGATCAAGGAATTCATCACGCTCAAAGCCCAGGCCGGAGTGATGGAGAACTTCAACGTTTCAGTGGCCCTGGACGCCAAGTTCATGAAGGCGGTGGAAGAGAACGCCTCTTACGACCTTTTGAACCCGCGGACCGGGGAAGTTACCGGCGCGATGAAGGCCAAAGAGGTCTTCAACATGCTGGTGGATTCCGCCTGGGCCACCGGCGATCCCGGGATAGTTTTCATGGACCGCATAAACGAGACCAATTCCAACCCCACCCCGGCGCTGGGGCAGATAGAAAGCACAAATCCCTGCGGCGAGCAAGCCTTGTTGCCGTGGGAATCGTGTAATCTTGGCTCCATAAATCTGTCCAACTTCGTTGCCGGCGAGATAACGCACGGCCAGCTTGATTACGAGCGGCTTGGCGCGGCTGTTTCAACGGCCGTGCGCTTTTTGGACAACGTCATAGAGATGAACAATTATCCCCTGCCGGAGATAGAGCGCATAGCCAAGGGCAACAGGAAAATAGGGCTGGGCGTGATGGGCTGGGCCGAGACCGCCGTCAAGCTGGGGCTCGCTTACGACAGCCCCGCCGCGCTGAAAAAAGCCGAAGAAGTGATGCGGTTCATAAATGAAAAAGCGCTGGCCGCCTCGGAAGAGCTGGCCAAAGAACGCGGCGTATTCCCGAACTGGAAGGATTCCATCTACGACTCCGGCGGCGGGCATTTCAGGGGCGCGGCGGCCGAACCCAGGAACGCGTCGCGCACCACCGTGGCGCCGACCGGCACCATAGCCATAGCGGCCGGCCTGCAGGGCTCGGGCATAGAGCCTTTTTTTGCCATTGTCTACACCCGCTACAACGCCAAAGCGCTGGACGCCATAAAGGCCGGCGGGGAAGCCGAAGCGAAGGACACTTTCTTCGAGGTCAACGCGCTGTTCAGGAAGCTGGCGGAAAAGCACGGCTATTTCGGCATGGACGAAAAGGCCCTCTGGAAAAAGATAGAGGCCAATCATAAGTCCCTCCGCGGCATTTCCGAGATACCGAAGAATATCCAGGCCCTTTTCCCGACCGCCCACGACGTGAGCGCGGAATACCATGTAAGGGTCCAGGCGGCCTTCCAGAAGCATATAGATAACGCCGTCTCCAAGACCATAAACATGGCCGTTTCGGCCAAGACGGAGGACGTGCGGAGCTGCTGCATGCTGGCGCATAAGCTGGGCTGCAAAGGCCTGACGGTCTACCGCGACGGCTCGAAGGCGCAGCAGGTCCTTAACATCACGCCCGCGGCGGGCGAAGGGAGCGCCCCCAAGGCCAAGAAGAAAAAGCAGGCCTACCAGTCTTTCGGCGTTTCGTCGGAATATTTCCAGATAAAAACCGGCTACGGCCCGCTGCACGTCCATATCAACTTCAACGAGAACGGCCCCTACCAGGTGTTCACGAACATGCCGCCGCTGGGCAGCGAGCTGAGCGGGCTCACTTCGCTTATCGGCATACTGCTGTCTAAATATCTTGAGGAGGGCGGGGACCCGATAAAGGTGATAAAGCACCTGAATTCGGTGAAGGGCGACAGGCCTATCGGGTTCGGCGAGAACCGGATAAATTCCATCGCCCACGCTATCGCGGTGGCGCTGAGAAGTCATTTGAAGCGCACGGGCCTGATTTCGGCCGAGATTGAGCTGAACGGAACCGCGAGGCTTGAGCTCTGGGAGGCGTCAAAGACCCAGTATTGCCCGAAGTGCTATTCGTCCAACGTGAGCCACGAGTCCGGCTGCTCCGGCCCCATCTGCCACGACTGCGGCTACTCCGAATGCTCCTGAGTGAGAAATTGTCCACAACAGATACATGGAACCCTCACCTGATAATCAGCGTTTTAGGTTTACCCCGTTTGTCTCCATTGTTATTGGGATAATACTGTTCGGCATAGTATTGCTTATGGTAAAAGGTACCTTTTTACCTTTTGGTAAAAGGTAAGCAGTACCTTTTTACCTTTGCTATCATATATCTACCGTATTATTATGAAAAAAGGTTTCTTTATAGTGTTTGAAGGGCCGGACCGGTCCGGCAAATCCACGCAGGTAAAGCTGCTCGCATCCTGGCTGCGCAAAAAACATTTTAAGCCCCTGATAACGCGCGAGCCGGGCGGCGCGCGCATCTCCGAGGCCATAAGGCGGATACTGCTGGAACCGAAAAACAGGATAAATTCCCTCACCGAAATTCTTCTCTACGAGGCGGCAAGGTCCCAGCACACGGCGGATGTCATACTGCCGGCCCTGAAAGCGGGCAGGATAGTCATCTCCGACCGGTTCGCGATGTCAACGACCGCTTACCAGGGCTACGGCAGAAAAATCCCGATAAAAACCGTTGAAACTTTAAATAAAATAGCCACCTTCGGCCTTGATCCCGATATCACCATAGTGCTCAACATCCCCGACAGTATCTTCAACGAAAGGGAAAGGCAGACCCTGAGCGCAGCCGAAGGGCGGGCCCTGAAATTATCGGGCCCGGACAGAATGGAAAGGGCGTCGTCAAATTTCAGAAAAAGGGTGAATAAAGCCTATAAAATGCTTTCCCGCAGGCCCGGCATAATACGGATAAACGCTACCGAACCCATAGAAGCCATCCAGGCCAGACTAAGGGCCGCGATAGCGAAAAAACTGAAAATGTATCCTGAGCGCAGTCGAAGAATAAAATAATCATGTCCTTCGCGAACATACTCGGCCACTCCCGGAACATCGCCAGGCTTAAAGCGCTCGCGGCGAGCGGCCGCGTGCCGCCGGCCCTGCTGTTTGCCGGCGTGGAAGGGACGGGCAAATTCCTTGTCGCCAAAGAATTCGCCAAAGCCCTGAACTGCCTGCACAAGCCCGCGGAAGAGCCCGCCGCCGAAGAAAACCTTTTTGCCCCTCCCTCCGAGCCCGCCCCTCATCCCTCATCCCTCATCCCTTCCGCCAGAGGCGGACCCGCCGGACTGTTTGGCGGGCATCCCTCCGACGACGCCTGCGACAAGTGCGTTTCCTGTCTGCAGATAGAGTCCGGCGCGCATCCCGACGTGCGGATAATAGACGCGGCTTTCCAGGGCTTTCTGCTGGACGAGGACGCGCGCAAACAAAAGACCCTGAAGATCGACACCGTCAGGGAGTTCACCCGCTATGTCTACCGGAAGAACCTGTTCTCGCCCTGGAAGGTTTTCATCATAAACGACGCGCACACGCTTAATTTAAACGCGCAGAACGCCATGCTGAAGCTCCTGGAGGAACCGCCCCCGAACAATATTTTTATACTTATCGCGGCAAAAAAAAATTCTCTCCTGCCCACCATCATCTCAAGGAGTTACGCGCTTGATTTCAAAGAGCTCGGCGCCGCGGAGGTGGAAGAACTCCTTGAACGCGCCGGCCTCCCGCTTGACGAAGCCTCGCGCTTAAGCGAACTTTCCGGCGGCTCCGTAAAAAAAGCGGGCGACATAAAAAGAGTCAGGGACCGCCTGGCCTCCGTCGCGGTTTCGGGGCCGGCCGGGATATTCAAACTGGTCTCCTCCCTTCCCAAAGAACCCTACCTGGCCAGGGAAGAAGCGAAGATAATGCTGGACATGCTCATTCTGAGCGCCAGAAAAAAATGGCTGACCGAAGGCCGCGGACAAAACGCTCCGCGCTTCGCCGCGCTGATAAAAAAACTGCTGGGGCTGAGGAAATTTCTGAACCAGAACGTCTCCCACGGCCTGGTCCTGGAAGCCGCCCTGCTTGAAAGCGAAAACCTTTCCGTCTCCCTCCGGTGACCGTCAATAATGCAAAAGATCTACTTCTATATAGGGGGCACTGAAAAAATGACTGATTACTGCAAAAGCGCACGGAAAATAAAAGAGCCGGAACGCTCTTACTATTTTTTCGGCTTCGGTTTAACCGCGCTCCTCGCCTTATCAAGGTACTTACGCGCCTCTTCTTTCCTGCCCGCGTTTTCAAGCGCAACCCCCATGTGGAAATACGCCGCGTCTTCCGGGCCGGGATTGTATCTGGCGAAATAAGCCTCAAAAGTTCTGACGGCCGAAGCCGCGTCGCCCATGGCAGCCTGACAGATGCCGGCGCGCAACTGCGCTTTGCGGACAGCCTGGGGCAGCGCGCCCTTCGCGGCTATCCGTTTATAGACGGCTATGGCCAACTCATATTCTTTCTGTTTTTCAAGGTTTAAACCCGTTTCAAACAGCGGGTCTTCGCCCTTAAGGAGCTGCCGCACTTCTTTGGTTATCGCCGCGCCGGGGTATTTTTTTATTATCCCCCTGTAAATTTCCAGGGCTTTCTTTTTCCCGCCTCCGCGCTCGCAGCACTGCGCGATCCTGGTCTCCGCCTGGGCCTTGACCCAGTCGCGATATGTGCTCTTGATCGCGAGATTATAAAGTTCCATCGCTTTTTTGCAGTCGATGGCTTCGCCTTTGGCGCCGCCATGGCCGGAGTAGATCTGCCCCAGATACAGATATGCGTCGCCCAGGCGCGTGCTTTTGGGGTAATCCTGTATCAGGCGCTGAAGGGTTTCCTCCTCCAGTTTGAGTACGGAAGGATCGTTGTCCCGGGCGGCTATCCAGTCATAGTTGATGGCCGTCATAAGAAGGGCGTAATCCGCCATTTCGGAATCGGGATATTTATCCGCGAGCTCTTTATAGAGCCTGACCGCTTCTTCGTATTTTTTATCCCCGAATTTGTCTTCCGCGTCGGAAAACCCGTCCTGGGCGCCGGCCGTCCGCCGGACTATAAAAAGGTCCGTCCCCGCCACGCGCGAAACGGAAATTCCCCTGGCCTTCAGGAACTGCAATATGTCCACAATGGTGACCCTTTTCAAAAACGCCGTGATCCGGACATTTTCAATTCCACCGGTGATGATGAAATTGACCCTTGCCTGCTCCGAGATCGCATCCAGGAACACGGCGAGCGGGGCGTTTTTCACCTGCACAGTTGCCATCCGATTAAGGGCAGGGTCGGCCAGGTCCTGCTGCGTCAGCGGAGGAAATTCGCGCGGGGGCATGGTGCTTTTCCTCACGATAAAACTATCGGCGTTGCCGACGCGCTGAAACTCCAGGTCCTTCGTCTTTTGCAATATCTCCAGCACCTGGTCCAGGCGCACATTTTTGATGAATATAGTGACTTTTCGTTCAGCCAGTTCAGGGTCGGCTATGGAAAATGAGGCGCGCGAACGCTGGGAAAGCACGTCAAGAAAGCCGGAAAGCGGCATGCCTTTCACCCTGAGATCGAACGTTTCCCCGAAGCCGGGGTTTTCCGGCGCGGCGGTGGAGACGGCGGGTTTTGCGGCGGGATCTTGGGCGGCGCCGGCGCGAAGCGGCGACATAGCCGCAGTCCCGCACAGGAATATCGCGAACATCGCATTTTTCCTCATATCAGTTCTCCTCGCTCAAATTCTGCATTCATCACGTTAGTGCCCCGCGATCCTGAAAAGTTCATATTTTACAGTATCCCGCAATCAGCCGTCCGACAGGCATCGGTATTGACACGGCCTGGTTCCGCCGCGGAGCTGTCAACGCCGTTTTCAAGGGGAATATCCGCCGTCCCGTAAAAGCCCCGGTTCGCCGCCGCCGGGCCGTCGCTCAGGAAGATCGTCTGCACGGCGGGGCGCGGCAACCCCGCCTTTCTCTTAAGAAAAACCGCGCTTATTATCAGGCAAAGCGCCAGGGCCGCTAAAGTCAATCCGTAGGCCGGCGTGAACAAAGCCCGGAAAGATACGCGCGCGGAGTCTGAAGCGGCGGCGGGTTGTTCCTCTTTGAGCTTCAGCATAACCCCGGCGGTAAAACCGTCGGAAACGCGCGCGGGGGGCGCGGAAGCGGCGGCGGCCCGCACCTGTTCAAAAGTTTCCAGCTTGCTCCGGCAGCGGGCGCAGCAGGAAAGATGGGCCCGGACCTCCGCGCGTTCCGCCTCCGGCAATTCCTCACAAAGATAATCCGCGATATTCCCGTCATCCATGCATCTCATGTGTTTACCTCACTTCTCCGGACCTAAAACCGGCTTGATTATCCCGGCCAGAGCCGCCATAGCGTTATGCAGCCGGGACCTGACGGTGCCTACGGGTATATCAAGCACGCGGGAGATCTCCTCGTATGAAAGCCGCTCCCAGCAGTTGAGGAACAGCACCGCGCGGTGTATGGGAGGCAGCGCTTCCACGGCGGCGCGTATTACGGCCTTTGTCTCCTTCGTTTCAAGCGAAGATCCAGGACCGGGAACGGCGGCCGCGGCTTTAAGGAGATCTCCGCTTTCTTCGCCGCCTGAGAAGAGGCGCATTTCCCGGCCCCGGGCGCGCAGCCTGTGCCGGCAGACGTTGCGCGTAACGGCATAGGCCCAGGTGCTGAAAGAGGACTCTCTCTTGAACGTTCTCAACGACCGGTATATCTGGATAAAAACTTCCTGCGCTAGATCCTCCGCCTCCCTGTCGGGCCCCAGGACGCAGATGATAAATTGATGTATCCTGTCCTTGTACAGGTCGACCAGTTCCGCAAAGGCGGACTCCGAACCGTTCATGAAACGGCCGATAATTGCGTTCTCCGGCGCCAGTGAACCGTTGTTCCTGTCCTGGTATTGCATATTTTGCGCGGCAACAATAATTATATGGTATTAGTGCCGCAAACAGGAAAAAAGTTCACGCTGCGCCGCGGGCTTTATGTTTCCTGCCGTCAGAACTGGTATAATTTGTATTCGCTTTTATACCAGCCTCAAAAACCCTGATCGGGTAGGAGGGAATATTCTGCGGCCTTTCCGCCTGTTACGCGGCCATAGCCCAGGTCCTCAATGAGGTTTACGGGCGCGCTATCCTTCCGCTATAAGCCCGGCCCGCCCCCCATTTGCTGAAAAGTAATCGGAGGCGGTTTGGAAGTGATTAAAAACGATTTTTTATGAAACTCAAGGCGGCCGGCGCGTTCTCTCTTTTTTCAAAAGAGCAAATCGGGATTCTTCGGCGTCTGGACACTCCGCGCAAAGTCCAGGATTTCCTCGACCATGAAATCGCCTACAACGAGGAGGTTCCGGATACCTGTCGCTCCCCGCTCGGCGTATTGAGGCATGGGAAAGCGCATTGTGCGGAAGGGGCCATGCTGGCAGCGGCGGCGTTCATGTTCCATGGCCGTCCGGCATTGCTTCTCGATCTGCGGGCGAACAGCAGGGATGACGACCATGTGATCGCGCCGTTCCTGGAAAACGGCCGGTGGGGCGCGGCGGCACAGTCGCATTTCTGCGGCTTGCGCTACCGTGAGCCGGTGTACGGGTCAAGCGCCGAGCTCGCTAAAAGCTATTTTGAGTTCTACTGTAACTACTCAGGTCTGTCGTCGTAGTGGCAGAGTTTACTCTGCCCAAAAAGGCAAAGCAAGCTTTGCCACTACAAAAAATACGTGAAAAATACGGAGAACCTGAGTAGTTACATTCTACTACAACAGCCGGGGGGAGAAAACGCTGCGCGAGTTTTCGGTCCCGCTTAATGCCGCCGGGTTAAAGCCCGAGTGGCTTTACTCCGGGAAAAACGTGTTTTTCGTAAGCAGAAAGCTGGACGCCATAAAACATTACAGGGTGCTCGGCAAATATCCGGAAAAAGACCTCAGGAAGGCCGATTCCAGGCTGTTCGAGGCCGAAATCCTCGGCGGCATAAAGACCCCGCTCACCCGCCGCCGCGCGCGCCCTTACGCGAAGATGCCCCTGCCGCGCAAACTGTTTTAAAAGGTTACTGCCTGAACAGTTATTTTAAAAGAGGGGTGTTCAGGGCGGACAGCGGCGGGGACGGGTCAATGGTGCGGAGGAGTGGGAGGCTCGGGCGATTTGACTATCGAGTAGATGGCTTTAATGATGCCGGCCAGGAGGCCGGACAGCGCGTAGAGCGAAAAGAAAAAGAAAAGCGCGTCCTGCGGAGAGAATATTATAAGGAACAATATGCTTAAGATCAGCAGCATCCCTTTTATGGACGTGGGTTTGACGAAAGTCCCCTGCTTGAAAGCCGGATAGGGAACGGACGAGATCATCAAAAGCGCCAGAGCTATCATTATGAACGGCGTGAGGCCGTAAATGAAAGGCAACTGGTCCATTACCACCTTTATGCTCCTGATATTTCCTTCCGATTCCAGCATGCTGTAAGCCAGCACAAAAGAAACGAGTATCCCCGCGGCGCCGGGTATCGGCAGCCCCTGGAAATAAAGCTTGGAACTGCCGCCGAAATGCGACTTAACGTTAAACCGGGCCAGGCGGAGCGCTCCGCATAACACATACAGGAAGGCCACCGGATAGCCCCAGAAACCGTAGTCCTTCAGCACAAAATTATACATCAGGTAGGCCGGCGCTATGCCGAACGACATCCAGTCCGAAAGGGAATCTATTTCCACGCCGAAAGAGCTCTCGCCGTGCACCAGCCGGGCTATGCACCCGTCCAGCATGTCCATCACATAAGCCATGATGATGAACCACGCCGCCAGCACGTAGTTCCGCTCCGACGCGGAGATTATGGAGAAGAAGCCGAACGCCATATTGGCTATGGTAAATATCGACGGCAGCACTACCGCGCCGGTTTTTTTGAGCTTTTCAAGATCTATTCTGCCTTGAGTGTTGTTCGTGTGTTCCATGTTTTTAAGACATCCACCGCTTATGGCCTATGGCATCTATTACCAGAGCCCCAGCACAGTCTCCGCGCCGTAGACTTTTTCGCCCGGCTTCACCAGGACGCGCGTATTCTTCGGCAGATATACCGCCACCTGCGAACCGAAATAGATCATGCCCAGCCTGTCGGAGATTTTCACGGAGTCCCCGGCCTTCACATAGACCGCCAGGCGCCTGGCTATGGCGCCGGTTATCTGTTCGACATGGGCGAAGCGCCCCTGTTCGCCGGTTATCGCTATCCTGTTGCGCGCGTTTTCCCTGGCCTGGGGCTTATACGCCACGGCGAATTTGCCCCTGGTGCAAGCGACGCTTTCCACTTTGCCGTCCATCGGGGAACGCTGGATGTGAACATTGAGAATGGAAAGGAAAATGCGCACGACCATTATTTCCGGATCTTTCTCAATGCCGACGCTAAGAACCGTACCGTCCGCGGGGCAGGCGATTTCCGCCGGAGCGAAGACCCTGTCTCTCGCCGGATCCCTGAAAAAATAGGCTGAAAAAAGAGTGAACGCCGCTCCAATGACCAAAAGCGGAAGACCGGCCCACTTCGACCAGAAACAGAGCGCGGCGCCCAGGACGGTTGCGGCCGCACCGCCGGCCAGAAGCTTTATCCCTTCAGGCGCTAACCCCATGAAATTACACCTCGCTGTATTTTAAACTAAAAACTGAGCAAATTGCCCGGGGTGGGACTCGAACCCACACGGAGGATACCTCCAGCTGATTTTAAGTCAGCTCTGGCTACCAGTTACAGCACCCGGGCTTTTAGCCTGTTCCTTCCCGTTAGTAGGTAGTAGGTGGTAGGCAGTGGATAGGATTTAAATAAATAAGGATCTGTGTTCTTTATTATCCCACCTACTACATTCTATCCACTATCTACTTTCCTTAAATTTTGTAACTACTCAGCCACTAAGACACCAAGGCACAAAGAAAGTTTATGGATCAAACGGTTTGTTGTCTGATTTCCTTCGTGTCTTTGTGACTTTGTGGCTGAGTAGTAACAATAAAACTGCTAAT
>Ga0180009_10005657_pt1 | contig 13341 bp, 6 predicted proteins | sample OS_PC_MetaG_FD_123537 | JGI IMG/M metagenome (GOLD analysis project Ga0180009, IMG submission 123537) | Groundwater microbial communities from the Aspo Hard Rock Laboratory (HRL) deep subsurface site, Sweden - OS_PC_MetaG | ecosystem: Environmental > Aquatic > Deep subsurface > Groundwater... | reverse complement strand
GTACTGATGGATATCGTACTCAAGGGAGCAATGGACGGGATAGAAGCTGCCTTTGTCATGCGGGAAAAATGGGGCATTCCGGTGGTCTTTTTAACCGCCCATGCGGATGCCGATCGCCTGGAACGGGCCAAATTGACTTATCCCTTTGGATACCTGCTCAAACCCTTTAGCGAGCGCGAACTCGAGATTACACTCGATATGGCCATGTATGTGGCTGATGTGGATGCGAAACGGATGGAAATGGAAAAAGCGCTTCAGGAATATAAAATGGTTATAGAAAACGCCAGTGAAATGCTGGTGGTTGTCGACAGGGATTTCCGTTATAAAATGGTCAATCAATCCTTCCTGAACCAAAGGAATGCCAGGCCGGACCAGATTATCGGCAAGTCTATCGATGATGTTCTGGGAAGAGAGGCATTCGAGAAATCCATAAAACCGCATCTGATAAAAAGCTTCCAGGGGGAAACCGTTGAACATGAGATGGAATACATGAACCCATCGGGTAAACGGTGTCTTCTGGCTCGCTATTTCCCCCTTTTTGATGACTTGGGCCAGATTCATAAAGTGGTCAATATGATCACCGACATCACCGATCGGAAACTGAACGAAGAAAATCTGGCCGGGGAACTTTCCCTGATGACGACCCTGCTTGACAACATTCCGGACTGCATAGCCCTGATTCTAAAAAAGAACACCCGCGAAATCGTCGCATCCAACAAATTCGCCCGGAATCTTGGAGCACTCCCGGGCTATACCTGTTTTGAAGCATTCGCCATGCGAGACGATCGCTGCCCCTTCTGTCTGGCGCCTGAACTGTGGGAGACCGGGAATTCACAAAGGATCGAGGTCGGGTACCTGGGGAAATGGTACGAAGGCATATGGGAGCCGCTATCGGAGGACCTTTATGTTCATTATATCTTTGACATCACGGAAAGAAAACGAGTCGAGATGGTGCTGCGGGATAGTGAGGAAAAATACAGAACGCTATTCGAAAATATGGAACTGGCGCTTCGGGGCGCCGACCTGGGCACCTGGGACTGGGATGTGGTTACCGGCAGGGTGGTATTCAATGCCCGTTGGGTCGAAATGCTGGGATACGACCCGGAGGAGATCGAGCCGCACGTCAACTCCTGGGAAAAACTCGTTCACCCTGACGATTACCCGGAGGTGATGGAAGCCCTCGATGCTCACCTGGATGGCCGGACGGATTACTATGAAACCGAATATCGCTTGAGGCACAAATCCGGTGACTGGATATGGGTCCTGGACAAAGGCAAGGTGATAGAACGCGACACCGGCGGCCTCCCCCTCAGGGCCTGCGGAACGCATCTGGACGTCAGTGCACGAAAGCAGGCCGAGGAGGCGCTTCGGAACCGGGACGAACTTTACCGGGCCACGCTCGACCATATGATGGAAGGCTGCCAGATCATTGGTTTCGACTGGCGTTACCTCTACGTCAATGATGCGGTCGTCAGGCACGGAAAGCAGGCCAGGGAAAGACTGCTGGGCCGCACCATGATGGAGGTCTATCCTGGAATTGAAGATACAGAAATATTTGCCTGTTTGCGTCGTTGTCAGGAAGAACGAATAGTCGAACACCTGGAGAACGAATTCAGATTTCCCGATGGCTCGACAGGCTGGTTCGCCCTGAGCATCCAGCCCGCGCCCGAAGGAATATTCGTTTTGTCCATTGATATCACCGAACGCAAACGGACGGAAAACGCATTGCGGGAAAGTGAGGAAAAATACAAGCTGCTGGTCGAGAACGCCAATGAAGTGGTCCTGGTGGCCCAGGATGGACGGTTCAAATTTGTCAGCCAGAGAGCGTCTGATTTTTTCGGATACAAGCCGGAAGAGCTAAAAGGATATTTATTCGTCGACCATGTCCATCCGGAAGACAAAGGCCTGGTCGACGAGCTCCAGCACAGGATATTGGGGGGCGAATCTTCCACGGGTGTTCATCCCTTTCGGATGTATGACAAGACCGGAAAGGAAAAATGGGTCCAGAACAATGCCGTTGGCATTGATTGGGAAGGCGGACCGGCCACCCTGAACCTGTTGTCCGACATCAGCGAACGCAAACAAGCGGAAGAAGCCCTGGCCGCCTCGGAACGCAAGTACCGGGCCCTGTTCGAAGGCGTGTCCGAAGGGATACTGGTGGCTGACGCGGAACTCCGCGCCTTCCTGTATGCCAACCCGGCCATCTGTCATATGCTGGGCTATACGGTCGACGAACTGCTCCGGCTGACGGTCGAGGACATCCATCCCCAAGAAAGCCTTCCGCACGCTATCGATATCTTCGAAGCCCACGCGTGCGAAGAAACGACCCGGGCCTCAGCCCTGCCGTGTCTGTGCAAGGACGGGACCGTTATCCAGGTGGATATCAACGCGGCGGCGGTCACTATTGACGGAAGGGCATGCGTGGTCGGATTTTTCACGGACGTCACCGAGCGGAAGCGGCTGGAGGCCGAAAAGGCGGAGCTGGAGGAGCAGCTACACCAGGCCCAGAAAATGGAGGCCGTGGGAAGACTGGCCGGCGGCGTGGCTCACGATTTCAACAATATGCTCACGGTGATCAATGGCAACGCGGAACTGGCCCTCCTGACCCTTAAACCCGATGATCCCAACCACGAAATCATTCAGGAAATTTTTAAATCCGGAAAGCGGTCCGCTGATCTTACCCGGCAACTTTTGGCCTTCGCCCGAAGGCAGGCCATCAGCCCCGTTGTTCTCGACCTGAACGAAACCGTGGAAGGCATGCTGAAAATGCTCCGTCGCCTGCTGGGCGAGGACGTCGATATCGTCTGGAAACCGTGTTCCAATCCATGGCCGGTGAAGATGGACCCGGCTCAGATAGACCAGATCATGGCCAATCTTTGCGTCAACGCCCGGGACGCCATTTCCGGCGTCGGCAAAGTCACCATAGAAACCGTGAACGTTGCAATTGACCCAGGATATTCCTCCACTCATATCGATTCCGTTCCCGGTAAGTACGTCATGTTGACCATTAGCGACAACGGCATGGGCATGGACAAGCCGGCCCTCGACAATATTTTCGAACCCTTTTTCACCACCAAAAAAAAGGGGGAAGGTACGGGGCTGGGACTGGCCACGGTTTACGGAATCGTCAAGCAGAACAACGGGTTCATCAATGTGTACAGCGAACCGGGCCAAGGGACGACCTTTAAAATCTACCTGCCTCGGCCTGAGGGCCAGACGCCCGAAGCCGAGTCCCGGACCGTGAGCGCTCCTCCGAAAGGCCGTGGGGAAATGATTCTCCTGGTCGAGGATGAGTTGACCATCCTGAACGTGGGTAAACATATGTTGGAAAAACTGGGCTACACCGTACTGGCTGCCGGCAAACCGGGTGAGGCCGTTCGTCTGTGCCGGGAAACCCCGGGTGAGATTCAGTTGCTCATAACCGATGTGGTCATGCCGGAAATGAACGGCCGGGAGTTGGCCGAGCGGCTCATCGAGATCAAGCCGGACATGAAATGCCTGTTCATGTCCGGCTATACCGCCAATGTCATTGCCCACCACGGCGTCCTCGAACCCGGCGTTCAGTTCATCCAGAAGCCCTTTTCCCTGCTGGATTTCGCGGCCAAAGTGCGAGAGACACTCGACGGCTGAAAACCCAGTTGTCTTCTGCCGAGACGCCGAACACGCGGGGCGGATCATTCTCGCGGCTTGCCGTGAAGTTGGCCCGCCAATCAAATAAATGCTCTTTTCCCATATATATCGATGCCTCGCGCCGAACCCGACCGCAAAATCCGGGTTCAATAGATTTTATTTTCCGTATAAAAGACGGAATTTATTTAAAAATATCGATAATGGACCATAATTTATATTAAATGATGAAAAAATGCCTTGACATAGGCATCAGAGCATGCGAAAATGTACCAGACGGTATTAGGATCTGTATTGTCTTTGTCAAGATTGGCTTCTTGGGTGTGCGTGCCCGGTCTGCTCGGTAGGTCCCGCGGTCCAAGTGATACTTAGTCAGACGGGGCAGTCGCCGGCAGTTCTTCACGGCGCTTTAGGAAGTCAAAATTGAAGTGCCGACCTCACGGGAGGTCGGCGCGTTTTATTTTCAGGGTGTGGAAAGGCTGCGGATGACCACGGAGTGGTGGACGGCGTAAACGACCACGTCCCCGAATTCCCATCGTACTTTTTTGGACTTGGGCGTGCCCAGCGTCTGAAGCATGGTGTTGACCAGGGGCACGAGTTGTTCCCGGTTGGATTTGGTCAGGGACACGGCGATGAACCGTCCCTGCGGGTCGAAGTGGTAGGTGGGCAGGAAGGTATGTCCGAAAAAGACTTCCTGAGCGTTGCCCGTTGTCCAGGTCGTATTGGCGCCCACTTGGCGGGCGTCGGGAAAGCGTTGGATGAATTTTTCAATGGAGTCGCCCCAGGCCAGTCCGTTCCAGCCCTGGGTGATGGGCCAGCCCTGGCGATAGTACATCCCGGCCCGAACGACGTCCAGCTCTCCCGGGGAGGTCGGCGTAGCGGCGGGCGAGGCCGTCGGCGCGGCTGGAACCGAGGGGGTCCGGGCAGGCGGCGCGGCTGTGGCGCAGCCCAGGGTCAGGGCGAAGAGGGTGGCGCAGATTGCAAGTCTAACCGGACGTCGTGGCATGGGGCCTCCTGATCCAATGGATTCGGGCACTCGGCGGCGGACCTTGCGGTTGGAGGATGTTAGCACAACCGGTCGCCGGGCTCAAGCCGCCGCCGGCTTTTCAGAGCAGGTCGCCTTGGATCACGGTGACGGCCTGGCCCCCGATATAGACCCGTTCTCCGCCGACCCGGATTTTAAGGTGGCCTCCGCGAGCCGAAGCCTGATAGGCGCGCATTTCGGGCCGGCCCAGCCGCCGGCTCCAGTAAGGCCCCAGACAGGAGTGGGATGAGCCGGTGACCGGGTCCTCGTCAACCCCGACTCGGGGGGCGAAAAAGCGGGATACGAAGTCGAGTCCCGGGGTTTCGGCCCGGGCCGTGACGATAATCCCCCGGACCGGGAAGGATTTCAGGCCGGACATGTTCGGGGACAGGTCCCGGACGGTCGTCTCGCTTTCCAGTTCGACCAGGTAGTCGAAAGGGCTGCGGCCGAGATAGACCGGGTCGGCGCCCAACGCCTCGGCCAGTCCCTCCGGGCTTTGGGCCGGTTCGTCCGGCGTCCGGGGAAAGTCGAGTTCGATCCAGCCGTCCGGGTCGAGCCGGGCCCGCAACTCGCCGCTGCGCGTCAGGAATCGGGCCTCCCGACCCGGCGGCAGATGCTTATGGCTCCAAAGGATGTGGGCCGAAGCCAGGGTGGCGTGGCCGCAGAGGTCCACTTCGGCCGCGGGCGTGAACCAGCGCAGGCGGTAAAAATCGCCTTCCGGGTGAAGAAATGCGGTTTCGGACAGATTCATTTCCCGGGCCACGTCCTGCATCCAGGCCTCGTCGGCCGGGGCCTCGAGGATGCAGACCGCGGCCGGATTGCCGCGAAAGGGGCGATCGGTAAAGGCGTCGACCTGCCAGAATCGAAGGGACATAGCGGTTGCCTCCTGGTTGCAGTACCTTGCGGTCTGGCCCGGATTTCTCGCCAGCTTCCTGCCGCGGCCGGGAAATTCTTGCTGCAACGCTCGTTTCGCTAATGATTTCTCGACCTCGCGACGGTACCCGGTCAGAAACCCGGGCTAGGGGCAATACGGTTCATTTAAGAATCGTAATGAATGTTTCGGGCAAAGGCTCCTGACCCCTTTGCCCGTCGTTAAGTGACCTGTATTGGGGCTAGGCGTGGTTTTCAGCCCAGGGGAGGCCTGGGCCGTTCCGGTTCGGCCGGCGCTGGATGACCATGAAGATCACGCAGGTCGCCAAGCCGATCAGCCCGCCGCCCCGGAAGACCCAGCCGATGTCCAGGGTCTCCTCGATCAGGCCGGCCAGGACCGGGCCGACGACCATGCCCACGCTGAAGGCCAGTTCGAGCAGGCTCATGACCCGGGTCATGAATCCGGTTTCCCGGGCCGCGTCCACGGACAGGGCCATGAGGGGGGGCATGTACATGCCCACGAAGACGCCCAGGAACAGATTCACGACGAACAGGGACCAGAAATCGTGGCAGTACGGCAGCCCGAGCAGACAGACGGAAGCCAGCAGTCCCCCCCAGAAGGTCATCCAGGACCGGTCCCATCGATCGGCCAGGCGTCCGAACAGGGGCTGGAGCAGGGTGGTCATGACCACGTTCAGGGAGATGAGCAGGCCCACGGCGCTGGCGGAAAGCCGGAGGACGTCGTGCCCGTAAAGGGGCATGAAGGACCAGTTCATGCCGATGCCGATAATGGTCCCGAAACGGAAGACGAACAGGCCCATCAGGGACGGATGGCGAAGCATGTCCATATAGGACATGGGTTCGTGGGCGCCCGAGTCGGCCGACGGGGTCCAGACCCGGGGGACGTTGGTCCAGGTAATGACCAGGCCGGCAAAGACCAGGCCGGCCATGGTCAGGAAGGCCGCGTTCATGCCGTACCAGTCCTTGAGAAAACCGCCCAGCCAGGGGCCGATGGCCAGACCGCTGAAAAAGGCCATGTTGAAATGCCCCATCAGACGGCCTTCCCGTCCCGGCGGGATCATGTCGGCCACGTACGAGCGGGCGACCGGCACGACCATGGCCCCGGCCACGCCCTGGCTCAGCCGGCAGATGACCAGGGAAGCGACGGAATCGGCGAACACGTAGAGCATGGAGGCGACCAGGTACACGATCAGACCGCCCAACAGGAAGGTCCGGCGGCCCCAGCTGTCGGCCACCTGGCCCACGATGGGCAGCAGGACGGAGCGGGCCAGGGAGAAGGAAGAAAAGATCAGCCCGATTTCAATACCGGTGGCCCCGAGGTCCTCGGCGAAGATCGGCAGCAGGGGAGCGACCAGACTCAAACCCAGGGCCACGGCCAGTGTGGTCAGAAACAGGGAGATATAGAGCCGCCGGTCCATGGTGGGGACCAACCTATCACAATCGCGGCGGCCCGAGTCAAGAAAAATGGCCGGGAGCAGGGTTAACCCTCAAGGACGACTCCGCCGACGAGTCCCTGACCATATATGGAAAAGGCGCCGGCCGGAGTCCCGAGGCCAAAGGCCGCGACAGGGCGGTCCTAGGTTGCCGCCAACCGCTGAATCGTGACTCCGGCCGGCCAGGCCGGGATGTCGGACTTCTTTTACGCCTTGTAAAATTTCCTGTCACGCCCCCCGGACGGACGCTCGACCTTCATTTCCCATAACATATTAGATTAACTGATAAATGTATCTCGTAGGTTGAATGTTGATTTGGCATATTTCTTGCTATTAAAGAAATGCTTGCGATGGGGCGCACGCCGGACTGATCAAAAGATCCAGCCCGATAAAACAAGGAGGAAACCTGTCATGTTCAGGAAACTGAAATTGGGAACCCGTATATTCAGCGGGTTCATCCTCGTTCTGATTTTGATGTGCATCACGGCGGCAGTCGGCTTCAACGGACTGGACGGGGTCATGGATCGGGCCCAAAAATCAGCCGGGGTCGACCAGCTGCTCAAAGGCATCCTCGAGGCCCGCCGCTACGAAAAGAACTTTATCATCCGGGGCGATGACTCCAATATTTCGAAGGTCGAGGCCGAACTGGGGACCATGCGCAAAGAGGCCGAAGCCTTGAAACGCGGGTTCGAGCTGCCGGCCGAACGAGAAGGGATGACTGCCGTTCTGAGCGCCGTGGACCGCTACCATGGCGGATTCAAGGAATACGTCCGACTGGCCGGGGCCCGCAAGGGGGCTCTTGAGCAAATGCGCGGCAAGGCCGGGGTGGTCCTGGCCGAAGCCGAGGCGATCCGGAACGACCAGAAGCAACAGCTCGATGAGGGACTGGCCGAACGGTCCGGCGACGTAAACACCTTGCTGGCCTTCATCAAGGACAAGGGGGCCAAGGCGGATGAAGCGGCCCTGATGGTCCAATGGTTCCTGGAGATCCGACGGGACGAAAAGGAGTACATCATTTCAGGCCTGGAAGAACGCGTCAAATCGGTCCAAGCCGGTCTGGCGCGGATCGAGAAACAGGCCGACGGCCTGAAGTCCCGTTTCAACCGGCAGTCCAATATCGAACGCATCGAAGTGGTCAAGGCGGCCGTCGGATCGTACCGAACCGCTTTTACTTCCTACATCGACCTGGGTAGGCTCCAGAAAGAGGCCGACACCCAGATGGTCGAAGGGGCCCGCGAGGTTCACAAGGCATGCGAGGAGGTCCAGGCCGCACAGAAAAGCGCCATGACCCAGGGTTTTCAGGCGACCCGTTTCGTCATGGGTATCGTCGCCCTGGCCGGCATCATCATCGGCCTGCTGCTGTCCTGGGTCATCACGGTGGGTGTGACCCGTCCCATCCACCGGATCATTGAGAGTCTGACCTCGGGTGGGGAGCAGGTCGCGTCCGCTTCGAGCGAGGTGTCCTCGGCCAGCCAGCAGTTGGCCGAAGGGGCTTCCGAACAGGCGGCTGCCGTGGAAGAGACGTCGGCCTCCCTCGAGGAGATGACGGCCATGACCAGTCGGAACGCGGACCACTCCCGCCAGGCCGAGACCCTTGTGGACGACGCCCGCCACATCGTCGAACAGGCCGTTGTTTCCATGAGCCAGGTCAACCGGGCCATGCAGGAAATTGCCTCTTCCGGACAGGCGATTGGCAAAATCATAAAAACCATCGATGAAATCGCCTTTCAGACCAATCTGCTCGCCTTGAACGCCGCCGTCGAGGCGGCCCGGGCCGGAGAAGCCGGCGCGGGTTTCGCCGTCGTGGCCGACGAGGTCCGGAACCTGGCCCAGCGGGCCGGGGAAGCGGCGAAAAACACGGCCCAGCTGATTGAAGACACCATCCTGCGGATCGGCCAGGGCGAGGTTCTGGTCAAGGAAACCGACGAAAACTTCTCCAGCGTAGCCGGCAAGACCGGCAAAGTGGCCGAACTGGTCAGTGAAATCAGCGCCGCCTCCTCGGAGCAGGCCCAGGGGATTCAACAGATCAACGAAGCGGTCAGCCAGATGGATTCGGTCACCCAGCGCAACGCCGCCAGCGCCGAAGAGTCGGCCGCCGCTTCGGAAGAACTCAATGCCCAGGCCGAAAGCATGCGCGATACGGTCGACGAGCTTTTCCAACTGGTCGAAGGAAGCCGCTCCTATCGGGCGCCTCTGCCCTCGGCGATCGGCAACGCCTGGCAACGACCGGCCTTGGAAGGCGAACGAGTCGCCCGTCCCCTCCCGCTGCCGGTCGGCAGGCTTCCGGAGCACTGAGCGGCCCTTGCACCGCGCCTCTTTCCGAAGGGGCGGGGGGGTATTGGTTAAATCGAAAGAAACGGAACCGGCATAAACGAAGCGGACCGGGAAACGTATGGCCTATCGCATCTCGCTGAACTGGAACATGGGTCGGCAGTTGATTCAGGTCTTATTGTTCGCCCTGCTGGGCATGTCGATCTATCAATTGGGCAAGTTTCTGGTCTACCCCGACATTACGCTCTTGCAGTCCAACATCGCCACGATCGTGTTCACCAGTCTGGCCGCCACACTCCTGGCCGGACTGGTTTTGCGCCGTCAGAGCCGGCTATACCAGCAGGCCCTGAATGAGGTCGAGTTGCGCCGTCGGGCGGAGCAGGAACTGACCATCGCCCACCGGGAACTCGAGGGCCGGGTCCGGGAACGGACGATCGAACTGATCAACACCAACAAACTGTTGCAGGCGGAAATCGTCGACCGCCAGCGGGCGGAAGCCCAATTGCGGTTGAGGGAGGATCATTATCGCGCCTTTGTCGAACAGGCCCCGATATCGATAACCAGTTTCGACCAGGATGGGGTGGTTCAGTTTATCAACGGCTATCATATCCAGACCTTTGCCAAAGACCGTTGCGATCCGTCGTTTTTTTTAGGCATGAACATCAAGGACCTGCCCGCCATCGCCAGCGGAGGTCTGGCCCCGGAGATGGACCTTTTGCTGGCCGGAAAACATGTCGAACGGTTCGACGTATGGGTCCCGGAATTTTCCGGCGGCCATTCCGGTTACATCAACATCCGGGGCGTGCCCCTGCTCAAGGAAGGTCGGGTGGCCGGGGGCATTCTGATCCGGGAGGACATAACCGGGCGTCGCAGTACCGAAAAGGAACTGCGCAAGGTCAACCGGGCCCTGGAAGCCATCCGGAGCTGCCACCACGCCCTGCTCAGGTCTTCGGAGGAACTCCGGCTGCTCGATGACGTCTGCCGTTCCATCGTCGATGTGGCCGGACACAGCCTGGCCTGGACCGGATACGCCCTGACCGACGAGGAAAGGACCGTTCAGCCCGTGGCCTGGGCCGGCGATCACGAGGAATACGTCCGCGGCCTTCGGGTCAGTTGGGCCGAGGGCCGGAAGGGCGCGGGCCCGACCGGCAAAGCCATTCGGACCGGCCGCCCGGTCATCATCCGGAACATCCAGACCGATCCGGGATTCGCGTATTGGCGGACCGGGGCCTTGGAACGCGGGTTTGTCTCGGCCGTTTCCCTGCCGCTGGTGGTCAACGAAGTCGTCATTGGCGCCTTGACCATTCTGTCCCGGGAATACGGGACCTTTGACGCCGAGGAGGTCGAACTCCTCGAGGCCCTGGTCAACGACCTGGCTTACGGAATCGGCATCCACCGGCTTCAAGCCGAAAGGGAGAAGGCCAAGGCGGAACGGACGCGACTCGAGCAGCAGCTCAACCAGTCCCGGAAGATGGAGGCCATCGGCACGCTGGCCGGCGGTATTGCCCATGACTTCAACAATATTCTCGGCGCGATCATCGGGTACACCCAGTTGGCCCTTATGAATGCCGACCTGTCCGAAAAACCCAGAAGCTACCTCAAACAGATTCTCCAGGCCAGCGACCGGGCCTCGGACCTGGTCCGGCAGATTCTGACTTTCAGCCGCCAGGGCGAACAGAACCTGACCCCCCTCGAAATGGCCCCGGTGCTCAAGGAAGCGCTCAAACTGATGAGGGCCTCGCTGCCGTCGACCATCGAGATCGTCAGGAATATCAACGAGGATACCGGCGCGGTCCTGGCCGGTCCGACCCAGATTCACCAGGTCATCTTGAACCTGTGCGCCAACGCGGCCCATGCCATGGGCGAAGAGGGCGGCTGTCTGACCGTGGGCCTCGACGAGGTCGAAGTCGAGCCGGCGGATGCTTCCAAATACCTGGACCTCAACCCGGGCCGCCATGCCAGGCTCTGGGTCTCCGATACGGGCGCGGGCATCGAGCCCCACGTCAAGGAACGCATTTTCGAACCCTATTTCACGACGAAAAAGCTGGGAGAGGGAACCGGCATGGGCCTGGCCACGGTCCACGGCATCGTCAAGAGCCACAACGGGGCCATCGACGTGGCCAGCGAACCGGGGCGGGGCGCCACCTTCAATATCTATCTGCCGATCATCGCCCGCGAGGCCGAGGTGGAAAGTCAAGGGGTCGAATTCATGCCCGGCGGCCGGGAACGGGTTCTGGTCGTGGACGACGAAACGCCCCTGATCGAGACCATGAGTGAACTGCTGGCCAAGCTGGGTTACCGGGTCGAAGGCCGAACCAGCAGCCTCGACGCCCTCGACCTGGTCCGGGCCCACCCCCATCGATTCGATCTGGTCATCACCGACCAGACCATGCCCGGGATGACCGGTCTGGAACTGGCCGGGAAAATCAAACGGCTGCGCCCCGACCTGCCGGTCGTCCTGTGCTCCGGGTTTTCCAGCGCGATTACCCCGGAAAAGGCCGATAGCTCCGGTGTCCGGGACATCATCATGAAACCCGTTCTGATCGAGGAACTGGCCCGTAAAATCCGGACCGTGCTCGACAACATCTGCCTGCCTCAAATCCGTCCCGCCTCCCGCCCCTGACGGCTCCTTAGTGCCTTAAAATTGATGGTTTCACGGCGACTAAACCACAGCCTGTTAATTTAGCTCGGTTATTTAGGCGCTCCATACAACTCGTCATACCCGTCACCACTCGGCCTGTCCCCACTCTGAAAATGATGAGAACGCGGGTCTCGTCCGCTTTCCCGTCGTTCCCGCGACCTGTCCGCCGTAGCGGGGTTATCGATGGAGGAGGAAGGCGGGATCAGGGCGTTTCCCTGGAAACAAAACATGCCCCCTTGGCCCGCCATCCCCGGTTTAGCCGGAACCAGCGTGTAAACCAACCTTCCGGACTTCTGCAGGACCGGTGCTCCCAATGACGGATGGCTGTTTCTCGCCGAAGGGGAACTTGACACCACAGCGCCCGAGGATGTAAATCTGTAGCGGAAAAGAAACTTGATATCCCGCTTATGGAGTAACGCGAATATGCCCCCAAAACAGATCGTCATTTCGGGCTCCCTGGCCTACGACCGGATCATGGACTTCCCCGGCCGTTTCGCCGACCATATCCTGCCGGAAAAAATCCATATCCTGTCCGTGGTCTTCATGGTGGATGGATTGAAGGAAAAGTTCGGCGGCACGGCGGGCAACATCGCCTACAGCCTGGCCCTGCTCGGAGAAAAACCCTTGATTCTGGCCACGGCCGGCCGGGATTTCGACCGGTACGAGGCCCGACTCAATGAACTCGGACTGCCCCTGAACGGGATATTGCGTATCGAGGAGGAACTGACGGCCGGGGCGTACATCACCACCGACCAGGCCGACAACCAGATCACCGCCTTCAATCCCGGGGCCATGAACTTCGTCTCCGGATTCCGTTTTGAAGGCATCGATCCAGGAAACACCCTGGCCATCGTTTCCCCCAGCGGCCTGGACGACATGCTCAACTACAGCCGCTCTTTCAAGAAACGAGGCATCCCCTATATCTTCGACCCGGGCCAGTCCATACCGGCCCAGCCTCCGGACCGCCTGGCCGAAATGATCGACGGGGCCGGGATGCTCATCTGCAACGACTACGAACTGGAAATGATCATGAAGGCCACGGGGCGCGACCAGAACCAACTCCTGGAAATGACCCCGACCCTGCTCACCACTCTGGGGGAACAGGGTTCCCGCATCACCACCCGAGACGGAGAAGTCCGTCTTTCCGCGGTCCCGCCGGTACAGGTCTGCGACCCGACCGGCGCGGGGGACGCCTACCGCTCCGGCCTGCTCAAGGGACTGGCCGAGGGCCGGCCGCTGGAAGAGTCCGCGCGGATGGGTTCCACCTGCGCGGCCTATGCGGTCGAACAATACGGCACCCAGGAACACGCTTTCACCCAGACCGAATTCTGGGCGCGTTACCAGGCCCATTTCGGCTGAACGCGCGGGGCCTCGGTACAAGACAACCGCAATATCCGGGTTAACAGGGACCGCCGCCCATGAACAAACCGCCTGTCCTCGCCTTCCTCCTGGCC
>Ga0180009_10005655_pt1 | contig 13343 bp, 10 predicted proteins | sample OS_PC_MetaG_FD_123537 | JGI IMG/M metagenome (GOLD analysis project Ga0180009, IMG submission 123537) | Groundwater microbial communities from the Aspo Hard Rock Laboratory (HRL) deep subsurface site, Sweden - OS_PC_MetaG | ecosystem: Environmental > Aquatic > Deep subsurface > Groundwater... | reverse complement strand
TTGAAGCCATTCAAAAAACAGACGTCCTCAAAGGCCCTTTTCGGAACAAAATGCTGACCGGTCTCGTCTCGCCAGTATTTTATATCCCCATCTTTCATGAGAACCACCTTTGGCGCTTCTGCTGGCACACCAAGTGCGATGACCGAATCCGGCTCGTATTGCTCAGGGAGGTCAAGAATTTTGGCCGCTCTGGGTCGATCGAAAGATCGCAGCCAAGTCGCGCCAAGGCCATAAGCACATGCCCCCATGAGAATCGTCTGCACCGCAGCTCCCACATCACGCACCGTTTCCGCAATGGCAATGTTTTTGTCCTGCGCCACCAAAATGTGAGCGGTGGGTTCCTCACCAGGTTGGGGTTGACCGGCTTCTGCCAGGTAAGCAGCAAATTTTTGGGTCTCGAAAATTTTTCTGGCAAGTTCGGGGTCGTTCACTGCAATAAAGATCAGGGCTTGCTTGTTTGCGGCAGATGGGCATAAGCGAGCGGCATCCACCAGTTTGGCCAAAACCTCCGACTTTACCGGTTCGGGCCTAAAACGACGAACACTTCGACGCAGTTCGATCATGCTGTGAAACGCTTCCTTCATTCTTGTTTCCTCCTTTTTTTAGGGATTTCAATTTTATCTTGCTCAGTTTTCAATGGCGCACCCAGGGGATTCTCTAAACCAAGTCCATAACTGAGCGCTACTTTTCTGTGTCGTCAAATGTTTTGCACATCGTCTTAATACAGACTTCGTTAAGTGGTTAAGTAGTTGAGTTGTTAAGTCGTTGTTATAATAGATCATATCTATTATTTGCTTGAAAATTGGACTTCAGTGTTTGAAAAGCTATAACATCCGAAAATAATAGAATATATTTTCCTACTCAACCATTTAACCACTCAACTACTCAACGAGGTTTGTAATGTATTTCACCTGAACGGATATATCAATTGAATTTTGATTTAGCCGGTTAAGCAAAACATCCTTACTTAAACTCAGCACTCATCCGGGGAAAAGGGGGCGTTGCCGGGGCTGAACGAACGGTTCGCCATCAAATAATCACTTTCTTTTTCCTTGACTCAAAAGAGCACTGTCCCTATGCTTCTTCCCACAAAAGCAAGTTCGAAACAGTTTAGCGCTTTGAAAGTAGTGCAAAAAGGGCCGCGGGTCTCTGGGACAGTCGGGACTTTGGCGAATCGAACACGGTGCGAATCAATTTTGCCTGTCGACGGGCTTTACTGGAAAAGGCCCCGGACAGGATGGCCGAGGCCATGGCGCGTCATGTCGCCTTCCCCCGCTCAAAGTTCGGGATCTTCGACTTGACCTTGAACAAACTATCTAATTCTCGGACAAGCTCTTAGAGACATAAATGGTTAAAAAACAAATACAGAGAAATTGCGATGCGTATACTTCGCTTTGAGGATGAAAGCGGTCAGATTCACTATGGTTTGGATGAGGGGGTCGTGCAGGACGGTGTCGCGACTGGTCACCCTGTACTTCTAAAGGGCGATCCCTACCAGGGTTTAGAGCCCACAGGAGAAAAAGCTAAGGTGCTGAGGTTACTTGCTCCTGTCGTCCCGACGAATATCCTGTGTATTGGCAGGAATTACGTGGAACATATAAAGGAACTTGGCAACGTGGTTCCAGAACACCCAATTCTATTCATCAAGAACAATGGCTCCATCAATCATCCCGGTGCGCCCATTAGGCTCCCGAAGTGTCAATTGAAGGGGCCCGAGGTGGACTATGAAGGGGAGCTGGCTGTCGTCATTGGTAAAGCTGCGTTTAATGTGACCGAAGAAAAGGCCCTGGGTTATGTGTTGGGTTTTACTGTGGGAAATGATGTTTCGGCTCGACACTGGCAAAGGCACGGCGGAGGGGGGCAGTGGTGTCGGGGAAAAGGATTTGATACGTTTTGCCCCTTGGGGCCGTCGCTGGTCACCCCAGATGAAATAAGTGACCCGCAGCGTTTGCATATCCAGTCCCGCTTGAATGGTGAAGTGATGCAGGACAGTCATACTGGCCGCATGATACATACGGTGGCGGCTTTGATATCATTTTTAAGCCAGGATACAACCCTTTTACCAGGGACCGTCATCCTGACCGGTACCCCGTCAGGGGTAGGTTCTGCGAGGAGCCCCCAAGTGTTTTTGAAGGATGGGGATATTATCGAAGTGGAAGTTGAGGGGATCGGTGTCCTGAGGAATCCGGTCGTGGAATAAAATGATATAGATTTTTGCCCCGCTGAAGCGGGAAAAGAGATCCCCGCGGCCCATTAACTTGATTTTCCGGCCCTGCGGCTTTTGAGGAGGGATATATGACAACTATGGCAGGCGGTGAAGTCATCGCCACAATGCTCAAGCAAGAGGGTGTTGAAAAGGTATTCGGCATCATTGACGGCACCTATTTCGGCCTCTATTCCAACTTCAAACTCAACGGCATTGAGCTCATCACACCCCGCCACGAGGCCACAGCAGCTCATATGGCCGGGGCATACGCCAGGCTGACCGGTAAGCTGGGGGTCTGCATTGCCAGCAGTGGTCCCGGAGTGGCCAATGTCCTGGCCGGGGTGGCGGTGGAGAACGCTGAGGGTAACCGGGTGCTTTTGATTACCAGTTCTCGCCGCACAGGTATCATTTGCCCGGACCGGGGCGGGGCATACCAGTACTTCAACCAGGTGGCGGTCATCAAGCCCATGGCCAAATGGTCGGGTTCGGCCTCCTCTTTTGCCCGTATCTCGGAACTGATGCGACGGGCACTGCGAATGTGTTACAAGGGAAGGCCCGGTGTGGTCCACTTAGATGTTCCCGATGACCTGATGAACGGAAAGGATAAAATGAACGGCTTCTGGGCCCCCCGCCAGTATCGCCGTACAGATCCCATACATCCCTCTTCCGAACAGGTGGAACGGGCCGCACACATGCTCGTGGAGGCGGATCTTCCTGTCATTCATGCGGGGAGCGGTATAATACACGCAGGCGCTTATGACGAGCTGTCCCAGGTGGCTGAGATCCTTCATGCTCCCGTGACGACCTCGTGGTCTGCTCGCGGCGCCCTGCCCGAGATATCACAGCTCTCATGGCCTATGGTCCATGTGAAGGCAGTAAATCAGGTGCGAAACACAGCCGACCTGGTCCTGTGCCTGGGCTCCCGGCTGGGCGAGACCGACTGGTGGGGCAAGGCTCCCTACTGGAGGCTGCCATCCGAGCAGAAATTAATCCAGGTGGATATAGACGAGGAAGTCTTGGGGGTCAACAAGCCAACAGAGCTGTCCATTCTTGCCGATGTGAAGCTGTTTCTCAACCAGTTGCTGGAAAGACTAAGGGACATGGAATCCGAGATCCCTATGGAGTCCCGGCGACAGAAGGTGGTAAATCTCGCAAAAGAAAGGGATAAGGACCGTGCAAAGTTAGACGAAAAGCTGTCTGACAGGTCTGTGCCCATGATCACGGCCCATGTGGCCTCGGTTTGCAGGGAGGTATTTGAGGACGACGCAGTGGTGATTTTTGATGGGGGTAATACGGCAGTCTGGGCAAACTTCTATCATCGGATCCGTGTGCCCAACACCCAGCTCTCTACTCACCACTTCGGCATGCTGGGCGCTGGCGTGGGGCAGGCCCTTGGCGCAGCAGTGGCGCGGCCCGGAAGCCAGGTCTACTGTATTATCGGCGACGGCGCGTTGGGATTTCATCCGCAGGAGATCGAGACCGCAGTCCGCAATAACTTAAAAGTTATATTTCTTGTCTGCTGTGACAAACAGTGGGGCATGGTCAAGATAAACCAGCAGTTCGCCCTGAGGCCTGTCAAGACCATGATAAAGAAGTCCTTAGGGCCAGAGGAGACAATAAACACCGATCTGGGGGAGATCGAGTTTGACAAGATGGCCCAGGCCATGGGTGCGCATGGTGAACGTGTGGCTGATCCCGCTGACCTTGCACCGGCTATTGAGCGCTGCCTTGCCTCGGATAAGTGCGCGGTCATCCATGTGGACGTGGACCCGGTCAAGCACATGTGGGCCCCAGGCCTCTTACAGTTCAAGAACATGCACAAGGAACCGGCAGGAAAGTAATATGGATGCAGCAGCTATTGATCAGATTCGCCTGAATTTCAATGCCCAGGCCATTTTAGGTCTCAACGTGGTTATCGGGTTAATGATGCTGGGGGTGGCATTGGAACTGAAATTGGATGATTTCAAGAGGATCATCGTGTCGCCCAAGGCCCCTGGCATTGGCCTGGGTGCCCAGTTCATCCTCTTGCCGGCCTTCACCTTTCTATTGACCCTTTTCCTTCCGATAACGCCATCCATGGCCCTTGGTATGATGCTCGTCGCCGCCTGTCCCGGCGGCAATCTGTCCAACATCATGACTTACCTGGCCAGGGGCAATGCCGCCGTATCAGTGAGCATGACCGCCGTGTCCACGGCCGCGGCCATTGTCATGACACCCGTTAATCTGGCCTTTTGGGGCAGCCTCAACCCTGCCACAGCCTCGATTCTGCGCCGGGTAAGCCTGAACCCCTTAGACGTCTTTGTCACTATATTCATGATCCTGGGTGTGCCTCTAATTACAGGCATGCTGATCTCCCGCTTTTTCCCCTTTCTGGCCGATAAGATCCGCAAGCCCTTTAAAGTATTTTCATTCCTGGTCTTCATCGGTTTTGTTGGCGCGGCACTTGGAGCCAACTGGCACATCTTTCTCAAGGTCATTGGTATCGTTGCCTTTGGGGTCTTCATCCACAACGCCCTTGCTCTGAGCCTGGGGTACTGGTCCGGCAGGCTACTGGGTTTGGAGAAACGGGATGTGCGCGCTGTGACCATCGAGGTGGGCATTCAGAACTCGGCCCTGGGCTTGGTTTTAATCTTCGGCTTCTTTGAGGGACTGGGCGGCATGGCCATTGTTGCCGCATGGTGGGGCATCTGGCATATCATCGCCGGCCTGAGCGTGGCCACGTTCTGGTCCCGGAGACCCCTGCCGGGAGACCCTGACGGAGCTGCATGATGAATGGGTCCAACAGAAAACGGAATTCAGTACTGGTCACCGGGGCAGGAGGCTATATTGGCCGACAACTTATAGAAACCCTGGCCCGGGACCGGCGGGTCCTCAAAACAGTGGTGGCCGCAGACGTGCGTGAAACACCGCCAGATGAACGCCTCACGGGAATCGACTATGTCACCGCGGACATACGGTCATCTGAGCTGATTGACATCTTCAGGCGATTTTCCATTGACACTGTAGTCCACCTGGCCACCATTGTCACACCAGGCCGGAAATCCAACCGCGAGTTCGAGTATTCAGTGGATGTTCTGGGCACTGAAAATGTCCTTAATACCTGTCTTGAGTCCCGGGCAAAAAAGCTGATCATAACGAGCAGTGGCGCGGCATACGGCTACTATGCGGACAACCCTGAATGGCTGGACGAGAACGACGCCTTGCGGGGTACCCCTGAGTTCGCCTACTCCCACCACAAAAGGCTGGTGGAGGAGATGCTGGGCCGTTATCGCAATGAGCACCCGGAACTGAATCAGTTAGTGTTGCGGCCGGGAACTGTGCTCGGCGCCACTGCCAATAACCAGATGACAGCTCTTTTCCAAAAGCCTTTTATCATGGGCCTGATGGGTGCGGCCTCGCCGTTCGTTTTTATATGGGACCAGGATGTGGTGGGCTGCATACTTAAAGGCATTTTTAGCGACGCAAAGGGGATATACAACCTGGCCGGGGACGGGGTCCTAACCATGAAAGAGATAGCAGGGCTGATGAGCAAGTCCTATGTGCCTCTGCCGGTCGGGCTTGTGCGGGCTGCCTTGTGGATGCTCAAGAAGCTGGGTCTGTCCCAGTACGGCCCGGAGCAGGTCAACTTCCTCCGCTACCGGCCAGTGCTAAGTAACCACAGGCTCAAGGAGGAATTTGGCTATATCCCGCAAAAGACAACCCGGGAGGTTTTCGAGTACTACATGTTCCATACGAAACAAAAGGAATGAATTGGGAACTAAAAGGGATTTCAGAGACAGGGTGATTGTCATAACCGGTGCGGCCGGCGGCATGGGCCGGGCCTTGAGCCGCCGCTTCGGACAGGCTGGCGCCCGGCTGGGGCTTATGGATATAGATGGGCATGGTGTAGAGGCCCTGTCCGAAGAGCTTACAGCGGAGGGGATGGATTGCTTTGGGCTTGGCCTGGATGTGACGGACGAGGCAGCCTGTCAGCGGGCCATGGCTTCGGTGGTTGAGAGATTCAAGCACCTGGATGTGCTTATCAACAATGCGGGCATTACACACAGAAGCGCCTTTGGCCGCACGGGATCAGAGGTGTACAGTCGTGTTATGGCGGTCAATTACTTCGGCTCCCTCTATTGTACTCAGGCCGCCCTGAATTACATTATTGAGCGTCGGGGGCTGATTATCGTCATCAGCTCCGTTGCAGGATTCGCTCCCCTTCTGGGTCGGACCGGGTATGTGGCCAGTAAGCACGCGCTGCACGGTCTGTTTGATTCCCTCCGTGCCGAGCTGCGGGAGACAGGCGTGGGGGTGACCATCGTCTGCCCAGGTTTTACTGCCACCAACATCGATAAAAATGCCCTTGACGGTGATGGTGGTGCTACTTCGCATCCCCAGTCGACAGTGGGCACACCGGCCTCACCTGAAAGTGTGGCTGAAGCCGTGTTCCGGGCCGCTACACAAAGCAAACGCCTGGTAGTGCTATCTGCTGTGGGCCGGTTAACCAGGCTCCTAACCAGGCTCTTTCCCGGTTTTTATGAACGGAGAATGGCCCTGGCCCTCCGCTCTGAGCTCGACCGGTAAAAGGCAAATCATTACTCCAACACTCCAACACTCCAATACTCCAGCCTTAATTATTTTGATCATATCCAAGAATTAGAAAGCTAAAATTATAACCGTTTAAAGTATAAAGACGGGGCAAGTTTAGGTTTTGATTCCCAGTTGTAGGAGCTCTTTGCTTATCAGCGGCTCCCAGCCTTTATTGGCCTTAGGATTAGCTGGACTCGGGTGTGTAATCCGGCCGATAATGACATCGAGGTCACCGAGGGCAATTTTTGCCCGACCGGCAGCAAACTCCCCGATGCCAACAACATAGCGAGGATTAAAATAGAGCACGGTATCACGCAGGGCCTGATCGCATATGGAGAGAAGGGGTTTGCGCTCTGATGAGCGAATGTTGTTAGGCGTTCGGTTCCGGCCGCTTTCTTCGATGAACATCAAGGGGCAGTAGTTGGCCACAAAAAAGCGGGCAAAAAACTTTGCAGGTGTGACAAACGTCTTTTTGGCCCACCCCCACAGCCGTTTTCCGCTGACTTCGCTCCGCTTACAATGAAAACCGTCTACGGGACGCTTGGGGTGTATTTCCACTGGCTTCCCAATGGGCGCATGAATACCCAGCCAATCTCTTACCACTGTGATTTCACCAAACGGTACACCTGTCTGCGCCATACCCCAGGGGCCCGGGTTCATCCCGACCAGAATAATCTCCCTGGGTTTACCGCCATATTTTCTCAGATATGCGTCATATGCCCTCCGGGCATATTCAAGGGGATTATAGACGTGAGTTACCGGCGGGCCAAATCTCAGGGTCTTTAGTGCCGTTACCTGGGCATCAGTAATCTTGAACAGATCCATCATAGCATTTTCTTTCATCTTCGAAACGATTGTCCCGGGGGTCTCCGGCTCACCTATGCCTCGGAGAGGGTGGTCAGAGTTCGTGGCTTTGCCTTTTACAGGCTCAGATGCGTGGATGATCACCGTTCGGTTGACCTTGCAACGTCTGTCCATCCTTTTTGAAAATACAGCTCGGTCTATGCCGCTGCTTTACTCGGTTTATCTATAATCGGGGTTTTGCCACCTGAACTCAACAATTATTTATCTATCCCCATTTCTTCATATTTTTAGTTCATAAGGTAAGAACGTCCCTGTCCCCTATAAGACTCGTCTTGACCTTTTCTCTTTAAACCTTCATACTTATTGATATCTAAATTCGTTGTTGACGATATCCCCGTACTTCTTACATTTGTCGTTTCATATAAGGAAGTTGGTCTATGCAAAGGAGAGTGGTTATAACCGGGTTAGGTCCTGTGACACCAATAGGAACGGGGAAAGAGGAGTTTTGGCGTTCTTTGATAAGTGGCAGGTCCGGAGCGAGAAGGATCAGCTTTGAAGACTGTGATATGGACCAATTTGGCTCGCAGGTGGCATGTACCATTGAGGATTTTTCCTTGGCCCATTTCATAGATAAAAGCAAAGATTTCAGATATTTCGGGAGAACATCCGAATTTGCCCTGGCCGGCACAAAACTGGCACTTGATGATGCGGGATTTGCGTTGAAGTCCGTTGATAAGGAAAAGGGACAGAGGGGCTACGTTATAAAAGGGATGGACGCAGGAGAGATCGGGGTTATCCTTGGAGTTGGCAGCCAAAACATGGACCTTTGCGAGAAATGGTTTAAGCGCTTCAACAAAAATAATGGCCCCAAAAGGGTTTCGCCATTTGCACTTCCCCATATCCAAATATGTTCCGTCGCAGTGAATGTGACCATAAGATATGGGATAAAGGGTATGGCCGCAAATGTTTCTACTGCTTGTGCCTCTTCAAACCATGCCATTATCGAGGCTTATAAACAGATTCTTTTGGGGGATGAGAAGGTTATGGTTACAGGTGGGGCGGATGCATGTATCACACCCTACGTTTTCGGGGGATTCGTTGCCCTGAATGCCATGAGCAAGAGAAATGAAGACCCGCAAAAAGCATCAAGGCCATTTGACAAGGACAGGGATGGATTTGTCATGGGAGAAGGTTCCGGGATTGTCATTCTGGAGGAATTAGCCCATGCTTTAGACAGGGGAGCCCACATTTACTGTGAGATAACAGGATACGGGGCTACATCAGACGCCTATCACATCACCATGCCTGCTCCAGATCCAGATATGCAGGCAAAGGCCATGACAGATACACTGAAGAGGGCCAAAGTGTTACCCCAGGAAATTGACTATATTAATGCCCACGGAACCTCTACACCATTAAATGACCCAATTGAAACCTCGGCTATAAAAATGGCCTTTGGCAAGCATGCCCATAAAATCCCCATAAGTTCCACAAAATCCATGACCGGTCACCTGATAGGCGCTTCAGGAGGAATGGAAACAATCGCAACGGCACTCATGATCGAAAGAGGAAAAATCCATCCAACCATAAATCTTGAAACTCCTGGAGAGGGTTGCGATTTGGACTATGTTCCCAATAAGGCAATAGAAAAAACCATCCACAAGGCAATTAATAACAGTTTTGGATTTGGGGGGCAAAACGCCTCAATCTTGTTGGAAAAGTATGTCTCCTGACTCCGTTCACGTATCTTGACGGAGCTTAAACCTCTGGGTTTTTCCAGTGGCACTTTTGGGTAATGCCGGAAGGAATTCTATCCAGCGCGGATACTTAAACTTGGGCAGTTTTTCCAGAACCCATTTTTTCAATTCTTCCGCCAACTCTTCGGAAGGAACGAACCCTTCCCGGAGCACAACAAACGCCTTGGGTTTAACCAACCCTTTCTCGTCCCTCCAACCTACCACGGCATTTTCGAGGACGGCTTCATGCTCCCCCAGACAATTTTCCACCTCCACAGGGGAGACCCAAATGCCTCCTACTTTGAGCATGTCGTCGGCCCGCCCTGCACACCAGTAGAATCCATCTGGGTCAATGTAGTATTTGTCGCCTGTGTTTATCCATTCACCCTGCATCGTTTGGCGCGATTTTTGCCTTTTATGCCAATAAAACTGTGCTGCACTGTCTCCCTTGACCAGCAGAGTGCCTATGTCCCCCTGGGGTACTTCATTTCCCTCATGATCCACCAACTTCAGTTCATATCCCGGAACGGGCTTGCCTGTAGATCCGAGTTTTATCTCTCCCGGACTGTTAGAAAGAAATATGTGAGCCATTTCCGTTGAGCCCATTCCATCCAGTATATTCACCCCGTAACGGTCCTTCCAACGCTTGTAAATGCCAGGTGGCAATGCTTCACCTCCTGACACGCAGATACGGACCGAAGAGAGTGCATGATCAGCATTGGGATCTGCTTTTACGCCTTTCTCTCGATCCATGCGCACCTGGTATTCCAGCATCTGACCGTAGAGCGTGGGAATTCCGAAAAATATTGTGGGTCGAAACTTCTCTAAACACCTGAACATAATCTCCGGTGTTGGACGATGAGGGTTGAGCACTGCTGAGCATCCGGCTGACAGTGGAAAATACATCCCATTTCCCAGACCATAGGCAAAAAACAACCTTGCCGCAGAAAGGCAGATATCATCCTCTGTAAGACCCAGTATGCCTTTGGCATAAGCATTGGAAGTTACTACCATATCATATTGGGAGTGGATGGCGCCCTTTGGTGAACCTGTGGAGCCTGAACTGTAAAGCCAGAAACCAACGTCATCACGGGTTGTAGATGTGGTTTTGATTGTTGCTGGCGCACTTTTGTATTTCTGCTTGAAGGGTATATGCGCACCTTCGACTTCCGATATCACGATGATATCACGAAGATACGGCAGATCCCCTTTAATCTTATTTATTACAGGAAGGAGTTCTTCCGATACGACAAGTAGGCGAGCCCTGCTATCGTTGAGATAAAATTCGTAATCCTCCGGGTTTAGCATTGTGTTAACCGGGATGGGTATCGCGCCCAGCTTGATAGCGCCCCAGAAAATTGCATAAAACTGGGGTACATCGAGCATGAGCATCATTACCCTTTCTTCGATGCGTAACCCCCTGTCACGCATGGCGTTAGCCGTCTTGTTGACCATCTTTTGAACATCGTTGTAAGTATAATTCCTGTGCTCGGTATAAATAGCAATCTTATGGCCTTTTCCCTGGCGAATATTGCGGTCCACGAAATAATCTGCCGCGTTGAAGAAATCCTGTGACATTGTGTGTTGCACTGTTTACTCCTTTCAAAGTATCATTTTTCATCCAATCATTAAAAAAGATTTATCGTCTGCAAAGTTTGAATTAGATATTCATATAACTCATAACCAGAGGGCCGTTTTTTAGGCCCATCTGGTTCATGAGCTTGTTATGTGAGTCACATGATCATTGAGCCATGCGGTAAAGATTTCACGAGTCAATTCCCCTGATGCAAGTTCAAGAATAATTGGTTCTTGTTCATCTACTGATGCTTCAATTTCAAACCCATTAAGAATTAGAAAGGTCTCCATTGCCGCATGACCAACTCTTTTATTGCCATCAATAAATGGGTGATTCATGACCAGAAAGAAACAAAGTGCAGCAGCCTTGGTCACAACATCGGGGTAGAGATCGGTTTGATTGAATGTAAGGCGGGGCTGATTAATTGCAGATTCCAGGGCTCGCATATCTCGAATTCCCCTGGCACCACCGGAAACATCAATAATCTTATCGTGTAATTCGAGAATTTCACGAAGAGAAAGGTAGCGCATTAGGCCAACCGTTTATAAAGTTCTTTGTTCTTAGAGATGACTTTTCGCATAGCGTCTTCGAATTCAGGTTCAGGCTGACCAATTAGGGCCTCAATAGAGGCAGTTACAAATTGATCTGGCAAAATTCCGAACTTCTCAGCCTTCTTCCGAAGCAATGCTGCTTTGGAGTCGTCTATTTCAACTGTTATTCTCGCCATAATTATTCCCCTCAATCATTAAATATAAATAATGTCAGTATAGCTCAAAAAATATTATTATTCAACGCTATTGATTTTCACATAATGTCTCAGGATCAGGCGCACAAAAAGCCGGACAACGCCTTGATAGATGTGAGTTTTTCAAAGGCATATGCAAATGGGAAAAGCCGCTCGGCTTTTTGTGTCGATCTGCATCCTGTTGTTCGACATTCCCTTGATTTCTATATTGAATATAATCTATACGCTTTTTAAAAAAGACCAGTCTTTTTCTCAAGATATGCATAGAATGCATCGAAATCACCTGAATCATGTAAAGCTCTTGCCTTGGGGTCAGATTCACGCAACATTATTGATGCATTAAGCTTTTGCTAATATGATCTAAAAACAAAAAACCACAACTCTCGCATGGAGTTGAATTTGGGATATCATAGAGCATGTCGAAGGATTCGTAATAATGCTGATGTTTACATTTTGGACAAGTTATTATTGTCTCATCAGGAGTTTTCCTCTTTATTTTTTTCTTCATAGTTTTCTCTTATTATGTTATGTTTGGGTGTCGAACGATTGAGCTCACTGGTTTTTACGAAGCGTAGCGGAGTAAAAATCCAGTGCAGCGATTTGTTAGCTGCAATTTGCTTTTATATAATTTTTTCATTTATCAAATAATAGTTTGGTATTATTTGTTTTATATTTCAACCACCAATGATCGGTATCTGGCTTACCTCGCAAATTGATTGTTTCCCCAACTTCGGGCGTGATTAGGGTAACTGATTCTTGTTCGGAGAAGGTGACCAATCGTTCAATGGGTTCATACCAGGGATGAAGAGCCAAATCAAAGGTTGCCCAATGCAAGGGAACGAGTAATTGCCCTCTGAGATCCAAATGCTGTTGTCCTGCTTCTTCGGGTGTCATATGAAGCGCTCGCCAAGTGCCTTTGTCATTGAACGCCCCAATTTTAAGGAATGTCACATCAAAAGGACCAAATCGTTCGCCAATATTCTTAAAGCCATCAAAATAGCCGGAATCACCACTAATAAAAGCCCTCTTTTCCTTCCCGACAATCGACCAGGAACACCATAATCGTTGATTCGCATCAAATAACCCGCGACTGGCATAATGAACTGCCGGTGTGGCATGAAACTTCAGAGAACCGGAAGAATAGGTTTCCCACCAATCCAACTCAGTGATTTTAGAGGGATTTATTCCCCAATCCTCTAATAGTATGCCGATGCCCAATGGTACGATAAAACGTTCGACCTTTTCATTAATCGTAACAAGCGTTGATTTTTCCAAATGATCATAATGGTCATGGGTGATCAAGACGACATCGACGCCTGGAAGTTGCTCTGCTGTGACCGGAGACGGATGAAACCGCTTGGGGCCAATCCAGGAAAAAGGGGAGGCGCGTTCTCCCAGTACTGGATCAACTAAAATTCGTTGGTTTTCCATCGAAATTAAAATGCTGGAATGTCCCAGCCAAGAAAAAGAAAATTGCTCTGCCTGGTGATTTTCCCATTGTTCGGGATGCAATCGATGAATGGGGAGGTCGATTAGTGGCTTGGAGTCGATTCGTTTAACGAATATATATTCTTTCATGACTTCCCAGGTTTCTTGTGAAAACAGTTTAGTAGAAACCCCATTAGGGTTGACAAACGTACCATTTTGAGATTGAGGCGATGATTGAATTCGCGCTTCTCTTTCTTTTTGTGTCTCGGTCATTGA
>Ga0180009_10005654_pt1 | contig 13344 bp, 10 predicted proteins | sample OS_PC_MetaG_FD_123537 | JGI IMG/M metagenome (GOLD analysis project Ga0180009, IMG submission 123537) | Groundwater microbial communities from the Aspo Hard Rock Laboratory (HRL) deep subsurface site, Sweden - OS_PC_MetaG | ecosystem: Environmental > Aquatic > Deep subsurface > Groundwater... | reverse complement strand
GGAAGCGGCGGGCCTCGGCTATGTCGATGCGCTGCTCGTCGCCGGGCTCTATCAGGTGAAGACGCCGCTGCCCTTCACGCCGGGAAGCGAAGTCGCGGGCAAGGTCGTCGCGCTCGGCGAAGGTGCGCCGGAAGCGCTGATGGGCAAGCGCGTGATGGCGCTCTCGCCCGTGGGCGCGCTGGCGGAAAGGATCGCACTTCCCGCTGCCGCCTGCATTCCGGTGCCCGCCAACATGAGCGCGGAAGCCGCCGCCGGCTTCATCGTCTCCTATTGCACGGCGCTTTACGGCTTCGAGACCTGCGGCCACCTCAAGCCCGGCGAAACCGTGCTGGTGCTCGGCGCGGCGGGCGGCGTCGGCATGGCGGCCATCGATGTCGCGAAAGCGATGGGCGCGACAGTCGTTGCGGCCGCCTCCACCGAGGAAAAACGCAATGCCGCTATGGCGCGTGGCGCGGATTTCGTCATCGACTACACCCAACCCGACTGGCGCAAGATGCTGGAACCGCTGACGGGGCGGCGCGACGTCGACCTCGTCTACGATCCGGTCGGCGGCGATATGTCCGAGACGGCCTTCCGCTGCCTCGCGCCGGGCGGACGTCACCTCGTCGTCGGATTCGCGGCAGGCGAGATTCCGCGCATCCCGTTGAACCTGCCGCTTCTGAAGCGGAGTTCCGTCGTCGGCGTGGACTGGGGCGGTTATGTCCGCGCCGATCCGGCCGCGAACATCCCGTTGCTCCGGACACTGACGGACTGGGCGACCGAAGGCCGCATCGACCCCGAGCCCTCGGCGAGCTTCCCCCTGGCGCAAGCGCCTTCCGTTCTGCAACGGCTTCTCGACCGCGAGAGCATCGGCAAGCCTGTGATCCACTTCCGCCGTTGAACCACAGCAGCGAAGCGGAAAATGCACAATCGCCGCCTTGCCGCCGCCGCGGCGCCTCATGCGCGACGAATCGATGACGCTGACAAAAATTCATTCACACGCGATTCGGGAGCCCGATTCAAAGGCTTGCGGCACGATCTTCGAACGCCTGCAAGGTCATGCTGCAGTGCAGCCATGATTCCGCTTGCGAAACCGCTCCAATCGGATCGAGAGTCTTCGTCCACCCATGACTCAAGCTACGGGAGGCCGGAATGCTTGCGATGAAGATTGGGTACCTGGCGACCGGAATGGCTTTTCTTTTCGTCGGCGCCATAACGATGGGCGTGTTCTGACCGGACATGCCGCCCCCTCGAAGGGCAGACAGCATTCAAGAATTCCAGAGGGCGCATGAAAACCATGCGCCCTCTTCGTTTCTCAAGCGGGAAAGCGCGCCGCATATGATTCCGGCGGCAAGCGAAGCGCATTCACCGTGAACGAGACCATGTGATAGAGGCCGGTGAGCACGACGAGTTCCAGCAATTGCTCGTCGCTGAATTCGGCCTTGAGCTGACGCCATAATTCGTCGTCCACTCTGCTCGTTTCGTGAAGCTGGTCGACGAGGCGCAGGATCAGCCGCTCGCGCGGCGTCCAGCAGGTCGCATCGGACCCCGCCGCCACGGTGGCGGAAATCTCCTCCTTGCCGAAGCCGGCCTTGTCCGCGAAGAGTGCGATGTGCACGCCCCACTCATATTCGCCGCCGCAGCGCGCACAGGCGCGGTCGATCGCGATCTCCCGCTCGCGCAGCGAGATCGTTCCCTTGTCGAGCAGCCCGCCCGCCATGAAACGCCGGAAGACGCGGGGATTGCGCGCCAGCGTCCGGAAAAGGAGAAGCGGCTCGACGCCGGGCGGCATCAGCCTCTCGAGCGTCGTCTCAATATCCGCTTCATAGGGCCTTTCGGCCGGTTCGATGCGAGGGGTCATGATCGGCTCCATTGCTACTATTTACGTAGCAGAGAAGATGGCGCTTCTCTTTTCGTAGCGCAAGTCCTATTCTCGCCTCATGACGAAACAGGCAAAAAGCCCGCCCCGGCCCGGCCACCGCGTGCGCGGGTCTTCGACCGGCCGGCCGGTCATGGCCCTGCTCGACCTTCTCGGCCGGCGCTGGGTCTTGCGCATTCTCTGGGAACTGCGTGACGCGCCGCTCAATTTCCGCGACTTGCAGGCCGCATGCGGCGGCATCTCGCCAAGCGTCCTGAACACGCGGCTCGGGGAGATGCGCGATACGCAGCTTGTCGAGCTCAAGCCTGACGAAGGCTATGCGCTCACGAAATGGGGGCGCGAGCTGCTTTCGCACCTCACGCCCCTCACTGTCTGGTCCGAAAAATGGGCGAAGACGCTCGGCTGATCGTCAGGCCGCTTCCTCTTCGGGCTCGGCGCCCGGCGTGTAATTGAGGATCGGTGCCAGCCAGCGCTCCATCACCTTCAGGTCCATGCCCTTGCGCTTTGCATATTCGACCACCTGATCGCGCTCGATCTTGCCGACGCCGAAATATTCCGACTGCGGGTGGCTGAAATAGAGGCCGCTCACCGAAGCGCCCGGCCACATGGCATAGCTTTCGGTCAGCTTCACACCGATCTTCTCTTCCGCATCGAGCAGCTTGAAGAGCGCCGCCTTCTCGGTGTGATCGGGTTGCGCGGGATAGCCCGGCGCCGGACGGATGCCCCGATACTTCTCCTCGATCAGCTCCATGTTGCTGAGGTTTTCGTCCGCCGCGTAGGCCCAGAACTCCTTGCGCACCCGCTCATGCATGTGTTCGGCGAAGGCTTCCGCCAGACGGTCGGCCAGCGACTGCGAGAGGATGGCGCGATAATCGTCGTGCTTCTCCCTGAACCCCCTGGCGATATCGTCCTCGCCGAAGCCGGCGCTAACGCAGAAACCGCCGATATAGTCGGCAACGCCGCTGTCCTTCGGCGCAACGAAATCCGCCAGCGCAAAATTTGCGCGCTCCGACGAACGCTTCATCTGCTGCCGCAGCGTGTGGAACACTTCGAGCGGTTCCTTCCGGTCGTCATCCGCATAGAGCTCGATGTCGTCCACATCGATCTCGTTCGCCGGCCAGAAACCGATGACGGCGCGCGCCTTCAGCCATTTCTCCTCGACCATCTGCTTCAGCATTTCCTGCGCATCGCCGAAGAGCGAGCGCGCCGCCTCGCCGACCTTGTCGTCGTCGAGAATTTGCGGGTAGTGGCCGGCGAGTTCCCAGGTCTGGAAGAAGGGCGTCCAGTCGATATAGGGAACGAGCGTCTCGATCGGATAGTCCTCGAACACCTTGGTGCCGAGGAAAGCCGGCTTCACGGGCTTGTAGCCCTTCCAGTCGATCTTCGGGCGGTTTTCGCGCGCACCCTCAAGCGTCTGGCGCTCCTTCTTTTCCCTGCCCGCGGCATGACGTTCGGCGAGATCCTTGTACTTCTCGCGTATGTCGGTGATGTAGGCATCCGCGCGCTCGGAGATGAGCGTGGACGCCACGCCCACCGCGCGGCTTGCATCGGTGACATAGATCGCCTGCCCGGCCTTGTAATTGGGGCTGATCTTCACCGCCGTGTGAATCTGGCTCGTCGTCGCGCCGCCGATGAGAAGCGGCACCTTGAACCCCTGACGTTCCATCTCGGCCGCGACATGGCACATCTCGTCGAGCGACGGCGTGATGAGGCCAGACAGGCCGATGATGTCGACCTTGTGCTTCTTCGCCGCCTCGAGAATCTTCTCGGCCGGCTGCATCACGCCCATGTCGATGACTTCGAAGTTGTTGCACTGAAGCACGACGCCGACGATGTTCTTGCCGATATCGTGAACGTCGCCCTTCACCGTCGCCATGAGAATGCGCGCCGCCGCATCGTCGTCGGTGATGCCGAGTTCTTCCTTTTCCTTTTCCATGAAGGGCATGAGATAGGCCACTGCCTGCTTCATCACGCGCGCGCTCTTCACCACCTGCGGCAGGAACATCTTGCCGGAACCGAACAGGTCGCCGACGACGTTCATGCCGTCCATCAGCGGGCCTTCGATGACGTGCAGCGGGCGCTCGAAGTGATGGCGCGCCTCCTCGACGTCTTCCTCGATGAAGGCGTTGATGCCCTTCACCAGCGAATGCGAAATGCGCTCGTTCACCGGCTTTTCGCGCCAGGACAGGTCTTCTTCGCGCTTCTTGCCGCCTTCACCCTTGTAGCGCTCGGCGGCCTCCAGCAGGCGCTCCGTCGCATCGTCGCGCCGGTTCAGGATCACGTCTTCCACACGCTCGCGAAGCTCGGGGTCGATGTCGTCGTAAATCGCAAGCTGGCCGGCATTCACGATGCCCATGTCCATGCCCGCCTTGATGGCGTGGTAGAGGAAAACCGAATGCATCGCCTCGCGAACAAGCTCGTTGCCGCGGAAGGAGAACGAGATGTTCGACACGCCACCGGAGATATGCGCGTAAGGCAGGTTCTGCTTGATGCGCTCGCAGGCCCTGATGAACTCGACGGCGTAGTTGTTGTGCTCCTCGATGCCGGTGGCGACCGCGAAGATATTCGGATCGAAGATGATGTCTTCCGGCGGGAAACCCACCTTCTCCGTCAGCAGCTTGTAGGCTCGCTCGCAGATATGGAATTTGCGGTCCGCGGTATCGGCCTGGCCTTCCTCGTCAAAGGCCATGACGACGGTCGCCGCGCCATAGCGCTTGATCTTGCGCGCCTGTTTCAGGAACGGCTCCTCGCCTTCCTTGAGGCTGATCGAATTCACGATCGCCTTGCCCTGAACGCGTTTGAGACCGGCCTCAATGACGTTCCACTTCGACGAGTCGATCATGATCGGAACGCGCGCAATGTCCGGCTCGGCCGCGATCAGGTTCAGGAACCTGATCATTGCCGCCTCGGAATCGAGCATGCCCTCATCCATGTTGACGTCGATGATCTGCGCGCCGCTTTCGACCTGCTCGCGCGCCACAGAGAGCGCGTCGTCGTAGCGGTCTTCCTGAATCATCTTCCGGAAGCGGGCGGAGCCCGTCACATTGGTCCGCTCGCCGATATTGATGAAGTTCGCCGTGGTTTGAGTCATCTCATCCCGATCTGAATTTTACGCGTAGTGATTTCGGACATGGCCGCCGGCTCGAAGAAGCACGGCGGCCAGCCTTTTCGATGCGGCAGTCAGTCGGCCGCGAAAGGTTCGAGGCCCGAAAGCCGCATCCGCCGCTCGACCTCCGGAATGTCGCGCGGCTTTCCGGCCTTCACCGCATCCGCGATGGCCTTGATATGGTCCGGCGTGGTGCCGCAACAACCGCCGAGAATGTTGACGATGCCCGATTGCGCAAACTCGCCGACAAGCGCCGACATATGCGCCGGGCTTTCGTCGTATTCGCCCATCTCGTTCGGCAGGCCCGCATTCGGATGCGCCGACACATTCGTATCGGAAATGCGCGACAGCGTGTCGATATGCTGACGCATCTCCTTCGCCCCGAGCGCGCAATTGAGCCCGATGGAGAAAGGCTGCACATGCCGGACGGAGTTCCAGAAGGCCTCCGGCGTCTGCCCGGAGAGGAGGCGGCCGGACATATCCGTAATGGTGCCCGAGATCATGACGGGCAGCTCGAAGCCGAGTTCCTCGAAGACGTCTTCCACCGCATAGAGCCCCGCCTTGGCATTCAGCGTGTCGAAAATCGTTTCGACGAGGATGGTGTCGGCGCCGCCCTCGATCAGCCCTTTCGTCGCCTCTTTATAGGCGTCATAGAGCCGGTCGAAGTCGATGTTGCGGAAGCCGGGGTCGTTCACATCGGGCGAGATGGACGCCGTGCGATTCGTCGGCCCGAGAACGCCCGCCACATAGCAGACGCGGCCCGGCTCCTCCTTCTCGCAGATGTCGGCCGCTTCGCGCGCGATCCGCGCGCTCGCCAGGTTCATCTCATAAGCGAGGTCTTCCATATGGTAATCGGCCTGGGCGATGCGCGTCGCGCCGAACGTGTTGGTCTCGGCGAAATCCGCTCCCGCCCGGTAATATTGAAGATGGATGTCGCGCAGGATGTCCGGCTGAACGAGCGAAATGAGCTCGTTGTTACCCTTCACATCGTACTCGTGATCCTTGAAGCGCTCGCCGCGATAATCTTCTTCCTGCAACTTGTAACGCTGGATCATCGTGCCCATCGCGCCATCGAGAATGAGCACGCGCTCCTTCACTTCCTTCTTGAGATGGGCGATGCGCTCTTCGCGTGTTTTCGGGTGAGACATGTTCGTTTCTCCTGGTGCGGTTCGCTTCGCGGTTCAAACGGCTTCCGGTTCGGCCGGAACGGGCTGAGGGCGAAGTCCCAGCACATGACAGATCGCAAAGGTGAGATCCGCCTGATTGAGCGTGTAGAAGTGAAAACGGTCGAAGCCGTAGCTCCGCAACCGATTGACCTGCTCGGCCGCCACATAGGCTGCGATCAGCTTGCGCGTCGGCAGGTCGTCGTCGAGACCGATATAGTAGTCGTCGAGCCATTTCGGGATGCTCGCGCCGCAGCGGCCCGCCATGCGCTTCGTTCCCTTGAAGTTCGTCGTCGGCATGATGCCCGGCACGATCGGCACCTCGACGCCCGCCGCTCTCGCCTTCTCAAGGAAGCGGATATGCCTGTCCGTGTCGAAGACGAATTGCGTAATGGCGCGCGTTGCGCCCGCATCGACTTTTCGTTTCAGGAGTTCGATATCGGCCTCGATCGAAACCGATTCCGGATGCTTCTCGGGATAGGCGGACACGATGACGTCGAAATCCGCAATCTTGCGGATACCTTCGATGAGCTCCGGCGTCGACTGATAGCCTTCCGGATGTGGCCGGTAGGGCGCGCCGAGTTCGGGCATGTCGCCGCGCAATGCCACAATATGCCGGATACCCGCATCCCAATAGCCGCGGATAACATCGTCGACTTCCGCGCGCGCGGCGCCGACGCAGGTCAGATGCGCAACCGGCTCCAGCGACGTCTCGTCGTGAATGCGTTTCACCGTCGCGTGCGTCCGCTCGCGCGTCGACCCGCCCGCTCCGTATGTGACGGAGACGAATTCCGGCTGCAACGGTTCAAGCCGGCGAATGGACTTCCACAGCGTCTCCTCCATCTCCGGCGTCTTCGGAGGGAAGAATTCGAACGACACGCGCGTCCTCTCGTTCACGTCTTTCTTCTGCGTCTTCGCCATCGCTCTTACTTCACTCCCTCGAATTCGACTTTGGCCTCGGCGCGCCGAGAAGGTTCGCCGCGCTTGTCGGCAACCCAGATCAACACGGTAAGCTTTGCGTCCTCGCCGCCTTCCGGCGGCAGAACCCTCGTCTCCGCGATCTCCAGACCGGCATCCGACAGCCATTCCTTTACTTCGTCTTCCGCAAACCCGAGCCGGCGATGCGCATGACTCTCGCGGAGAAAATCCAGTTCATGCGGCGCGAAGTCCGCGATCAGCAGCCGCCCGCCGGGCTTCAGCACGCGGGCTGCTTCGGCGATGGAAGCGGCCGGATCGTCGAGATAGTGCAGCACCATGTGCAGCGTCACGAGATCGACCGTCTCGTCCTGCATGGGCAGGTCGTAAAGATCGCCCTGCCGGACCGAGCAATGCTGAAGCGAGCGCTGCTCGAGCTGGGCGCGCGCCAGCGCCAGCATTTCCGGGCTGAGATCGATGCCGAGCCCTGCCCTGGCCTTAGGCCCGAAAAGCTCCAGCATCCGCCCGGTCCCCGTGCCGAGATCCGCCACGAGTTCCATCGCGCCGGAGCCGCCGAGCTGGAGCATCGCCTGCTCCACCTTGTCTTCAGGTACGTAGAGCGAGCGGATACTGTCCCACTCCTCTGCATTGGCGCGGAAATAGGCCGACGCCTTTTCCGCCCGCGCCGTCCGCACCGCCTCAAGCCGCTCCATGTCGCGCGCGATGACCAGGTCTTCCCGCGGGATGAGCCCGCTCAGAACGTCGGCGAGTTCGGCGACCGGGCCGCTGCCCGCCAGGCGATAAAAAACCCAGCTTCCCTCGCGAAAGCGCTCCAGCAATCCCGCCTCGCACAGCAGCTTGAGATGCCGGCTGACTCGGGGCTGGCTCTGCCGCAGAATCTGCGTCAGTTCCGTGACCGTCAGCTCGCTATGCGCCAGAAGGGCCAGAAGGCGCAGCCTTGTAGGCTCACCCGCCGCCCGCAATCCTGCGAGAAGTTGCTCCATGTGTCACTCGGCCCCAAAAGGTTTCGCGAAGGATATAAACATATCTTTATGTCTTTCAAAACCTTTTTCTCAACTGTGACGTTTTCTCGACGCTTCACGGGATTCTGATCCCGGTCACCCGCCCCTTCTGGTTAACCTTGCCCTCCTATGATAGCTAGAGATGCCGCTGGGGCTCGGGATTCGGCGAGAAATTGCAGGAAATGACCCGCCGTTCATATGGAGTTAAGCCGCAGGCTGAATGCTTGTGGCGACGGGACGGCATGAGGCCCGCCAGGGCATCTGATTGGGAGCGGGCTAAATGAAGATCACATATCGGACAGGCAGACGGTCCGCCGCGGCGCACGCGATCCTCGCATTCGCGCTGCTGTTCGGCCTGGCGGCGGCGCCGCATGCGGCCATGGCGGCCGACGAGCCCGCCGCGCAGACGTCTGCAAACGATGGCAGCGACGAGAACGACCCGCTCGAGCCGATGAACCGCTATTTTTTCGAGCTCAACAAATTCTTCGACACGATCCTGTTGAAGCCCGTCGCCACCTGGTATGACGGCGTGGTGCCGGAACCCGGCCGCGACGGCGTCCGCAACTTCCTCGACAATCTGAGAAGCCCTGTGATCCTCGCCAACGATCTGCTGCAGGGCGAATGGGAACGCGCAGGCACGACGGCGAGCCGCTTCGGCATCAACACGACCGTCGGCGTCCTCGGTCTCTTCGATCCCGCCGCCGACTGGGGCATGCCTCAGCACAGCGAGGATTTCGGCCAGACGCTCGGCACCTACGACGTCGCCGAAGGCCCCTATCTCTACCTTCCCGTTCTCGGCCCCGCCCCGCCCCGCGACCTGACCGGCTTCGTCGTCGACCAGTTCTTCGATCCGCTCACCTATATCTATTGGGACAAGGCGAAGACGGTTCCTGTCACCCGCTTTGTGGTGAACGGCATCGACCAGCGCGCGCGCAGCCTCGACACGCTCGACCAGATCGAACGCACTTCGGTGGATCATTACGCGACGGTGCGCAATCTTTACCGGCAGATCCGCAAGAACGAAATTGCCAATGGAACCAGGAATTTCGACGACCTTCCGGATATCGAGAACCTGAATTTCGACACAAACGAGCCGGACAGTCCCCGTATCGGCTTTTGATGCGAAACCCGCCTCCATAGGAGGCGGGACGGGCGCCTGGGCGCCATCTGCGATCTGGAGATTGAAATGGTCACGACACTGACAGTGCATCGCGCGAGACGGTTCATCGCGCCGCTTGCCCTCTGCATGGCGCTCATCGCCGGCGTTGCGCAGGCATCCGCCTCGACAGGCGATGCCGCCAAAGCCTTCGTCGAGGACGTTTCGAAGCGCGCCATCGACATCATTAGCGACAAGAACACCTCGAAGGCGGAACGCGAAGCGCAATTCGCCAAGCTTCTCGACGAGACGGCGGACATGGACCGTATCGCCGCTTTCGCGCTCGGCCAGTATCTGCGCACGCCGACGCCGGAACAGAAGGCGGAATATCTCGGCCTCGTGAAGACCTTCATCGTGAAGGTCTATGTCACACGGCTCTCCGACTATAATGACGAGAAGCTCGACATTCTCGGCGCCAAGGAAAAAGGCGACAAGCAGGCCATCGTGCAGAGCGAAATCAGGTTCACGAACGGCCGCGAACCCGTCACCGTCGACTGGTGGCTCATCAAGAACGATGGCGACTTCAAGATCTTCGACGTCAACGTCGTCGGCATCTGGCTCGCCCAGGAACAGCGCTCGACCTTCACCAGCGTGATCCGCAACAATGGCGGCGATTTCAACGCCCTTCTCGGTCATCTCCGCCAGCAGATCGACAAGGCGGAAGCAGGCGAAATTCCGAGCGTCAACGCCTCGAACTGACCGCCCCCCGAAAATTTATCTGTCTATGGACGGCGTGCCTCGCGAGGGGCGCGCCGTTTTCGCACCGGTGAAGTCGCGGCCAGGCCCGGAACGGTACATCCGATTCAACTTCCGTTAAGAGGCGGGGACCACAATTCGCCTCGCCCGCAAGTTGCACCCGAAGGGGGGCGAAGATGATCATGCGTATCCGTCCCGCTCATGAGAGCGAAACGCCAGGCCAGATGCCCGCCATCCGCTCCGAAAAGAGCATTGCCTTCGAGGCGGCATGGGCAGCCATCCCGAAGCTTGGCCTCGTTCCCGACAAGGCGGAATTCCGCCCCGAACGTTTCGCGACTTTTCTTCGCAACACCTATCTCGTGGAACTGCACGGCGAAATCGAGCACCGCATCCTCTTCCGCATCGCAGGCGAAGGAATCAGGAATGCGCTGGGCGTCGACCTGCGGGGACGGAACTACATCGACTTCGTACCGGAAGCGCACCGCGAAACGTCCGGCATCTCGATGAATCTGATGTTCGGCCCCTGCCCCTGCGGCCGGTGGGTGCGCAAGAAGGTGGTACACCGGGACGGCTTCCGCCAGATCCTGGACCTGACGCAATTTCCGGTGAGCGACCGCGCGAGCGGGCATCGGCTCGTCATCGGCATCGTGGAAGGTTTCGGGGAGGACAGCGCCCACACAGCGGATGGCCGCTTCCGCTTCGAGCAACTGGATCGCGAGCATTTCATCGACATCGGCGCGGGATTGCCCTGAGGGCGAGCGGTAACGGCGGAGTCCGATTGGTCTTTGCTCGCGGCGTCCGCAATCGTAGCGTCCGTCCGCCCGAGAGATCGCGGGCGGACGGACACGTCAGCGATGCTTAATGCGCAGCGCAGGGGTTCGCGGCGCACGGATTGGCAGCGCAAGGATTGGCACCGGCCGAGCAACCGCCGGCAGCGCAGGGGTTTTCACCGGCCGCGCATCCAGCCGCACACGGATTCGCCGAGCACGGGCTTTCGGTGGCCGAGCACGGGCTGGCAGCGCGGGCAGGGCTCGCGGCGGCAACGACGAGACCGGTCATGGCCACGGCCGACCCCAGAACCAGCATGGATTTCTTCAACGTACGCATAGATATCCCCTTTTTGAAGGCATGATCGCGGCCGGCACCCCCTGGCGCAGGCCGTCACTTAAGTATTCGTAACAGGCAGGGGCAATGTTACGGCCCATTCATCGCTTCGTGAGGCTGCAGCCGCGATCCCCGTCAACACCGGGAGGCCGGGTTGTGTGCGGCAAATAAAAAACCGGCGGCATCCCGCGGTGGAACGGCAAGCCGGAGCGCGGCTTCCGCCCCTCGTCAGGACCCCACCTGGCGCAGGTCCGGGAAAGCCTCTTTCGGCGCAGGCGCGCGGCCGTATTTCTCTTCGAGCACACTGCCGATCGCGACGATGAGCTCGCGGTGGTCGATGGGTTTGCCAACATAGCCGTTGGCGCCCAGCTCACGGTAACGCGCATTGTTGCGGCCGAGAGAATCCGCCGTGAGCGCGATGACCGGCACGTCGCGGATCGCCCGGACCTCATGCGCCCGGATATGCGCGAGCGTCTCGGGGCCGTCCATCACCGGCATATGCATGTCGAGCAGCACCAGGTCGAAGGGCTGCGTTTGCAGGCAGCGGATCGCCTCTTCGCCGTTCTCGGCCTCGACGATGGCAATGCCGAGCGGTTCGAGGAAAAGGCGTGCGACCTTGCGGTTGAGCGCATGATCGTCGACCAGAAGCATGGTCAGCCCCTTCGCCCAGCGCACGCCGCCCGTCTTGTCCACATCGGCATGAGCCGGTGCCTCGCCGACGCGGCGGCCCAGAGTGGCGCGGAAGGCGAGCGTGAAGACGGAGCCCTTGCCTTCCTCGCTTTCGACCGAGATGCCGCCATCCATCAGCTCGGCGAGCTTGCTGCTGATCGACAGGCCGAGGCCCGTACCGCCGAAGCGCCGCGAGGTGGAGGCGTCGGCCTGCGTGAAGGGCGTGAAGAGCTTGCCGAGTGTTGTGGCATTCATGCCGGGACCGGTATCGGCAACGCGGATGCGAACTTCCAGCGCGTCTTCGCCGAGCGGAACGGAGGTCGCGGAAATGGAAACGCCACCCTTGTCCGTGAACTTGATCGCGTTCGAAACGAGGTTGGAAACGCACTGGCGCACGCGCACCGGATCGAAGCGCAGGAAGGTCTGCGCTTCCGGATCGATCTCCAACTTGAGATTGAGACCCTTTTCAATCGCCCGCGGCGCCCAGAGCTTTTCGAGACGGCGCAGGAGATGACCGAGATCGTTGTCGATGGGCGAGATGTCGAACTTGCCCGCCTCGATCTTCGAGAGATCGAGCACGTCGTTGAGGATCGCCATCAGCGTCTTGCCGGAATCGAGAATGGTGTCGAGCTGATCGCGCTGCTCCGGCGTGAGCTCGGTGGAGGCCATGAGCTGCGCCATGCCGAGAATGCCGTTGAGCGGCGTGCGGATTTCGTGGCTGATATTGGCGAGAAAGGCGGACTTCGCTTCGTTCGCGGCTTCCGCCTCCTTGCGCGCCTTGCGGAGTTCGCGTTCGCGCTCGTGAATGCCGGTGACGTCGGCGCCGACGGCGACATAACCGCCGAAGGAGAGCTTCGTCTCGGTGATTTGCAGAATGGCGCCGCGCGGCGTCATCACCTCGATCGGCTCGCCGCTCTCAAGCGTCGCGGCGATGCGCTCGGCGATCTCCTGCGTTTCCTCGCGGCTCAGATGCGGGAGGAGCGCTTCGACGCCGCGCCGTGTCGCTTCGAGATAGCTGCACCCCTCGCGGAGCGCGGCATTGGTGGCCGCGAAGTCGATCTCGTTCTGCTCGTTGGTGAGAAGTATCTTGCGATCGGGGTCATAGACGATGAAGCCGCCGGGAAGCCGGTTCACCGCTTCCTGGACGATCGCCGCCATGTCGCGATCGCTGATCATCTTGCCGTCGCTCATATCGAGCCTTCCGCGACTGGCGCAGGCGCAATGCGCCGCACCGGACCGCCCCCTCCGTTTTCCCTGATGAGAATTTAGGCAACGAGGCTTAAGGAGGGGTGAAGACGTTACGGAAACGCAGGGGAAGGCTGGGGGGGGGGTGGGGCCGACCCCGGCCAGACATGGGGTGAAATTTCGTGGCCCACCCCCCGGTGCAAGGGTGATCAGCCGACAAGCGCAGAACGAGCGGCCCTGGATTGCTTCGTCGCGTCGCTCCTCGCAATGACGAAGAAAAACGATGTGACGACTACCGGCTGAAGCGCTTGTACTTGATGCGGTGCGGGATTTCGGCTTCGGGTCCCAGGCGGCGCTTCTTGTCTTCCTCGTAGTCCTGGTAGTTGCCCTCGAACCATTCGACATGGCTGTCGCCCTCGAAGGCGAGCATGTGGGTGGCGATGCGGTCGAGGAACCAGCGGTCATGCGAG
>Ga0180009_10005653_pt1 | contig 13345 bp, 12 predicted proteins | sample OS_PC_MetaG_FD_123537 | JGI IMG/M metagenome (GOLD analysis project Ga0180009, IMG submission 123537) | Groundwater microbial communities from the Aspo Hard Rock Laboratory (HRL) deep subsurface site, Sweden - OS_PC_MetaG | ecosystem: Environmental > Aquatic > Deep subsurface > Groundwater... | reverse complement strand
TCGAACACCTTCAGTTTCTTCTCCCCCTCCTGCCGGGCCAGGGGGGCGATGCGGGTCACCTTGCCGGCCAGCCGGCGGTTCTCCAGCGCCTCGATGGTGACCTCCACGTCCTGGTCCTTCTCCAGCTGGTGGACGTCGACCTCGTTGACCCAGGTGTCGACCCTGAAGGCGGACAGGTCCGGCAGTTCCATGATGGATTGCCCGTTCCAGACCTGGTCTCCGACGCGGATCTTGCGCCGCTCGCCGCTCGCCCAGATCTTCTGGTGGACGACCAGCCCGCTGTCCGGCGCGGTCACCGTCAGCGAGGCCAGGGCATCCTCGGCCCGTTCGAGGTCGATCTTCGCCTTGCGCAGCCGGGCCTCCTTCTCCGCCTCCGACGCCTTGCCGATCTCGCGCTGGGCGGCCAGGTCCTTGCGGGCCTCCTCCAGGTCGAGTTCGGCGCGCCGGCGCTCCAGCTCCTGCTGGCGGCGTCGGGATTCGGACTCGAACTTCATGGCCTCGCCCTGCAAGGCGGCGCGCTCGAGGGCCAGTTCCATGCGCTGAAGTGCGGCTTCCTTCTGGGCGAGGGTCTTGGCGTTGCTCGCCCTCTGGTTCTCCAGCTCGGCCTGGGCCTGCTCGAAGGCCGAACGCTCCTCCTCCACCCGCTGGCTCTGCTGGTCCGTGTCGAAACGGGCCAGCACGTCCCCGGGCGAGACGCTCGTCCCCTCGGGGATCAGCTCGGTGACCTTGTTGTTCCAGCCCTGGGGAGCGGGGACGGGCACGCTGTTGACGGCGTCGACCTCGCCCCGGGTGACCGTGGCCACCAGGAAGCTGTCCCGGACCGCGATGCAGCCGAGGGGCGCCGCCGACTCCTGCCCGCCGAAGCCCCAGACCCCCAGCAGGACCAGGACCACCGCCACCGCGACGACCCCTGCGACCGGCCTATTGATGCTCACGCGATTCTCCTATCCGGATGGCGACCCGGGCCGACATCCCGGGCCTGACTTCGGGGGTCGGTTCGTGGAGGACCGCCAGCACGGCGAACCGGCGGGTCAGGCTGCCCTCCTCGGCCGCCAGGGGCATCCTCTGGACCTCTTCCAGGGTGGCGGCGAAAGGCAGGTCGGGATAGGCGTCCAGCACCACCTGGGCCTCTTGCCCGGGAGCGAGCCGCCAGCGGTCGAGTTCGTGGACAGTGAAGCGCACCTTCAGGACCGAGGTGTCGGTGACGTCCAGGACGTGGACCTGGCCCGAGACCTCGTCCCCCACCCTGAGGACCTTCACGCCCTCCTCGGTGCGCTCGCGGTGGTAGACCACCATGCCCGGCCAGTCCGAGACGACCACCAGGGCGTCGGCAAAGCTCCGGTAGCGCTGCATCCGTGCCCGCAACCGGTCTTCCTGCAGCCGGGATCCGGCCAGGTTCAGGCTGTCCAGGTGGGCCTGCGCCGTGCTGTCGCGCCGGGCCTGGGCCAGGTCGATCACCGCCTGGGCCATGGACAGCCGGGCCCGTTCCTGGACGACGAGAGCCTCGAACCGCTGGTTGTGCAGGTCCAGCCGGGCCATCTCGTGCGCAAGGCGCGCCTTGGCGACCGCCCCGGCCGACGACTGGAGGTTGCTCTCATGCGAGGCCTCGAGGCTGCCGGTCTTCAGGACCTGGGCCGCCAGGTCCCCCGCCGTCCGGTCGATGTAGGTTCGCATGCGGGAATCGTCGAAGACCAGGAGGGTGTCGCCGGGAGAGACGATGGTCCCTTCGGGGATCATCCGCAGGATCCGCTGCCCCCCGCCCCAGGAGGGGGGCGAGTTGACGGGGATGGTGGTGGCCGCGACGATCTCCCCGGCCTCGAACAGTTCCGTCCGTGGCGGTGGAATCGAAGCGGTCCCGGGGGTGACGGCCTCATCCCGGCAACCGGCCAGGGTGAAGGTCAGGAACGGAGCCAGCAGGAGGAGGCGAAGGGTCATGGAATCGGAAATCCCGCCGTACAAGGGTGATGCACGTTACAGTCCCCGCGTATTCTAGTTTAAATGATGGAATCGATCCAGGGTTCCGGTTACCCGGGACTTCACAAGAAAAAACGGTCCCCACCCGGCGGAGACCGTTTCGGATCCTCAGGGCGACCGGATCAGGCGCCCGCGTCCGCGACCGGATTCGGAGCGGGACGGCTCTTGAGTTCCCGGTCGATCATGAACAGGCCGGGACCGCTATCGCCGACAAGCTTCAGCTTCTTGACGATGTCGTCCACGTTGGCCTCTTCCTCGACCTGCTCGGTCACGTACCACTGCATCAGGTTGTTGGTGGCGTGGTCCTTCTCGTCCTGGGCCAGGTCGGCCAGGGCGGAGATGCTCTTCGTCATGATCTTCTCGTGGCCCAGGGCGGCCTCGAAGGCGGCCAGGGGGGAATCCCACTCCATCGGCGGAGCCTTGACCTCCAGGAGCTGCACCCGTCCCCCGCGCTCGATGACGTAGTTGAAGATCTTCAGGGCGTGCTGGTGCTCCTCCTCGGCCTGCATCTTCATCCAGTGGGCGCAACCGTCGAGGTTCAGGTCCTCCATGTAGGCGACCATGGCCTGGTAGAGGTAGCTGGAATAGTACTCCTCGTTGATCTGCTTGTTCAGGGCCTGCAGAAGCTTGGGGCTGAGCATGGCGATCCTCCGATCTGGCTGAGGCAATCGTCCGGCGGCGCCGGAACTCTCTTTCACCCCTACAAGATAGTATAGCCACCGGCCCAAAAGCCACTTGCAATTGCAGGATTTGCGAATCCTGAAGCTCCTGCTATCATGTCAGGGACTGGATGCTTCCATCCGGCTTTTTTTTGGGGTCCACCACCCTCGACCCGGGTCATTCAGCCTGCAAGTCCGCTGCATCATCCGGGTTAACCCACTCCAACCCTCAACCCGCCGGCCCGGACATCCCCTGGATCGACCGGACCCGAGGTCCCGCTCCGAACCGAAGGAATCGAGGAATGCCCAGGAAACAGATCGCCAAGTTCACCGTCCCCTTCCTCCAGATCCTGGACGAGAACGGGAAGGTCGACCCCAAGCTCGAGCCCGACATTCCCGCCGAGACCCTGGTCGAGATGTACCGCTGGATGCGCCTGGCCCGGGAACTGGACGAGCGCATGCTCAAGCTGCAACGTCAGGGCCGCCTGGGCACCTTCCCCCCCAACACCGGCCAGGAGGCCGTCTCCGTCCCGGTGGCCATGTTGATGGAGAAGGGGGACTGGTTCGCCGGAGCGTTCCGTGAACTGGGCGGGCGGCTGGTGCGGGGCGAACCCCTGACCAGCACCCTGCACTACTACAACGGCTGGGAGGAAGGGAACGTCCTGCCCGACAAGGATCTGCGGATCCTGCCGACCAGCGTGGTGATCGGGTGCCAGATCGAGCACGCCGCCGGCCTCGCCTACGCCGCCAGGTACAAGGGGACCGGCGAGGTCGCCGTCGCCTTCATCGGCGACGGGGGCACCAGCGAGGGCAGCTTCCACGAGGGGCTCAACTTCGCCGCCGTCTGGAAGGCCCCCATGGTCACCATCGTCCAGAACAACCAGTGGGCAATCTCCATCCCCCGCGGGACCCAGACCGCCAGCGAGACCCTGGCCCAGAAGGGCCTCGCCTACGGCATGCCGGTGATCCAGGTGGACGGCAACGACCCTCTGGCGGTCTGGACGGCGGCCAGGGAGGCCATCGACCGGGCCCGCGCCGGCGAGGGCCCCTCCCTCATCGAGGCGGTCACCTACCGCCTGATGATGCACACCACCGCCGATGACCCCAAGAAGTACCGCAGCGAAGAGGACGAGCGGTGCGCCTGGGCCAAGGAACCCCTGCTGCGCACCCGCAAGTACCTTGAAGCCAAGGGTCTGTGGGACGACGGCAAGGAGGAGGCCCTGCTGGCCGAGGTGAAGGGGAAGGTCGAGGAGGCGGTCAAGGACTTCGAGAAGCCCCGGGAGTGGGCCGTGGACGAGCCCTTCCGCCACGTTTACGGCACCGGCCACGACGGCATCCGGGAACAGCACGAGGACTTCCTGGAGAACGTCCGGAAGGAGGCCGACCATGGCTAAGCTGAACATGGTGCAGGCCATCAATCTGGCCCTCAGGCAGGAGATGGAGAAGGACCCCACGGTGCTCGTCCTGGGCCAGGACGTCGCGGTGGACGGCGGCGTCTTCCGGGTCACCGACGGCCTGCTCGACAGGTTCGGGGACCTGCGCGTGGTCGACACCCCCCTGGCCGAGAGCGGGATCATCGGCAGCAGCATCGGCATGGCCCTGGCCGGCCTGCGCCCCGTCTGCGAGATGCAGTTCTCGGGCTTCAGCTACCTGATGATGGGCCAGTTCGAGGCCCACGCCACCCGCCTGCGCTCCCGCACCCAGGGCCAGCTGAACCTGCCCATGGTGATCCGGATGCCCTACGGCGGCGGCGTCCGCGCCCTCGAACACCACAGCGAGAGCCGTGAAGCCACGTACGCCCATCTGCCCGGGGCCAAGGTGGTCATCCCCAGCGGCCCCCGGAACGCCCGCGCCTTGCTGCTGGCCGCGATCCGCGACCCCGATCCGGTGGTGTTCATGGAGCCGAAGCATTCCTACCGGGCCTTCCGCGAGGACGTGCCCGACCAGGAGGAGACCCTGCCCATCGGCAAGGCCCAGATCGTCCAGGAGGGGACCGACCTGACCCTCGTGTCCTGGGGCGCCATGATGAGGCCCGCCCTGAAGGCCGCGGCGGAGATCGAGCAGGCACGGGGCGCCAGCATCGAGATCATCGACCTGCTGACCATCGCTCCGATGGACGCCGGCACCGTCGCCGCCTCGGTGCGCAAGACCGGGCGTTGCGTGATCGTCCAGGAAGCTCCGCGCAGCTTCGGCGTCTCCTCGGAGATCACCGCCCAGATCAACGACAAGGCCTTCCTGTATCTCGAGGCCCCCATCAAGCGCCTGACCGGCTATGATGTGGTGACGCCCTACTTCGGACGCGAGAAGAACTACATCCCCAGCGCCGCCCGGGTGGCCAGGGGGATCACCGAGACCCTGGATTTCTGACCGCAGCGGCCCGGCCCGCCAACCACACGGAGGACGCCGTGTTCGAATTCAAGCTCCCGGACCTGGGCGAGGGCATCGCCGAGGGCGAGATTCTCAAGTGGCACGTCGAGCCGGGCGGCCCGGTCGTGGAGGACGAACCCCTGCTGGACGTCGAGACCGACAAGGCCGCCGTCACCATCCCCTCGCCCCGGGGCGGCACCATCGCCTCCCTGAAGGGCAAGGTCGGGGACATCATCAACGTGGGCGACGTCGTCGTCGTCATCGACGACGGCAGCGGCGCGGCCGCGGACGAGGACGCCGCCGCCGGGAAGACCTTCGCCGAGCCCGACGCGCCCGAAACGGTTCCCGTGCCCGAGGCCGTGGCCCCCGCGGCCCAGCCCGGCGTGCGCCGGCCCGTACCCGCCGCCCCCGCCACCCGGCGCCTGGCCCGCGAGCTCCGGATCGACATCAACCTGGTGACCCCCACCGGGCCCGGCGGCCGCGTGACCCCCGAGGACGTCCACCGGTTCGCGGAGCAGGGCGCCGGACGTCCCGCCGCCGCGTCCGCTTCAGCCCCGGCGGCATCCGCCGCCCAGGTCGAACATCTTCCCGCCCGGACCGTCCGGGACGACGCGGCCTTCGCCGAGTTCGCGGCCCACGCCTCGGCCACCATACCCTTCCTGGAGCTCGAACCGCTGCCGGACTTCAGTCACGACGGACCCGTCGAGGTCGAGGCCCTGCGTTCGATCCGCCGCAAGGTCGCCCGCAAGATGGTCACGTCCATGGCCCTGATCCCCCACGTGGCGCACATGGACGACGCCGACGTGACCGACCTGGAGATCTTCCGCAAGCGGGAGAAGGAGCGCAGGGCGGGCCGCAGCGGCGGGAACCTGACCCTTCTGGCCTTCGTGATCAAGGCCGTGACCGCCGGCCTGCGCGCCGCCCCGGCGTTCAACGCGAGCCTCGATCCCTTCCGCGAGGAGATCATCTACAAGAAGTACTACAACGTCGGATTCGCCGCGGACACCGGCCGCGGGCTGGTCGTCCCGGTGGTCAAGGGCACCGACACGAAGAGCATCGTGGAGATCAGCGACGAGGTGTACGACAAGGCCGTGCGCGCCCGCGACGGCAAGCTGCCCGCCGAGGAGATGCGCGGCGGCACCTTCACCATCACGAACATCGGCCCCTTGGGGGGGACGGCGCTGATGCCGACCATCAACAATCCCGAGGTCGCCATCCTGGCCATGGGCAAGGTCCAGGACAAGCCCGTGGTGCGCGACGGCGAGATCGTCATCCGCAAGATCCTGCCCCTGACGCTGGCTTTCGACCACCGCATCGCCGACGGGGCGGATGCGGCCCGGTTCGTGGCCGAACTCGTCCGCCAGCTCTCGGACCCGAACCTGCTGCTGCTCGAGACCTGAGCCGGCCAGAAGGAGATCCGCCATGGTGATGGGAAGTCTGCGTGAAGAAACCCAGGTCGTCGTGATCGGCAGCGGTCCCGGCGGCTACGTCGCCGCCCTGCGCCTGGCCGACCTCGGCAAGGATGTGGTGCTCATCGAGAAGCGCGAGCGTCCGGGCGGGACCTGCCTGCTCGAGGGCTGCATCCCGTCCAAGACCCTGATCCACGCCGTGGACGTGAAGCAGACCGCCATGGAGGCCCGCAACTTCGGGCTCGGGGTGTCGGACATCGGGGTCGACCTGTTCAAGCTGCGGGGCTGGACCGAGGAGATCGTGGCCGGCCTGTCCGCGGGCGTCGCGAGCCTCCTGAAGCGCCGCGGGGTGCAGGTGATCCGGGGCCACGCCCGGTTCACCTCGCCCACGGGCATCGACATCGAGGGGGGCGAGGTGAGCGGGGTCGACTTCGAACAGGCGATCATCGCCACAGGGTCGAGCCTGAACCGCCTGCCCGAGGGCATCGTCTCGTCCGTCTGGTCGAGCGCCGACGCCCTGAAGCTGCCCCGGGTTCCGAAGAGCCTGCTCGTGGTCGGCGGCGGCTACATCGGGCTGGAGATGGGCCTGGTCTACCAGGGCCTGGGCGCCGAGGTCTCGGTGGTCGAGTTCTTCCCCCGCCTGCTCATGGGCGCGGACGAGGACCTCGTCGAGGTCATGCTCAAGCACGCCGGCACCCACCTGAAGGAGATCATGACCGAGTCGAAGGTCCTGTCCATCGCCGAGACGGACGGGAAGCCCGACAACGGATTCGACGTGGAGATCGAGCACCAGGGCAAGGTCCTGAAGAAGCGCTACGACCAGGTCCTGGTGGCCATCGGCCGCCGACCCAACTCCGAGGACATCGGCCTGGAGAAGACCGGGGTCGAGGTGGACGAGCGGGGGCACATCCTGACGGACCAGGAGTGCCGGACCGCCGAACCGAACATCTTCGCCATCGGCGACGTGGCCACCGGGCCCATGCTGGCGCACAAGGCCAGCCGCGAGGGCAAGGTCGCCGCCGAGGTGATCGCCGCGAGCGGTGAGGACACCCCCGCCGCCTTCGACAACCGGGCCATCCCGGCGGTGGTCTTCACCGACCCGGAGATCGCCTGGACCGGTCTGACCGAGCGGGAGGCCGCCGAGCAGGGCATCGAGGTCAAGGTGGGCAAGTTCCCCCTGAGCGCCCTGGGCCGCGCCCGCACCCTCGGGCGCACAGACGGCCTGGTGAAGATCATCGCCGATCCCGGGACCAACCTGATCCTGGGCGTGGGCATCGTCGGCCCCCTGGCCAGCGAGCTCATCGCCGAGGGCACCCTGGCCATCGAGATGGGCGCCACCCTCGAGGACCTGATGGTGACCATCCACCCCCACCCCACCCTGTCGGAGGCCCTCATGGAAGCCGCGGAGGTCGCCGCCGGGGAGGCCGTCCACGTCAACCCGCCCCGCAAGGTGCGGTAGGCTTGGCCCCCGCCGGCCCGGCCGTCGACCTGCCCGCCCGGCCTTACGACCGGGACGACGATCTGCTGGAGGCCGTCCGCCGGGACGGCCTTCCGCGTCTGCGGGTCATCCGGTGGGGCGCCCCCGCCGTGGTGATCGGCAAGGGCGGCAAGCAGGACCTGGAACTGGTCCGGGAGGCCATCGCCGCCGACGGGATCCCCCTGCTCCAGCGCCCGGGGGGCGGTTGCAGCGTGGTCCTGGACCCCGGCAACGTGATCGTCTCGGCCGTCCTGCCGGTGCCCGGGATCGGGGCGATCACCAGCTCGTTCGCCGCCATCAGCGCCTGGATGATCGCCGGCCTGGGGTCTTGCGGCGTTTCCGGGGTGGAGCAGCGCGGCGTCTCCGATCTGGCCATCGGGGACCGGAAGATCGGCGGTTCCTGCATCTACCGGACCCGCAATCTCCTCTACTACTCCACGACCCTTCTGGTCGAACCGGACCTGGATCTGATCGAGCGCTATCTCCTGCATCCTCCCCGCGAACCGGATTACCGGCAGGGCCGCCCCCACCGCGAATTCCTGGGTTCCCTGCGGGATGGCGGGTGGGATCGGGAGATCCCCGACCTCGTCGCCGCTCTGGAGGCGGCCCTGCGCCCGACCCTTCCCCGCCTGTCCTGATTCCGGATTTCCTTATTCTCCCATGAGTAAATTTGGATTTTGCAATTGGCGTCCCGATCGTGCTAGAATCCGGAAGTCGATAACGATTTTGGACTTCGCCGGCCTGAAGGGCGGCTTTGCCTGTATGCCCGGCTGAAATTGGGGGAAAAGGTAGATGACCGTGGCCACTGAAAACCAGACGACCCAGCTATTGATCGTCGACGACCATCCTCTGGTCCGGTCGGGGATCAAGGCCCTGATCCAGCTCGAACCCGACCTGGCCGTCTGCGGCGAGGCCGAGGACCAGGCGACCGCCCTGCGGATGATCGGGGTCCTGGAGCCCGATCTCGTCCTTGTGGACATCTCCTTGAAGAACAGCAACGGACTGAATCTCATCAGGGAGATCACCCAGAGCCACCCGGGGGTCATGACCCTGGCCGTCTCCATGCACGACGAGTACACCTACGCGATCCGCTGCCTCAAGGCGGGCGCCAAGGGGTACATCATGAAGCAGGAGGGGACGGAGAAGATCCTCGAAGCCATCCGCTGCGTCCTGGGCGGCCGCACCTACCTGAGCCCGGACATGACCCAGTGCGCCGTCGACCAGCTGGGCGCCGGCAAGCCGACCCAGAGCGCCAATCCGGTGGACGCCCTGAGCAACCGCGAGCTCGAGCTCTTCCAGCTGACCGGCCAGGGCCTGGAGATCGCCCAGATCGCCGCAGCCATGAACATCAGCCCGCGCACGGTCGAGGTGCACCGGTCCCACATCAAGAAGAAGCTCGGCTTGCGGACCAGCACCGAGATCTTCCAGATGGCCTACGACTGGCTGCGGACCCAGGGGATGCAGCCCTGAAAGCGGACACGAATCGAAGGCCCGGCGCCTTCCGCAGGGGGAGGGGCCGGGCCTTCGTCCGCCGCGGGGCGGATCCGGTCACTGCCGCAACTGGCTGACCGACCACCCTTCCTGCTCCAGCAGGCGGATGATCCCCTTCTCCCCGCCGAAGTGGCCCGCCCCCACCAGCACGAACACGTCCTTGTCCCCGGCCAGCAGTGCGGTGACCGCCTCGGCCATCTTCACGTTGCGGTCGTCCAGCAGCCGGCGATAGAAGGCGACCATGGCGGGGTCCTCGCCCACCTGATCGGCCATGAGGGCGTCCACCCGGGCCACGTCCCCGGCCTGCCAGGCCTCCACCAGATCCTCCAGGACCCCCTCCATGTCCCCCAGCTGGTCCAGGGTGTCGTCCAGCAGGGCCAGCCCCATGGCGTCGTCGAGACCGGTGAACAGGGCCATCTGCTGCTCGATGGACTCCAGTTCGACGATCTCCTTGGCGCCGCGGGCCTTGCCCAGGAAGTGGGTCTCCAGACCCAGCTGGGGGTCCAGGCCCATTTCCTGGTAGCCGCCGGAGGCCAGGATGAGGGCCAGGAAAGCGGGCTTGAGGGACTTGTACACGGACCACATGGCCTTCTGGGGGCCGAGGGCTTCCTGGATCCGGGCGACCGTGCTGTCGGGCAGGACGTCCTCGAGGGTCCGGCCCTGGGGCATCATGCCGGCGGTCATCATCAGGCTCGCCGCTGCGGCCGCCTTAGCGGGGTCCAGGGCGTCCACCTCCACCGCCAGGGCGTCGGCCTGCTCGAAGGCCTCCTCGATGACCGGGGCCAGGGGATAGAAATCCTCGCGCCCGAAGTGCACCGACCCCATCATCGTGACGACGGCGGTGTCGGAGCGGACCTGCCACGCGAACAGGGGTTCGGTGACCACGGCCGCCGGAGCCGCCGTCGCGATGACGGCGGCTCCCAGGACCAGCAGCATGACCGGGCCGCAGGCGCTCCGGCCGGAGCGCGGCTTCATCGGCCGTCGCTCCGCTTGAGGAAGCGGTAGAAGTCCCCGTCGGTGGTCAGCACCAGGGTGCTCTCCTTGTCCAGGGTTTGCTTGTAGGAATCCATGGTCTTGAGGAACTCGTAGAAGGACCGGGTGTCCGCCGAGCGGTTGTAGGCCTCGGCGTAGATGTTGGTGGCCTCGGCGTCGGCGTGGCCCTTGATCTCCTGGGATCGACGGTAGGCCTCCGACCGGATGCGCAGAAGCTCGCGGTCCTTCTCGCCGATGATCCGGAACGCTTCGCCCTGGCCCTCGCTCCGGAAGCGGTCGGCGATGCGCTGGCGCTCGGAGATCATCCGCTCGAACACCTTCCGCTGCACCTCGGCTTCGTAGTTGATGCGCTTGAACTCGATGTCCAGGATCTCGATGCCGAGGTCCGCGGTCCGGCTTCGTGCATTTTCGAGCACTTCCTCGCGGATGACGTTGCGGCCCGACTTGATCTCGTCAAGGAACGAGTTGTCCTCCTCCAGGGCCTCGCTCTGCTGGGGCGTGCGGTTGGTGCTGCGCACCACCTCGACCACGTCGTACTTGGCGATGGCGTTGCGGACCTCGCCGTCGAGGATGTCGTCCAGGCGGGTCTGGGCGCCCATCTCGTTCTTCAGGCGCTGGAAGTACTTCAGGGGATCGGTGATGCGCCAGCGGGCATAGCTGTCCACCGAGATGAAGCGCTTGTCGCGGGTGGGCAGTTCGTTGGGGTCGCCGTCCCATTCCAGGAACCGCTTCTCGAAGCGGTGCACCTTCTGGATCACGGGGATCTTGAACTTCAGGCCCGGCGTCATGATGGGATCGCCGACCGGCTTGCCGAACTGGGTGATGATGCATTGCTCGGGTTCGTTCACGACGTAGATGCCGCTCATGGCGATCAGCACCAGGACGACGACGGGGATGATGGTCAGGAGTTTCATGCTACTTGCCTCCTTCGGTCATCGCGCCGCCGAGGTTCAGCAGGGGCAGCAGCCCCTCGAGCCCGTCGTCGATCACGACCTTCTTCTGCACCTGGGGCAGCACCTGGTTCATGGTCTCGAGGTAGATGCGGGTGCGGGTGACCTCCGGCGCCTGCCGGTATGCTTCGTAAAGGGCGGTGAACAGGGCGGCGTCGCCCTGGGCCCGGTTGACGCGGTCAAGGGCGTAGCCCTCGGCCTCCTGGATGGTCTGAAGGGCGGCGCCCTCGGCCTTGGGGATCTCCCGGTTGTACTCGGACTGGGCCTGGTTGATGAGCTTCTCCTTCTCCTGCTGGGCCTCGTTGACCGCGTTGAAGGAGGGCTTCACCGGCTCGGGGGGATTGACGTCCTGCAGGACGACCTGGTCCACCTTGATCCCCGTCTCGTACCGGTCGCACAGGTCCTGAAGGCCGATGCTGACCTCCATGGCCACCTCGGCGCGCCCCACGGTCAACACCTCGTTGACGGTGCGGTCCCCCACCACGCGGCGCATCACGGCCTCGCTCATGTCACGGAAGGTCTCCTCCACGTTGCGGACCTGGAAGAGGTACTTGTAGGGGTCGACGATCCGGTACTGGACCACCCACTCCACCACGGCGGCGTTGAGGTCCCCGGTCAGCATGTTGGCCTCGTCCACGTAAGGTCGGGTCGAGTACTGGCTCTGGACTCCGGCCTTGACGGTCCGGAACCCGAACTCCTCCTTGAGCTGGCGCTGGATGGGCACCTTCATCACCCGCTCGAAGCCGAAGGGCAGCTTGAAGTGGAGGCCGGGATCGGCGCTGCGAACGTACTGGCCGAAGCGCAGGACCAGGCCGGTCTCCTCGGGTTCGATGGTGTAGAAGCTCGTGAACACCAGGATCAGCGCCACGAGCGCCATGGCCGCCAGCCGGATCAGGCCGAGGTTCACCGACGGCAGCTTGATCTCGGGGATCTGGGGGCCTTGCGGCCGGCCGTTGTTCAGGTCGTCAGACATCACGGTCACCTTTCGGACAGGTTCTCGGATAGGATTCGGGGGGAATCACCCTCGGGGGTACACTCTACACGCATTATCCCTGCGGGTCACCCCGGTTCTGAGATCTACACCTGATGCGGGCGGGGTATTCGGCAGCGAATCCCCCTCAAGGGACTCCCTTTTCCTCCGATCATTGGGGGGAACGGAAACCCGGCGGCCCAGGCCGTCAACGGAGGATGGACCATGGAAACCACCGCCATCAGAACCCAGGGCCTGACGCTGCCCAAACCTCCCGCCTGCTCATCCTGCCGGGAAGAGCGCCGGGTGGAAGACGAACCCAAGAGCAAGAACGCTCCCCACTGGCGCAGGGCCGAAGGCGACCGGCCGGGCCGCGCTCACCTGCAGCAGGGTCTGAAGCACCTGCTGCGGGATGTGCGCCACGACATCAAGGACGAGCTGAAGGATCTCGAGGAGGCCGGCAATCTCGATCCGGAGTACGCCGCCGCGGTCCAGGATCTGGTCCACGACTTCAGCAAGGACCTGAAGGACGTGTTCCACCAGGCCCGGGGCGGCCAGGCCTACGACCGGGACGCCGTCGTGGCCGGCATCGGCCTGGCCATGGCCGACCTGACCACGGGGCTGGCGGCGCTGAGGGAACAGCGGACCGAGCCCGCTCCGGCACCCGTGGTGAAGGATCCGGTGGACCTGCTGCCGGAAGAGGATCCCGGAGTCGCCATCGACGCGCCCGAACCTGGTTTGCTGCTGGACGCGCGGGCCTGATCCGCAGCTTGCCGAAAAAAGAGCCCGGGCCAGACGGTCCGGGCTCTTTCTTCGGTTCGGGCCGGGATCAGCGGACCAGGGACATCTTCCCGATCTTCACCAGATCGCCCGACCGCACCTCGTAGAAGTACAGACCCGAGGAGGCCGGCCGGCCGCCGCCGTCGGCGCCATCCCAGGTGACCTGGCCCGCGCCGGCGGGAGCCGGTTCGTCCTTCAGCTCCCGGACAAGACGCCCCTTCACGTCGTAGACCCGCACCGTGACCTCGCCCGCGACCGGCAGCGTGTAGCTGATC
>Ga0180009_10005652_pt1 | contig 13347 bp, 7 predicted proteins | sample OS_PC_MetaG_FD_123537 | JGI IMG/M metagenome (GOLD analysis project Ga0180009, IMG submission 123537) | Groundwater microbial communities from the Aspo Hard Rock Laboratory (HRL) deep subsurface site, Sweden - OS_PC_MetaG | ecosystem: Environmental > Aquatic > Deep subsurface > Groundwater... | reverse complement strand
TCCGTCCGTCGAACGGGTCGTGTGCGCGACCGACGCCGGACGCGAAGGCGAGCTGATCTTCCGTTACATCTATCGTGCGGCGCGGTGTCGCAAACCCGTCTCCCGGCTGTGGATCTCCTCGCTCACCCCCGAGGCGATCCGGCGGGGGTTCAAGAAGCTCGAGCCGGGAACTGCGTTCGATGACCTCGCCGCCGCCGCCGAGGCCCGATCCCGTGCCGATTGGCTCGTCGGCATGAACCTTTCGCGCGCCTATACGCTCCGCTTCGACGCTGGGGTCCTGTCGGTGGGGCGTGTGCAGACGCCCACGCTCGCGATGATCGTGGACCGTGAGCTCGCGATCCGCGCGTTCGTCCCGCAGGCCTATTGCGAGGTCGAAGCCACGTTTGGCAACGGCCCTGGCCCGCGAGCGGGACGCGCAAAGGGCTCGGCAGTACCCCGCGGCGAAGAGAACTCCTATGTAGGAACTTGGTTCGATCCAAAGGCCAAGCGCGGTCAGGACGAGCCGCCTGCCGAGCGCCTGCCCGGGGACGGACAGCAAGCCGAGGCCATCCGCGCTCGATGCGAAGGCAAGATCGGCGAGATCAAGTCGGTGGAAGGCAAGGACAAGTCGTTCCCCCCTCCCCTGCTCTACGACCTCTCCGAGCTGCAGCGCCACGCCAACCGCCTGTTCGGTCTCCAGGCCAAGACCACCCTGTCCGTGGCTCAGGCACTGTACGAGAAGCACAAGCTCATTACGTATCCTCGCACCGACAGCCGACACATCTCGCAAGACGTCGCCAGCACGCTCGATCAGGTCGTCAACGCCATCGCTCCGGCCTACGCGGGCGCCGTCGCCCCCGGTTCGGGCACCCAGCCCCTGTCCACACGCTTCGTACAGGACGCGAAGGTCACCGACCACCACGCGCTCATCCCCACGGCCAACCCGAGTCAGACGAAGAAGCTCTCGCGCGATGAGGCTCGGATCTACGACCTCATCTGCCGAAGGCTGCTGATGGCCTGGCACGACGATCACAAGACGCGTGTGACCACGGTCATCACGGAAGTGAGCTCCGAGAACGCGAAGGATCTGTTTCGCTCGAGTGGGACCATGATCACGCAGGTGGGCTGGAAGGTGCTCGATCCCCCATCTCGCAAGAAGGCGGAAGGACCGATGCTGCCGGGGTTAGCGGCGGGACAGCGTCGCCCGGTCGAGGCCATCGAGGTTCTTCACAAGGAGACGAAACCCCCGAAGCGCTTCAACGACGCCACCTTGCTCACGGCCATGGAGACGGCGGGCAAGACGCTCGACGATCGGGAGCTCGAGCAGGCGATGCGAGAGCGCGGGCTCGGCACCCCCGCGACGAGGGCGGCGATCCTCGAGACGCTGCTGCAGCGTGGCTACGTCGAGCGAGATGGAAAGGCGTTGGTCGCTACGGAACGCGGGATATCCCTGATCAACACGGTCGATGAACGCGTCAAGAGCCCGTCGATGACCGGCACGTGGGAGTACGCGCTCAAGCGCATGGAAGCTGGGGAAGGGACCCTCGACGCGTTCATGGCCCGCATCGAGAAGTTCGTACGCGAGGTCGTGGGCGACGTGCGAATTGCTCCTGCGGATCCACGAGCCGGCGCTCGTCCGCCGGTCCCGAGCGGTCCGGCGGGCCCGCTCGAGAGGCGGCGTCAGCAGCGCGAGGAGTTGGAACTGGCGAGCTGGGAACAGCCGCAAGGTCCGAATGGTAGGCCGCCCGAACCACCACGTCCGATTGGTAGGCCGCCCGTATCGGGCGGCGAACGCAAGCCGCCCGAACCACCACGTCCGATTGGTAGGCCGCCCGTATCGGGCGGCGAACGCAAGCCGCCCGAACCACCACGTCCGATTGGTGGGCCGCCCGTATCGGGCGGCGCACGAGAGCCGAGTGAACCGCCCCTGCGACGGAGCTGGGAGCCCAGCGAAGAAGAATGGGCGCAGCGACCACCGTCGTCGTTCCCGCCGCCATCGCGTCCGCCGTCTTCGGTCCCGCGGCCACCGGCGCGCGAAGCTCGGTCGGTTCCTTCAGCGCGGCCACGGGTCGAACCGCCGATCGAAATTGCACCAGGGGATCTTCGAGCCACGCTGCGGACCCGGTTCGGATTCAACGACTTCCGCTCGCACCAACAGGACGTGTGCGCGTCGGTGGTCGAGGGAAACGATGGCCTGTTGGTGATGCCGACGGGCAGCGGCAAGTCTCTCTGTTATCAGCTCCCCGGGGTTGTGCGGGGTGGCGTGACGCTGGTGATCAGCCCGCTGATCGCGTTGATGGACGACCAGACGAACAAGCTGCGGGCGATGGGATTTCGTGCAGAGCAGGTGCACTCGGGACGCACCCGTGAACAGTCGCGAGAAGCCTGCCGGATGTACCTTCGCGGGGATCTGGACTTCCTGTTCATTGCGCCGGAACGACTGTCGGTGCCCGGGTTCCCGGAAATGCTGGCGCGTCGCAAGCCGACACTGATCGCCGTAGACGAGGCGCACTGCATCTCTCAATGGGGCCACGACTTTCGCCCCGACTACCGGTTGTTGGGCGAGCGGTTGCCGCTGCTTCGACCATCGCCGGTGTTGGCGCTGACGGCAACGGCGACGGTTCGGGTGCAGGACGACATCGTGACGCAGCTCAGGGTCCCGGAGGCTCGGCGGTTCATCCACGGATTTCGTCGGGACAACCTCGGTATCGAGGCGGTGGAGTGTCGGCCGGGGGATCGGTTCGCGCACGTGCGCGCGGCGTTATCCGAAAAGGGACGACGGCCTGCCATTGTCTACGTTCCCACCCGCAAGAGCGCGGACGATATCGCGAGCAAGCTCGCCAGGGCAATGCCGGCCGCGGCCTACCACGCGGGCATGGAGGGGGACGACCGCGCGCGGGTTCAAGAGGCGTTCCTGTCCGGGCGGCTCGAGGTCATCGTGGCCACGGTGGCGTTCGGGATGGGCATCGACAAGTCGGACATCCGCACGGTCATCCACACCGCGATGCCCGGTTCCGTGGAGGCCTATTATCAGGAAATCGGCCGAGCGGGGCGCGACGGCAAAGATTCCCGCGCGCTGCTCTTGCACTCGTTCGTGGACCGGCGCCTGCTCGAGCTGTTCCTGGACAAGGACTACCCGCCCGTCGAGATTCTCCACGGCATGTTGCGCAAGTTGCCAAGACGCGGCGCGGACCGGGAAGCCTGGACGCGAAGCTTGCGTATGGATCCGGACGTGATGGAGACGGGCATCAACAAGCTCTGGGTCCACGGGGGTGTGAAGATCGATGCGTACGATCAGGTCACGCATGGTCGTCCGGATTGGGATAGGGACTACCTGAACATCCGCGGACACCGGCAGGCCCAGATCGAGGCCATGTTCGACTTCGCCCGTCCCGGGGGCTGCCGCATGGTGCGCCTGATCCGGCACTTCGGCGACCGCGACGACGACGTCGTCTGCGGGCTCTGCGACACCTGCCTACCGGATGAGTGTGTCGCGGCCCGCTATCGTCCGCCGAACGGCGACGAGGCCCGACAGATCGCCCAGCTGATCCTCGAGATCGACGACTGGCGGGGTACCGCGTCGGGAGCGCTCTTCCGAAGGCTCTTTGAAGGTTCGTCGGTGGATCGCAACGAGTACGAGCGATGGGTGGACGCGCTCATCAAGGTCGAGTTGATCACGGCGGTCGACGAATCCTTCGACAAGGATGGCAAGCAGATCCGATATCGGCGGTTGTTCCGAAACCGCGATGCCACCGCTTCGCTCGAGGAGGTTCGGCTGCCTGAGGCGCTCTCGAAGACGCCTCCTGCGAAGCGGAGTCGGAAGAAGCCCGCGGAACCCACACCGACCAAGAAGAAGAGTCGCAAGAAGAGCATCCCCAGAGTCGCGGAGCCACCGTCGGAGGAGGGTGTCGAAGCGGATGAAAAGGTCGTGGAGCGCCTGCGTGAGTGGCGCTTGAAGCAATCGCGTTCGAAGCGCATCCCGGCGTTCCGTGTGATGACCGATCGCACGCTGTACGCGATCGCGGCCATCCTGCCCGAATCGAAAGAGGCGCTGCTGCGAGTGCACGGCGTGGGGCCGAAGCTCGCCGACAAGTATGGGACGAAGATCCTGTCGTTGATTCGTCAGGAGTGACGACGGGGCAGGCGGTCTCGAACCTTGTGGCACGGCCAAACAAGCGTGGGGTGGCACGACCAAACAAGCCTGGACGCGCCTCGGAGTGGCGGTTTGGCCGTGGGCGACGTACCACGACGCCTGTATTCGAGCCGCGCCGCATAGCGACGCGCTACCGATTGAACGGGGAGAACCCATGCACGTCGAGCGCCCTCGTCCTGGTTGGACGCGGCGATCGGGGATGGGCCTGTGGGGGGTCGGTGCCGTTAACGCATGCGGTAAACGATGCGCCCACGGGTGAGATCGTAAGGAGAAAGCTCTACCTTCACTCGGTCGCCGGTGGTGACCTTGATGTAGCGCGACCGCATCTTCCCGCAGAGGGTTGCGGTCAACTTCATCGTCGTCTCGGAGGCATCGGGCGATACCTCTACTTCGAACACACCACCACGGTAGGTCTGGGTGACCACACCTTCGAGCTCAATCTTGTCTTTCTCAATCTTCGGGCCACTCCTTCGACGACCCGGCTTTCTCGGTTTCCTCATGCGTGTTCCTCAAAGCCAATCAAGCCAACCGGCACAACAAGAACGCTTGCTCGCGCACTTTCAGCGTCCGAGGCTGGCGCACCATAGTCCTCATCGCTGAACATGCCTACCGGAAACCAGGCGAGGCGCGAGGTCGGCCAATGCAATCGTGCCCGCCCGCATTTTTCCGGAGGAAATCAGTCTTCAGCCTTCGTTTTTCGTTTTCGTTTCTTCTTCTTTTTCTGTGGGGACGGTAGCTCCGGTGCATCCGCACCCAGCCGACCGAACGTATGTAGACCTATGACCATAGCAGCCGCGGACGCAACGGCAATCCATCCGCCCACCGGCCCCTGGCCAACCGCCGACAGCGCAATACCCGCGAGCAGCCCGAACGCCCCGCCCGCGAGCCACCGCCGCGCTCGCTGCGTACGAACAGCACGATCCAACGTCACGGCCAGTTGTTCTTCTGCGCGATCACAATGAAATCACGGGTATCCCGGTCCAGCTTGTTCTCCGCCGTGATCGCCGTCGCCTCGTGATCCTCGCCCACGTTGTCGTCGTACAGGTAGTCCGTGGCATACAAGATGACGATGTGCATCTTCTCGTCGTCGCCTTCGCCGGCCCGAACGATGAGCTCGTTGCCAGCGTCCGCACGCTTTGCCAACGGATTCGACCCCAGCTCCCGAACGTCCGACGCCGTCAGGTAAACGAACCCCAGCTCCCGTCCGTTGACGCCCACGTCGAGCCGCACCTGGGTGCCGCCGGACAGGGTGACCATGCGCGGAGGCAACGCTTCGAGCCCATCGGCGGAGAGCGCCTGCGCCATCAGCTTCAGGGCGCGACCTTCGTCAATGGGGCGAGTGGGGTTGGGGGCGCGCGCCTCGGGCGGTCCACAGCCGATCAGGCCCAAGGCCAAGCCGAACGCCGCAACAGAAGCGGTCCAACGGGACATCCCTTGTTTTTTCATGCGGCGATGAGCGTAGCTGACCTGCGGGCGGGTTTCAAACCGCGGCTTCCTACGCTCGGGGCTGGAAAGCGCGCGCCCGGTCTCGTAGTGTTGGTCCAGATGGCCAGGTTCCCGAGTTTCCCACAAGCTCCCCTGCTGCTCCCGAGCATCCTGATCGCGACCTGCGCGAGCGGATGCCTCCATCAGCAGATGCCCGATCCCCGCGTCGCCGCCGAAGAATACGCCGAAGCCGCCGCCAAGGGAGACGCGGACGCCATCTACGACATGCTCGACGACGACGCGCAACGCGCGCTGACCCCCGCCGATGTAAAGAAGCTCGTCGCCGATCAACGCAAGGAGCTCGCCGATCAAGCCAAGGCCATTCGGTCCAAGGACACGGAGGTGGAAGCTTCCGCCAAAGTCCGGTTCGCCGACGGTGAAGACGCCGTTCTGAACCTCGAGGACGACGGCCGATTCTACGTTGCTTCGGCGGATGCCCTACCTGCAGGTGCACGCACCCCCGTGCAAGCCCTCGATCAGCTCAGACATGTGTTGGCTCGTCGAAGCTACGCCGGCCTCATGCGCGTGCTCAGCAAGCAAACCCGAAGCGCGATGGAGAACGATCTGCGCTCGCTCGTCGAAGGGCTCGAAAACCCCGAAGAGCTCGAGGTGCAACAGTCAGGTGAAGCCGCGACGGTCCGCGTGCCGGGCGGTCACATGATTCGTCTGCGTCGCGAGGCCGGAACGTGGCGCATCGACGACATCGACTAGTGCGACCTGTCCAAACAGAGAAGCAACCACAGAAGCCACAGAACGCACAGAAAGGCCTGTTGTCGAAGCAACAAGAAATCCATTTCGGTGTTCTCTGCGCCTTCTGTGGTTCTCTGCTTCAGCCGGCGCCGGGTCGGAAGAGACTTTGGTCCGGCAACACGAGATGCGCTCGGCTGTATCAATAAAACGGCTGTAGGCTGTCGTGGGTGACACTCGCCGAGCCAACAACAACAAACCTCCGTGCCTCCGTGGTGAATCTTCTCCCTCTTCCTGCTCGCCATTTCCGCCGAGTGCGTCTCGCCACTGCCGGCGTGGCGGTGATGCTCACCGCGCTTTTCCTCCTGCTTCCTCGGCCCGTTCGGGCATTCGGCGACGAGGGCGCCTTCCATCCGCGCGTGTTGCTCGTCGGCAATGCAAAGTTCGAAGGACCTCGCACCACGGCTCCGGCCCGCTGGGCCTGGGAGCTCACCCGACGCACCAGCGCCCCCGCTCGGCTCGCCCCCACGACCGTTCGTGCCGACGCCAACGCGCTGCTCACCGAACCCTTCGCCTACTGGTTGGGGGACCGTGACGTCGGTACGCTCACCACGCGTGAGCTCGTGGCCCTGCGCAAGTTCTTCTCACTCGGGGGCGTGCTCTTCGTCGACGAGTCCGATCCCGCCAAGGGTGCGTTTGGCAAGAGCGCCCGTCGCGAGCTCGCGAGGGTGCTGCCGGACACGACGCCTGTGCCCATCGGCACGGACCATGTGGTGTTCCGGTCCTTCTACCTTCTCAGCCGCGCCGTGGGCCGGATCGAGGGGCCGAAGAACCTCGAGGCGATCGTGCGCAACGGACAGACGCAGGTCATCTTCTCGTCGCATGACATCGCCGGCGCCCTCGCCCAAGACCGGGCGGGGCTACCCTCCTTCGCGGTGGTCCCGGGTGGAGACGAGCAGCGGGAGATGGCTACGCGTGTGGCGGTCAACATCGCCATGTTCGTGCTTTGCTCCAACTACAAAGACGACCAGGTCCACGCGCCGTTCCTGATGCGCCGGCGAGCTCGAGACCGCTGATGAGCATCGATGCGATCTCGCTGTCGGGCGACCTGCCCACCTGGGCTGCGGTCATCGCAGCCGTCCTCTTCGCCGCCAGCCTGGCGCTCGTCGCATGGGAGCTGTTTCGACATCGTCGGCGCGCCATCGCGGTAGCCTCCACGGGCCTGCTCGCCACCGTGCTTCTCGCCGCGGCCGTCTTTCGTCCCGTGCGAATCGCGTCGCGGGCCACCGACGTCGGCCCCCGGGTCGTGCTGCTTATCGATCGATCGTTGAGCATGGCCTTGCCCGGCGACGGGGCGACGCGAAAGCGCACGGCTGCCTCCGCTCTCCGTTCGCTGCGTGAGGCGCATCGCGACGCGCGTTTCTCACGCCTGGGCTTTGGACGGGGTGCGGCCAGCGCTTGGGACGGCCCCGACGATGATCTGCCCACCGATCAGTTCCACAGCGATCTGGCTGCCGCCATCGCATCGATCTCCGAAGCCGCGGATGAAAAGCCCTCCGCGGTCGTCGTCATCTCGGATGGACGCCTGGACCAACCCGTCGCGGGAACCGCGGCCGAACGACTGCGCGCGACGCTCGGCACCATCGGCGCTCCGATCCACACCGTGTCGGTCGCCACGGAGGCGCCGAACGACGCTTCGGTGCGCAATGTGCAGACCGCCGGAGCGGCTGTCGCGCATCAGCCGATTCGGCTGTCCGTGACGGTGGCGTGTACGGGTGAGCTGAGCTGCGGAGCCATTCCCATCACGGTCAACGAGCTCGTCGAATCGGGTACGCCGCTGCCCCTGGCGACGGGTGTCGCCAACATCGTCGACGGCGTCGGTACGGTGGAGCTGCCCATTACTCTCGATCGAGCGGGGTCCCGCGTCGTGGAGATCGCGATTCGGGCGCCCGTGGGCGACGCCCTTCCTGACAACGATCGTCGCCTTCTGACTTTCGACGTGACGCGCGATCGCGTGCGCATCCTGCACATCGCGGGTCGGCCCACCTATGACGTGCGCGCGATGCGGCAGTGGCTCAAGGGTGATGCATCGCTGGATGTGGTGGCATTCTTCATCTTGCGCTCGTTGTCGGACGACGTGAACGCGGCACCGAGCGAGCTCGCCCTGATCCGATTTCCCGTGGAGGAGCTCTTCAGTGAGCACCTGCCGAGCTTCGACGCGGTCGTGCTGCAGGACTTCGATGCGGTCCCGTATGGGCTCGCTCCTTTCCTGCCCAACGTTAAGAAGTACGTCACCGAAGGCGGGGGTCTGGTGATGGTGGGCGGGTTGCACGGGTTCTCCGCCGGCAACTACGCGGGAACACCGCTCGAAAGCGTGCTGCCGGTGGTGCTGCCCAACGGCACGCAGCGGGTCATCGACACGACCCCGTTCGTGCCTCGCTACACGGCCGCGGGACGAGACACGCCTGTGCTCGAAGCCTTGCGCTCGTTGTACGGCAACCGGCTTCCCGAGATGTCGGGTACCAACGTGCTCGACGTCCCGCGCGAAGGGACCGTGGTGCTGTGGGAGCACCCAACCCTGACGACGACGTTGGGCAACCCGATGCCGGTGTTGGCCCTGGGCGAGCACGGCAACGGACGGGTCGTGGCGCTGTCGGTGGACGGCACCCACAAGCTTGCGTTTTCCGAGCTGGCAGCGGACACGGCAGGACGCGGTTACGGTGCCTTTTGGGACGCGTTGCTGGGTTGGCTCATGCGGGATCCTCGGTACGAACCCGCGCGATTGGAGCTGGAAGCGCCATGCCGAGCCGGCGCGCCAACACCGCTGCGCGTGCACTCTGTGCCCGGGCTCGAAGGGGAGGTGCAGCTGAAGCTCATCCCGCTCGGGAGCAAGGGCCCCACACGCGTCATCGACGCGCCGCCGCGCAACGGGCGCACGTCATTCACCGTGGAGTTGCCTCCGCTGGATCCTGGCGGGTATGCGGTACGACTGCGCGTTGGAGAAGGGCCGTCGACACGTCACGACTTTGCGTGCGAGCGAGGCGGACAGGAGTGGGCAGATCCGCGCCCCGATCCGGAGCACCTGAAAGCGATCGCTGAGGCGACGGGCGGAACCAGCGTGTCCGCGGACGAAGTCGATAAGCTCTCGTTCCCAAGCGCAACGCCCGTGGCGTCCGAGCGGCAAGTGTCTCCTCTTCTGCCGCCCTGGGTCTGGACCCTGGCGGCGGCCATCGCGCTTGGTGCGCACTGGATCACACGTCGCCGCGCGGGGCTGGCCTGACCCAATCAACCTTCAGCCCGCCCGGACGTTTTTCACCGCCGCGAGAAACTCTGTGTGCGTCGTAGCCACCATCGCGTCTTGGACTGCGTGGCGATCCGAGAAGGTTCGCGCGATATCAGCAAACAACGCGAGCTGCAGTTCACCATTGTCCGACGGTCCGACCGTCAAGATGATGATGTGAGCCGGCAATCCATCCGGGGAATCACACTTCACCCCGGTGGGCACAATGCCGATGGCAACGATCGGTTGCTTGACGAACGCAACGCGGGCGTGCGGGACCGCCAGACCATTGCCGATCCCGGTGCGCATGAGCATCTCGCGGTCCATGACCGCTGCAAATGCAGCTTCAGCGTCGATGGATGCTGAAGTCGCAAGGGCACGGGTCAGCTCTCGGACGACGGCTGCAAAGTCCACGTTGCCATCGAACACGCGAAACGCGTTCGGCTTGGAGAATGTCATGAAGGAACGGCTTCTCTTGAGGCGCAGGACGCGTTGAATCAGGGGGCCGCTCAGCAGCGAGGTCCCGATGGCCATGATGACGAGCGCCACGAACATTCGCTTGGTGATGATTCCGTACTCCAACGCGAGGAGCCCCAGAATGATCTCCATCGCGCCGCGCGCATTCATGGCGAAACCGATGGCGACGGCGTCCCTTCGTCCGAGCCCGGCCATCGTCGCCCCAATCCAGCAACCTACGAGCTTTCCGACCGTCGCCACGATGAAAATCAGCGCAACGAGACCCCCGTCAAAGTGCGAGATGAAGTCGACGCGCAGACCGATCGACGCGAAGAACAAGGGAGCGAAGAAGAACGAGATGAACGTCTCGAAGGTGAAGCGAGTTCGCTCGCTGACGTGCTTCGAGTCGCCCAGCGCGATGCCGATGAGGAAAGCCCCGAAGACCGCGTGGATTCCGATCCATTCGGTGAACGCGGCACCGAGCAGGGCCAACGAAATTCCCAGCGCGATGACGCCTCCCGGCCACGAGCAGTGCGCCATGAGCCAGGGCAGGCAACGGTTCAGCCCCCAGCGCACCAGGGTCAAGGAGAAGGCCGCGAAGACCAGGGTGAGCGCGACGGTCTGTCCAACGGTGAATCGATTTCCGACGCCCATCATTCCGAGGATCACGGCGAACACACACCAACCGATCACATCTTGCAGGATCGCCGCCGGCATCACGATCATGCCGAAGTCCGTTCTGTACAGCTTGAGGTCGAGCAAGGTTCTCGCGATGACCGGCAGCGCCGATATGCTCAGCGCCGTACCCAGGAACAACGGAAACAGGAGTGCCGCAGTGGGATGGCCCGTGCCCAGAAATTCGCCCCCCACCCACCCCAGCGAGGCGCCGAGAGCAAAGGGCACGAGGAGCCCCGCGATCCCTACGAGCGCAGCGGTTCGTCCCTGCTTCCACACGTTCGAGAGATCCACCTCCATGCCAGCGACGAGAAGGAACATCGCGATGGAGATCGTGGTGAGGCCATCGAGCACGCCGGCCCGGATTCCCGTCTGAGGAAACAGCAGGTCGTGGGAGACCGGCGCTACGCCGCCGAGGACCGTTGGGCCCAAGAGCACGCCGGCGAATATCTCGCCGACCACGGAGGGCATGTGAAAGCGCTTGGCGAGCTCGCCGAGAATATGCGCTGAGGCGAGCAGCAAGCCGAGGGAGAGAAACAGCAGGTACCCGTCATGCCCCGCAGCCGGTTCGATGGCTGGATTCATCGGCTCGCCTCCGGGACACGACGCTTGGAACTGCGAAGAACTGTATTACTTCGGTCCGGCGGCCAGCACGTCCTCGGGCACCACGGCCTCGTACTTCTCGAAGTTCTGCTTGAACTGCGCCGCGAGTTGCTTCGCCTTCTCGTCGAACGTAGCCTGATCCGCCCATGTGCTACGCGAGTCGAGAACGGCCGGCGGCACACCCTCGCAAGCCGTGGGCACATGGAAGCCGAAGATGGGATCCACACGGGTCGGCGCTCCCTTCAGCTTGCCCGACAGCGCGCCGCGCACCAACGCCCGGGTGTGCGCGATCGAGTGCCGCTTGCCCACACCGTACGACCCCCCGGTCCACCCCGTGTTGATCAACCAACAATCCGCGCCATGCTTGCTGATCTTCTCGGCAAGAAGCTTCGCATACTCATAGGGGTGCAGCAGCATGAAGGGCTGCCCAAAACAGGCGCTGAACGTCGCTTGCGGTTCCGTCACCCCACGCTCCGTTCCCGCTACCTTCGCCGTGTATCCCGACATGAAGTGATACATCGCCTCCTCCGGCGTCAGCTTGGCGATCGGAGGCATCACCCCAAACGCGTCGCACGTGAGCATGATCACGTTCTTCGGGTGACCCGCCATCCCCTCCGGCACCGAGTTCTCTACGTGCGAAATGGGATAGGCCGCGCGCGTGTTCTCGGTAAGCATGTCGTCGTCCAGATCCAGACGGCGCGTCCAAGGATCGTAGGTCACGTTCTCGAGGATCGTCCCGAACTTCCGCGTGCACTCGAAGATCTGAGGCTCCGACTCACGAGAGAGCTTGATCACCTTCGCGTAGCACCCGCCCTCGAAGTTGAATACGCCGTCGTCCGACCAGCCGTGCTCGTCGTCGCCGATCAGTCGACGCTCGGGATCGGTGGACAGGGTGGTCTTGCCGGTACCACTGAGCCCGAAGAACACGGCCACATCGCCATCTTTGCCGACGTTCGCGGACGAATGCATCGACAGTACGCCGCGTTTTGGCAGCAGGTAGTTGAGCACACTGAAGACGGACTTCTTCATCTCGCCGGCGTAGGAGGTGCCTCCGATGAGCACGAGCTGGCGCTTGATGTCGAGCACGACGAACGTCTCGCGCTCGGGACCGTCGACCCCTGGAAGCGCCTGGAACGAGGGCGCGTGGATGATGGTCAAGTCCGGAACGAAGCCCGGCAAATCGGAGACCGGCGCACGAACGAACATGTTGCGAATGAACAAGCTGTGCCACGCGGTCTCGTTGATCACGCGAACCTTGAGACGATAGCGGGGATCGGCACCGGCGTAGCAGTCCTGCACATACAGGTCAGAGCCCTGAAGGTAGGCCATCATACGAAGGTGCAATCGCTCGAACTGCTCGACGGACAGCGGCTGGTTGGAGGCGTGCCACCAGATCTGGTCCTCCGTGCCGGTCTCTTTGACGATGTACTTGTCCTTCGCGGCTCGTCCGGTGTGCATGCCGGTGCGTACGACCAAGGGTCCGAGGTGAACGATGTGCCCCTCGAGACGTCGGATGACGTGCTCGTACAGCACGGTCGTCCTGAGGTTCCAGTGCACCTGACCGATGTTGCGGATGCCGTGGTTTTCGAGCCCATAGTTGCTCTCCGCTTCTGAGGCTTTCATTCTCGAATCTCCCTTGGGTTGCGCGCGGGGAAACCGAAATGGCCTACCGGCGGCGGCGTAGCGCTGGAACGAATCATCGGTGTCCTTCCCTCGCCGTGCTTGCGCCTCCGGGCCTCATCCCCGTCGGAATCGCAGATGCAATCACGAGACGAATGTCGACGCAACCGCGGACGCATGAATGGTCGAAGACGCCGTTCAGGGAAGGCCGACGAGGACCGTCCCAGGCGGGAAGACTGATTGAGCACGAGCACCGCTGGGTTGGTAGGGTGCCCGACGCCGATATCCGGCGGTAGTCCGGGCTCGGCGCCCCCCCCGGCTCGGGCGGTAGTCCGGGCTCGGCGCCCCCCCCGGCTCGGGCGGTCTGGATCCGTGCGATTCACCGGTTCAGACCGCGCGGGGACGCGCG
>Ga0180009_10005651_pt1 | contig 13348 bp, 7 predicted proteins | sample OS_PC_MetaG_FD_123537 | JGI IMG/M metagenome (GOLD analysis project Ga0180009, IMG submission 123537) | Groundwater microbial communities from the Aspo Hard Rock Laboratory (HRL) deep subsurface site, Sweden - OS_PC_MetaG | ecosystem: Environmental > Aquatic > Deep subsurface > Groundwater... | reverse complement strand
TTCTTGCGAACGCTGGATCAAATGCATGAAATCTTCATGGTGGATATCCACAAGGATCAGCACATCTATCTTGAAGATCCGAAACCGGTTGTACCGCCACCGAAATCTGAAAAGGGTCGAAAGCCGACAAAATTAAAAGCACAAACAGCATCCATCCGGGTTGATAAATGGGCCGAACAACAGCCTGATGACAGATGGCAAAGAGTTAGTGTTCGCGACACAACCAAAGGCAAATTACAGGGTTTCATTCTCCATCAACGCGTCTGGCTCTGGGATGGCGAAGAATCCAAAGCCAACTGCTGGCACTTAATCGCAAGACGCGAGGTTGATTCAAAAAAGATCAAGTTTAGCCTGTGCAATGCACCCACATTCACATCAATCAAACGGTTGGCATTCATGCAAACTCAAAGATATTGGATTGAACGCATCTTCCAAGATGCCAAAAGCCAATGTGGAATGGGTGAATACCAAGCCAGAAAGTGGCGAAGCTGGCATCATCATATGGCGATGGTGATGATGGTCATGTTGTTTATGGTTGAGCAACGCCTGCTGCATGAGGATCAATATCCGTTGTTAAGCTGTTTTGACATTGCCGTGTTGCTCTGTTTTCTTCTACCTCATCGAGCCATTACCCTGAAAGAAGTTATAAGACAACTGGAGGTTCGCCATAAGAGGCGCCGTGATTCAATTGAATCCGCTTACCGAAAACAACTTGAATCTGAATTTGCAATTGCTTCCCTTTAATGTGACAAAGTAGAATTATTTAAGGTCCCGCATCACTTCTATGTTGAGCATCGGTTAAGAAACATAATATCAATAGGTTATAGAGTTTCCGTGACGTTAATGAGCTATCCGATCACCGAAAAGCTGCTGTCCGGATTGATTTTCCGTTTTCGAGAGTAGAAGCTCAGATCGATGGCACGCTTAATATTATCGAGTGTATACTGAATCGGATCGGCATCGTGATCAGTTCCTGCCTCACATTGTACGATGAGCTCAGTCATCAGTTTCCCGACCACCGGTGCATTTTTATACTGGTTGCCGCTGGTACCGACGGCCATGTAGAATCCATCCAGGTCGGACTTGTCGTAAATCGGAATCCAATCATCCGTGGCGTCATATAGGTCCACGATTCCCTGAAACGTATTCGGAATGGGCAATGAGGGAATCCGCTTGGCCATCCGGTAAACCTGCGCCTTCCATTGCGCTTCGGTGAGTTCCTTATTGTAATGATCGGGATCCACAAAGTCGAGCGGATCACAATCCGGATCTTCGCTGCCGATGAGAATGTGATTGCCCACTTCGGGACGCGAATAGCATCCGATATCGCTGTCAGAAGCTACATACCCATCGGTTTCATAGTTGAATCCTTCCGGCGATGGAACGTGACAGACTTCCTGGCGAAGCGCCTTGGTCTTGATGTTCATTTCTTTTTCGACATCCGCCATCCGATTAATCAGAAATGAGTTCGGTCCGGCCACATTCACAACGATCGGCGCGTCGATCTCCTCGCCGTTTTTTAGAGTAATGCCTTGAGCCCGGTTATTTGTCTTACGGATATCAATGACTTCAGCACTATATCGAAAGGCGGCCCCGTGAACCTCTGCGGCTCTCTGGGCATTGTGGCAAGATAGTTGGGGATCGTTCACATAGCCGGCTAAGGGCGTAAATATGGCGCCGTCGATAAACTCGGAGGGCTCGCTCCAAAACTGCTCATCCTCCGGTCGACGCGGCGGCCAGAACTTATGAGTGTCAAAAAGCGGCATTTTTTCTTTTATCTTTTCAGGTGCGAGATCTTCCCATTCTAGGCTCAAGTCGGTAAGGTTTTCACAGACCTTTTTAAGACACTTATTTTTCTCGGTCTTAAATATGATGCAGCCCGTATTAATGTATTTGGCAAAACCGAGCTCATCTTTGACGCCGAGATATTCTTCCCAATTTTTCCAGTAAAGGGTGCCTTCATACGCAATGGCGGCTCCGTCCCAAGTAGAATAGTGCGTACGGATGATTCCGCAGGAGTTCGCCGTGGAGCCTAGTCCTGCAGGCAGCTTGTCAACATTTAGCGGTTTATATCCTTTTTTAGCCATTTCATAGCCGATACAACATCCGATAATACCGGATCCAATAATAATGGCATCATATTGTTCGCTCATGTTGCGCTCTCCTTTAGTTTTTTCAATAAAAGCTATCCCACTCTAGTAATTTATGCCAACTCCGGTCTATAATTTCATTGCATTCTGAATGGATGAAGTTTAGTTTGTTTATGTGCTCGTTATTGGAATTTCTAATGATTTTGAAAGCGCCGGCGGCATAAAGCCTAAACCGGAACAAAGACTCTGAGCGCCAATGCATCTGTTGCGTGGTGCGGACGGGGAGAAAGGAGATTTCAAATGAACCTAAACGGTCTTAGCGGAGGACTCTACCAGCCGCTCACCGATGAAGCCGTCCAGACCATTCACGACGCCTCGATCCGTGTCCTGGAGAAGACAGGATTTACCTACGAATCCGGTTTAGAAGACACGCTGGCGATGCTAGAAAAAGCCGGTGCCACAGTGGATCGGGAAAATACGAGGATCTTTTTCCCAAAGGATCTGATCACCGATCTTGCGGCCAACGCACCGGAACGGGTCGTTCTGTATAGCCGGGATGGAAAGAACGACCTGGATCTTACGGAGCATCGGGTTTATCTGGGCACCGGCGGGGCGGCCATTAAAATACTCGATCTGCAAACAGGAAAAGCGCGTCCCAGCACATTGAATGATCTTTATCAGCTTGGAAGACTGGTCGACCGATTGGACAATATTCATTTTTTTCTCCGTCCCTGCGTACCTACCGATATTCCGGGATCTGCTTACGACATCAATGTCTTTTACACCGCTTTAAAGGCAACCGGAAAGCATGTCATGGCCGGTGTGAACGATGTTGAAGGCTTTCAGAAAGTGTTGGAACTCGCTGCCATGGTTGCAGGTGGCGTGAAAAAGCTGCAGGAAAGCCCCTTTATATCCGTGATTACCTCCTTTGCCATCAGCCCTCTGAAGCTTTGCACGCAATCGACGCGGATCATGCAGGAAGCGGTGAGGCACCGAATTCCGGTGGCGTTGTCTTGCGCGCCCATGGCAGGGTCCACATCTCCCATTACCATGGCCGGCACCCTCGCACAGGTTCATGCCGAACAGCTGGTCGGTATTGCCATCTGTCAATTAACCAATACTGGTGCTCCGATTCTCTATGGTGGAATACCCGGCATGGCCAATCTGACAAATATGGGATATCTGGGCGGTGCTGTTGAGTGCGGTATGATGAATGCCGCCATTCACCAGCTGGCGAATCATATAAATGTACCGAATTACAATTCATCAGGGCTTTCCGATGCAAAAATTCCGGATGCCCAGGCCGGCTGGGAAAAAGCCGTCACCACCCTGCTGGTCGCCATGAGCGGCTCCAATTACGTCCACCACGCAGCCGGCATGCTGGAGTCCATGCTGACCGTGGCCTACGAGCAATTTGTCATTGATGATGAAATCATCGGCATGTGCTGTAAAGTCCTCAAAGGGATCGATGTGGACGCTGAGCATTTGGCTTTGGATACGATCGCAAGTGTCGGCCCCGGTGGTAACTTTATGACCGCGGATCACACCATTGCCCATATGAGAAAAGAATATTTCAACGGAAACGGGGTGACCGATCGTAAAACGCGTGACACCTGGGTCAAGGAGGGCGAAATAGACACCTGGTCGCGCGCTCGAAAGATGGTCAAAGAAATGCTTGCGAAAGAAGAAAAATCTTATCTCCCCGAGGCCCTGGATCGGAAGATTCGAAAGCAGTATGATATTCTTCTCTAATTCTTCTCCAATCGAGAGGTGATCCATGTGCGGTATCGTTGGGTATTTCGGCGGGGCAGGGAATAACCTGACCCGGGTACATACCGCCATGTCGGCCATGGCATACCGTGCGCCGGACAGTACCGGTGTGGGGATTTTCGGTGATGATGATGAGGCCATCCGTGTCCGTCGGTCGGTGGGATCCGTCACCCGACTCATCGAACGACTGCTCACCCATGGGCTTTATCCGGATGCCATGGATTCAGTGTTGTTCATCCTGGAATCTAATCCGGAGAAAATCAACCTGGGACAATACCAACACAGAATTCTATCCTTTGAAGAACTCCCACGCGACATCAACGCATCCGCTTCCAAAGACGGCAACCGCTACCCCTCTTTTGACGATCTCGTGGATCTAAATGAACCTGAGCCGGTTCGACTGGTGGCCGGGTGGGCGGGCCGGCCGGAACCCCTTCCCATCCATACCATCCGGTCCCGAAAGGATTTGAAAAAACTGATCGATTTTTTCACTCAGGAATATGATCTTTCGTCTTTGGTTATTCAAACCATTATCCGGCACGCGCTTGAGAAGACGCTTTTAGAAAAGCGGAAAGGCGGACAGCTCGAGATCGAACCGTCCGACATACTCAACGCTTTTGATCATCTCTTTGAAACGACCATTTCCGAAGACCGGGTTTCGAAACCGATGCGGATCGATTACGGCTGGGCCCAACGGAATCCATATGCTGAAAAATACCTGTGGCGATATCTGATTCAGAGTACCATCCGTATCCCTTCCGATTATGACCGGGACGGGGTTCGGTGTCTCTTCAGGCTTCTGGATGCCGCCGTGTTGTGCCGATTACCCAGTCAAATCGAACTTGCATATAACCTTCAATCGCTTTTGGAAACCCAATGGCCCGGTATTCGGAACAGACCGCATCTGAACTGGAGACGCCTCTATCGTCTGGAAAAGGCAGCGAATATCTATGGCCGTGCAGCAGCAGCAGCTTTGAGTTATCTGCAACTGGAGGACTATCTGGTAGAAGTCAAACAGTCCGCTTCACAAAAAGATTCGGTTACAAAAGATCTGATCCCCGGCCAAAGCGATCCCGTGAGTCTTCGGTTTTTATCCTCCCCGATTCTGTCTCACGGCCGATGGGCTCTCCAATCACCGGTATCCATCGAGAATGCACACCCCTTCTTTGATGCCTCAAAACAGCGAATTGTCGTATTAAACGGGCAGTTTAACGGTGAAATCGAAGATGACATCAGAAGATATTTAAACCAAGCCTGCGGCTATTCCTTTCGAAGCGGAAATTCCTCGGAATATCTTGCCGTACTCTGGGGCCATTATTTTGAGCATTTGGCGGGAGAAAGGCGCCGGTACCAGACCCTCCTTGATCAAGTGAAAACCGAGTTGGAGGAATACAGTATCGGTAGCCAGAGCATCGACTACCAAGTATATCAGCAAGTAAAGGATAAAACGATCGTCGACTTGGATGCGCTGGCTTTTGTGGAGGCGGTTCGACGCATCGTTCGAAACGGCGGTCAAATTGCTGTGACCGGTATGAGCATCCAATCTCCCCGGCAACTCTATGTGGCCAGCCACAACCGACCGGTGTTTGTGGTACGGCGGCTGGAAAACGACGATTTTATGGTGGTGTCGGATATCCATGCGGCATTGGGACTGTTTCCCCAGTCCCTGATTCTTGAAAAAACCCGTCAACTCCGAACGCTGAAAAGGGGGCACTCCGCGCAATTGGCACGGATGAAATCGGCAAATGAAAACCGGGGGGTCATCAAGGCAACGATCCGGGAATATGAGGAAAAGGAAAGAGAGGTTCTACAGGCCTTTCAGGTGGCGGTTCATCCCCTGGACGGGGAAGAGATATTTGCACGCATCGGTGTTGCGTTTGAGGAAGGCGAACTTTGCCGTCAGGTTGTGATCACAGATTTTGACGGTAACCCCTTACCCGATATAGAGCCGTATTTGACGATCCTTAGACCCACTCAGGCCAATAAGGATTTTTACGACTCCTTTTATAAAGCGCATCTTTCAGAAATTCCGGAGCGCATGAATCATATCCTCCAGAACTATATTCCGGAAGGGGAGACGACGCCCCGATTCGATATCCGGGAGAAATTTCTGGTTCGCCGGTTCGGACGGCGTTTGGGCGAAATTGAACGCATCGTTCTAACGGGCATGGGAAGCGCATATGCCATGGGACGTCAGGCCAAGGCGTTCATGCAATCTCTGTTTCCGGATGTTGATGTTTTGGTACTTCAACCGGTGGAAATCGATGATGTTCGCCGGACCCTTGTGCCGGAAAATGACCTGGTGATCCTTTTGAGCTGGTCTGCCACAACCGGGGACATGGTCCAATTTGCAAAGACCCTGTTGAGACAAAATATCGCCATGATCGGAATCACGGAAAAAATATATGCCGATATGGCATTGCTTGCGCAAAAAAGCGGCGGAGTCATCCCCATCTGCAGTGGAGAAGAGGTCACCGTCTCCGGAGTCAAGAGTACGGTCTGCATGCTTTTTGTATTGTACCTGTTTGCCGTATGGCTGTGCACCAAGCGATATGAAGATCCGGATGTGCAATCCACTATGAATACGATTCAGCAAATTCCGGACCTGATTTCACAGGTTCTTGATAATGAAGTGATCGATGCTTTTTCAGAGACCTTGGCCCGGGACAGCAAAGAGAGCCGTCTCTGTGTCACCATCGGCGATCGGATTACGTGCGGCATCGGTCGAGAAGCGGCATGGAAGCTGGAGGAGAACAGCTGGTTGGCCATGGGAAAAACGATTGACTATCGTGAATTGGATGTGCGTTCCATAAAGCAGGATATCGATCGCTGCCTGGTGATCGTCAATGCCACAAGGCATTCCCGTTTTCATGAGGCGCTTGCGGCCATGAAACGACTTTCTGATGAAATGCTGCCCTTTGCCGCTGTCAGCTTCATGAATCGAGAAATTAAGGAAATCGGAGCATACAGTCAGACCCGGTATGTTCTCCTCCCCAAAACAGATGATCTTTATCAACCCTTTATCGATTTGGCCTTTTACTACAAGCTCGCTTATCATTATGGAAAATCACACGGCCGGTCGGCTGGAGAATTTCCGAGAAATCGAGTGAAATCGGTTACCGCTGCTTTGAGTCCTCCCCAAAAACTGATGTCTCCCTCCGGCGAATTGCACAAGCTGGGCACTCGCGACCGGCTGATATCCGATTCATTCGGCTCATCGCATGCCAGGCCGTCAGAAAGCCTGTGGGAACAAGATGCCCGAGCGGAGGAAGAGAATATTTATTATCGGCAAATACGCTCCCTCATGGATACCCTGATGGCCGAATCTCCCCTCGATTCTCTCCTGATCACGGAGTCAAACCGCATCCGCCAATTGTCCACTTTGCTTTATAAAGATCTTCCGGATTCCGGAGAGGTTATTTTTATCCCCATGGATCGGACGGCGGAATCGGCAGCTAGAAATGTCGCGGTTCAATGGCTGCGGTTTCTTTCCTGCAATGTGCGGGTTTCAACCGATGGGGCGCACTATGGTGGGTTTTCAGATGAGTCGCTTGCCATTTTTGTTGCTTCCAAACCCCCTGATATTGATCTTTTATCAGCCGGCAGTCGTCGCTGGAATCAGAGGCTCTGGGTCGGCCCGGTCCTACCCAAGGAGGTGTCCGAATCCTTTAAATCTTCTCTGGGCTGTTTCGAATTTACGGAAAACTTTTCTTCATGCCGGGGCGATTCCATTTATGCCGGGCTTTGCTGTCTGTTTATCGAGGCGTGGAAGAAGGTGGAGCAGAAAAAGGCGGATATCTATGAACACCACATCAGAAAAAACATCCCGATTGTTTCACAGGTATTGAACTCCCAAGCACTGAAACAGGCGGTCTCGGAATGCATGGCCGACAATCGCTCCTATGAAACCGCCCTATTTACCGGACCATTACCCGGAATCGGTCTTTCCTGGATAACACGATTTGAGCAAACCGGTTCATTGTCCTTGGCCTGGCATCCGTTCGGAGAGAGTGCTCACGGGCCTTTGGTGACGGTTGATCCTCTGGTGGACCGGAAGTTTATTCGGTTGGACCGCCGTGACGGGATGATCTTGGATTACGGCGAATCCCAAATCGCGAAATGGGAGCGCCGATATCTGAAGGGGCAATCCATCGATGCGTTTCTGGATCGTTCCCGTTCAACGGGATTGATTCAAGCAGATTCCCCGTTTTTTGCGGAAGGGGGATGGTATTTACCGGAATTGCGCACCGACTACGATACAGCACAGGATAACCTTGTCATCATCGATGCCACTTCAAACCGTCACTTCTCCCAAGCGTTGGATGAACTGGCCACGTTCGGGTGTCGATACGCGCGAATCATTGTCGTTTCCCAAGAAGCGTTTCGGGATGATGGGGACAAGAAAGCCCTTTATTCCTATCCGGTCAGCCATTGGCTGATGCTTCCGGCAATTTTGGGTCAAGATGGGCAATTGCCCGTATCGACATTCTTTCTCCCGCTTGTCATGAACATCTTGGCAATGGCGATGGCCTATGATTCCATTTCTTGAGATAATCCCTTGACACTTCCGGCAATAATTGTTTAGGGTCCTTACATGCTGATTGTCTGACCCATTTAGTCAATCAATCGGCATGTAAGGAGCTATCCAGAAGACGACCGCCCGGGCTAAGCGACGATTACGGACTGATTACCGACCGATTTGAAAAAACGCCGTTCATAGCAATAACCGAACAGATGCGACCCTGAATGAGACAATCCCTGGTCGATGACACGATAGATAAGCTATCGCTTTTAAATCTGATGCGCCGCCATAACAAGAACAGCAAGATCGGCATCGAATCAGACCTTGCAGAGGGTGGCCCCAACTTAGGCCTGTGTCTCTGAGCCGCCAATTAACCGATTGGCCACACAGCACCGTGGACCGATTCGGATCGATCTTGGGGGGAGGAAGAAATGGAAATTGCCGTATGCCCCAGTTGTCAAAAGGAAATCCCGGAAACCACCAAATTTTGCAGCCATTGCCAAGCACCGATTTTATCCGTTGCGCGCAAGGCAATATCCGTTTGGCCATGGCGCGATAAGATCATTTTATTTGCGACCCTTTTGGTGGCGATCGCGTTTTTTCAACCCTGGGTGCCGGGCAGCGTCCTTAATGAGGATGTGCCCCTTTCCGCCTTCAGGATGCTGATGAGCATCGGCGATCTGGATATCGATTTTCTGGAAAGCTACAATATTCTGCGGATGGCCCTGATGGTGCCCCTGCTCATTTTCCTTCTTTTCCTGCTCACCTACCTGCGTCGCAGTTTTCAGGAGTCGATTTTTCTGCCCCTTTTTCTGCTGATTATTGTCCTTTCGGCTTTTGTGCCGGCCTTGGTCGCCTGGCTGGGAAAGCTGTGGGGTATTGCATTCGGTGTTATTTTAGCGGTCGGAATTTTTGCCTATTTTAAAAATGTCATGCGCACAGGGCGTTTGGGGCCGACAAGTCATTTCATTCTCACCCTCTTCCTCTGTTTTGCAATTTTCCTGTATCAAATGGATCTGGCCCAAAGCGTCTATTTGAAATTTGAGACCCTCCATTTCACGGATACTTTCGGCTATTGGTTCACCTGGTTGGTGATTACACTGTTGCTGGTGATTATTGCTTTGAGTTCGCTCAAAAGGGTGGAGGATTTCTGGTTGCTTGTATCGGCGGTCATCCTGTCCCTGGTGGGCTATCGCACCTTCATCAATCCTTTGTTTCTATCGGGGCCCTTTGCCTTCTTTGCCGACAACTTCAGCACGGTGGGCGAGTACACGATGACCCACATCCAGATGGTGGCGATTGCCCAGGTGATTGCCATTTCCACTGCGGTGCCGATCGGCATCTACATCACCCGCAATCCGACGGCCGCCAATATTGTCCTCTACTTGACCAGCATCGTCATCACCATTCCCAGTATTGCCTTATTCGGGTTTATGATGCCCATCCTGTCCACCATCGATCGCCATTGGGATGCGGTCAGCGGCATCGGTATCGGGCAGGTGCCGGCCATCATTGCCCTGGCCCTTTATTCGCAACTGCCCATCATTCGCAATACCTATATCGCCATTAAAAATGTCGATCCGTCCACCATTGAGGCGGGCCGCGGGATGGGCATGACCCGTTTTCAACTGTTGATTCAACTGCAGCTGCCCCTGGCGGCCCCGATCATTATGGCCGGTGTTCGTACCGCGGTGATCATGAGTATCGCCATTGCCGCCATCGCCGCCTATATCGGCGCCGGTGGCCTGGGACTTTTTGTGAGCGAAGGACTGCAAATGGCCACCAACGACTCGGTGATTGCCGGCGCCATCAGTATGAGTATTCTGGCCATTTTGGCCGATATCGTCCTGCAAAAGGCCGAGGACTGGCTGACGCCAACCGGCTTGAAAATTGTGCGGTAGGCCCACGAGCCGACCTTAGGGAAGGGAGGAAATCATCATGAGTGTGATGTTAAGTTTCCAGGAAGTCACCAAAATTTATCCTGGCGCCGAGCATTTCAAGGCGGTGGACAGCCTTACCTTCGATCTAAACGAAGGAGAAATCTGCACGTTGGTGGGCCCCTCCGGGTGTGGTAAAACCACCGCCATGAAAATGATCAACCGCCTGATTTCCATGACCAGCGGGAAAATACTGGTAGACGGACAGAATGCCGATCGCATGGATACCATCGAATTACGCCGCAGTATCGGCTACGTTATCCAGAACATTGGCCTGTTCCCCAATATGACCATTGCCGAAAACATCGCCATCGTTCCACGACTGAAAGGCTGGGATGCGGGCAAGATCAGTGAAAAGGTGGAAAGCCTGCTGGAGATGGTCAACCTGCCGGCCGAAGAATTCATGAATCGCTACCCCAAAGAGCTTTCCGGCGGTCAGCAGCAGCGCATCGGCGTGGCCCGCGGTATGGCGGCAGACCCCCCCATCATGCTAATGGACGAGCCGTTCGGCGCCATCGACCCCATTAATCGCGAGCATCTGCAAAACGAATTCTTGCGGATTCAGGAGAAGGTTAGAAAAACCATTGTCTTCGTGACCCACGATATCGACGAGGCCATTAAAATGGGAGATAAAATTTGCCTGCTACGGAATGGCAAGCTGGTGCAGTTCGACAACCCGGAGAAATTGTTGACCGAGCCTGCCAACGACTTTGTGCGCGATTTTGTGGGGGGCGACCGCACCTTGAAGCGACTCAACCTGCTGAAGGTCAAAAACGCCATGCAAACGGATCCACCCCTCATTCGCGCGCTTGAATCGTTGCAAACGGCCAAGGGAAAGTTATCCGAGCTTAAAACCGATCATCTCATCGTGGTGGATGAGAATGGGCGCCTCCTGGGGACGGTTGATCCGGCAGCCCTGGGCAAGACCGGCGATAAGGTGGCGGAGGTGGTTCAAGCCACCCAGGCCCATATTCAGGCTTCGGCCAGCTTAAAAGATGGCCTGTCGGAGATTTTCAGCCACGATTTGGGTTTTGTAATTGCCGTGGATGATGCCCAGAAAGTCGTAGGGACCCTCACCGAAAAAGACATCAAAGCACTCCTGAGGAAATAATACCATGCCAACTACAATCATATCATCACTGCTAAAACGTTTTCTTCCCCTTGCCATTACCGTGGCGGTCGTTGTCTGGCTTTATCATCACTACGGGGCATTGACGTATACGATAGAAAATACCAAAGAGTTTATGCGGTTTGTGGCCGAGCATATTTTTCTGGTGGTGGTCAGTTTGGCGGCGTCTGTCATCGTGGGGGTTAGCCTGGGAACCATCATGACTCGCAAAGGCTTTGAAAAAACCGGTCCGGCCATTATGGCCCTTGTCAACATCTGGCAAAGTGTGCCTTCCCTGGGGGTGATCGCTCTGGCTTACGGTTTTTTACCGCTGTTGGGTTTATCCGGCATCGGTGTCCTGCCGGCGCTGATTGCGCTGTTTTTCCATGCCGTGGCCCCCATCGTCCGCAACACCTATGCCGGTATCGAAGCGGTGAGCGCCGATGTGATCGAGTCGGCCACCGGCATGGGGATGACCGAGCGCCAGATCCTTATGCGGATCGAATTGCCCAATGCCCTGCCGGTGATAATGGGGGGGGTCAGGACCTCCAGCGCCATCATTGTGGGCACTGCCCCCCTGGCCTTTTTGATCGGCGGCGGCGGCCTCGGTTTTCTGATATTTACCGGTATCGCTCTGATGGACATGGGGATCTTGATTTCCGGCGCGGTGCCGGTGGCCCTCATCGCGATGATCTTCGATAACCTGTTTGGAAAGTTGGAAAAAATTGTTGTAAGCAAGGGTATCCAGGCGGAGGAATACCAAACGGCGTAAGATGTCCTGCGCCATTAATGAAACACCCACGGTGGATTTTTCAGTTCATCGATGGGAGAACAGGCGGGTTTTATTGAACCCAATTACTAGAAGGAGGATAGAGAAGATGAAAAAATTACTGGTTGTATGTCTGGTTGTTTGTTTTTGCGTTCTGCCGCTGGCGGCCGGTGCTGCGGATGTGGTTAATGTGGCCTCCAAGGGTTTTACCGAACAGGTGATTTTGGGCAAGATCATGGTCCATCTGCTCAAAGACCGGGGTATTCCGGTCAAGGATCGCACCTCCCTCGGCGGAACCAATGTATGCCGGGAAGCGCTTGAGCAGGGCCAAATCGACGTGTACATGGAATATACCGGTACGGCCTGGCTCACTTTTTTCAAAAAGAAAGAGACCGTTCGGGATTCCATGGGCCTTTATGCGAAGGTCAAAGCCATCGATGCCGAAAAAGGACTGGTTTGGCTGGCGCCGGCCATGTTCAACAACACTTACGCCATTGTGATGCAGCGCGACAAGGCGGATAAAATGGGTATCCAGAGCCTTTCCGATTGGGCCGCCTGGTCCAAAAAAAATCCAGGCAAGATGTCGTTGGCGACCAATGCCGAGTTCTACTCGCGTCCTGACGGTTTTAAAGGCATGATGGAATTCTATGGCCTGACCTTTGGCCAGGAGATACCGGATGCCAACGTGCGCAAAATGGAAACCCCCCTTTGTAAAAAAACCGTGAGGGATAATCAGGTTTTAAGCGGGATGGCGTTTGCCACCGACGGAGAGATAAAGGAATACGAGCAGGTGGTTCTGGTAGATGATAAAAATTTCTTTCCGATTTACAATCCCGCGCCGGTGGTGCGCCAGGAGGTGTTGAAAAAATATCCGCAAATCAAGTTTATTTTAGGCGAAATCGGTTCATCACTGGATACGGCCACCATGACACGGCTTAATTATCGGGTCAACGTCAACGGCGAAAAGCCGGATTCGGTCGCCAAGAGTTGGCTGACCGGTGTAGGTCTGATTATCAAGAAGAAAAAGTAAGGCCCCTTTTTCTTTGAAACGACAATCGCCGTCGGTGGCGGGCATCCTGCTGCCAGTGGCGGCGATTTTTTCAGGTTATGGAAAAGTGAACTGGACCCGTTTAGGGATAAAATAGATTAGAA
>Ga0180009_10005650_pt1 | contig 13350 bp, 17 predicted proteins | sample OS_PC_MetaG_FD_123537 | JGI IMG/M metagenome (GOLD analysis project Ga0180009, IMG submission 123537) | Groundwater microbial communities from the Aspo Hard Rock Laboratory (HRL) deep subsurface site, Sweden - OS_PC_MetaG | ecosystem: Environmental > Aquatic > Deep subsurface > Groundwater... | reverse complement strand
TGAATTCTGGCATGCACCTCGAATGAACAAAATCCATTACCACGACAGCCCGATCAATAAGATATGCGCCCGGCCGGCATGGGCAACCGAATGCGGCTGGAGGATGACTGGAAACCCGGATTTGTAAAACCGTAGCCTGCCTTCTGTTGTTCCGTTGTGCGTGACTGGCAGCGAATAAATGGGGTCGACCCCATTTTGTTTTGAACTCCCGGTTTCCAACCGACTGTCGGCGCATTAAGCTGTGTCATCAAGCCACGCCTGATTGAATATAACGATGGGACGCCGAGACCACTATCACGTCTATGTGATCGAACTGTCGAAAGACGTTTTATACGAAGGCCGCTTCAAGAAATCCAACCCCGGTTACATCACGGGCAAGCCGTGCATTTACGTGGGCATGACGGGACTCGATCCCGATGTGCGCTTTGACAAACACAAGGCCGGCATCCAGTCGAATCGCTTCGTCAAGGAATTTGGTCTGCGCTTGTTGCCTGATCTGTACGAGCTATATAACCCGCTGTCGTATGACCACGCGCGCGACTTGGAAGTGGAGCTGGCGATTGATTTCCGTGAAGCCGGGTATGGGGTTTGGCAGGCTTGAGCGCCGACCCTTTGCGCTTGAGGCGGTTGGGCGCTGCTGGCGCCCGGCGCGCGCGAAACGCTGAGTCTCGGCCAGCTCTACAAAGCCCGCCGCGGACGCTTGCGCGCGCAACGGGAGGTTTTTTGATTTCACGCGGAATATTCGGCGAATTGCGGCAAGGCGGTGTTATCGCATGACCATGCCACGCGTGAATCCCAGAATATGCGTGCCTGCGGTTTGATGGCAATCTCGCTATCCAGCGAGCCTGCGGGAACGACCACGGCATCAAGCTCAGGGACGATGCGCGCCACGGGGCTGCCGCATTGGTCGCAAAATTGCCGGGTGAATCGCTCGGCTTCGGGCACTTTATGGCGTTTCAGATGGGATTCACCCTGGGTGAAAACAAGCTGGGCATTGGTCAGCATCAGATTGGTCGCATGCCCCGTCCCGGTTGATTTTCGGCAACGTGAACAGTGGCAGTGATAAAACATCTTCGGTTCGCCCGTGACTTCATAGTGCACGGCGCCGCATAAGCAACTGCCTGTAAGCGTGATCTCTGGCACATCGATCTCCTCGCAACGAAAACCTCAAATACGGATGAATTTCTGAATCATCAAGACTGTAGTAAACCTTCGTTAAGGGAACAGCATTGCTTTCCCACTTTAGATGATTACTGCCCTCTTTGATCCAGCAAAAACCTCAAGCCGACCTCTTAGACTGTGACAAATGGAAAGCGACGCTAACCCCCTCAAGATTGGCCTCGCTTGTCAGAAGGTTTCCAGCTCAAACTTGATGGCGTCGATGCCAGCCTGGGCGCATTTTTCATCCGTTACGCCAGACGGTGCGCCGCTCACGCCGATGCCGCCGACAATCGCGCCGCCGGCAGTGATGGGCAGCCCGCCCGCAGCGACGACGAGGCTATCCAGCTTGGGGACGGAGTAGCTTCCCGGAAAACGGCCTTCGAGCTGCGAGGTCGGCGCGTTGAATGACATGGCGGTGTAAGCTTTTTGTTTGCTGATCGGTAGCGCAAGATCCATGGTCAGGGTGTCGCGCAGCACCACTTGCGGGTGGCCGCCCCGGTCGATTACCGTTACCGCAACGTTGACGTTTTCTTTTCGGCACGCATCGATGCTTGCCTTGGCGAGTTTGACTGCCATGTCCATCGACAAACGCGAAATGGACACGATGACCGGGGCCTCTTTGTCAGCCGCCCCGGCTATGCCCGATACACACATGGCGGCTGCCACGACGATGATTGAACGTTTCATGATTTCACCTCACTTTGTTATGTGATGGGCTGGCATGGAAGCTTACCCATGCTGTCTGGATTACCAAGCAGAGAAACAAGGGGGCCGCACAGGCCACGCCCCCCATTTTTTACCTGCCGTACTGTGCGTTCAATACCGCTTTTTTGAGGGTGTTCTGGTGCAAAAAATAACCGACCATGGCTGCGGGCGTGTCGGCATCGAGCGGCAGTTTGTCCACCTTGAGGGCATGTACCGTAAACGTATAGCGATGGGGCTTGTCGCCGATGGGTGGGCAGGGGCCGCCGTAACCGGGTTTGCCGTAATCGGTGCGGCTTTGGATGCTGCCAGTGGGCATTAAAGCGCTTTGCGCAACACCGGCGTTTTTTGCCAGGCCCTTTGCGTTGGCGGGAATGTTGAATACCACCCAGTGCCACCAGCCGCTACCGGTAGGCGCATCGGGGTCGTATACGGTGACGGCATAGCTTTGGGTGCCCGCAGGTGCACCGGACCAGTTAAGCGCCGGAGAGATATTGCCGCCCTGGCAGCCGAAGCCGCTAAACACCTGTTCTTCGCCGATGGTGCTGGCTGGTTTGATGTCGGCGCTGCGTACAACGAATTCGGCCGCGAGCGCCTGGGTGAAGATCAGGCTGCCCAAGGTAATGGCTACGAATGATTTCATGATGACCTCCGTGTTCGGATTGAGGGAGTCGAACCGATTGTTCGACGGAAGTCATGATGTCAGGGCGTGCGCGTCAGGCTTGGCCTATTCCGGGCAAAATGTGTTCGCTTTCGTTCACCGCGGTGCGCACCTGGCTGGGCGGCACGCCAAAGCGCTTGTGAAAATTGCTGGTGAATCGTGAAACCGATTGATAGCCGCAATCGTACGCAATGCGATTGATTGGGGAAGGCGTTTGCAGCAGCTGCATGAGGGCGGTGGTCAATCGCAGATCCTGCAGTATTTCGCGGAAGCCGGTGTCTTCACGTTTGAGGTTGCGGCGTAGCGTGCTTTCTGTGGTCGCCAGTTGGCCGCAGACGTCGCCAATGTCCCAGGTGTGTGCCAGGTCGGACGACAACAGCGCGCGCACGCGTCCGCTCCAGCCGCCCTGTTGCAGGACATAAGCCAGCAAGGCGGGATTTCGGGTCGCCAACACGAGCAGAATTTCCAGCAGGCGATGGGTGAACAGCTTGGGGTTGCCGTCGCTGGTCAGGTAATGCGTGATTGAGGCGTTTAGCTCCTCATCCGGTGCAAACTTCAAAATACCGACGGGTTTGTATGGCACCTCGTGCACCAAACCATAGTTACGGATCAGGCGTTCCAGATGCTCGGTTTTAAACGGAATCAACAGCGCACGGAATCGTTTTGTGCGCGGGTCCGGTTCATTGCGCAGATCGTGACTCGAAGGCCCGGGCACGGTCATCACGGCGCCGGCCTCACAGACCACGGGCGTTTGGCCCTCGAATAAAACCTTGCGTCCGGACAGCACCAGAATGATGCACGGTTCGTAAAAGGGCAGGTGCTTGATGTCGAGCCGGTTGGCGCAGGAGAAAAAGCCAAGATGCTTCAAGGCAGTCTTGCTGATCGCGCCGCCGCTGGGTGCGCGCAAGGATTCAATCAAACTATCCAGTTGGTTCATGCGTGAGCTCCACTTGTTCTGGCAGCTTGGCACAGCGTGGCGTATGGCGCTATCCGGAAACGGTCATTTGCTGTTCGCTGACAGGCTGCAAGGCTACAACCGTGATAACTTTGCTTCAAGGTTCGCTGCCCTGAAAAATCGGGGGCAGCCTGAGCTAACCCGGGTTCCACGGATCAAGATATCAGCAGTCATCCCTGCGAAACAGGAAACGATTCTGACCGTTTAATTCTTCGAAACCCTACCGAGCATGCGCTTGCGCTCTGCCGTGTATTCCCACCACGCCTTGGGTGCTTCGCCTGCCATGAAACGCGTGATGGAAATAAACACATCCAGGACACAAGGGTCTTGCCGAGCACCGCGCATGTTGCAAAGGCTGTTATAGAGCTTGACCGGGTCTTTGCCTGCAAGCTGCGACGGCGCCTTGATGTTGATGCGTTCGAGATCTTTTGCCATGGCCGGGCCCACATTTGGAAGATCCGTCAGTTGGTGTAATCGATTACGGTCGACTTTGGCTGGATTCATGGCGTCTCACGTTGAGCCCAGCCGCATGCGACGAGTCGGAGCGCCGTTGCCGGATATTTCGTATTGCAGGCGCTGCTCCGGAGTGGCGCACAGCAGGCGGGGGAAACAGGCCAGCGTACGCCGAGTTTGCGGCCGTCCGACAAGTCCAGCCACAGCATGGATTCGTCAAAACTCAGGTCAATCGCCGAAATGTTCATGTCATGCCCTTTCTATCTCAGTCTGCCGCGTTTCAACCGTCTGTGCCAACTTGTTCAGTTCATTGCCGGTGAGTCCCTGATTGTTCGCCAGGCGAAAGGGATGCAGCCAAAGTCTGGCGCGATGCCCCTCTTTTCGAAAAGCCACATGCAAGGGCTCGTGGGGGTGCCTTCGTTCGAGAAACAGAAGAAGCCATACCCTTCAAACTGAAAGATGCCTGGCATGGCCAATAAATCTCTACTTGGATTTTCCCAAAGTCTTGGCTAAAAAAAGGGATCCGGTTTTTCTAGTGACACAAACCCTGAGGCACACCTGCGACCGGTAGTACTGCTTGCCGCCTTCGCTTGGTTCGGGTCATGCGCTTCGCTCACAGGGTTTTTACGTCTCATGCGTCCCGCCTGTAGACGCAAATGTCTCTGGATAACCTGGATTTGGGGCGATCTTGTTGAAACAAGCGAGCTGTTTGAGGGCGAATCCAAAAACGCTCAATGTCGACCTCGCCTTGGGACGCGTGATTGTTTCAAGCTCCAATGCTTTTTGGTCTTTCAGCGCAATCCATGTGTGAATTTTGAATTCACTACCGCTAACCAATCCAGGGAGGCAATACCATGCCAATGCTCGCATCCAGTAACAATAGCGCGATTAGTTTCAATACCGAATTTTTCGACCAGGCGACGATCGACCGCCTGCTGACGCTCAGTCCACCCGAGCTTCCACCTGCGGCTGAAGAGCTGCGCATGTTGCCGTTTTTTGAATTGCCCGCTTTCAAAATCGGCGATGTCGAAGCACTTTTTGATGCAGATGCAACCCAGTCCTCGCTTGACCAATCGCTCGCCATTCTGATGGAGGACCCGGATTACAAAAGCGCCATCGAGAAAGAGGGTAAAGATGCGCTGATGGCAGACGCGGGGCGCAATTTGATCGCCCAGCTCAAGACGCCGTCACTCGACGCGGCGGTGGCCGACAACAATAGTGCGGCCCGTAATAGCGTGCAACTGGTCACGGATCCAGACGGCGTCATGGCGCTTGAAGTCGCCGGAACACGGCTGCTTGCGGTCAACCCTGCGCTGATGCGCGGTCCCAGTTTCGCCTTGATCATGCAGATCGCCGCAGTGGTGCTCGACATCTTCGCATTGGTGTGTACAGCCATCGGTATTGCGATCGAGCATGGCTCTGGCTGGATCAAGCGGGTCGCAGAATACATCAAGGGGATCGGCCAATCGTTGGTCGACTGGGCTGGCAAGATTCTGGGCAAGGTCGGCACCTGGTTCTCCGAACTGGGGGGCGCGCATGCGGGGCCGGCGTGGATGACGAAAGTGAAGGAGTTCGGCAAACAAATCGTGAATTTCGTGATTGATTCTTTCAAACTCGGATGGAAGAACCGGCAATTCATCAATACGATTCGGTACTGTTTCAGCTGCCTGTTTTCCGGACCATGGTACAAAAAGGCGTATTACTTACTGCAATTGATTGCCTCGATTATCTTGTTGATCGGTACCGCTGGCGCCAGCCTCGCCGTCAAACTGGTCCTGGCGCTGATTCAGCTAGCTATTTTCATTTGGGACGCGATTGTGCTCGAGCAGATGCTGCATCCTAAAAAACAGTAAGCGCTCACCTGGGCAGAGGGAGCGAGGGGCGAGGATGCCGGAACAACTGGGGGCAAACCACGGTTTCCAGCCTTGCCAGAAAGTCTGCTTCGGGCATGGGCGTCAGCCTGTGCGGGCGCACCAGCTTGAAGTGGTCTGGCAGGCTCTTGCCTACAATTAAAGTTGTATACGTTTTATTCAATTTTTCTTCTAAGCTTATTTCAGACGCCGCCCACAAATGACGGCCCGCTTTGGTTTGGGTTGGCAATCGCGGCGGACTATGCCTACTTGGACCTCAAACCATTAAAACTTCATTGAGTGGATGGAATGCATCCTGAATCCTGTCCATGACCTGATAAAGAGGAGGAAATCATGGGAACACTGATAGCAATGGCTTACCCGACAGCGCTGTTTGCCAAACAGGCAGACCATACCTATGTTAAATGTGGAACAGGCAAGAAAGCATGGAGTTGTTGGGGTGGCAAGACCGGTGGAAAAGAACTGAGACGCGGTACCGGCAGCACCAAGCGGGCCGATAAGATAGCCCAGCCTGATGAAAAAGCGGGCATTAAGTGCTACCTGATCAACGGGGTGTGTCACCAGGCGGCCAACCGTATCCTGCTGTCGGCCGGAATAACGGTCAGGGGCGCGCGGGGTTATAGCATTTCAGAGGCCTTGTTCGGCACCTACGGGCGAGTTGGGTATTGGCCATGCAAATCGCCTTTCGTACAGTACCCCAATGAAACTGGCGATCTTCCAGAATGCGTAGAAGCGACTGTAAAAAAGGCTGGGGCTCTCGCAGTTGATCACGTGGTCAGAACATCGACAGACAAGCTCGACTGGCAATATATCAATGGCATTCTGGAAATTTATGGCGAAGCGGCGAGCATGATGAAAGCTCGGGCCGTTGCTCCGGTTGAGGCCCAGAGCTTTCACCTCAAGCTGTTCATGTATATGGCGGAGTTTAATCTCGGGCCGATGCTCGACAAGCCATTGGCGAATAAACTCAAGCAGGTGCGCAACAGAAATGAAAAAGCACGAGTGAAGGCTGAAACCGCTTTTGCAAACGAGAAGATGACTCCCCGTGAATTCGTGGACATTTTTAACAAGACAACCATTGAGTTTCAGGACGAGATGGCCAGTATCATGAAGCCCGCACAGTACGAAACGCTCTTTGACCTGAAGCCCGGCGACCATGTCATTCTGGCCGATCAGAATATCGTCTCCAAGGTCTTCAACCTCAAATAATTCAACGTTGCAAAGGATGGAAAACAGCGGCAATGAACGATGAATTGGGTTACGGGCCACGTCTTGCCGATGAGGAATACGACAAGCAAATAATCGAACTGCACCGGGGTTTACCCCCTGTTCCTTCGAGGGAGCAGGAACAAACAGTCCGCCGACAGGAACTGGATCTGGCCATCAACCACCGCTTGGGGCGCGATTTTCCGCGCTCCAAGCGGGAGGCGCTTTGGGATATCCAGCAGAAAATCGATAAAAAACGCCTTGGATTGATTTTCAAGTATGTGTTGAGACGGTTTTTCGCTCGAAGCCTGGCCGATGATGCCCAGGGATTGGCCGGCCACTTGGTGCACGAATACGCCAAAGTGCTAAACAAGAGTGAGTTGGAAAGCTTTTTCGGCGAAGAGGAGTCTCGTCACCCAGCTTTACCCATTGACCTGAGGCAGCTTAAAAAATAGGTAGGATGAGAATCAAAGGGCCAGGCTCGAATTACATTTCTGCCCGTAAAACCAAGTGAGCCGCTGAGCTGATGGTGCGTGTGATGTTGAACACGCTGAATATCACACGGACCTGCCCCTTTGATTTCATTGAAACTCCGGTTTCAAACCGACTGTCGGCGCATTAAGCTGTGCCATCAAGCCACGCTGAATTGAATGCAACGATGGGACGCCGAGACCACTACCACGTCTATGTGATCGAACTGTCGAAAGACGTTTTATACGAAGGCCGATTCAAGAAATCCAATCCCGGTTACGTCACGGGCAAGCCGTGCATTTATGTTGGCATGACGGGGCTGGACCCCGATGTGCGCTTTGACAAACACAAGGCCGGCATCCAGTCGAATCGCTTCGTCAAGGAATTCGGTCTGCGCTTGTTGCCTGATCTGTACGAGCTGTATAACCCGCTGTCGTATGACCACGCACGCGACCTGGAAGTGGAGCTGGCGATTGATTTTCGTGAAGCCGGGTATGGGGTTTGGCAGGCTTGAGCAGGATGTCGCCGTTTAAAGCAGCACGCAAAAAATGGGGTTGCCCCCATTTGTTTTGACGTTTGATGGCGAGCCTATCCCGCATGGCTACGGCGCTTTGCGCGCAGGCATGCGATAGCTGAATCAAATAGCGCGGGCAGCCGACAAACCCTGCTGCCGAACATTGGTGTAAGGCACAGCATCCGGTATGACTTCCTGATGAAATCTGAGGAAGAACCAGAACGGAACCAGGCTCAAGATGGCGACGGGCGCCGCATAGACGAGCCCGGCAAGCATCAGAACGACGGCACCTGCGAGCACGGCAATGCGGATAGGCGCGGGGAGCGACCAGGGCGAAAACAGCAGATTCGATGTGGCCAGGAAAAAGCCGCCTGCGACAAGCATGTAGATAACGGCAGGTCGCGCCAGATTGCCTTCGGTGAGTACCAGGTTATACCCATCCTTGCCCCAGCTGGTGGCAACAACGGACATGATGACGCCAAGGAAACAGGCGGCGATCAGGTACAGAATCGCCGCAGTTACCCGTGCCTTGTTACGGGTGTGTTTTTCGTGGACGCGGGAAGCGACGCGCCGGTCGGGGCGAGCCTGCGTAACCGGTTTGGCCTGGACCCCGTACAGCCCTGTTCGCTGACTATCTTGTGCTTCGATTTGTTGCATTGAATTCATCATTGAGTTGGCTGTTCGTCCAAGTTTTGGCTTCAATTAGTGCTGATCGCCCTTTGCTGCGTCCTGAATTTTTTTACCGACCTGTTCAATCTTCTCGCCGGCCTTTGCTGCGGCTTCGTCGATTTCCCTGCCGGCGCGCTCAGCCGAGCCTTCCTCAAGTCGGATCTCAACCTTGTTTTCGTAAGCAGCTTGATCCGCCGGCTCTTCCTTCTTTTGGCAGCCAGTCAACACGACAAGCACCGTACTCATGACCAGGGCTGTGGTAGCAGTTTTTCCAAGTTTCATTTTTATCGCTCCTCTGTATGGGTTGCCGAAGCCGGCGTTTGGTCAAGCTCGGTTCGGTTCGGATTGAAGATTAGGGTGAACGGTCTGCGCCGTCTGTTTGCTGGCGCACATAAGCGGCATCGAACGTGGCTAAAGGCCATGGGCGTGTTCAGCAACCTGTATTGCGAGCAGCACGCAGGGAATGGGTCAGAGGGGTTGAGCGGATGTGGCTGCCGCTTTTGCAGCGCAGCCCGATGTTCGACCGGCAATTCACTACTTCGGCGCTGTGTGTATGGGTGCGCAGAAACGGAATCAAACTATGCTTGCAGTAGGGAAGCGCGGTGGTTTTGCGCGTTTGCGTCCGGTGAAGCGGGGGGGGTGTCTTCTTGATGAAACCTGAGGAAGAACCAGAGTGGAACCAGGCTCACGACGACTGCGGGCGCGGCATAAATGATCCCTGCGAGCATCAGTAGCAGCGCGCAGGCGAGCAAGACAATTCGGAGCGGCCGAAGAATCGGCAAGGGTGAAAACAGAAGACTTGATACGGCGAGAAAAAACCCTCCGGCGGTCAGCATGTAAAGCACGGCTGGGCGCGCCAGGTTGCCTTCGGCCAGCATTTGGCTCAATCCGTCCTTTCCCCAGGTAGCTGCCAGGATGAATGTGATGGCGCCAAAGAAACAAGCCGAGACCAGATACAGAATGGCCGCGGTCAAGCGCGCCTTGTTTCGAGGCGCTTTGAGGTGTCGGCTGGAAGCGGCTTGCTGGGTGTTGCGAGCCTGTGTAGCCGGATTGGGCCTGCCCCCGAGCAACCAGGATTGTTGAATGTCATGCGCCCCGAAATGGTGTCTGTCGTTCATCGCTGACCGAGTCGTTCGCCAAAACCTGATCTTATGAAAAAATCCAGGAAAGGATTGATTCGAAAGAATATTTTACAATGTTGGCAGTCGTGGCCGGGTGTAAATGGCCCATTAAAACAGGGGTTTGTACACGGTGTTTCGAGCAGATGGGCACGAATCTTCGCTGTGGCAAACTTGGGTTGATTGATGCATCCAGCGGTGAATCCTGGCCATTGCGCTATGGCCGCGAACCCGCGCGCTTCAATTCAAGCCATCACCTGCCCGGGTGTTCGCTCTGCAATACATTCGTATTCGCCCATCGCAAACTCCCGGCACACCCAGGGCCGGTTGTCGTAAATCGTGCATTTGAAGGTGGTTCGGTCCAGCGCCGCACACCAGCCGTCTGCCAGCCGCGCCATGGTTTGGCTGCCCCATTTGTCCAGCTCGATGAAATGATCGGGCACACCGGTGTCGGTAATCAGCATGACTTCCAGCCGGCAACAGTTGGCCCGGCAGGTTGCACAGGTGATTTCGGGTTCAGGCTGGGGGATTGCTTCGAGGGTCATCCGTTGCTTTTCACTGTGATTTTTGGCATCGATCTATCGACCTGAACGCATTTTAGTCGCACAACAGGGACACCTCATGGTTTCCGACCTTTCCTGAAGGGCGCCTGAATTCTGCTTGGCTGATTCTGCTTCAGGGTGTTGTCACAACCAGGGTAACAGCAGTCATCCCTGCAGCAAGGACAACGATGCGGGCCCGCACCGTTGTCACCGCGCAGCATTCACCCTGTGCGCCGGCGGCGCCTTTATCCAAACTGCATCTCTTTTGAAATGGGTTTGCTGTAGCGCTGTTTAAGCGCCTTGAGTGGCACCCGCTTTTCGCCGGTTTCCGCAAAGTGCTTGTACCCAAGCAGGATATCGCGCGCCAGCTTTTTCATTTTGGGCGCCAACAGGGGGGTGAGCCACGCCGGCTTGGCCCGGTAATCGATGTCCAACACGAGCGTTGTACTGTTTGGACTGATTTCCCGTAGCGCGAACCCAAACCGCATTGCCTGAACAGGAAAGTTTTTCCACTCATAAACGTCATAGGCGTAAGACACGCCCTCGACGTAATCGACGATGCGTTCTTTCAGCTGGATTTGCAGGCCCATATCCACAATGTTGCAGACTCTTTCGCAGCCGAGTGAGGCAGCCGGAGTGGATTCCCCCTCCGGGTGAGATTCACGCACCCCGCCGTGGAACTGGGAGACATCGCCGTAGCGCGACAGGACTTTCCACATCTGTTCGGGGGTTACATTGATGCTGACTTCTGCATGGATGTTTTTCAGTTTCATGGTTACACCTTTCTCGGTTGGTTTTTACGCGGGCTCGACGCAGGCTGTCGATTTCGTGGCCTGCTCCGCTCACCCGCCAGACAAACGGCTGATTCAGTCCCTGACGCCAAACAGCGCCAGGATTTTTCCGGCCATGAACAAGCCCAGGCAAAACCCCGACAGCGCCGCAAAATACAAGGCGGCAGGGATCACGTAGGCAAACCAGTGAACCGTGTCGAACCCGGTCAGCCAGATGGCGAGCATGCAAAAGCTGGCGAGATTGAACATGAATAAGCGCTGGGTTTTACTGGCATTGAACATGGGCTCCTCCTTCGGAAGTGTTGTTTACTGGAGACCCGTTAGGGCTTGAGTTGACGGTAAATGAAGTCTAGTAACGAAAGCATTCGGCAACAATCCCGATAACCGTTACATCTTTGGTATCAAAATTTGTACAATTAAACGATATGGACAATCTCAAACGCATGGTGATCTTTTCGCATGTGGTCGAAACGCGAAGCTTCTCGGCAGCGGCGCGCAGGCTAGGCATCGCCCGGTCTGCTGTGTGCCGCCACATTGCCTTGCTGGAAGAAAGTGTGGGCGCCCGGCTGTTGAATCGCACCACCCGCAGCATGAGCCTGACCGATGCCGGAGAGATTTTTTACCAGAGCTGTGCCCGCATCGTGGAGGAGGCTGACGCGGCCACCCACCGCATCAGCCAGCTTCACACCGAGCCGACCGGCAGCTTGAAGATCGCAGGCCCGGGCGGGTTTGGCCCCCAGCTCGCTACGCTGATTGCGGCGTTCACGCGGAAATATGCGGCGATCAATGTGGAACTGCTGCTCGACGACCGTGTGATCGACATGGTTGAGGAAGGGATCGATGTCAGCATCCGCGTGGGGTGGCCCGAGGACTCCAGCCTCATCGCTCGCAAACTGGGGGAGTCGTCCCGTTTGCTGTGCGCGTCACCGGACTATATTGAGCGTCACGGGCGGCCCGTATCGCCCGCGCAACTGGCCGATCACGAATGGATCATATTTACCTTGCTGCCCACGCCGCACAACTGGGTGTTTACGCGCAACAAACGGCGCGAGACCCTACACGCCAAAGGCCGGATCAAGACCAACAATGCCATGGCCATGCGCACTCTGGTGCTAAGCGGAGTGGGTATTGCGGCACTGTCCAACTTTTTGGTGCGAGACGATATCCGCAGCGGGCGCCTGGAACACCTGCTACCCGGTTACGACTGCGGGAGTGCGGGTATCTACGCGGTGTATCAGGATCGCCGCTATCAGCAAAATAAAGTTCGGCTGTTTATCGATTTCATCGACGACAACCTGGCGGGTTTGATCTAGTAAGGAAAGACAGAGGAGAACCTGGCTGGCTCAGCCAAGCAAACCGCCATTCAAGTCTCCGCCCAGGCAGCCGTAAAACATAGTTAAGGTTCAATTTCTTTTAACGCTGGAGCGTGTAATGGTGGCTGCAATTGGTTCACCCCCGACAGTCGGTCCCGTGCCGGGCCCATCCACGGCTGGGCTGGAGGCCCAGATTATTCGCTACAAAAAGGAATTGGCGGATTGTGTGAATTGCGCATCAGCCAACACGACTGAGGGCAAGGCTGCGATTGCGGCGGCTGCAAACAAGGTCGGCACAGCCGAGGCCCGAATCGAAAGCGTGGCCGCACCCAATCAAAACACGCAGCCCGCCGAATCCAGCCCAACCACCACCCAAGACTTTTTCGCCCAAGCCTACGATGAGGCGACACTGATTTATGCGCGCCCAACCGATAACGAGTCGAGTGCTGCCACCCGGTTTTCTGAGGCGGCATCAGGTACGCTGGTGGACGTTTTTGCCTGAGCATCAAGCACGCGATCGTCTATTCACGCTGCCTAAATGATGTTCACCCTTGCAACAATCGCACCCCCTACAAGCGCATAACTTGAGGGGGTGAGCACGCCCCCACATCAACCTGAAAACCAAGCTGAGGTTTCCTTGCCCGGGGATCGCCAGCAAATCCAGGGAAATGGGCTGGCCGGACCCGTAACCAGCTGCAAGTGTTACCCTGACATCGCTTTTTCCCCTCATACCTCCCCATGCTTGATTACGCGCAATACATCAAAATTTTCATCGGCCTGCTGGCGATCCTGAACCCGCTTGGGGTGATTCCGCTGTTTATCAGCATGACCGCTGACGAAAGCACCAGACAACGTCGCAAGACGGTTGATATGGTGGCGATTGGGGTGACGATCATTCTGCTGGTGTCGCTGTTTTTGGGCGA